>Ga0187769_10002271_pt1 | contig 11198 bp, 11 predicted proteins | sample 0116_SJ02_MP02_1_FD_133140 | JGI IMG/M metagenome (GOLD analysis project Ga0187769, IMG submission 133140) | Tropical peat soil microbial communities from peatlands in Department of Meta, Colombia - 0116_SJ02_MP02_10_MG | ecosystem: Environmental > Terrestrial > Soil > Wetlands > Peat | place... | reverse complement strand
GGATGACTCGTTCAAGAGCGAGTTGGCTCCCAAGGACCACTTTGGCGATTTTCCGTATCTCGGCGCATTCATTAGCGAAAATCTTTGCGTGTCCAAGATCGTTTGAAACTTGAGCTCCTACGCAGCGTTGGAAGAGTTCGGTGTCACGTTCATGGAGTCGTGCGTATGTGTGTTCGAGTTTTTCTAGTTGGCTGTGTAGCCTGAAAGAAGCGTGAGCTATTCGCTCTTTCATTGGAACTGGGTGAAGTCGATCTTCGACCTTTCTGAAGATGTAGAAGGCAACCACATCCGTTGAGGCTAGGATGGTTCTTTCATCTTGATGACTACGACGTCGGGAATATCAATCGGGTCCGAAGGTTGATGTGTCTCTCTAATGGCCTCGATGGAGTTGATTTCTTGAAGAGAGACACGCGTATTGCTAAGATCTTTCATCTCTTTTCTTGAAATTTCCAGTCCGGCCCTGACGGACTCGGTGACGGTCTGGTATGTTGATTCGTCGATCTCAGCAGCCGTGTAGAGCATCTTGTTATTGGTTAGCGCCCCTTGGAGGTCTCTGATTTGTTGTTCAAGTTTGGCCTGGACTTCCTTCAATGAGTCGATGAGCCGGTCGCGTTTCGTTATGACCTCCTTGTGTGCGTCCTCGTAGCCACTTCTGACTTGGTTGTATTCGGCCTGATCGATATCGCCGTCCCTGAGCAGTAGTTCAAGGGCCTGTCGTCTTCGTTTTATGATGCCGTGTTCTCTTTGCAGATCCTCTGCTTCGACGCGCCACGCTTGTAGGAGAACAGGATGTCCGTTGCCGATTCTTATGAAAGTGATAGAGTGCTCAGTTACCTCACCCTCAGCTCGGGCGATTTGGACGGATTGTACTTCGTCCTTTATGTCTGCCGTCAGTCCGACTATCTTCCCGGCAGGACGACCCATCATATCTAGAATTGTTTGACCGAGATACTTGCCTATTTCTTCTACAGTAATTGACAACATTCGGTCTCCTAGTGAGAAATTCCCTGTTCACTTGTTCTCTGGGGAGATGTCAAGCCGTTCGGGGGCAGTTCTGGGAAGCGATCTTTCACATGCTGTTCAGCGATTGCATTGGCCTCGTCCAGAATCTTATTCGACTCTGGGTTTGGAGTGGTTGCATCGTAGGAGGTCCCTGTAACCTCGCCTGCATCGTCCACGACACCGCTCAGTAGTTCTCCTATTTGTCCAAGTTCTAAGCCCACTTCCGGCATGACACCGGATATTTGATTCTTAATTGAACGAACTACGGTTGCTACTGGGGCCATCATTCCAGCCACGTCGCCAAACTCTTGGATAGTTTCAAGTCGGAGCGATACTTGTTCAAGGGCCATTTGGCACTGCACGGTTACCTTAGCCATTTTTCGCACTTCAGCGCATTCATTCGCGTACATTGCCGCTCGCGCGGTGTCGTGCGACAGCTGAGAGCTCACACATTTGTTGAAAATTTCCTTGTCGTGTAATTGCATCCTCGCGGCAGCCGCCTCGAGTTTATTCTGTTGAGTTTTCAGCCGGTACAACGCGTTGGAAACTTGTTCTTTCATCGACGGTTTACGGTGGAAATGTCCTTCGAACCTCGAAGCCGTAGGTTCCCTTGATTCAACATCCCAACTCTTCATGAATCCGTGATCCATTCACTCGGTCTCCGCTTTGTGTTAACAACAACTCTAAGTGTTTGTTCTGCGTAGTCGAACGAACGCTATTCAAACTTCATTAAAGAAAACTGTCAAGAATCAGTGAGTCACTGAAACCCGTTTCTCACAATCGGCAATGCTGAACTCACGGTGAGTACAATTCTGATTAACCCTAGAAAGAGTGTGATCCGCGCCGTCAGTGACTGAGCCAAGAATCGCTCCTGCTTAATCCTTAACATGGATTAATTGAATCCGCGAAATGATCGCTGGATTCCACAGAGCATCTGCTGATTCTTGTCCGAACGACAAAACCAAATAAAATTTGGGTGGGGTTGTACTTCTGGAAACCGCTGAGGGTGTCACGCGATCTTTTCTACTTTAATTTCGATTGTCGAAACGTTCCTAGTGTCTGCGCCCTCACCGATCGTCTGAGTACCAATGCTGATTTCTTTGACGGCTAGTTTCCCGGCAAAGAATCGTCGCCTTGTTACTTCAACGACATCAACAGCGGTGCTTATTGACCTTCCCCGAGCCTTGATGGTGAGCGTTTTGGCGCCCGATTGGAGATGCATCATGACAGCCGTAGCGTAGGCCATTATCGGTTTCTTGCCAATCAGAATTGTGTCCGGCGGGATAGGTTCTCGAGCTCTAGCCTGTTGCGGTCTCGCAGTTGAGGGTCTCTCATCCTGTGCCAAGCATTTGTCACCTCCTAGTCGAACAGAGTCCATTGTTGTAGTGTTGCCTGTACGGTGCAGTGCGTACCCGTGGCTTGGTCCGCTTACGTATTTCTTGATTTCGGTACCAGCTCAAGAGTGGTGAATAAGCACTCAGGTCGGGATCCTTTGAAACGGGAACATGACGATGAAAATGTACAGCACAACCGCCAGGTAGAATATCACAACGAGTCTCGGCAGTTTCGTGTCAGCGATCATGTACGCGATTGCGGCACACACTGCCGGCACAGCCGGGAGGAAGTAGAATAGGTAGGTTACTCGTTCTCCCAGTATCACTCCTGGATAGAATGGAAGATATGTGGCCGCAAAAAGCACCAAAGAAACTAGGCTCAGATCGTCGCGTCTCTGAAAATAGTTGTATGCACAATACAGCAGTGCCGGTATCGTAAGGAATGAGATTGCAGGGTTCATTGCACCCTCAAAATTTACAGAGATATAACTAGTAGTCAAGCCTCCAGATGTTTGCGAGACGTTGACCTTCAAGTACGGTATAGTGATTTGGTTTAGAAGCCATTGCCAAGGACAGCTGATGATTCCGTTAGGGCAGGTTGACGAAAGTGCGGCTGAATAGTTGAGCATGTATCGAATGTGCTCTAGAGGGTTGGAATAGCCGACCCAGTAACGGTCCATTATCGTGAGAAGCAAGACAAAACAAACCCCAAAGGTTAGGGCATATCTCTCAAACCAGGAGAAGAACTCATTCCAGTTCCTCCCCTGGGTTCGTTTGTTTACAAACCTTACAAAATGTATCACCACAATAATGCCGAAGCCTGCTAGGCCAGTCTCCTTCGCTAAGGCACTCAACGCCATGCCTGTCGCGCTCAAGTATGGGTGCCCTGAGAAATACCAGTAGAGGCCGAGCAACATGAAACCCACGGAGAAGATGTCCAGCGTGGCAATCCTGCTGTGGACGAACACGAGGTTGTCGAATGAGAGGAGAAACGTGGACAGAATTGGAATGACGGATTCATTCGATATCCGTTTCATTAGCAGGTAGAAGGCGAGGATGCTGATCGATCCGAAGATTACGCTCGGGATTCGCCAGCCATACCCATTGTTCCCTATAATCCACATCGACAACGCTATCAGCAACTTTGCCAATGGCAGGTGTTCGTGATTCGGGTCTAATCCTGGTGGGACGTTCACGTAGGGTGGTTGGCCGTTGGACCCTACGCTTTGAGGTATACGTAGAATGACGCGTGCGACGTTGACATAGTACCATTCATCAAAAATCAGTGACCCCGCGGGTCGATCAAGCCAAATGAGGCGTAGAATGATGTCGACAATGAAGAGGCCTACGAACATCCTGTCATACAGGTTAGCTAAGCTCAGGTCGACGTGCAAATAGTTTTTCAGATTAAGTCCGAGGGCTTTTGTGTTCGTTTTTGTAGTCACGTGGTCACATCCTTTCGTTTAATTCGATTCCTAGCAACCCCATGGAGTTGCCCAGCGCAACTTGGATGGCTGCCACTAGGGCCGCTCTTGCATTCTTAACTTGCTCGTTGGCATGTATGACGTCCGCTTTCTCGTAGTATTCGTGGAATTTCTCCGCCATCGTGCTAGCATATGACGCCATCTCCTCTGGTTTCAACTGGTCTGCGGCTTCAGCAAATATGTCAGGCAACTGGCCGAGCTTTAATAATAGCAGATGCTCCAAAGGATGAGTCAGTAGAGAGCAATCGGGATTGGTGGGCATCTTGCCGAGTTTCCGCAAGATACTTCCCGCTCTAGTATATGCGTAGTTAATGAAGGGCGCACTATTTCTCTCCAGGCTGAGGACTCTATCCCATGTGAAAGTCAAATTTTTCGCGCTGTTAAGGCTCAACATAGCGAACTTAATCGCCCCATACGCAATGTTCTCAATGACGCGTCGCGCCTCCTCTTGTCCCAACTGCTGTTTCCTCTCGGCTAACGTTTGATCTACCTTAGTCTTGGCCTGCTCGACTACCTCGTCTAACATTATGAAATGTGCCCTGCGTTTGGACATCTTTGTGCCAGGCAATTCTACAAGGCCGTAGGCGTAATGGATCATGTTGAATGCCGCAGTCTTTTCTCCCATTGCAATCAGTGCAAGCCGAATCTGCAGTTGCGGAAGCGTTTGCTCACTTGCTATGACATTGATCACTCTTTCAGAGTCTTGAAACTTGGCTAGGGAGTAGGCGATGTCGCGTGTGGAGTATAGGGTTGTGCCGTCGCTTCTTACCAACGTAAGCGAAGGGACCTCGTAATTATCAGCGAGCCCGAAGCGCTGTCTAAGATTATAGAGCTCAACAATCGCATTTACGTCAAGCTTCAAAGCTGTACCGTCCCTAGAAGTGAAGGGTAACTGAGCGAGCCGGTCTAATGTTTTCTTCACCAAGCCGTCCCAAAGGAGTTGGCTCTCCCAGTCCCATTTGTCGAACGCTATCCCTACAGCCAGAAGAGAGGACTTGATGCCTTCGAGGCACTGCTCGACCATCGTCCGAACCAATTCGACGGTTCGGCTCTCATTCTCTTCGTACTTACGTCCCAGTTCTTGGATGTCCTTCTCGGGGTCATCCCGCTTCCGAACTGCTGCGACCACTTTCTCGAAGAGGTCTTTATCGAGCGTTTCGAGTTCGGCGGCGACGCCGACCCATTCATCGAGGTTCTCCTCAAGTTTTGTTCTTTCAGTGACGTCTTCACTATTCAGCTGCAACTTATGTTTGGTCGTTTGGATTTGCACCGCACAGTTTGTGCAGGCATACAGGCGGCCAAACCAGTGATCTGCCTTACCGCGCGGTGTTGGACGGTTGAGAAGTTCGTAGCCGAATGCTAGGATTGAGACCTGGCGACCAACATCGTCGACATAGAAGCGTCTGATCACCGAATGGCCTCGAGCCACGCACAGGCGAGCTAACGCATCTCCCAAAATAGAATTGCGAGCCGTAGCCATCGTGACGGGGCCGGCGGGGTTGGAGCTAGTGTGTTCAACAGAAACCCGAGTCGGTTGAGAAGTCTTTTCCAGTCCGTACTGCTTCCCTTCCGTGAGGACCGAACTCAAGATCATAGAGCCGGCCGTAGAGTAATCCAGGCGGAAATTGATGTATCCGGCCGCCTCCTCATCAGCGCTGATTAACGAACCTTTCTTCAGCCGTATCGCGTCACGAATCTTGCGTGCAACCTCTTGGGGCGGAAGTTTCTTTTGTCGTCCGATTTCATAAGCGATCGAAGAGGCGAGTTCGCCGTATTCCGGAGAACTTGGAACGGTCAAGCGATAGGTTTCCGTCGAGAAATCTGGATAAGCGACCATGACGGCGTTGCTAAGTGCTTCGATACATTCTGCTCTGAACTGTCGAAGCGCATTAGGCAAGGCAACCAGGTTTCCGAAACAACTTACTGCCCCAACAGCCTATGCTCAGGTGTTTTAAAATGCGCGTTGGATTGAGTTGGTGTCACTCTTTCCAATTACGGAGCAATTCTGCTATTCTTAGCCCATTCTTATAGCGCCCGAATGGTTTCTCATGCCAAGGCGGGTAGCCTAGCCTGGATAGGGCACAGTATACTTAGGCTATTGCCGGTTATTGCAAGGACCTTTGTGTCAATGGGTGGGTATTGGTGGTTTCGGTTAGATAGGTGTTTCTGGCACCATAGGAGCCTACTGACTATTCTTGAGAAGCTGAAGTTAGAAGTCAAAGAGAAATAACCACTAAAGTTTAATGGATATTTCTCGCTCTCTTTTTCTTCTCTTCTTCTTTTTCTCACCTAGAACGTCACGAATCAGCTCACGCTCAAGACCCATTGGAATATCCCCCTCCGTATTGTTACGTATTCTTTTCTTAATGTTGGAGTTAACGGTTTCTTGTGTTCATAGTATGATGGCAAGCTCTTTCTGTTGGCCAGTTACGGTCACACACAAAAGTGAGGCAACGGCAAAAAAACAGGGATGTAACAATATAACCTCTGACCGGTAGAGGTTCTATTTGGCCATGTCGACTATTTTGGCCTTAGAAGCGTTATGTTTGACTGATTCGACTCCTTTCATGCAGCTTTCTTTGGATTCGTAGCCTTGACCTGACGCTATCTCTTGGTCGTTTGAAGCTTTCAATCTCCACCTGAATTTTTCAGCATGATCTTTATAGACCTCAAATTTTGGTTCTGGCATAAACTAATCACCTCTAAAATTGCTCCGTACCAACCACTTAACCCGTATTCCGTTATTTGTTTTGCGATCTGGTCCTGAATGTGACTAGTCCACAGGGAGCCTACTTGAGTCCCATTTTCCCCGCATACTTGGCGATGAGGAAGACCACTCCAGCGACTATGAGGAAGTCGATTATCACACCCACGAAGTCTCCGACTGCGAAGTTCATTCCTGCTCCGACAGGTAAAGTTACATTAGCTTTCTGCCAATTACCGCCAGGCATCAATGCTCCTGGTACAGGCATGATTATGTCTTGAACAAGAGCTGACACAACCTTCCCAATATACGTGCCCATGATGAAACCTACAGCCAAACCCAGAACACCTCCCTTCCCAATGAAATCCAAGAACTCAGCCCAGAGACCTTTCGGAGGAGGTGGAGCTGGTTTGGGCTCAACAGCTTCTCGAATCTTCTTTAATTCTTCCAGGATTTGATCGTCAACACTCATATCCATCACACTTGAGAAGGTGATAGGATGCATATTCCACTTTCGCTGGAGCCAAGTTGAACTTAATTTGCAGAAATGAAAAACGAAACACTTGAGTCATTACGATGGACACAGATCATTTTATGAGCTGAGACGACAAACTCTTGTCCCGTAGAGGTGAATCTCTTATGGGTTTCAAATTGAAGTGCCCTATGCCTGGATGCACTACTGAGCTACAAGCAGAGAATAAAGACGATCTAGTAAAGCAAGGAATGGATCATGCTAAGACTCATGGAATGAGTGCCCTTTCACCAGATTTAATGTCGAAATTACAGGGCGCCATCAAACAAACCTAACCCAATCCGTCACAGACCATAATCTCTCTTCTTTTTTGAGACTGAAGATTAGTATACTTAGACTACTATTGCCCGTTGTTACAAGGACCTTGAGTCAATGCGTGGGTAGATTCGAAAGGTGAAGTCAAACAAGTCTACCCGACTTACGCAGTCTAAACTCGATAGAGTGCCATAGTCATTTACTCAAAAGTCATTTACTCAACGTAACATTCATGCAGAACCTTAACGGTAGACCCTGTAACATTCCAAACCTCTTGCTTTTCCAATCCTTATTTCCTATTGACGGGGTCTTGTAATTAGGGCGGGTAGCCTAGCCTGGATAGGGCACAGGCCTCCGGAGCCTGAGGTCGGGGGTTCGAATCCCTCCCCGCCCGCCACAGCCAACATCGGTCCACCTGAGCGAATTAAACGACCTCTGGATATCACCGGGAGGATTCAGAATGGAAGCAATAATGAGGATTGCCGACGCAATGATTGGGGATATGTCTCACGAATGAACAGGCTAGTAGTTTTCATTGACGGCGCATGCGAACCTAAGAATCCCGGCGGCGTCGCCACATATGGATTTGCGATTTATCGTGATGGTGAGAAGTTAGACGAGGGGTCAGGATTAGCGGCGGACCCTTGGACAGAACAAGCCAGCAATAACGTTGCCGAGTACACCGCTCTCATAAGAGCGCTAGAAAAAGTACTGGCTATTGGACTAGGAGGCAGTGAAGTTGAAGTCAGGTCTGACAGCGCATTGCTCGTTCAACAAGTCAACGGAAAATATGCAGTCAGAGCACTGAGACTGAAGCCGCTGCATGAGAGAGTCATCCGTTTGCTACCGCAATTCAAAAGCATACATGTACAATGGATTCCGCGTGAAGAAAATGTCGAGGCGGATGCTCTTACCCGACGAGCTTACGAGACCTACGTTCTGAGCGCCCCTGGGCATGATGGATCTGCGACTTTCAGAACCAAAGCCAAGCCGACAGGGAGTACGATGCGAAATTCTGCCGAGCACGGATTCATGTTCTGTTCGCGATGCGGTACCAAGATACCCTTAGACAGCAAATTCTGCAAAGCATGCGGAACGAGACTCTCGTGAACACTTAACTTAACGACTAGTTGCTGCTGGTTTTGGGTGAAAGGTCGCCGGTTCGCCGTGATAGTCTAGCTCTGGAATAAGTCGTTAATTGTAATAAACGGTAAATACACCTATATGACCGAGAATGGTGCTAACGGAAAGAATCGTGACTGACATGGAGTTCTCCGGTGTTTTAGTTCCACAACCGTAAACGATTCTACCTCCAATCAGACGACCTAGAATTAAGGGAGACCTATTATTGAGCAAAGAAATTGGTGTTAGTGTAAAGAAATCCGACGACCTATCTGAATGGTACACGCAGATTGTGACTAAAGCCGAACTTGCGGACTATGCGCCCGTCAAAGGGTTCATCATACTTCGGCCTTACGGCAACGCGATCTGGGAAAGGATCAGAGACATACTTGACCGAAAACTGAAGGAATCCGGCCATTCCAACGCATACTTCCCACTACTAATCCCGGAAAGCTACTTGCAGAAGGAGGCAACCCACTTCAAAGGCTTCACACCCGAGGTGTTTTGGGTAACTCAATCAGGGGACAACAAACTCTCCGAGCGCCTCGCAGTTAGGCCCACGTCTGAGACAATCGTAAACGAAGCCTACGCTAAATGGATCAAAAGTTGGCGTGACCTGCCTCTACTCATCAACTTATGGAACTCGGTACTTCGATCTGAAATCACAGCCACTCGTCCTTTTCTGAGAACATCAGAATTCCTTTGGCAGGAGGGTCACACAGTTCACGCGACCAAGGAGGATACGGACAGAGAGGTCATGATGATCCTTGAATTCTACCGTCAACTGATAGAGGACGCGATGTGCCTTCCGGTTCTTCTAGGTTACAAGAGTGAGAAGGAAAAGTTCAGGGGAGCACTATACACGACAACACTGGAAGCAATGATGCCGGATGGCAAAGCGATTCAAATGGGCACCTCACATAACCTAGGTCAGAATTTCTCAAAACCTTTCGAGATCAAGTATTTGGGAAAAGACGGCGAAACGCATTACGCATGGACGGCGTCTTGGGGAGTTTCTTGGCGACTAATCAGCGCCATGATAATGCTTCACGGCGACGATAAAGGACTGATAGTGCCCCCGCAGGTTGCGCCTATTCAAGTTGTAATTGTACCAATATATTTCAAGGAAGAAGAAGCCGAGGCCATTACTATGAAAACGAAAGAACTCGCGGACACTTTGAAAAAGGCAGGGATTGAAACCCACTCTGATTTTCGGGATCAATACACGCCGGGATGGAAGTTCAACGAATGGGAATTGAAAGGCGTGCCTGTCCGCATTGAAGTCGGCCCGAGGGACGTAAAGAACAAACAGTGCGTACTCGTGAGGCGAGATAATTCCCAAAAAATAACAGTGATGGACGAGGACGTCATTGAGCAAGTCAAAACTTGCCTGAAAGAAATCCAAACAGGCCTGTTTGCGAAGGCAAAGAAAGCACTCGAAGCATCAATTCATCAAGTGACGAACTACGAAGACTTCAGGAAAAACCTTGACGAGGGAGGCTTCATCAGAACCTGTTGGTGTGGGGCAACGGACTGTGAGGAAGCAATCCAAAATGACACCGGGGCGACTATACGCACACTTCCGCTTAAGGACGAACAAACGTTCTGCAACTGCGTTCGTTGCGGTAAACCGGCGACCAAAGTCGCCTACTTCGCAAGGTCCTACTAGATCTATGCAAGGCATAACAATTCCCAGGCTTCCTGCGTTTGGTACCAAGCAAGGATCCTGTTAGATGTGTATGGTTGAGATCATATGCCGAATGAACGAGTCCAACGCATGAAGAGACGGGTTCGCATCGTACAGGCGGAACTCACGAAGCGAAACACCGACGTGCAGCTGCTTGGTAAGCCGAGAAGATGCCGGATCCTCAAGGTCCGTTAAACTAAGGCTGAGTACGATCGGTTGAGAATCATCGCGGCCAAGCAGCACGTTACGGTTTCAAGGTTGGTTCGGTCGGTGATTGGGCGCTACTCGAGGAAGACCCGGGAACACCCCCTCCAGGGGGCTAGGCCTGAGAATGTGGCCACAACACCACGGGACCCCCAGGGGGAGGGGGCCTGCAACGTTGTTCAACCTCGGCGGCGACGTTGTTCAACGTCACGCCGAGACCGTACGGATATAACTAGGTCCCTGGTTCCCGGTGATCAACAGAGGTGTTGCAGCACCTATGCTGCATAAGTGTTCAACGCTCTCGAGGAAGCCCTCTTCCTCAAATTGTGTCCACAATCACCAGCCAATTGTGGACACATTCTCGTTCCTGCTTCCAGAATATGTATAACAGAAATTTGAGGCATGACTACATTATTACAAAAGTAGTTACCTGGGTGTAGCTACTTTACCCTGAAGCGACTCATGGATGAGTCGCGTCTCCTTAGGCGACTCGCGGGCGAGTCACGTTGCTTCCAAGCCGAAAACGAAGTAGCCCGTCGACCCGAAAGGAAGCATACTGGCGCTTAAGCATCCTACCAAAGCAAGGCCCACCAAAAGACTACAAAAACGCAAGTTTCACAATGTTTAAGCGCCGCCGATCGCCGTTACAGCTGTGAAGAACACTTGACAAAGAAACGCAAATCTCGCGGACGAAGCAAGGGCGGGAAGGGCAGTGCAGTGATGATTCAGTGCACAAACTGCGGGAGGCCCGTGCCTAGAGATAAGGCGAAGCGAGCAACCCAATGGGTGTCGCTGGTGGAACCATCGCTTGCGCGTGAGCTCCGCTCTCACGGGACGTACATTCAACGGCAAAGAGTGATAAAATTCTACTGTG
>Ga0187769_10002270_pt1 | contig 11209 bp, 6 predicted proteins | sample 0116_SJ02_MP02_1_FD_133140 | JGI IMG/M metagenome (GOLD analysis project Ga0187769, IMG submission 133140) | Tropical peat soil microbial communities from peatlands in Department of Meta, Colombia - 0116_SJ02_MP02_10_MG | ecosystem: Environmental > Terrestrial > Soil > Wetlands > Peat | place... | reverse complement strand
GGAGAGGCGCGGCTGATGGGCGGAGCGTAACCGAGACTACCATGCGGACGGTGAAAGTTGTAATGCTCTAGCCAGGGCAGCAGCTGCTGATCGCGTTCTTCCGAGTTAGGGTAATGGCGGACGTAGGCCCACTCGCGCAGAGCGGTTTGAATGAAGCGTTCGGCCTTGCCGTTGGTGCGCGGGGTGTAGGGGCGGGTGAAGCGGTGCCACCCGTCCGTTCGAAATCGCGCAACCGCCGCAAGCCTGTTTGACTCCGACATTCCCATCCTGAAGCAAGCCAAAGCCAAGTACTCGAACCTGCAATGGTCGTCGCGCTGCCGGTGACCGTTGCTGCCCGCCGACGGTTGTGTGCCTGCTGGACGCTCCATAGAATGGTCGCAATGATTGCCACGCTGAAATGTCTTATCCCGCTCTTCTGCCTCGCACTGGCGTTGGGGGTTGTCATGGACAGTATGGCGCAAGCTCGCCCGCCGCAAATTCTAGAGGTTTCTCGCGACTACCTAAAGCCGGATGCTGTAGCTGCAAATCGCAAGCTTGAGAGACGCGCTGAAGACCTCTGTCGAAGGCTCGGCTTCACTCATCCTTATCTGACCATCGAGTCTGTCTCCGGACCTGCGGAGATGTGGTACCTCAATGGGTTCGACTCGGAAGCCGAAGTGGAGAAGCTCAGGCGGGAGTATCAGCGGAATACGAAATTACTGGCGGCTCTCGACGACATTACTCGGCAGAAGGTGTCGCTTAAGCGTCTGAAGTCCACCGACGAGTTTGTGAGCTATCGTCCCGATTTGAGTCGTGGCGATCCGTGGATCATAGGTTACGGACAGTTCTTTGTAGTCGTATTGTTCGATGGCGATCCGCCGATGAATGGCACGGTTTTCGAAATGAAGGACGGCAGCAGGATGCTGGTGCGAACGACGCAGACTGCTTCCGAAGGGCGCGTTCTCGCTGCTTCGGCAGGTTCAACCGCGAGGGTTTTTCGGTCATTTTTCTATTTTCGACCACAGGGTATGTGAAGCAGTGATTAGGAGGGGGCTGGCCCAGGTTCCTGCCTCTCTTCCTGCCGAGACTACCACACGTTGGCTGCCCCAGCTTTGCCGGTTTTGCAAAGCTGGGCGCCACGAGCCGCGCTTCCTCATTCGTCACAGCCCTGCGCTGGCGTTTTATGCTACACGTCGCGAGTGCCCAATAAATTGCATCCCCACTAACAGCAGGTCTCCATCCGGCAAGCCTCCGGGCTTGTAGTTCGGCGAGACGGCGCGGTCGTTCCAGGCGCAGGAGAAGGCTAGAAACTTGATCCCACACGCGCCGGTCGGAAGGGGATCGAGAACGTAGCTTCTACGTCCACAGGAGCGCCGTTTTTCGTGGCGGGCTGGAACTGCCATTTGGCGAGGGCTTCGCTGGCGAAACGGTCGATGCGATCGTCTACGCTACGCAGAACGCGCACGCTGCCGACTGTGCCATCGGTATGGATGACGGCATAAAGGATTACCGTTCCGCCCACGTTTTGCCGCATCAGTTCCGGGGGATAGGCGGGATCGACTTTGCGCGTGGCCGAGGGAGCGGAGAGATCTTCAGCAGGTGGGTCTGCGGGAGAGCGCTGGCTGGAGCCGGCGGCCGGTTTTAGGGCGGCGAAGCGGACGATCCAACTGCCTCCGGCGGAGTTCAGGTTGGGCATGCTCAGGCTGAGCGAGTAGAACTTGCGGCTGCCGAAGACGGCGTGCTCTTCTTCGGAGAGTTTGCTGGCGTCTTCCGGTTGCATGCGGGCCGTCACGCGCGGCGGGCGAACGTTGGCGATCAGGTTGGGATTGACGGAGTAGACGCTCGCGTTGTTCGGAGGAGGATCGCCCGCGACCGGAGAGGCTGGGTTCGGGGCTTTGCCTACGTACAGTCCTGAGGGAAGGTTGCCGGGGTTCGTCTTTATGCCGGCTGATCCGGTTGCATTCTCGCTTCCGTTTGCAGCGATTGCGCCGGGAGATCCCGAGGCTCCACGATGGCCTTCGGGCGTGGTGGCGAAGTTGCCCCGGCGATTGCCGGCGGGCGGATCGGGCGGCGCGCCTACCGCGGGATGCAGGTTGAGCGCAATCAGGTTTCCGCCGGAACGGCCTGACGCGGCGAGCGACGGCGGCGGCGCGATCACTTCGGGCGCACGTCTGCTTAATGCCGTTGAACTTCTACCCGGGATCGCGCGCTGCTCGTCGAGCGCAAGCTCTGGCGCGGGAGCGATCACGGAAGAATGCCCGATGTTGAGGTCGCCGAGGCGGTGCGTGGAACTGGCTACCACGGCGGGCGGCGGAGCTATGACCGCCGGTTCTGGAACCGGCAAGGTTTTCTGCTGTGCCGACTGCACGTCCGGTGGCGGCGCGATGACCGAGTGCTCGAGCTGCGGCGCCAGGCGAGAGATCTCTGCTGCGGGAACTGCTGGCGCTGGGGCGATGGGAAGCTGCGGCGTTCCTGCCAAGGCGACGAGGTTGGGCAAGGCTACATCTTGCTGCAGCCGGATGTTGGGCGCGGTGACAATGGTTTGCTCCCGGTTATCGGCCTCTGGAGGCATGGAAATGATGGGTTGCGCAGAGTATTCGGGATCGGCCGTGCGGGTTGGAACGGAGTTCGGGCGGCGAGTGTCGAGCGGAGGCAGATATTCGGAGGGCGTGTAATAAATGACGTCAGCGTGGGTGAACCTGGGTTGAGGAGCGACTTGGGGTTGCAGGGCGAGCACGCGCGCTCCCATCCAGATCGCGACGAGTGCGAGAAAATGGCAGGCCGCGGATTCTACGAAATGGTTCCAGGGAAGTCCGCGGTCGACGAACACGTCGTGCCAGAAAGCAGCTGAGGATTGCCGATGGCTGATTGTTAATTGCTGATTGAAGATCTCGGGCCGCTGAAAGAAGGCGCTGAGATTCTGGACGAAGACGCGCGACCGGGGCTCGAGTTCAACCAGCAGACGCAGATCCGCAACCGGCGGTTGGGTCGCTTCCAGCACTGGGCCCGGGGTTTGGCGCATCCCCCTATCTTAACTAGTCCCGAGTTCCGAATCGCGAGTCCCGAGAAAAAAACTGGCCTTCTGAGTATTGACAATCTGGGGTGAGCAAATGTGGTTTTTCCCGGTACTCGGGACTAGCAGCTTAGCTGGAGTGGCCGGCGCGGGCGGGTGTGATGACCAAGCGGCCGGGGATTTTTGTTTTGCTGTTGCTCTTCTCTTGCGCGTAGACGAGATCGAGTCCGCCTTCGTCTGTGGTGGAGGCTTCGGCCAATGCCGCTGCCAGTGCCTTATACGAGCGGCTTACTTCCTGACTTTCCTGCAGAACCACGGGCGTGCCGTGATCGATGGCGGGCGAGACGGCCTGAAACGCGTTGGGAATCTTCCACAAGACTTTGCAGCGCGTGGCATTTTCGACGTCTTCGTCGGTGAAGCCGGGGATCTTTTTGTGGCGATTTAGAACCATCCGCAGCCGGTTGCGGCCTGTGCCTTCTTCGAGGAAGGCATGGATACGACCGGCGCTCCATAGCGAGACGACGTCGGTCTGAGCGACCAAGAGCACTGCGTTGGAAAGGTCGGAGAGCAGGCGGGTGGTGGAATCGAGGCGGCTGGAAGCGTCGACTACAACATAGCGGTAGTGATTCACGAGAAGGTCGAACAGGCGAGCCAGTTCGGCTGGCGTGGGCATGGAAGGATATGGTGATTGCGGGCCGGCGAGAAGATGCAAGCCGTCCTTGGCCGTGGTCATGAGGCCATCGAGCAGAGAGACGTCGAGGCGGTGCAGGTTCTGCAGCGCGTCGGGCACTCCGAAAGTGGGGCGCAGGTTGAGATGGAGCTGGGCGTGGCCGACGGGGGCGAAGTCGACCAAGACCACGCTGCCGTGGGATTGCTGCAGGGCGACGGCTGTGTTAACGGCGGCAGTGGTGGCGCCTGCGCCTCCTTTGGCGCTGAGGAAGGTAAAAATGCGGGCCTTGCCCGCGCCGCCGCGGGTGCGGGTGCGATTGGAACTGAACCGCGTGAGGGCTTCGAGCAGAGCCTCGGCGCCGGCGCTGTCGTCCAGGTATTCGCAAGCTCCGGCGCGCATGCTGGCTACGATGACGGTGGGCTGCTGCAGGGTGCCGTTAGCGAAGATGGCAAGTTGGAGAGTGTTGGTTTGGATGACTTCGATGGCTTTAACGGCGGAGTGAGGATTCGCGGCGGAGATATCAACCACGACCACTTCGGCGCGCGAATCCTGAATCTGGCGCAGGATGGAGTCGGTGGATCCGGTAGGAAAGCCTACGTTGGTGAACACGACGCGGGCCAGGCGGGTAGCCTCCAGCCGGTTCTGCAGTTCAGATAGATGGTCGCGGTCCTCGGTCAGAACTGCTACGGCGATCCCATGCATGGCGCGGTTCTCGCTGATTTCTCTCGGTGTTTGCATGTTAGAAAGAGAAAGTACGCCTCGCCAAGTGACCACGGTAACTACGGGAGAGCAAATGTCTGCACAACTCGCGCCGGGGGGCGCGCACGTTCGTAAGAGCGATATGCAAGATCATGAAAGTCAGTGTGAGGCGCAAACAGCGGGAGGACTCCCAAGCGAATCCGCACTGTTAACTAATGATTCTAAGCCAAGCTGGCGAGATTGAACAGCACCCAGAAATACAGAAAAAACTTAAGTTCCCGGCACCAGACCCAGAGCGGGATTTTCTGGCACAGGCTAGTGGGCCGCTGGGCGCGGGTTTGCGGTCGCAGGCGTGGCCGGACGCTCGGTCTCGCTGGGGCTGTGCAGGGCAGAAATGCGGCGGAAGTCGGCGGGAGCGTCCTCGGTTTCGGGAAGGTAATCGTAGTCTTTGAGACAGACGGCTACGCCGATCTTTGTCTCGGCAGATCTGGTTTCAGCGGATCTGGTCTCGGCAGATTTGGTCTCAGTGAATCTGGTTTCAGTGTCGCTCACGGTTGTTGGTTTCCAGGCTTTATCTGCGGGTTTGACGATGCGCAGAACGCGGCCGCGGCAACGGACGCGCATGTTTTCGCCGAGGGTGATCTCGGAGGGCATCTGCAACGTAAGTTCGATTTCCGCGCCTTCGTTGAGCGCCATGTCGGTGAACAGAAAAGCTCCGCGGGAACTGAGGTCCTGAGTGAAGCCGAGGCCTTCAGCGGCGGTGGCAATATCACGCAGCGAAACGGGAAGGTTAAAAGCGAAGCGTTGTCCAATGCGGCGTTCAAGACCAACAGGAGGAGCAGTCATGGCCGTGTCACTTCCTTAGGGGATCGCCGTGGATACTGCAACTGCAAGTGCCACTGTAGCGCAGTCTGGCCGCTGTGGGAAGCCAAAAGTTGGCGCGCGATTGAAGCAGGGAAGTCAGTGTTGGGAAAGCGGTTATGCAATGGCAGCCGTTTCTGAAAGGGCAGAAGCCAGGCACCGTCTGTGGAAAACTGCCTCGCCCATACGCCTCAATCACATGCAAGTATAGTATTTGGAAGAGGGTGTGAGTTCATCCAAAGAAGCGATTGTGCCGGAATCGGAAATCCCAATTGAGGAAAATGCGGCGTCCAGCAGCGCGAAAGCGGCCTCCACGGCCGGATTGCGCTGGCAGGCGGGGATGCGGGCGCTACGGCACCGTAACTTCCAGCTGTTCTTCAGCGGGCAACTGATTTCGCTGATCGGCACGTGGATGCAGAGCGTGGCGCAGTCGTGGCTGGTCTACCGGTTGACTGGATCGGCGTTGCTGCTGGGGTCGGTGGGATTCGCCAGCCAGATCCCAGTATTTCTGTTCGCGCCGCTGGGTGGAATCACGGCTGACCGCGTGAACCGCCGGCACATCGTGATCGCCACGCAAAACGCGGCCATGATGCTGGCCTTCATTCTGGCGGCGCTCACGCTCTCCCACAAAGTACAGGTTTGGCATGTATTCGTGCTGGCGAGTTTGCTGGGCGTGGTGAACGCGTTCGACATTCCTGGACGGCAATCGTTTCTGGTGGAGATGGTGGGCAAGGACGATTTGATGAACGCGATCGCGCTGAATTCTTCCATGTTCAACGGAGCGCGTGTGATCGGTCCGGCTATTGCCGGGGTTCTGGTGGCGAAGATCGGGGAAGGCTGGTGCTTTTTTGGCAATGGAGTGAGCTACATCGCCGTGATCATCGGATTGCTGCTGATGAAAGTGCAGAGTCCGGCGCGAGCCGCCATGGCTTCGCCGCTGGAGCACATGATGGAGGGATTCCGTTTCGTGGAACGCACGGCGCCTATCAAGGCGCTGCTGTTGCTGCTGGGCCTAGTGAGCCTGGTGGGCATGCCGTACGTGGTGCTGATGCCGATTTTTGCCGATCAGATTCTGCACGGCGGCGCGCGGGGGTTGGGAATTCTGATGGGGGCTACTGGGGTGGGAGCGCTGTTCGGCGCTTTGACCCTGGCGTTCCGCGAGGGCGTGAAAGGCTTGGGGCGATGGGTGGCGTGGTGTTGCGCCGGATTCGGAGCCAGCCTTGTAATCTTCGCGATATCACGTACGTTCTGGGTTTCAGTGCTTCTGCTGCTGCCGGTGGGTTACGCGATGATGCTGCAAATGGCTTGCTCGAACACGTTGATACAGGTGATGGTGCCGGACGCGTTGCGGGGGCGGGTGATGGCTGTGTACTCGATGATGTTCATGGGCATGGCTCCGATTGGAGCGCTGCTGGGCGGCGTGCTGGCCGACCGTTTAGGTGCGCCCCGGACGGTGGCGATTGGCGGGTTGGCATGCTTGCTGGGTGCGGGCTGGTTCGCGATGCATCTGCCGAAGATTCGAGTGGAAGCGCGGCGCTTGATCGTCGCCCAGGCCGCGGCCGGCGGCGAACCGTCGGAGATGACTACGCAGGCCGTGGAAGAATAGGTTCTGTTTCGAGGCTTGACCTCGTCTTGCCTATGGGAACAAGCTCCGCAATTGCAGTGATCAACATCACAAAGCTAATCGTGAATTTCAATTGAGGCGATTCAACCTGTGCGTGCCGGCAGACCCTTATATTTCTTGAACATGGGCGCTGGATCGTGGTATATCGGCTGTTATCCTTTGCAGTGCTTGCGCTCGCCATTATCCCGCCGTTCGAGGCGAGTGAGCAACAGGCATTCGTCCAACTGGAGGACAAGATGAATTCATTTCGAGGAGTAATGGCATCGAGTCTTTTCCTTGTGGTTCTCAGTGGAATGATATTTGCACAAGGCGGAGCCACGGGCGCCGTGGGAGGAGTGGTGCAAGACCCATCGGGAGCCGTCATCGCCAACGCCAAGGTGATCGTCAAAAGCGAAGCTACGGGCGAGGTGCTGCGGCAATTGACGACGGATGCATCCGGGTCGTTCACGGCAACACTGCTGCCCGTGGGCACGTACTCGGTGGAAGTGAGAGCGGCGGGGTTTCCTGTGACCACGTTCCCCGGCGTGGTGGTGCGCATCACGGAGACGACGCGCATGACCGCGGTCATGAAAGTGAGTACGGTCAAGGAAATCATCGAAGTGCAGTCCCAGGTGGAGCAGGTGAATACTACCGACGCCACCACCGGCCAATCGCTGGGAGCCGAGACGATCACCGATCTTCCACTGGCTACGCGGAACTTTCAGCAGTTGCTGGCGCTGTCCGCGGGCGCTTCCTCCGATTTGAACGGCGCAGCGCAGCTTGGCCGTGGCCAGGTTTACATGCACGTAAATGGCGGCAGAGAGGACAACAACAATTATCTGATCGACGGCATCACGGTGGCCGACTACGCCTTCGGTGAATTGACTTATACGCCGCTGCCCAGCCCGGATGCGATCCAGGAATTCAAAGTCAGCACCAGTTTGTATGATGCGACGCAGGGACGCAACGGAGGCGGCAACATCAACGCCACCCTAAAGAGCGGCACAGCGAAGTTCCACGGCGATCTGTGGGAGTACTTCCGCAACACGGATCTGGATGCGAACGACTATTTTCTGGGAAAGGTTGTCGTCAAGCAGAACATTTTCGGCGGTGACGTGGGCGGGCCGATCGGCTCCGGAGCCAAGTTCGGATTCTTCTACTTCAATCTGCAGGGCACGCGGCAGCGCAGCGGGGATTCGCCGGGAACGTATATCAACATCCCGGCGAACCCGGGTATTCCTTACGTTCCGCTGGCGGACCGCCAGTCGATGGCCGCGATGGAGACCGACTGCGGAGTGCCCAGCATCGATCCGGTGGCGTTCAATCTTCTAAATGTAACGAGCAATCAGTTTGGTTTGCCCGGCGGAGGATACCTGTATCCGTTGCTTCCCAACGTGCCCGCGGGCACACCCTGCCTCACTCCGGAACCTTTTCTCATCACGGATCCCGGTAAATTCACCGACAACCAGTTCACGATCAATTGGGATCGCGAATTCCGGGGCGGGAAAGATCATTTATCCGAACGATTTTTCTGGTCCAATTCCAACACCTTCGAACCGTTCGGAGCCGATTCCTACGGCATCCAGACCGGTGGCCAGCCCGGCGTCAACAACTTGAATTTCCCCTTGGGAATTCCCCTGCACAGCCGCTTCGGCAGCATTACCGAAACTCACGTGTTCAACAATGCCCTGATCAACGAATTCCGCTTTGGGGTCAACATCATCAGCGACAAGCTGAATAACGAGCCGCCCGTCACCAATGCGCAAGTTGGGATCAACCTGCCCACTGCCAAAGGGGTGAACGGACAAGCCGGCGATCCCAATATCTACCGGTTTCAGTTCGACACTTTTGCTTTTGGGGCGTACCCGACACAATTGCAGTCGGCACTTTCCGATAACTACACCTGGGTCGACACTGTGAGCTGGACTCGGGGCCCGCATCAACTCCGCTTCGGCGGCGAGATCGACCGCGTGGCCATGCGCCGAAACTTACCCATTGCCGATAATGGGCTGATATTTTTTGTGACCGGTGCCACCGGCCCCTATACGGATTTCCAGAGTTTCCTGCAGGGTTCCCCGCTTTTGGGAGAGGGCGGAGGCGGTCTGGGCAACCACGACTACCGCATTCCGGGATACGCCTGGTTCGCGCAGGATGACTATCGAGCCAGTAAGACCCTCACTCTCAACATCGGTTTCCGAAATGAGTTTCTCGGCGCGCCTTACGACACGCTCTGCCACACGGGCAACACGAACCCGCCGCTGGCCATCACAACCGGACAACCTTATGTTTATCCCAAATGCATCAGCAAGTTCGGCCTTTCCGGCATTACCGGAACGCTGAACCAGGCTGGCCTCAATAACGAATACGCCGCCGTCTGGGAGCCGCGCATTGGTTTCGCCTATGACGTTCGCGGGCATCACACCACCTCGATCCGCGGTGGTTACGGTATTTACAGCGTGCGCGAGGACTTGGGAGCGGTGGACAATCTGGCCATCGTGCCGCCAACCTATCCGTTTCTTGTAGGCTTCTTTCCCGGAGCGGGTACTCTGGCCAACCTGTTTGCCGCGAGTGCCGCGTTTCCGAATGGCATTCCGGCCCTCGGCGCCAATCCCACTCAGACGTACGTGCCGACGGCTGCGATCCTGCAGGGTTCTCCTGCGACCTGCACGCTGGGGAATTTGTTTCCTGGCGTTGGCACGGCGTGCGGCGGAACTTTCAGCGGCAACGTGAATGGATTGATCCAACTCGCCGTTCCGCTGCACTGGATTGTCGGAACTACGCAGCAGTGGAACTTTACGATTCAGCACGAATTGGGGCGGGATTGGTTCATGGAACTCGGCTATGTCGGCACAAAAGGCAGCCGGCTGCGCTCGACATACGATCCCGATCAGGGCAACGTAGCCTCGCAGCAGAATCCCATCGTCGTTCCCGGACAAGGCTGCGCCAATCTGCAGGCTGAGGGTTTGTCGTGCTCAATTGTGGATACCACGGTGGAGAACGCTTCGCTCCGAGCGCCTTATATCGGCATTGCGCCCGGAGATTTCGAAGATTTCGCTCCCAACTCCGACTCGCACTATAGCGCGCTGCAGGCCACATTGGCGCACCGCTTCAGCAAGGGGCTCTATTTCCAGAGCGCCTACACCTGGGCCAAGTCAATCGATGATGTTTCCACTGCCTCTGTGGCGTTCCTTACGCGGGTGAACGATCAGAATGACGCGCGCGCTTCTCGCGGTCTTTCAGACTTTGACCGGCGGCAGCGGTTCGTGACCAGCGCGGTCTACAAACTGCCTTTCTTCGCCAACTCCGGGGGTTTTGGCAAGACGGCGCTTGGCGGCTGGGAAGCGAGCGGCGTGCTGGTCCTGCAATCGGGGGCGCCGTTCACGGTCTATGATCCGGCGGGAGGCACAGCTTACGCGTTGGCGAGCACTCCATCGTCAACCGCAACCTTCGCTCCGGGATTTGGCTGTGGCAACGCTCCGAGCAGCGGAAGCCCGGAATCACGGCTGGCGAACTGGGTGAATCCGGCAGCTTATACGCCTGACCCCTTGGCGCCGACGCTCTCCAACGGCTCTCCGAGTGATGCGACGGTTTACGGCAACACGCCGCGTAACTGCATCATTGGGCCGCCGCAGAAGAATGTCGATTTCACGCTGGACAGGACATTCAAGCTGGGCGAACGGCAGAGTCTGCGATTCCGGACGGACTTTTTCAATTTGTTCAACCATCCGTCATTCGCGATTCCGGCGTTGGCGGCGGTATCGCCTGCTGGAGGATCGGCGCCGATCAGTTCGACGATCGGAACGCCGCGGCTGATTCAGTTCTCGTTGAAGTACGGGTTCTGACTTGGGCGCAGAAAATTCTACTCGTACGCTTGCGGCGGCAATCCGGTGATACGGATGCCGCCGTGGCCTTTGTGGCGGATATTGAGCCCGATGAGCAGGGCGGTGATCTGCTCGAGGATGCGGGCGTTTTCCAGTTTGCCGCCGTCGATGGCGCGGACGCCGGGAATTTTCGCGGCGAGCGAGCGCGTGAGTTGACCGGCGTTGGCGTCGTCGCTGCAGACGATTACGTCGCAGTCGAGAGGGTCGTCCCCGATCAGCAACTCAGCAGAAAGATTGTGAAATGCTGCGGCAACGCTTACGCCTTTGGGCACGAGTTCGGCGGCTTGCTGCGCGGCTGAGCCTTGCCAGACGCCGAGAGTGCGCGAGGCGCGTCCGCCGACGCCGGCCGCGAGCGCGACGGTGGCGTCAATCAGAATGCAGCCGGGACGGATGGCCGGCTTGAGTTGCTTAAGCAGCGCGGCCTGGCCCTCGAACGGGACGGTGAGCACAAGCGGATCCGCGGCGGCGCAGGCGGCGCTGTTTTCCATGCCGGAGACGCGGGC
>Ga0187769_10002269_pt1 | contig 11212 bp, 10 predicted proteins | sample 0116_SJ02_MP02_1_FD_133140 | JGI IMG/M metagenome (GOLD analysis project Ga0187769, IMG submission 133140) | Tropical peat soil microbial communities from peatlands in Department of Meta, Colombia - 0116_SJ02_MP02_10_MG | ecosystem: Environmental > Terrestrial > Soil > Wetlands > Peat | place... | reverse complement strand
GCCTGAGCGCCCGCGCTGCGCTCGCGCGCCAGGCCGCCGAGGCGGCGATTCCGACGGTCGCCACTACCCGGCCCAAGTCGGGGCCGGCCTCCGACACGCTGGTGTTGCCGGGGAGCGTCCAGGCGTACTTCGAGGCGCCGATCTACGCGCGCACCAACGGCTATCTCAAGACCTGGTACACCGACATCGGCGCAGCGGTGCAGAAAGGCCAGCCGCTGGCGGAGATCGAGACGCCGGAGGTCGATCAGCAGCTGCGCCAGGCGCAGGCCGATCTCGCGACCGCCCAGGCCAATTACCTGCTGGCCCATACCACCAACGAGCGCTGGCAGGGTCTGCTCGCCACCGAGTCGGTCTCGCAGCAGGACGCGGATCAGCGCGCCGGCGATGCCGCGGCCAAGGCCGCGGCACAACAGTCCGCCGCCGCCAACGTGGCGCGCCTGCAGGAGCTGGAATCCTTCAAGCGCGTGATCGCACCCTTCGACGGCGTCGTGACCCAGCGCAACACCGACGTCGGGGCACTGATCAACGCCGGCCAGAGCCCCGGCAACGCACTGTTCCGCGTCGCCGACACGCACCGGCTGCGTATCTATGTGTTCGTGCCCCAGCTCTACGCGGCCGCCATTCACCCCGGTCTCACCGCGACGCTGGACTTCACCGATCATCCGGGCAAGCATTACCCCGCCACCGTCACTTCCACCGCGCACGCGCTCGATGCCGTGTCGCGCACCCTGCAGGTCGAGCTGCAGCTCGATAATGCAAGCGGCGAGCTGCTACCCGGCTCCTACGTGCAGGTGAGCTTCACGCTGCCGGCGAGCGGCGAGACTCTGCGGGTGCCGGCCAACGCCGTCCTGTTCCGCGGCCATGATCTGCAGGTCGCGACAGTCGACGCCTCGGAACGCGTGCGCCTCAAGACCATCACCGAAGGCCGCGACTTCGGCACCGAGATCGAGGTGTTGTCGGGCATCGGCGTGAACGACACGCTCGTCGTCAATCCGCCGGATTCCATCGCCGATGGCACGCTGGTGCGCCTGCGGCAGCCGCAGACGCCGGGGAGCAGCGGCGCCCCGCCCGGACACTCCTCATGAGGCCCGCGGCGCGCATCGCCGCCACTTGGGTGCTGGGAATCACTCTCGTGGGCTGCTCGCTCGCGCCACGCTATCAGCGGCCGCCGATGCCGCCACCGCCGCCGGCCTACAAGGAGGTCGGTGACTGGAAGGTCGCGGTGCCGGCGGATGCGAGGGCACGCGGTGCCTGGTGGACGATGTTCGGCGATCCCGGGCTCGATGTGCTCGAGGAGCAGCTGACCGGCGCCAATCAGAGCCTCAAGGCGGCGCTGGCGCGGCTCGAGCAGGCGCGCGCGCAGACCCGCATCGCGCGCTCGGCGTGGTTTCCCACGCTCACCGCCCAGGCAGACGCTTCGCGGTCGCAGGTCTCGGTGTACTCCCCCACCTATACCCCGGGTAAGTCGCGCACCGGAAACTCCTTCCTCCTGAGCGGTGACTTGTCCTACGAGGTGGATCTGTTCGGCCGCATCCGCAGCACCGTGACCCAGGCGCGCGCCGGCGAGCAGGCAACTGCCGGCGATGTCGCCGCTCTCGATCTGGCGCTGCACGCCGAGCTGGCGGACGACTACTTCACGCTGCGCGGCCTCGACATCGAGCAGCAATTGCTCGATCACACGGTCGCCGACTACGCCAAGGCGCTGCAGCTGACGCAGAACCTCTTCAAGGGTGGCGCTGCCCCGATCTCCGACGTGCAGCAGGCGCAATCCCAGCTGGAAACGGCCCGCACCCAGGCCGAGCAGACCCGCCTGCAGCGCGCGCAGACCGAGCACGCCATCGCCGTGCTGCTGGGACGCGAGGCGTCGAGCTTCGAGCTGGCGGCGCGCCCGGATACCAAGCCGGCGGTGCTCCCGGAGATCGACGTGGGCCTGCCCTCGCAGCTCATCGAGCGCCGTCCCGACGTGGCGGCGGCGGAGCGGCGCGTCGCTGCCGCGAACGCCGGCATCGGCGTCGCGCGTGCGGCCTTTTTCCCGGTGCTCAACCTGGTCGGCGCCGCCGGCTGGCAGAGCTCGCAGACCTCCAACCTGATCAGCGCCCCCGCGCAGACCTGGGCGATCGGGCCGCAGGCGCTGCTCAACGTGTTCAACGGCGGGCTGATCGCGGCGCAGACCGCGCAGGCGCACGCCGCCTACGACGAGCAGGTGGCCGACTACCGCAGTACGGTACTGACTGCCTTCCAGGAGGTGGAGGACAATCTCGCGGCGCTGCGCCAGCTGCAGCGCGAGAGCGTCAGTCAGGCGGCCGCGGTCACCGCCTCGCAAGGGGCGCTCGATCAGGCGAATCTGCGCTACCAGGGCGGCATCGTGACCTATCTCGAGGTGGTCTCCACCGAGAACGCGGCGCTGTCCGCGCGCATCAATGCCGAGGACATCGCCATCCGCCGCGAGACCGCCACCGTGCAGCTGATCAAGGCCCTCGGCGGGGACTGGAATTCCGCCGCCTCACCCTGAGGCGTCAGCGCAGATACGCGTGCACCACCTCGATCAGGTGCTTGGCGCCGCGCGCGCGGCCACGGTCGCGATCGTGCGCCGGGTCCGATACGTGCATGCGGATGTGATCCTCGAGCAGCTGCGCCATGAGGCTGTTGGCGGCACCGCGCGCCGATACGGTGAGCTGCATCACGCGGGCGCAGTCGGCGTCCTTCTGCAGCGCGCGCTCGATCGCATCCACCTGGCCGCGCAGCCGCCGCACGCGCTGCAGCAGCCGCGTCTTGTCCTGGATGGTGTGTCCCACGGTGGGATGGCCTCCGAAACTCATAGGATGGGGGGTATAGTATAGCGTAGCCGCCCTTGCCGTCGCCTGCGAGCCAGCGGTAGGCGAACCCGGCAACGCCGGCGCCGAGCGGCGGGGCCACCCGGAACAGCCACCGCTGCGCCAGCGCCCAGCCCCTCACGACCACCGCCGGTCCCGTGCTGCGTGCCGGATTGACCGGCTGCGCGTCAGCTCACGCGAGCGAAGTCGATGAAGCCGCGCTGCACGTCCGTGTGAACCAGCCGCACACGAATCACGTCGCCGACGTCGAGCCCTTTGAAGCCCTGCACCACCTTCCCCTCGGCCAAAGGCTGCAGGATGCGCACCCAGGTCCCGTCGGCGGTCGCGCCGGTCACGATCGCCTCGAACCGCTGCCCGAGACGCGCCTGCAGCAGTAGAGCGGCCGCGGACTTGCGCACCTGCCGCTCGACCCGTGCGGCGTTGCGCTCCTGCTCGGTGCAATGCGCGCCGAGCGCCTGCAAGTCCTCCTCGCTGTAGGGGGCGGCCGCGCCGCGCAGCGCCGCCTTCAGCAGGCGCTGCGTAATGACATCGGGGAAGCGCCGGTTGGGCGCAGTGCCGTGCGCATAGTCCTCCAGCGCCAGGCCGAAATGCCCTGCGCTCGGCTGGCCGGGGCGCTTGAGCACATACTCGCCGGCACCCAGCAGCTTGACTATGGCGAGCGACAGGTCGGGAAACAGCGCCGGTGCGGCCTGTTGCCGTTTCACCAGAAAGGCGCTCAGGGCCTGCGCATCGGGGGTCGGCGGCAGCGCCGCGCCGAGTCGCCGCGCGAGCTCCACGATCCGGTCCCAGCGCGCCGGCTGGTGCAATACCCGGCGCAGCGAGGGCGAGCCGCGCCCCTCCAGGAACCGGGCGACCACGCTATTCGCGGCGATCATGAAGTACTCGATGAGCTCCTTGGCACGATTGTCCTCAGAGGGCTTCAGGTCGACGAGGGAGGCACCCACATGAACCGCCTCGGCTTCGAGCGTGGTGAGCCCGAGTGCGCCCTGCTCGTGGCGCACGCGCTTGAGCGTTTGCGCCACGCGGTCCTGCAGGCGCAGCTGCTCGTCGAGGCCGGCCACCGCGGCAAGCCGCGACGGCGCGGCCTCCTGGCCGTCGAGCCAGGCCGCCACGCTGCGGTAAGCGAGCTTGGCGCGATTCACCACCACCGCCCGGTAGACATCAGCGGCGGCGATCGTGCCGTCCGCGGCAATCACCATGTCGATGACCAGGCTGAGGCGCTCGCTTCCCTGGGCGAGGCAAGTGAGATCGGTCGACAGCCGCTCGGGCAGCATCGGGAAGATCTGCGCGGCCGTGTACACCGAGGTAGTGTTGCTGCGTGCATGCGCATCGAGGGGCGTGCCCGCCGCCACCGTCGCGTCGACATCGGCGATCGCCACCCGGATTCTTACCTGATCGCCGCTCAGCGGCTCAGCCACCGACAGCTGGTCGAGGTCGCGCGAGTCATCGTTGTCGATCGAGCACCAGAGAAGCGAGCGCAGATCGCGCACCGCTGGCCCGGACGCGCTGGCGGCGCCGCCGATCGCGCGCAGCTGCTCGAGAGCCGCCGGGGAGAAATCCGGCTGCAGGCCGTGCTCGAGCATGGCGCGGCGCGCGATCTCCGCCAGGGGATTGGCCGGAGTCGTGGAAGATGACATCGCGGCATGATACCCGTGAAGAGCGCAAAACAAAGGGCGCCGCGCGGTGCGCGGCGCCCAGGCCGGGTCCGGGACGGTGCCGTCCGGATCAGGGAATGGTGAAATCCACGTTGGTCGCACTCCCCGAGCGCAGATCCACCACCACCGTGTTCTCGACCCGACGGAAAGTCAGCAGCGGATGCGCACTGTTCCACACGAATCCGTGCAGGTAGTAGAGCCCCGGCATGAAGCTCTGCGTGGCCGAACCGCCCGGAAGATTGGCGACGGCGTAGGCCCCGCCGGTACCGCCGTCCTGCGCCAACACCGGAGCCAGGTTGAGCGTCGTGACGATGTAGCCGTCGTGGCTGACGATCAGGAAGCCCGAGTCATACTGGCCCGCCGTGGCCTGCGTCAGGTCCCCGCTGATGCTGTCCACACTGGCACCACTCGCGATGGCCAGCGCACCGATCGTGAAGCTCGCCGGGCTGGTCTGCGGTGGTTTCAGCGTGCCGGTCATCGCCTCGGTCCGTACGAAGTACGGTGCATCGCCGAAGGGCGTGAATACGCCGGGGCCCCCGGTCGGCATCGTCGCACTCAGGCCGCTTGCCGTGACGCCACCCATCACGTACGGACCGACCTGCAGGTCAGCGAGCGACAGCGGCTCGTCGTTGGTGAAGATGCCGGTGAAGGGATTGACGCCCTGGGTGCGAATCTCGTAAGCGGCGGCAGTGCCCGGCACGGTCTGATAGAAGCGAACCAATGCGCCCGTCGGGCTCACCGCGTTGTTGCCCGGCATGTTCGCCGTATATTCCTTGCCCGGCGTCAGCGCCAGCGGGCCGTTGGTGAGCTGGGTGGCGGTCGACGGATCGGTACCGGCCTGCACCGGCACGCCTTGGATGATCATCGACTCCATGTCGCGGCCGCGGATCATCACGTCATAGGGGGTGCTGCTCGAGCCCGCGGGCACGTGCACCGGGTACAAGGTGAAGGTGCAGGAATTGTTCGCCAGATCGACCTTCAGGCCGGTCTCGCGATCGACGACCTCGTAGGTGCCGTCCGAACTCACAGTCTCGGCCTTGATGACCAGGCCGTAAGCGAATCCCGTGCCCCCGCTGGCGAGCAGGTCGGCGCAGGCAACGCTGCCCGTGATGGCGCCCACGTGCGAGAGATCGAAGTATTCGAGCCGCGGATTGAGTACGAAGTCCATCTGGTTGCCGGCGTAGAACTGCAGCACGTCGCGGTCGACGTTGAAGTCGAGCGCCAGATCGATCGGTGCCATCGAGGTGACCTGGAATGCGCCGTAGATCGCGACGCCTTTGCTCGGGTTCACGATCTCGAGCGGCGCATTCTGCGCGACGTCATTGACGTCATCATAGAAGACCTCGTCGTTCTCGGTGAGATCGAGCGCCTGAGCGGAGCTGGTCAGCGCCGCCTGATTGTCGATCAGCAGCACGCGGATCTGCTGGTAAGTGCCGTTCGGCAGCGACAGGTTGCCGAAGGCCTGCAGCAGCGTGCCGTTTTCGAGCGACAACAGATCGACCGTGATCGGCGCATTCAAGCTGAATTTCAGCCAGCCCGCATCGTCGGGTCCGGCGGTGCTGCTGGTGTGAAACCACACCGCCGCTACCGTGACGTACACATGAATGAAATCGCCGGGCGCGTCCGTCAGGCTCACATTCGCAACGCCCTGCGTGGCGCCCGAACTTCCGCCAGAACTCCCGCCCCCGCCGCCGCAGGCCGCGAGGCTCGCGAGGAGACCGATGAGCAGTGCGCGGCCAAGCGCGCGTCGCAACATAATGCGCAGCATGTCCATTTCCCTCTGTCAGTGGCTTTGTCGAGCCGTCGACACCCTAAAGCGGAGCAGCACGCAGTTGGTTGACGCGCGCCTCAAAAGCCTGGTGAGTTGCCGTCGCCCGGCGGCGACAAAGCGCGACTGTGCGCGCCGTCACGGCGGAACCGAGAGTGGAGTCAGCTGCCCTGCAAGAGCTCGATCACATGCCGCTTGGCGCGTGCGCATGCCGCGCCGAGCTCCATGTTGGCGGCGAGCCCGGCGGCAATGCCGGCGGCGAGCGCGCAGCCGGTGCCGCGGTGGCGCACGCCGCTGCGCGGCGCCGCGAAGCGCCGCACGCCGGCCTCGCGCGACACGAGGAGGTCCGTGGCGAGCGGACCGGCGGCGTGTCCGCCCTTCATCAGCACCGCCGCCGCCCCCAGCGCGCACAGGGCATGCGCCTGCGCGATGAGCTCCTCCTCGCAACAAGCCGGCGGCGCCCCGAGCAGCTCCGCGGCCTCCGGGATGTTGGGAGTCAGGACCGTCGCGCGCGGGACGAGCAGCGCGCACAGTGCCTCGCGGCCTGCCTCATCGAGCAGCGCGCCGCCGGAGGTCGAGGCGAGCACCGGATCGAGCACCATGGGCACGGCCGCGCGCGCCGGCAGACCTGCGGCTACCACCTCGACCGTCGCCCGCGCTCCCAGCATGCCGATCTTTATGGCCCGCACGCGGCCGGTGGCGAGCGCCGCGGCGATCTGGGCACGCACCAGCGCCGGGGCCATGAGCTCGACCGCCTCGACCCGCGCGTCCGTCTGCACCGTCACCGCGGTCACCGCGCACAGCGCCTCGGCTCCGAGGCGCGCGAGCGTGTGCACGTCGCGGCTGAGCCCCGCGCCGCCGCTCGAGTCCACTCCGGCGATGACCAGGACGGCGCTCACTCGCCCATTGCGATCAGCGCGACGTTGCGGTGGCCCCGGCTCTGCAGCGCCCGGCCGGCACGCCAGGCGCGCAGGCCCGTACGACAACACAACACGATGCGCGCGGCGGCCGGGAAGCTCACTTGCGCGCTCTCGAGCGTCTCGACGCCTACTCGCACCGCTGTCGGAAACGGCGACACCGGCGTCTCGCTGAGGCTGCGCAGGTCGATGACGACGTCGTCGCCGTGGACCTGGCTCGGTGCGATGAATGCCAGCGGCTCTCCCGGCGGCTCGGTCGCCGTGCCGAACGAGAAGCCGCCGATGTGCAGCGTCCGGAAGTCGATCGAGAGCAGCCGCCCGAGCGGTGTCGGTTGCCAGTCGAGCAGCAGCGCGAGCGCCAGGTGAGCCTGCAGGGTTCCGATGACACCGACCGCGGTGCCGAGCACGCCCGACCCGGCGCAGCTGCCCGCCGCGCGCGGCATTTCGGGAAACACCGCGCGGTAGCTGGGTGCACCGCCGCAGAAGGCGCCGACGTAGCCGGCGAGGCCGAGGACCGAGGCGCTCAGCAACGCTCGCTGGCCGTCGCGGCAGGCATCGCTCAGCATGTAGGTCACCGCGAAGCTGTCGGCGGCGTCGATCACTACGTCCGCCGCAGCAGCGAGCGCCGGCGCATTGGCGGCGCTGAGGCGCTCCCCGAGCGACTCGACGTGCACGTGCGGATTCATCTCGCGCAGCGCACTGCCGGCGGCCTGCGCCTTGGGCGCCCCGAGATCGCGCATGCGGTACAGCGGCTGGCGGTGCAGATTCGACTCCTCCACGCGGTCGTGATCGACGATGACCAGCCGCCCGACACCGGCGGCGGCGAGATACTGCAGCACGGCGCAGCCGAGCCCGCCGGCGCCAACCACCAGCACCGACGCGGCGCCGAGCCGCGCCTGACCGGCGGCGCCCACCTCGGGAAGGACGATCTGGCGGTCGTAGCGATCGCTCATTCGACGTACCTCCCGCTCAGGCGGCGGCGGCCGCGGCCAGCCATTGGCGCGTGCGCGCTTCCGGTTGTCGGGCACGCAGGATGTCGCTGACCACCGCCGCCACGTCGGCGCCGGCGGCCAACACACCCGGCAGGCGCTCGAGCGTCAGGCCGCCGATCGCGACCAGCGGCAGCCGACCCACGCGCCGCTTCCATTCCTTGATGCGGCCGAGCCCCTGGGGAGGAAACGGCATCGCCTTGAGCAGCGTCGGATAGATCGGTCCGAGCGCCACGTAGTCCGGCCGCAGCCGGAGGGCCCGCTCGAGCTCGCTCTCATCGTGCGTGCTGATGCCGAGCCGCACGCCGGCGCGGCGCAGTGCGCCGATGTCGGCGGTGTCGAGATCCCCCTGTCCCAGGTGGACGAAGTCGCAGCCGGTCCTGAGCGCGAGCTGCCAGTAATCGTTGACGATGAGCTGTACGCCGGCGGCCCGGCAGCCGGCCTGCGCGGCGCGGATCTGCGGGAGCACCACCTCTTCGGGCTGTTCCTTGATCCGCAGCTGCAGCAGCCGCACGCCGAGCGGTGCCAGGCGCTCGACCCAGCGCGCGTCGTCGATGATCGGATACACGCGCGGCAGGCTCATCCGCGAAACGCCGTGCCGATGACCGGAGTGGAAGGGACCGCCAGGTCGCGCGGCTCGATCGGGCCGGCCAGGCGCGCAGCCAGGCCCGCCTCCACGGCCTGCGCGAATGCCGCCGCCATCCGCACCGGATCGCGCGCCTGCGCGACGGCGCTATTCACCAGCACCGCATCGAAGCCGAGCTCGAGGGCCCGTGCGGCGTGTGAGGGCACGCCGAGGCCGGCGTCGATGACGAGCGGTACATCGGGAAAGTGGGCGCGCAGCGCCGTGAGCCCGAACAGGTTGTTGAGGCCGCGGCCGGATCCGATCGGCGCGCCCCAGGGCATCAGCACCCGGCACCCCGCCGATAGCAGCCGCTCGGCCACCACCAGGTCCTCGGTGGTGTAGGGAAACACCTCGAATTCTTCGGCGCACAGGATGCGCGCCGCCTCGGCGAGGCCGAACACGTCCGGCTGCAGCGTGTCGTCCTCGCCGATCACCTCGAGCTTGATCCACGGAGTCCCGAACACCTCGCGCGCCATATGGGCGGTGGTCACGGCCTCCTTGACGGAGTGACAGCCTGCCGTGTTCGGCAGCACCCGCACGCCGAGCTCGCGGATGATCGACCAGAAGCCCTGGCCCGCCCGCTCGCTCCCCGATTCGCGCCGCAGCGAAACCGTCACGACCTCGGCGCGCGCGGCCCGCACGGCCGCCGTCAGCACCGCCGGCGACGGATAACGCGCCGTCCCGAGCAGCAGCCGCGAGCGCAGCGGTGCCTGATAGAGCTCGAGCATCAGCCCCCCTGCATCGGCGCCAGCACCTCGACCCGATCGCCTTCCGTGAGGCGCGTGCCGCGGCGCACAGCGGCCGCGACGAACTCGCCGTTCACCGCGGTGGTCACGACGCTGCCGCCGTAGCCGAGCTCCTCGAGCACGGCCGACAGCTCTGCGCTCAGCGTCTCACGCCAGGTGCCGTTGACGAGGATCCTCATCCATCACCTCCGGAAAATGCGCCCCGTGCAGCAGCACCTCGGCCGCGCGGCGTGCCAGCGCCGGCGCCAGCAGAAAGCCGTGCCGATACAGGCCGTTGACGTACAGCACCCCGCCCGCGCGCTTGAGCCGCGGCAGATTGTCGGGAAACGCCGCGCGCACCCCGGTGCCGATCTCGACGATGTGCGCCTCGCCGAAGGCCGGGTGCAGCGCGTAGGCGGCCGACAGCAGCTCGAGCATCGAGCGCGCGCTGATGCGCGTGTCCTGGTCGCTCTCGATCATGGTCGCCCCGACCATGAACAGCCCGTCGGGCCGTGGCACCACGTAGACCGGCAGCCGCGGGTGCAGCAGCCGCACGGGCCGCGACAACGAGAGCTCTCCGAGACGCAGCAGCAGCATCTCGCCCTTCACACCGCGCAGCTCAGGCAGCTGCCCCCGCGCGGCGAGTCCGGTGCAGTCGATCACGGTGCGCCCCGGGAGCCGCTCGGCCGATGCCGCGACGCCGAAGCGGATCTGCACGCCGAGCGTGGCGAGGCGCGCCGCGAGGGCCGTGAGCGCCGCGCGCGGGTCGAGGTGCCCTTCCTCTGCAAAGTACAGCCCATGGGCGAAGCGCCCGCCGAGATCGGGCTCGAGCGCCGCGATGCCCTCGCCTGTCAGGCGCTGGTAATGCGCGGTCCGCCGGGCGAACTGCGTGAGCTCGGCGGTATCGCGTGCATGGGCGATCACCAGCGTGCCGTTCAGGACGGTTCCGGGGAAGCGCTCCGCCCACCAGGCGAGGCTCTCCGTGCCCAGCTGCGCGATCAGCAGCTCGGAGCTCTCGCGCTCGCACCAGGGCGCGAGCATGCCGCCGGCACACCAGGAGCAGCCGTGGACACCGAGCCGCGGGCCGCGCTCGAGGACCTCGACGGCGACGCCGCGCTCGGCCAGCTCGAGCGCGCAGGCGAGTCCGGCGACTCCTGCGCCGATGACGGTCGCCTGCACGACTTCAGCGCTCCTCGACCGGCGCGGCCGCGGCGGCGGACGCCGGAACGTACAGCTCGCCGCCGCTCGCGCGGAATCTGGCCGCCATCTCCGCAAGCCCTGCGGCGCGTGCCTCGGCGCGCACCTCGTGCGAGATGCGCATGGAGCAGAACTTCGGTCCGCACATCGAGCAGAAATGCGCCACCTTGTGCCCTTCCTTCGGCAGCGTCGCATCGTGGAAGGCGCAGGCGGTATCCGGGTCGAGCGAAAGATTGAACTGGTCCTGCCAGCGGAAATCGAAGCGCGCGCGTGACAGGGCGTCATCGCGCGCCCGCGCACCCGGATGCCCCTTGGCAAGATCGGCGGCGTGCGCGGCGATCTTGTAGGTGATAACGCCGGTCTTGACGTCGTTGCGGTCCGGGAGTCCCAGATGCTCCTTGGGCGTGACGTAGCAGAGCATGGCGGTGCCGAACCAGCCGATCATGGCGGCGCCGATCGCGGAGGTGATGTGGTCATAGCCGGGGGCGATGTCGGTAGTGAG
>Ga0187769_10002268_pt1 | contig 11212 bp, 8 predicted proteins | sample 0116_SJ02_MP02_1_FD_133140 | JGI IMG/M metagenome (GOLD analysis project Ga0187769, IMG submission 133140) | Tropical peat soil microbial communities from peatlands in Department of Meta, Colombia - 0116_SJ02_MP02_10_MG | ecosystem: Environmental > Terrestrial > Soil > Wetlands > Peat | place... | reverse complement strand
GTCACCGATCACGGCAATCTCTTTGCGGCCGCAAACTTCTACCACGAAGCCATCAAGCACGGCGTGAAGCCGATCGTCGGCTGCGAGGTCTATGTCGCGCCGGATAGCCACAAAAACCGTGGCAGCGAGGCTGAGCGTTCCAACCACCTTGTCTTACTCTGTGAAAATGAAGAGGGGTATCGAAATCTTATCCAGTTGGTTTCCACGGGTTTTCTCGACGGTTTTTACTACAAGCCCCGCGTTGACCACGAGCTCCTTGCCCAGCACAGTAGAGGACTGATTGCGCTTTCCGCGTGTCTACGCGGGGAAGTTGCAGACGCGCTTCTGGCGGACAAATACGATCAGGCACGCGCGAACGCGTACCGCCTGCGCGACGTCTTCGGTAAAGGGAATTTCTTCCTCGAGGTTCAGGACCAGGGGCTCGAAATCGAGAAGCCGGTCAATCGCAGCCTCGTACAGCTCTCCCGCGAAACGGGAATTCCTCTCGTGGCCACGAACGATTGCCATTATCTGACGCGCGCGGACTCGCACGCCCAGGAAGTGTTGCTCTGCATTCAGACCGGCAAAACCATGTCCGACGGCCAGCGCATGAAGTTCGCCACGGATCAGTTCTACTTCAAGACGGCCGAAGAGATGGCGCAGGTCTTCGGCGAGTTGCCGGACGCATTGTCGCGAACCGTGGCCATCGCCGAACGATGTAACCTGAAAATTCAGCGGGTCAGCGATCCGTTCCCTGAATTCAAGGTTCCGGAGGGACATACCACCGACTCCTACTTCGAGAAGGTTGTTCGCGAGGGCTTCGCGGGTCGGCTGCCGCAGCTTGAACGTCTGGCCAAGGCAAGTCTTCTCCGGCATCCGCTCGGCGAATACGAAAGCCGGCTCAGCGCCGAAATCGAGATGATCAAGAAGATGCGGTTTGCAGGCTACTTCTTGATTGTCTGGGATTTCATTCACTACGCGCGAGCGCAGGGCGTCCCCGTGGGCCCGGGACGCGGTTCAGCAGCGGGCAGTCTTGTCGGGTATTCGCTGCGGATTACGGACGTCGATCCCCTGCAATATGATTTGCTGTTTGAGCGCTTCCTCAACCCGGAGCGGATCTCGATGCCCGATATCGACATCGATTTCTGCATGCGCAGGCGCGGCGAGGTGATCGATTACGTTCGACAAAAATACGGCGAGAAAAACGTCGCGCAGATCATCACGTTCGGGACCATGGCCGCCAAAGCCGTGCTCAAGGACGCGGGCCGCGCTCTCGACATGCCTTATGGGGAAGTGGACAAGATCGCCAAGCTCGTTCCGAACCAATTAAACATCGCTCTCGAAGATGCGCTGAAGCAATCGCCGCAGCTCGAATCCATGCGCCAATCGGACGAGCGCGTCAAGGAACTCGTGGAAGTAGCGCTGCGCCTTGAAGGTCTCGCGCGCCACGCCTCTACGCATGCAGCCGGAGTTGTGATTTCACCGCGACCGCTCACCGAAATCGTCCCGTTATACAAGTCGAACAAGGATGAAATCACTACGCAGTACGATATGAACGCGCTCGAGCGTATCGGCCTGCTGAAGATGGATTTTCTCGGTCTCACGACGCTTACGGTTCTCACTGATGCCGAGCGCATGGTGAAGCAGAATCGCGGGGCTGACCTCGACCTCTCGACGCTGTCTCTCGACGACCCGGAAACGTACGCGCTGTTCTCACGCGGCGATACTACGGGCATCTTCCAATTTGAGTCGCACGGCATGCGCGACATTCTGAAACGCTACCAGCCGACGCGGCTCGAAGACCTCACCGCACTGAACGCGCTCTATCGCCCCGGCCCCATTCAGGGCGGCATGATCGATGATTTCATCGCTCGCAAACATGGCCGAAAGAAAGTTACCTACGACTTGCCGGAACTTGAGGAAATTCTTTCAGAGACGTGGGGCGTGATTCTGTATCAGGAACAGGTGATGCAGATTGCCAATCGCCTCGCGGGTTTCTCGCTGGGGGATGCAGACATCCTTCGCCGCGCGATGGGCAAGAAGAAGCCCGAGGAAATGGCCGCGCAGCGAGAAAAGTTTTTGGTGGGATGCAGCGCCCGAAAAGTCCCGCAGAAGAAGGCCGAAAAGATCTTCGATTTGATGGCCGAATTCGCGGGCTACGGCTTCAACAAATCTCACTCCTGCGCGTACGCGTTGCTGGCATACCAAACGGCGTGGCTCAAGACGCATTATCCCGTCGAATTCATGGCCGCCATGATGAGCGCGGAAACCGGCAACACAGACAAGGTGGTGAAGTACATAAACGAAGCGCGCGGCATGGGTATCACGGTGCTTCCGCCAAACGTGAATTCGAGCGATGTGGACTTTACACCCGTCGGAGACGAGATCCGATTCGGCTTGCGTGCGATCAAGAACGTTGGCGAGAACACGGTGAAGGGAATTCTGCAGGCGCGGGAGTCCCTCGGGCGCTTTAGCAGTTTCTTCCAGTTTTGCGAGTCCGTGGATTCGCGGCTTTTGAATAAGCGCGTGCTCGAGAGTTTAGTGAAAGCGGGGGCGCTGGATGGCCTCGGCGCGAACCGCGCGCAGATGATTGCTGCAATCGATCGCGCGGTCGAACGTTCGCAAAAATTGCAGCGCGCGCGGGAAATCGGGCAGCATGGTTTGTTCGGCGGCATGGCTGCCGCTGCTGCTCCGGCGCCCGAGCCGGAAGTCCTGCCTGAACTTGCTGAATTTCCTGAACACGAATTGCTCGCCGCGGAATATTCGGTGCTTGGGTTCTACGTTTCTGGCCACCCACTCGACAAATACGCAGGGCGTCTGCAGGATCTCAAGGCTGTCGAGCTATCGACGATCGAAGGCCGCCGAAACGGGGAAGAGCTAACCACAGCAGGGATCATCGTCCAGGCGCGCCCAATGCGTTCGCGTCGCGGCCAACGCTGGGCCATCTTGACGCTGCAGGATCGCACAGGCGTGATCGAAGCGCTTGTTTTTCCCGAGGCGTTTCAGAAGCTCGAACCGATTCTGAAAGCTGCGACACCGCTCCTAGTGAAAGCGCGCGTTGCCGTTGAGGACGTGGGCACGCGCTTGATGGTCTCGGATGCGCGCCTTCTGAACGAGGTTGTAGATCGCCCGCCGAGCCTCCTCCGCGTCCGCGTGAATCGCGCTGCGATCGACACCGGCATTCTCGATCGGCTCGGCGAGCTGTTTTCGAGCCGGCCTGGCCGCTGCCGTATCGCCTTCGAATTGATTAATGACGATGGCAGTGAGGCGACCATCGAGGCCTCAAGTGCCGTCCGCGCAGACAACGATCTCGTCGAGCGCGTCCGCAAAATCTGCGGCGCCGACTCCGTCGCGGTGGTGCAGTGAATGGAAAGCGCCGGAAAGCCGCACGCGAGCGGCTCCGGCGAATGCGCCAGAAGGCCAAGGAACGCGAGGAGCGGGAGGCGCGTGAAGCAGCCGACGAATCGCCGAAAACCAAATCGAACGGGGTTCGGTCGAAGTCTCATTCTGCGCTGGGGCGGTCAAGCGATACCCTGCAGCCGACGCCAGTCGCAAGTGAAGCCATCGACAAAGAGTCCGTGACCGACGACACAGATTCTCGCGAGGTCGAGCGGCAACGACAGCGCCAGATCGACGCGCTTGAGCGCGACGTTTTCGAACTCAGCCGCCTTACGAATCCAACTGACACCACCGCTGAGGATATCGAACGCATTCGCCGTGAAGTAGAAGAGTTGCGCCGCGAGTTCTACACGCATCTTGGCGCATGGCAGCGTGTCTTGCTCGCGCGTCATCCACAGCGGCCCTACGCCGAAGACTACATCCGCCTGCTTTTCGAGAATTTCAGCGAAATGCATGGCGACCGCGGATTCTCTGACGACGCGGCCCTGATAACTGGCATGGCCTGGTTTCACGGCAAACCGGTAATGCTCGTCGGTAGCCAGAAGGGACGTGACACCAAGCAGCGTCTCGCGCGCAATTTCGGCCAATCCAAGCCCGAAGGCTATCGTAAAGCGCTGCGCGCAATGCATCTCGCAGCGAAGTTTCGCAGGCCGATTATGGTTTTCGTCGATACTCCTGGAGCCTATCCCGGTGTCGACGCGGAAGAACGCGGACAGGCTGAAGCCATCGCTCACAATCTCCGCGAAATGTCGCGCCTGCCGGTCCCGATCATCGTGACCATCACCGGCGAAGGCGGTTCCGGTGGGGCGCTCGCTGTTGCGGTAGGAGACCGCGTGCTGATGCTGGAAAATTCCGTCTATTCCGTGATTTCGCCCGAGGGTTGCGCCTCTATTATGTGGCGCGATTCCAGCAAGGCGGAGCTGGCGGCGGAGGCTCTGAAGCTTACCGCTACGGATCTTCTGCAATTCAAACTGATCGACGAAATCGTTCCAGAACCGGAAGGCGGCGCGCACTTCAGCCATGAAGCCGCAGCCAAGCTTCTCGAGCCCGTTCTTGCGCGCTCCCTTGATCAATTGTCGCGCCTTTCCTCCCAGCAACTTCTCGATCAGCGCTACGAAAAGTTCCGAAGAATGGGCCAGTTTTTCGCGTCATGAGATATTGCAGAAATCGTGCAGTTGATGGCCAGAAGTTCCGTTTGGGCCCGGCGATACGCTGACGGAACTTTGACGGTGGCTGGTTCGTACATTCAGATAGGACGAACGAACCGGAGGAGCGATGTACTGCGATAGTTGCGGTCACCAGCTAAACGACAACGCTCAATTCTGTTCTGCGTGTGGCAAGCAGTTGGCGCCGATGCCAGCGGCCCGTGCCGTAACCCCGCTTTACGGCCGCGTGAATCGTCACCTGAAAACTCTCGGTATTTTGTGGATTATCTACGGCGTTCTGCGACTGTTCGAAACATTTTGGTTTTGGGCCATAGGCCGGACGTTTCTTCCTGATTTTATCGACCAGATTGTTTCGCATACCGACGGATTTCCTTCCGGCTTCCCGCTCGGCCGCATGGTCTCCCATAGCCTTGAATTCATCGGGTTGTGGGTGGCAGTTTTTGCGGTGCTCGAGTTGATCGTCGGCTGGGGCTTGCTCGACCGTCGTCCCTGGGCGCGAATTCTGGCGCTCGTGTTAGGGTTTCTAGCGCTCTTGCGCTTTCCATTTGGAACCGCACTGGGAATTTATACAATTTGGGTTTTGCTGCCGTCAGCTTCCGAGCACGAATACGATCATCTTGCCGCCTCGCGCGGAACCTTCACATCGAATCCAGTCCCGCGCTAAGGCGATCCGTGTTTTCGCCACGGTCCCTGAAAAACAGCGCGAGGGGCGAAAGGTATTTAGTCGCAAGGAGGCGAAACGGAAGTGCGGTTTTTGTCGCGATTAACTCTTGGGATACCTTTTGTTATCAGGCGACTGCGGCGATTTTGGAATTCGGGGTTGTTGCGATTAGCTTTTCCTTCGCCCCTCGTTTTTGAGTTAAGCCCTTTCGCCTCGGGGCTCTTGCTGAGCCGATATGTGATCGCCGAAAACAGCTAGCTGCTCAAAATCGCCTGAGCAATTTCACTTGTCGTTCGCTGTACTCCGCTGACAGGTCTTTCGCTGTACCTCGCCATTAGATATTGAACACGCCCTGCGTTTCTTCTCGTTGCCGCCGCACACAGCGTGCTTTAGCTTCGTTGCGGGGGCAATTCCAATGTCAGAGGCCAGAGATCAATTGACGGCAGATATTTTTAGGCCGTACGAAAAACTCGTCGAAATCACCATCCTGGGGAAGACGTTTCTCGTACCGGAGCGGAACTCACTTTTGCGCGCGTTCCAGTTCATCAGTCCTGAAACCATCCCGTACGGCCGCTTTTGCTGGAATCAGGAATGTCAGTACTGCAAAGTGAATTGCCAGCTCGCTGACGATGACCAAGCCCGTCCGATCCTGAGCTGTAAATTCCTCGTTTCAGAAGGCATGAACATTTCGGAGATGGCGCCGGAACTGGTTGGCTGCCTGCGTAGCAAACTCGGCCGTTAGCCATCTGACAGTCAGAGCTCATTCTTGCGCCATTTTATTTTGGCTGCGGAAACTCGTGTGCCGGGCAGAAACTCCTTAACCGTTTTTCTTGCGGCCAAGTTCCGGTCATGCGATGCTCTTTCGCTTCGCGCCTTCTGAGGGAAGGGAATGCCTGTTTGTGAGGGCTGCGGGACGCGAACCGATGATGCCCACGTCGAACGGCGCGCCCAACGCCTACGGCTTGCCGCAAAATACCGCCCCGCCTCCATCAAGGTGCTTTTTCTCGACGGTGCGCCCCCGCCGCGCCCGGAGGATTTCTTCTACGCGTCGACGCAAGACCGCTCAGTCCGTTCCTTATCGGCGCGGATGTACTTTGACGAACTCGTGAAATGTACAAATGCGGGACTGCCCACGAATACGGCTGAACGGATCGCTCTCGAAGAGTTCCAGCGACGCCGTTTTTTTCTTGCGTATGCCGTGGAGTGCCCCTTCGAAGAGCAGGCCGATCCGCAGGGCGCTCTTCGGCGGTTTGCGCCCAACACCATGCGGCGCGTCCAATCCGAGTATCAGCCGTCGTATGTGGTGCCGCTCTCCACTTCTACTCTGGAACTGATACGGCTTTTCGGTCTCGTTGGCTGGGGGGATCGCCTCATCTTGAACGGGGGTGGGCCATTCGTTGACCCGTATCTTGGCGATCCCAAAAAGCAATCGACATTTGGAACCGGTTACGGCGAGCGTATCAAAAAACTGCTCGCCAGCCTCCCTTGAGTACTATTGCTTTGGAGTAAATCTCTTCAACAAATAGCGCAGACTTGCTTGCCAACAAAACGCCGTCCATGCAATGCTTTGCGTTTCTGGGAGGACTGGTATGCCTGTATGTGACGGTTGTGGCGCCGTCGTCGACGACGCGCACATTCACCGCCGCATTGTCCGGCTCGAGCAGGCCACTCGCTTTCGGCCTATTCACATCCAGTTTTTGCTGATCGATTCTGCGCCGCCCGCCGATCCCGCTGACTTCTTTTACCAGACAGGAGCCGCCAGCGAGGAGCGCTCAGTCGCAGCCCGCATGTATTTCGCGGAATTGACCAAACTGGGTGAGGTGAAGCCCGGCTCGGACATTAGTGACGAGGCAGCGCTAACCGAATTTCAGCGCCGCGGTTGTTTTCTCGCGCACGCCGTTGAATGCCCGGTTGAAAATGAGGAGCAATTAATTGCGGCGATTGGGCTACTGTCACCTACGATGGTTCTGCGCGTCAAGACTTCTTACAAGCCGAAGCGCATCATTTTGCTGTCTCAGCCTACCGAGGAGTTGATTAAACCGCTGCGCGACGCGGAACTCGGCGATCTCCTCGTGTTGGATGGCGAAGCGCCGTTCGTTGATCCCTTCCTGGGTGATCCGCAGAATCAGGCGGAATTCGATACATCTCTCGGCGATCGTCTGGTGCGGGCAGTCTCGCACCTGGCACTGTGACTTGAGAATTCAACGGCTGCTTTTCGCTTTCAACTGGAATCGCGCCGGTTCGACAACTGCGCGAAACACACGCCCACGGCCGATAACGTCCTCTCCGGAACGCGCCACAGTCTCGAATACGAGAAACCGGCCCTCGTACCCAGCCAATCGCGCGTGCGCACGGACGGTTGCACCGACAGTGGCTGCTTTCAGATGATCCACTTCGATTCTGGTGCCGACAGTGATTGAGCCTGAGGGCAAAGCATCCTTCACGGATTGGGCGGCCGCCAACTCCATCATGCCGATCATTGCAGGAGTAGAGAGAACTGCTGGCAGGGAAGGATCGTACTTCTGAATAGTCCAATCGTGCGGGACGATGAGTTCGACTGTGGCTTCGAGGCCTATAGGAGGACGCATCGCGTCCGGCGAAGCGGCTGATGTCGAGCCTCGGGCCTCCAGGATTTGCCGGAATGGTTTGGAAGTCGTCTTGCGCGTGGTGGGCTTTCGTGACGATCGCTTCATCGCGACGCGGTGCGCCTGCTCTGCGACCGCGCCGCCGCAATGGCCCGAGGATCGAGGAAGTGGCGAGCGATTTCCGAGACAGTGATGCCGAGCTGGCTCCACAGCCGCCGCTTGAGGCTGTGGTAATCTTGCGAGCCGCTGAAAACGTCGCGGATTAAGTCGCGGAACGCAGGCGAGTAATTCAGTAGCTGTACCATGCGCGTTGTGATTGCGCCGCCGAGAAAGTTGCCGCGGAAGAGCTTGCGCGCGATGTTTGCAGCAAATTCGAGGTCAGACGAAAAGGCCGCCCGAAGACGCGCGGGGTAAGTCTGAGGCTGATTCTCGATGAGGGCCTGAGCCAGCAAGTCGCCCGAGCGCAGCGCGTAGTAAAGTCCTTCACCCGTGATTGGATCAACGCATGCAGCCGCGTCTCCCGCCATGCCCCAGTTGCGCCCCACGATGCGCCGGCCACGGATCGTTTGTGCCTGCGGCGATGGCAACACATGGCTGTAGAAGCGCGCGCCATTCAGGGGGATTTTTTCTTCCTCGATGAAGTCGTTCAGGTGATGCCGGAGCTGCTGGCTCGAGCTTTGTCCCATCTTTCCGCAAATGCCAACGGAGAGGTGGTCCAGACGCGGAAACGACCACAGATATCCCTCGAACTGCTTCAGGAATTTCACTTTAATGATGTCTTCTTCAGTCGGGACGAAGTAGCCGAGAGTCATTTCGAGGTCCGGCGCGCCCAGAGCTGTTGTTTCGGGCAAAAGCTGATTCCTTGCGCCTGCCGCAACAACCACGAAATCGGAGGTGCGTTCTCCTGCCGAAGTATTTAACAGGACGCGTTCGCTTTCGGTCTGGACCGAAGTCACGCGCGAACACACCGTCTTGCACCCCGCAGCGGCCGCGCGATCCAGCAGCAAACCATTCAGTACTTTTCGGGCATAAATGACAATGGGATGACTCATCTCAAACCGCGCGCGGTGGCCGCGGCTCGAAATCAGTTCGGCCTCCCGCACAAGCTTCTTTGGATAAGGTGAATCGAGGAGGAAAGGATACGCTTCAATTGCTTTGTGTGTAAGCCCGCCGCCACAAGGCTTTTCCCATGCTAGGTGCTCATCGTAAATTGTGACGTCGAAGCCCGCCGTTGCGAGACGCTCACCGCACAGGGAGCCGGCTGGTCCTCCGCCGACGATAGCGATGTCTTTCATCTTCACTCAGCTAGCGGGAATACCGCTCACAAGCCAGCCGAGGAGTATAACACCGAACGACCCCGTCGCTTTTCTAGACGGGATGCCCGTGATAGCGCATCAGTACCCAACGTCCGCGGAAGCGCTCGGAATCCGCCTTCGCAATCGTTTCGCCAGAGCAGAAAATCGTTCAAACGACGGGTGGAAAGCCGTTGCGACATTGTTCATCCCGCAGCAAGCGAAGAGCGCGCAAATTCACATGGTAGAATTGCTCGAATCCTCTGATACGCGGTTCGCTGCTGAGGGAGCAAGCATTTGGGGCAGGTCGTCTCTCAAGAAGAAATCCTGAGAACAAGGGGCGAATGGAAATCCGCCGCGAAGCGAGTCGTATTTGTTGTTGGCTGCTTTGATTTACTTCACCCGGGCCACATTCGCCTTCTGGAGCAGGCGCATGATTACGGCAACATTGTCACCGTGGCGGTCCTGAGCGATGAATCCGTCGCAAGCTCCATCGAGACGTCACCGCTCTCGGTCAATCGCCCCATAACTTCAGCTTCCGAACGAGCTGAAATCATAGCCGCTCTGGCCGCCGTCGATTACGCATTTGAGATCGACATTCGAACTCTGCCGCGATTCGTTGCTACTTTTCGCCCGGACGCCGTAGTCGACGGCGCTGAACCTATCTTCAGGTCTCCGGTTGTGCCCGCTGCGCAAGCAGCTCGTATTGAAGTGATCCGCATCCCTCTTGAGCCTGGACACTCTTCGTCCCGTCTCATCGAACGTATCGCTCAGCTTCGCACATGATTCTCTCCTCGGTGTCCGAGCTTCTGGTTCGTGTTGGCCGTACGCCTGTCGTTGAGGAAGCCCTCGACACCCTGCGCCGCGTCGGGGGAGAGGTCCGCATCGCCGGACTCACTAGGTCCGCCAAAGCAGTTGTCGCGCCGCTGGCATTTGCGGAGCTTGGGCGGCCCACGATTCTGCTGGTCGAATCAAACCAGGCGGCCGAGGAGTTGGTTGAGCCGCTTCGCTGGTTCTACCGCGCGGTCACCGGTAAGCCAGGCCAGCGTGTCGTGCTCCTTCCCGCCTACGACGTACTTCCTTATGAGAGCCGATCGCCCCACGCCGAGATCTCAGAGGACCGCGCCGTCGCCCTCTGGCGATTCGCATCAGGCGAAGCAGACATATTGCTAACGCCTATCCAGAGCGCACTCGGGCGCATGGATGATCGCGAGACCTATCGCCAGCTTGCGCGCACCATCGAGCGAGATCAGGAGATTCCCCTCGAGGAACTGCTTGAGCTTCTTTCGAGCGCCGGCTACGACAAACAAGTCTCCTGCGAGATGCCCGGCCAATATGCCGTACGCGGCGGCATTATCGACATTTTCTCGCCTGAAGCGCCCCAGCCAATTCGTGTTGAGCTGCTTGGCGACACAATCGAATCCATCCGCGCCTTCGATCCCAATACGCAGCGTTCGACCAATCCGATTGGGCGAGCCACCCTGATGCCGCTCACCGAATTCCCGCGACGCGCCGAGGTTCTGGAGCGTATGCGCGTCACGTCTGAATCGGGCCGTGAAGACGATTCGCCGCCCGTCGGCTTTTATCCCGGCTGGGAATTCCGCGAAATCGCCGGCGAAGACCGTAAATCCACCTTGTTTGATCTTGTCACCGATCCACTTGTGATCGAGGACGAACCATCGCTCCTTGAAACCGCAATCGCGAAATATCGCGGGGAATTAGCGGAAGCTTTCGAAGAAGTGGAAGATCCGCTCGCCGAACCACCAAGCCGATACGTTCTCGACGAAGAGGAGTGGTCGCTCGCGCGGCAGTTGTTTCCGCACTTCGGGCTTGAGCATCTCGGCGTTTCGCAATCCGAAGAAGTGGCGCCAGGTGACGCGCAAGAGGCTCAGGCGGCGCCATCAGGAGAACCCGTTCTTCGCACGCAGCCCACCACGCGATACCACGGAAACGTTGCGGCCTTCATGGCGGAGGCGCGCGGCCGCATTGCGTCTGGCGAGCACGTGATGATCTCGGCTGCGAGCACCGGCGAACTCGAGCGTTTCGCCGATATCAGCCGCGAGTACGAATTGCCCTATCGCATCGGCGAGCTTGAGGAAAATGTCACCGTCACGCGGCTGGCAGGGGAGG
>Ga0187769_10002266_pt1 | contig 11217 bp, 11 predicted proteins | sample 0116_SJ02_MP02_1_FD_133140 | JGI IMG/M metagenome (GOLD analysis project Ga0187769, IMG submission 133140) | Tropical peat soil microbial communities from peatlands in Department of Meta, Colombia - 0116_SJ02_MP02_10_MG | ecosystem: Environmental > Terrestrial > Soil > Wetlands > Peat | place... | reverse complement strand
TCGGTGGGCGTGCCGGATTCGAAGCTGGTGCTGGGCAAGCACTCCGGACGTCACGCGCTCGGCATTCGTTGCGAACAGCTCGGCTATCAGTTCGATCGCCGCGCCCTCGACGATATTTACCGGCGCTTCGTGCGGCTGGCGGATAAGATCAAGCGCGTGGAAGATCACCACCTGCTGGAATTGATTCGTGAAACACACAAGCCGGCGGCCTCGGCCACGCCTCTGTTCGAGCCGCTGCCGATTGCGGCAGCGGCCGCCGCCAGCGTGTCGGCGCACGAGTCGGCCGCGCGGCCGTTTCCGCTGGCCCCACAAACCAATGCATTTGGCGTGCCGCTGCCTCTTCCCGGAGATCAGCACCACGATCAGGAAGATTATCTGTGGGGCGTGTAGGGATCGATGGTTGATTGCAGATGGCTGAGAAGCATGCGGTGCAGAGGTTGGGTTGGTTCAATCAAAAAATCAACAATCAACAACCGACAATCGGCAAGTAACAATTTCTGCGTTGGAACTCCTTTGCATTTAGACTGATCCCCGCATGCCTCTAAGCCTCACCATCCTCCCTGGCGACGGGATTGGCCCGGAAGTCACCGAGCAGGCCGTTCTAGTCCTGCAGGCGATTGCCGGCGCATTCGGCCACCCGCTTCAACTGCGGTACAAGAGCATCGGCGGCGCGGCGCTGGCGGCGGTGGAAGATCCTCTGCCTGCAGACACGTTGCAGGCTTGCCTTTCGTCTTCTGCGGTGCTGATGGGCGCGGTGGGAAGCCCGGCGTTCGATCATTACCCCAATCATCTGCGGCCGGAGGCGGGGCTTTTGCGGCTGCGCCGGGAACTCGGAGCTTATGCCAATCTGCGTCCTGCGATCTGTTTTCCTGCGCTGGAAGATTGCTCGCCGCTGCGCGCAGAACTGGTTCGCGGCACCGACATCATGATCGTTCGCGAGTTACTGGGCGGGCTCTATTTTGGAGAACCGCGTTGCATCGCAGGCGAGCCGGGCTCGCGCATCGCCACCAACACCATGATTTACGGCGAGCCGGCGATCGAGCGCATCGCCCGCATGGCCTTTGCTTTGGCGGTGAAGCGCCGCCGGAAGGTTTTGTCGGTCGATAAAGCCAACGTTCTCGAGTGCTCCCGCTTGTGGCGCGAGGTCGTCATCCGCTGCGCGAAAGATTATCCGGGCGTGCAGCTCTCGCACATGTATGTGGATTCCGCCGCGATGTCGCTGGTGCAGCGTCCGAAAGATTTGGACGTGGTGCTTACGGAAAACATGTTTGGCGACATCCTTTCGGATCAGGCCGGCGGGCTAGTGGGCTCGCTCGGACTGCTGGCCTCGGCGAGCATTGGAGGGCCGGTCGGATTGTACGAGCCGGTGCATGGATCAGCTCCGGATATTGCCGGCAAGGGAGTTGCGAATCCTCTGGGTGCGATTCTTACCGTTGCGTTGATGCTACGCCATTCGTTTCAACTGGAGCGCGAAGCTGGCCTCATTGAGGACGCGGTCAAAACGGCGCTGGATCGAGGCTCGCGCACGGCGGATCTGGCGCACGGCGGGCAGAGCGCAATTACAACGGCAGAGATGGGAAGCAGAGTGGTGGAGGCAGTGAAGGCTGCTCGGGCCGAGCAGAAGCCGGCCTGAGGGAAGGCTGTCAAGCTTTGTCCGGCTGGACAGCCGTGTCCCCACATGCTTCATCTTAACCCCGGGTCGTTTCAAACTCTGGGGGCGGGTCTTCCGGGCAGCGGCTTCGCGGCTGCCGGGGCTTGGCCGTCGTACTTTCCGGTGAGGTGATACCAGCGGATGCGCAGCATCTCCTGAAACATGCGCGCGCCGTCGATAAGCGGATGAAGCCGCGTGCCTCCGCTGTGCCCCCACTGCACCGGCACTTCCTCCACGCGAAATCCAAATTTGCGGGCGAGGAAAAGAATCTCGGGATCGAAGCCCCATCGTTCGATGCGCTGCAGGGGGAGAATCGTTTGCGCGGCGCGGCGGGTGAAAGCCTTGAAGCCGCATTGTGTGTCCTTGAAGCGGAGGCCCAGAATGATCCGCAGGAATAAGTTGAAAAGTCTTCCAAAAGCCTGGCGATGCAGCGACTGCCGCCGCGTCTGCAGTTCGGCGCGGAGCCAGCGCGATCCGATAGCGATGTCCGCGCCCGCAGCCAGGGCCTGCAATAACTTCGGCATTTCTTCGATAGGGGAAGATAAGTCGGCGTCGCTGAAGACGACCACGTCGCCGCGTGCGCTCAGGATGCCGTTGCGGACACTGTAACCCTTGCCGCGGTTACCAGGATTTTCTAGCAGGCGCACTGCGGAATCCTTCGCCGCAAATGCGCGCACAATCTCCGAGGTGTTGTCGCGCGACCCGTCGTCAACCACAATTACTTCCGCATCCCAGCGCTGTTGCCGCAGGTAGGCCAGCGCCTTCTCCAGAGTTGCACCCAAGCGCTGGTTCTCGTTGTAGGCCGGGATGACGATACTGTAGGTCATGCGGTTGAGTTGGACGTGCAGTCTGGGTGGACCAAGGCATCTCTTAGCTTAAACGATTGCAATTGTACGTCGTGAACAGCCGTGGTGAAACTAGAATCGCAGAACCAGCGCCTGCAGGCGCTTGCGTTACGCGACGCTTAGCGGCATGCCTAAAGAGGCTGCGGGAAAAATATTCGCTTACCTCAGCGGCTGAAGCTGGCGATGAAGAGAAAGCTCTTAATGCAGCGCTGAAGCACTGCTCCAGCCAAAACCAGACTCTTTCCGCAGCCTGTGAAGGCATGCCCTGACACGAATCGTGGAATCTTATGCCACGGTTCGCTGTTCCAGCAACATGCTGAAGAATTCGTCGACCAAATTGCCATCCAGCAGGCCCTGGCGGACCTTCTCGCGCATGGTCTGCGCGGACTGCTCGTGGCCGATCGCGGGCTTGTAGGGGCGCGCAGTGCGCAGGGCGTCGTACACGTCGACTACCTGCAGAATCCGCGGCAGGAGGGGAATTTCGCCCGCCCGCAATCCGTCGGGATAACCCGAACCATCGGGGTGCTCATGATGATGCCGGATGATAGGCAGGACAAGACGCAGCGACTTGAGCGGTTTGCAGATATTCTCTCCCGTCACCGGATGTTGCTTCATGATCTGCCACTCCTCCGGCGTCAGGTCGGCGCCTTTCTTCAGAATCTCGTCGGGCACGGCGATCTTGCCCAGGTCGTGGAGATATCCGCCGCGCCGCAAGGCGACGATGGAATCCTCGTCCAATCCCAAGTGCCGCCCCAGCGCCACCGCGTTCACAGCCAGCCGTTCGCAATGCCCCTCGGTGTAAGGATCACGGCTTTCCACGATCAGGCCTAGTGTGCATAGAACTGAATCTGCGGTTTCCAGTTCATCGGTGAATTCCTTCATGCGCAACAGCGAGTTCACCCGCGCCGTCAACTCTTCGGCCAGCACCGGCTTGTTCAGAAAATCGTCGGCGCCGGCTTCGATTCCCCGCACCTTGTCGGCGCTGTCGCTCAATCCCGTGATCAACACAAACGGAATGAGCCGGGTTGCGGGATTTTCTTTGAGATCGCGGCATAGTTCGTAGCCCGACTTCCCCGGCATCCGCACATCCGAAAGAATCAAATCCGGCGCCTGCCGGCGGATTTCGGCCTCGGCCTGCTGGGCATCCCCAACGGTCACAACTTCGTAGCCGCGCATGGTGAGCAACTGGCTCATCAGCCCGGCGATGGCAGAGTTGTCGTCCACCACCAAAATCCTCGGAACCTGCCGGCCAGTCCAAACTCCGCTCATTCCTGGATCAGAAGCGGCTTCTCGCAGGGAAGTTGTCCGGGGGGTAGAGTTTAGGCTCAAACGGGATTCGCGAGGAAGACCCATGAGGAACGGTTCTTCTGCTTATTCTACTGCAATCGGGTGTGTTGTGGTTTACGAAGGGGACGGTGCGCCGTTCTGATCACGTCCCACTTCGGTACTGTCCCGCTTTCATTTGTGACGCTTAACCTTGCCCGACTTCTCGACTCCTGCTTAATCTCGGTTCATGCTCCGGGCGTCACCATTGCGTTTGCAGATGGCGCTGCTGGTTTTTATCCTTGGCCTAAACACCGCGGTCTTCTCCGCCGTCAAGGTTCACGTCATCACGTTCGGGAAATGGATTTCTGTGCCATGGTTCCCCGGCGCCGCGGCCGCGGACGACAAGTCACTCACATTGAAAGTTCGCCCTCTGCTGGTCGATGCCCGCGTGAAGGAATTTACGGTCGGTGCGGTGCACGATGTTACCGACCGGTTATTCGTTGTGCGGCGTGCCTTCCGCGTGAATGACAGCCTTCCCCAGGAAAGCAGCGCTTCACCGCACTGGCAATGGGAGCGTGGAGGATGGCTGCTAGTGGACCGCGTCGCCGGGCACGTTTCCGCTATCAATCTTCCCGAGTTCGACGCGCTCTATTCCGGGGTCAGTTGGTACCGCGATTATGCGGCCTATTGCGGCGTCTCCGAGGATGGCAAGAAAGTGTACGCCGTTGTCGCCGAGATCAGCCGCAGGAAGCCGGTTCTGAAGAAGCTTCTCGAGGGCGAGACCGTCGTCGAAGGCGGTGTTCCGGATTCTGCCTGCCCTGTTCCGGCGTGGCAGCGGGCCCCTGCCCGGGTCACCTTCGAGCTGGGGGGAAAAGCAAAACAGACCTTCGCGATCAGAGGGCATATCGTAGATTTGGTAACAGAAGAGGAAGACGAAGAAGAAGCTGCGAAGTGAAAGGTGAACTCGGGCAAGGTCTCACAACAGTTTCATAAATAACGCCGACTCGTGTGACCCTGGCGGCTAAAGCCTGCGATGAAGGGAGGCAACGTCGATTTCTCCATCCCCCGGAGCCGACGCGAACTTTCTCAATCTCCTGCCGCCTCTACTGCGGGTAATTCTTGTGCGACAGTCTTCCGGCTCACCTTCGCGCTGGTTACAAGAATCACGGAGAGCACTACGATCACGCTGCCCATGAAGATGAAGCGGTCGACGCGCTCGTGCAGAATCAGCCAGCCTAGAAAAACCGCGACCACCGGATTCACATACGCGTAGGTTGACACTTTCGATGTGGGCACGTGCTCGAGCAGCCAGATGTAGGCGGTGTAGCCGATCCACGATCCGCAGACCACCAGGTAGAGCACTGCGCCGATTCCGCGCGGCGTCCACGTTACCCGCGAGAAATCCCCCAGCATCCAGGCAAACAGGATGTTCCCTGCGCCCGCGGCCGTCACCTGCCAGCCGGTTGCGCTGAAGACGTCCATGCCGGATTGCCAGCGCTTTGACAGCACCGACCCGAGCGCCCAGGAAAACGATCCGCCGATGAGCGCAACGGAGGACCATAGCTCGCGGCGTCCAAGCGCTGAGGTCGAGTGCAGCTCCGGCCAAAACAGCACCAGCAATCCCAACATGCCCAGCGCCAGGCCGGTTTTGCCTCGCCACGAAATTCGATGATGGCCCAGCAACAACGAATCCAGCACCAGAAACCACAATGGGGTGATGGCGATGATGAGCGCGGCCAGTCCCGAGGGGACGGTCAACTCCGCCCACGAGAGCGTGAGGTTGCCGCCCATCAGCAGCAGGATCCCCACCACAGACGCCAACGCAATTTGCTTTGCCGAATACCAGATTTTGCGGCCCGTTGCGGAGCACACGGCCAGCATTACCACGCCGGCGATCGAAAAGCGCACGCCGCACATCAGCGCCGGAGGGATGGTTTGCACCGCTATGTCGATGGCCAGATAGGTCGAGCCCCAGAACAGGTACACCAGCCCGAAGGCAAGGATGACCGCGAACCGGCTTGGACGGGCTGGAGACATTGAGGGTGAAGAAACTTCGAAGAAAGCTAAAAGATTATCAGACGAGTTTGCGCGAGAAATGGATTCTAAAGTTGCGAGACCTCGGTTACCAAAGGGGGTTACGCCACGCACTGCCTCAAGCTATAATGAATCAGCGATGTTGACGGTTAGCGATGCTGCGCAACGTTTCCAATTCGAATCTGCTCAATTCGCATTTGCCCGAGTGCTGGCTGCACGTCCGCGGCGGTATCGGGCGAATCTGCCTTCCCGTCTTCGTCCCAGTCTTTTCGGTAGCGACTAACAAATCCTCCGCCTGATTCGCCTTGGCCCGCATGTGCCTGAACCAGAGCCGTGTGCTCCGAGGTTGCACTCACTCACAACTGGCGCTGACTACTGACAGCTGCTCACGGAGGATGGCATGACCACGAAGACCATGACTGCAACGAATCACGCAACGACGACCGCGACCGCCGGTCCCAAAATTAAGACGGTACTGCCCGGGCCTAACGCCAGGCGCGTGCTGGCCAACGATCAAAAATATATCTCGCCGTCGTATACGCGTTCCTATCCGCTCGTGGCCAGGAGTGGCCGCGGCATCGTCGTCACCGACGTGGATGGCAACGAGTTCTACGATTTTTCCGCGGGCATCGCCGTGACCTCGACCGGCCACTGCCATCCCGAAGTTGTTGCTGCCATGCAGAAGCAGGCGGGCGAGTTGATCCACATGTCGGGCACGGATTTTTATTACGAGAACATGGTGATGCTGGCGGAGCGGCTGTCGAAGATTGCGCCCATGCCGGGGCCGCACAAAGTTTATTACGGCAACTCGGGCGCGGAGGCCATCGAGTGCGCAATGAAGCTGGCACGCTACCACAGCAAGCGCCAGAACATCATCGCGTTCTTCGGCGCGTTTCACGGGCGGACCATGGGTGCGCTGTCGCTGACGGCGTCGAAGCCGCAGCAGCGGCGCCGCTTTGCGCCGCTGGTGCCGGGAGTGACGCACGTGCGCTATCCCGATGTGTATCGCGGATGCGTGGGTGGGGCGCAGGAAGCGGATGCGTTCGCGCTGGGATGCGCGCGCTTCATTGAGGAAAAGTTGTTTAAGACCACGCTGCCTCCCGAGGAAGTGGCAGCGATTTTTGTCGAGCCGGTGCAGGGCGAGGGTGGCTACGTGGTTGCACCGACCATTTTCATGCAGGAGCTGCGGCGCATCTGCGACCGTCACGGAATCCTGTTGGTGCTGGACGAGGTGCAAAGCGGCGTGGGGCGCACCGGCAAGTGGTGGGCGGTGGAGCACACGGGAGTTGAGCCGGACATGATCTGCATTGCGAAGGGGATTGCCTCGGGCATGCCGCTGGGCATTACGCTGACGCGCTCTGAGATCATGGACTGGGTGCCGGGTTCGCACGCGTCGACGTTTGGCGGCAATCCGGTGTGCGTGGCGGCGGCGCTGGCCACGCTGGACGTGATCAAGAAGGAACAACTGCTGGAGCGCTCGGCGGAGGTGGGGGCGCACATGATGAAGCGCATGTCCACCTGGCCGGCAAAGCTGAAGTTGGTGGGCGATGTGCGCGGGCGTGGGCTGATGATCGGCGTCGACATTGTGAAGGACAAGACGACGAAGGAATACGGCGCCGCAGAGCGCGACCACATCATCGAGAAGGCGTTCGAGCATGGCGTGCTGTTTCTGGGCTGCGGGCCGAGTTCGATCCGGCTGTGCCCGCCGCTGGTGGTTACCAAAGAAGAGGCAGACGTTGCCATGGACGTGCTGGAAGAGTGCATTCAGCAGGTGGGCGCGGCCTAAAGTTTGGGTAGTGGGTCAGTTTGATAAGGAAGCGAGCCAAACGCGCGATTATTGTGTCGCAAAGGGCGCGACACAACGCGCGGCTCGCCCAGATCCTTCGCGGCGCAAAGAACGCTTGCTCAGGATGACAATCTAACTGACCTACTACCGAAGTTTGGAGTCATACGCCGAACATCTGCCCTACCGTTTGCATCGGCAGGAACGCGGGCCCGGAAGATTCAGGGATTTGGTTAGCGGCCCTTAATGCGATTTTCATCGTAGAAATCCGGTTTCTAACTGTGTCTGGGGCTGCGTGGAGACCGGTGACGCCGTCGCGGAAGGAGCGGTCGACGACATCACCTGTGGATTATATTCGGGAGTCGAGGCCGCTAGTACATAGGGGCGAACTCGACGGCGGACTCCCCGCACCCTGCCTGTTGGAAAGAATGCTTAGAGACTCCTTTTTTCGGCCTACCCTTTTCCTGGTGGAAGCTCCGCTGACCGCTGAATCCGACGGAGAGCTTCGAGCGGCCCTTGGACAAGCTCAGGGCAGGCTCTCGGCTATTATCTGCGGCCCCTCCGGTGCTGTGTTTTCTCTGGCTTCGGGCGGAGCAAGCGCCAGGCTTCCTTGTAGCACTCGTAGCGGTAGGTGTTTGGCTTGTGGGGCTGCATGGGGAAGAGCATTGGATCCGTCGGCCCACGGGCACCATTGAAAAGGAGCCGGGCCGGGATTAGATACCAGGTTTTTTGGGGGATGACGTAGCCGGCGAAGAAGTCAAGTTGCTCGGGGGAGTATTGGCGGCCGTGGAAATTGGTCTGGAACTGACAGCGGTATCCGTTGTCGACGCGGTAGCTGGTGGACTTGACCTGGATCCTGACGATGCGGTTGCCGAAGTTGAGGGCGACGTCGAAGGGCTGGGAGTCTCCCCAAGGCTTGAGGACCGTGTAACCGTGGCCAAGGGCCTCGGCTATGAACTGGGCTTCCACCCATTCGCCGCGTTCTTTGAAGGTCCTGAACTTGGGCATACTGCTCCTAGGGTCATTGCGGAATGGGGACTCGGGTAGAAAAGAAAAGGCGCGGCCGATGGGCCGCGCCTTGTTTTTTTCCTAAAGATTTACCCTATATTTATATTATATCTGGCTGGGAGGGTGAAAGGGACATATTTTCGAAAAATATTTGCTCAATGCTGTGAGCAACTTAAGCTCGAAGGTGTACGACTTGGCTATTGACAGCTTTTTCGCCGGACTGAAGCCGTGCCCTTCCCGATGACTGGGCGGAAACCGGAATCAGGCCTGGAACTCGGAGGCTTCCGGGAAGCGGAGCTTGCATTTGGCGAGGGCCAGGGCGAGAAGCTCCTCGATCTTGGTTTCTTCGCAGTTGCGGGACATGGCGAGTTCGCTGACCAGAAGATAGCGGGCGCGCTCGAGCATTTTCTTTTCGCGGAAGGATAGGGGCTTGGCCTGGTGCAGGGCGATCAGGCTCTTGAGAACTCCGGCGACCTCGAACAGGGAACCGGTGCGCATACGGTCGGAATTCTCCTTGAAGCGGTCCTTCCAATCGGCAACGGTGAGGTCATCGGTGACGGAAAGGAAATCCAGGATTTTCTGTACCTCGCCGTTGCGGATGACGCGGCGGATGCCCACGCTGCCCACATTGTGGCAGGGCACCATCACTTTGAGGCTGCTGGCCTTTATGTTGAGGAGATAGAACTTTTCCACCGTGGAGCCGATGGAGCGGCTGCTAATTTGTTCGATTACGCCCACGCCGTGGTTGGGATAGACGACCTTGTCGCCGATGTGAAAGTTCAGATCACCGTTCATAAAAAGCACCCGGGCAGGAGTAGGGTCGTGGGGAGAACGTGGCCTTTACTAGAATCATACTATCCCGAAATGGGAGGAAAAGCAAGGATGGGGCGGGATCGGTGCAAGACGAGGCTGGAAGTAATTGTAAGTAACTGAGTTATCGGTGCGGCAAGCAGGCCCTTGGAGGGCCGGTGGGAATCGAGGGGCGGCGGCTATAATCGCGGACGTGAGCCTTGTCATCGGGAAATCGGATCGAGCTGGACGAATACTCGGGCTGGATGTTGGGTCCAGGAGGATCGGGATGGCTGTGTCCGACCCGTTGGGCATCACCGCGCAGGGACTGGAGACTCTTCAGCGGCGCAACAAACGGACGGACTTGGCGGCGCTGGAACGGGTTATCCGAGAATATTCGGTGACGGAGATTGTGGTCGGGCTGCCGCTGCGGATGAGCGGGGCGGAAGGGACGCAATCGGAAAAGATGCAGTTGTTCGCGGAAGAACTCAGGAAGCGGTTCCGGCTGCCGGTACACTTGTGGGATGAGCGCCTGACCTCGGCGGAAGCGAACCGGCTGCTGCGGGAGGCGGAGCTGTCGATCGAAAAGCGGGCCAAGGCGGTGGACAGGATGGCGGCGGTGTTGATTCTGCAGGGGTGGATGGAAAGAAGAGGGAGTCGCTAGCTAAGATCCACCACGGAGACACGGAGCCACTGTTCTTGACCGCGGCCGGACGGTGCAGGACATTTGCCGGCAAAAGTGCGTCCCCAGATCTCGTTGCCGAGTTTCGTTCTCCTTGCTCTGTGTCTCCGTGGGATTTTCTTTCTTGACTTCTTCGTGGCGTTTATCTTCCGCGCACGGCACGCCGGTAAGCCGCTACGTTCTTGTCGTGTTCTGCAATCGTGCGGGCGAAACGGTGGTGGCCCTGGGCGTCGGCGACGAAGTAGTAGTAATCGGATTGCGCGGGGTGCATCGCGGCTTCGAGAGCGCTCTTGCCGGGGTTGGCGATGGGGCCGGGCGGAAGTCCAACGTACTTGTAAGTGTTGTATCGCGAGTTGAACTGCATGTCGTCGTGATGCAGCGCGCCGGTGTAGGTTCCAGCTAGCAGTTCGGCATAGATAATGCTGGGGTCCGCGTCGAGCGCGATTCTTTTTGCCAGGCGGTTGTAGTAGACGCTGGCGACCAGCGGGCGTTCATCGGCGACCGCGGTTTCTTTTTCGATGATGGAGGCCATGGTTACGGTGAGCGGCAGGGGAGTGTCTGATGTCGAAATCAATCCAATCTGGCGTGCCACCTGGCGAAATTGTTTGACCATGGCCGCCGCCATCTCCTGCATGGTCATCATGCGGCTGAACTGGTAGGTGTCGGGGAAAAGATAACCTTCTAGAGATTGGGCTTCGGGAGCCAGGTCCGCGATGAGAGCGGTGTCGGATTGCGCGACCTTCAGGAAGTCTTCGGCGGGACCGAGGCCGGCGGTTTCGATGGCGCGGGCGACGTCAAACATGGTGAAGCCTTCGGGAACGACCACGGTATGAAAATAAACATCGCCGCGCCGGAGGCGTTTCTGGAGATCGATAATGTTCGCGGGCTTGTCGAAGAGATATTCGCCGGCTTGGAGCGAACGGCGGCGCAGGTAGTGCCAGAGGATAAATGCTTCCTCGCTGCGAATGACGCCGGCCGCCTTGAGTTCGGCGGCGATGCGGCGGGTGGAGTATCCGGGGCGCAGCAGCACAAAGGTTTGCCCGGAGGGCTGCGTCGGCGTTAGGAGCGCCCAGGCAAACCAGCCCGCGAAGGCAAGCGCCGCAATCAGAAGAAGCCAGAAGATTTTGCGCACGATGGCGTCAGTTTAGATGAGGAATGG
>Ga0187769_10002265_pt1 | contig 11217 bp, 10 predicted proteins | sample 0116_SJ02_MP02_1_FD_133140 | JGI IMG/M metagenome (GOLD analysis project Ga0187769, IMG submission 133140) | Tropical peat soil microbial communities from peatlands in Department of Meta, Colombia - 0116_SJ02_MP02_10_MG | ecosystem: Environmental > Terrestrial > Soil > Wetlands > Peat | place... | reverse complement strand
TCGCCTCGTCCAGATCCGTGGGCACCGTGCGCAGCGCCTGATAGAAGCTGAAGGCCATGTTCCACGCCTGGCTGGTGAATATCGCGAAGATCGCCGCCAGCTCCGCCCCCAGCATGCTGTGCGGGGCGAGCGCGATGAAGAACATCACCGTGAACGACAGGTAGCCGAGCACTGGCACCGACTGCAGCACGTCGAGGAGCGGAATCAGCACCTTCTCGGCACGCCGGCTCTTGGCGGCGAGCGTGGCGTAGGTCAGCGTGAAGAGCAGCGAGGCGGCGAGCGCCAGCAGCATGCGCGTGGCCGTGCGCAGGACATACAGCGGCAGCACTGTGGGGGAAAGCGAGAGGGCGGCCGGGTGCACGCCGGCAAGCGGCGCGGCCATCTGGCGCACGCCTGCGCCCACCGTGATGAGCGTCGCAAGCAGCAGCAACGTCGCGGCGAGATCCCGCCACCCCGATCTGGGCGCCGGCCCGGGCGCACCTTGCGCGGTGCCGACGTACAGGGGCATCAGGCGCGCGGGGCAGCCGTCGCCGCCATGGCGGCACGCACGGCCGCGCCACACACGCTGACCGCCTGCCCATTCAGCTGGAACTGGATGCCGCTCATACCCGCCGCCGCCGCCCGCTACCGCGGGCGAGCCTACCCCAGTTGCGGGCCCCGCATATAGGGGTAAGAAGCCCATGGCGCGCGTCTACGCAGTACTACGTGGCTCGCTGCGGCAAGCTCGGACGCGGCAGAGACCGTGACTGGCGATGCTTGGCGGCAGATCGTTGCAGCAGGAGCGAGCCATGAGCCGTGTCGCGCTGGTCACGGGTGGAGTCGTCGGTATCGGGGCGGCGACCTGCCGGGCGCTGAAGAAAGCCGGCTACCAGGTGGCGGCGACCTTCGTCAGCGACACCGCCAGCGCCCGCACGTTCCGCGAGGAGACCGGCATTCCCACGTTCCAGTGGAACGTGGCGGATTTCGAAGCCTGCCAGCGGGGCGTAGCCGAGATCGCCCGCAATGTCGGTGCGGTCGATATTCTCGTCAACAACGCCGGCATCACGCGCGATGCGACGCTGCACAAGATGACCTACGAGCAGTGGCGCGCGGTGATCGACGTCGACCTCGGCAGCTGTTTCAACATGTGCCACGCAGTGATCGACTCCATGCGGGAGCGGCGCTTCGGCCGCATCGTGAACGTGAGCTCGGTGAACGCCATGGCCGGACAGTTCGGCCAGACCAACTACGCCGCCGCCAAGGCCGGCATCATCGGCTTCACCAAGGCCCTGGCCCTGGAGAGCGCGGCGCGCGGCATCACCGTGAACGCGATTGCACCGGGGTACACCGACACGGCCATGGTCCAGGCGGTGCCCGCGGACATTCTCGGCAAGATCATCGCCAAGGTGCCGGTCGGGCGCCTCGCCAGGCCCGAGGAGATCGCCAGTGCGGTGGCCTACCTGGTGAGCGAGGATGCGGCCTACATCACCGGCGAGACGCTGTGCATCAACGGCGGGCAGTACCTGCAATAGCCGGCGCCGCTCACGGGCCGGGCGACTGACCCGGCGGCGCCGCTCCCGGATCCGCTGACCACCATCCGCCGCCCAGCGCCACGTACAGCGCCACGGTGTCCTGGTAGCGCAGCGCGGTAGTCTCCAGATCGTTCACCAGCGCCTGGTGATACTGCGAGTCGGCCACCAGCACGTCGAGGAAGGTGTTGAGCCCGGCCTCGTAATTGATCTGCACCAGGTGCAGCGCCTCCCTCGAGGCGGCGAGCGCCTCATCCTGCGCGCGCAAGGCGGCGGCGTCATGCTCGAGTGCCTGCAGTGTGTCGGCCACCTGCGCGAACGCCGCCAGCACCGTCTGGCGATACAGCGCCATCGCCTCCTGGTAACTGTCGATGGCCGCCTTGCGCTTGTACCAGAGCGTGCCGCCCTCGAACAGCGGCTGGGCCAGGTCTCCTCCGAAGCTCCAGGCGCGTCCGTTCGCCGCAAACAGCGAGCCGGTCGCGGTGCCGTTGGCGCTGTAGGCCCCGCTGAGCGTCAGGGAGGGGAGCATGGCTGCGGTCGCGACCCCGACGTTGGCGCTCGCCGCGTGTGCGGTCGCCTCCGCGGCCAGGATATCCGGTCGCTGGCGCACCAGCTCGGACGGCAGACTGACCGGCAGCTCTCCCGGCAGCGTCAGATCGGCGAGCGCCACCTGCGCCGGATTCCAGTCCGCCGGCACGTGGCCCGCCAGCGTCGCCAGCAGGTCGTCGCTTTGTGCGAGCTTCTGCTGCAGCTGCGGGATGGTGGCCTCGGTGGCCGCCAGCTGACTGCGCAGGCTGAGAACGGTGGAATACGCGGCGGTGCCGGAGTTCACCTGCACTTCGGCGAGCCTGACCTGCTCGCGCTGCAACCCGATCAGCTCGCCGGTGGCCTGCACCTCGGCGCGGTAGGCCGCTTGCGCCACGACCGTGTTGATGATGTTGGCGATCAGCATGATGTAGGTGGCCTGCTCGTTGGCGCGCTGCAGGTCGACCTGCGCATGCAGCGCCTCGATCATGCGGCGCTCGCCACCGAACAGGTCCAGCAGGTAGCTGACCGATGCCTGGAGCGTGAACAGATTGAACACCGGGGACGGCGCGGACGGCTGACCGAACTTCTCCAGGGACAGGCGCTGGCGGGTGGCCGACGCGTCCGCCTCAACGCTCGGGTAGAAGATCCCGTAGCCGCTGCGCAGCGTGTGCTCGCTTTGGCGCAGGCTCGCCTGGGCGGCCTGCAGCCCGGGATTGGCGGCGAGCGCCTCGGCGACCACGACATCGAGCTTGTCGGAATTGAAGAGTCGCCACCATTCGGGTGCGAGGTGCGCGCCCGGGATGAAGCGCTGGCCGGTACCCTGTGCCGCGACGGTCGCGGCCGGGTCCGCGCCGTGCGCGTAGTGGGTCACGGCCGGTGCGGCGGGCCGGGTGAAGTTCGGGCCCACCGCACAGCTGCCCAGGACGCACACCAGTGTCGCGGCGAGCGCACCGCGCCGGATAAGCGCTGCCGGTCCGCTATTTGGCGCCGACATAGACATCGACCAGCTGGCCGGGATAGAGATTGAGACCCGCCGGCTTCTCGAAGCGGAAGATCAGCGGCAGCACCCGCAGGTCGACCCGCTCCTGGCGCTGGTCCGACAACTCGATCTTGGGCGATACGTAGGGCTGGATGCGCACGAAGGTCAGCGCGACATGCTCGTTGGTCCCGCGGATGAACATCTCGGCCTGGATCTTGCCCGGCGGAGGCAGCTGGTGGACCAGGATCTCGTCGATGTAGGCGCGCACCTGCAGATTCTGTTGCGGGTGCCCGAGGACGAGCAGTGGGCCGTAGCCCTGGGTGTAGGTGTCGTACGCACCCTGCGTGGACACGTAGCTCCCGACGCTCGACTGCACCGCCAGCACCACGCCGTCCGCCGGAGCCGCGATGGTGTACTTGGCGAGCAGCGCCGCGGATGACTGGTAGGCTTTCTGCAGCGCCGCGTAGGTCTTGTCCGCGTTCTGGATGTCGTAGATCCACGCTCCCGCCCTGGTGAGCGCGTACTGGCGCTGCACCACCTGCAGGTTGGTGGCCGCGATGGCCTGCGCGTTCCTGGCATTATCGAGCGCATCCGTGCTGACCGACTTTGGATCGACATCGTAGGAGCGCTGGATCTTGGCCAGCTGATCCTGCGCGTTCTTGAGAGTCGCCCGGGCGTTGTCGACCTGCGCCACGGCGATCGCCAGGTTCTCGCGCCGCGGCTCGGCCCGCAGCTCGCGCAGGGTGGCGAGCGCCGCCTGTGCCTGCGCCTGCTGCTGCTCGGCCGTCGCCCGCTGCACCGAGTCATCGATGGTGAGCAGCGGCTCGCCCCGGTGCACCTGCTGGCCCTCGGCGACCAGGATGCGGGTGATCGGACCGGCCACTTCGGGATAGATATTGATGTTCTCGCCGTGCGGCTGCGCGCTCTCGATGATGCCGTTGGAATAGATGCCGTGCGCATAGGGGTTGGCCGCCGGCGGGAACAGCGGCGGCTGGGCCCTGGGCTGCTGGCTGAAGAGGTAGGCGCTGATCAGCGCCAGCACCAGCCCCACTCCCGAGGCGATGAATATCACCTTATTGCGCATCGAGCTGACTCCGGTCGATGGCCGTCATGCGGCCGTCCTCCATGCCCATGATGCGGTCGGCGAACTCGTAGATACGGCTGTCGTGGGTGACGATGACGATACAGCGCTGATCGGTGAGGATGTGCTCGCGCACGAACTTCACGATGTTGCGTCCGGTCTCGCCGTCGAGCGAGGCGGTCGGCTCGTCGAAGATCAGAATGTCGGGACGGGCGACGATGGCGCGGGCGATCGCCACCCGCTGCTGCTCGCCACCGCTCAGCTTCACCGGCGCGAGCTGCGCGCGGTTTTCCAGGCCGACGATGCCGAGATTGCGCACCGCCTCGGCGATCGCGGCGTCCCAGTCGCGGTTCTGCAGAATGAGCGGGATGGCGACGTTCTCCGCGGTGGTGAGACGCGGGAACAGGTGATAGTCCTGGAACACGAAGCCGATCTTGTGGAGACGGAACTCCGCCAGCTCATCGGCCGACAGGCTCCAGATATCGGCATCCTCGATCCTCACCGTGCCCGAGTTCGGCCGCAGGATCCCCGAGATCACGCTGAGCATGGTGGTCTTGCCGCTGCCGGAGGGACCGACCACGTACAGCATCTCGCCGAACTTCGCCTCGAAGCTCACGTCCTTGACTGCGTGGGTGCGGGCGTCCCCTTCCCCGAACCACTTGTTGATCGCAGTCGCCGCGATTGCCGTGCTGGCCATGATCAGCCCCGGAAGATGTCGAAGGGCTCGATCCTCAGCACCCGGCGGACGCCGACGTAGCTCGAGATCGCGGCGATGACGACCACCATGATGAACGCCGTGACGAGGTTGCGAAAGGTGATCATCGCGGCGTAGTCCGGCAGCCGCGCGCGCGCCAGCCAGATGAGCGCCGCGCACAGCCCGACGCCCAGGCCGTAGCCGGTCAGCGCCACGAAGGTCGCCTGAAAGAGAATCATCGACACCAGCTCGCGTCCCTTGGCGCCGATCGCCTTGATGGCGCCGAACTTGTCGATATTCTCGAGGATGAAGGTGTAGAACGTCTGGCCCGAGATGGACAACCCGACGATGAAGCTGATGATGGTCATCAGCATCATGTTGGTGCCGATGCCGGTCTGATACATGTAGAAATCGGAGATCTTGTCGATGAACTCGTCGCGCGTCAGGGCGAGGTAGCCGGCGGCCGCCACGCGCGCCTGGATCGCCTTGACATCGGCCGGCGTCTTCGGCTCCACCAGCAGGTAGGAGATCGTGAAGCGTGTGTTGGGAATGTATTGCAGCGCGCGATTGTAGGTGGTGTACAGCGTCGGCACGCCGAACAGCGCGCTCGAGGCGACGCGCGCAATCGCAACGATCACGCCCCGGTGGTCGTTGAGCTCGAACTCGGCGCCGATGCGCGGATTCTGGAGCTTGTAGAATTCGGCATCACGGATGGCGATGAAGGCGTTCTCGGCAAAGATGTCCTGGATGTTGCCGGAGATCACCTCGGGACGGCCGAAGAGACTGGTATCGTCGAGGCCCACGACGTTGGCGGCCTGGTAAGTGCCGTCGCGCAGCTTCAGCAGCGCCGATCCGGAGTACAGCGGCACCGCGTACTTGACGCCGGGAATGCTGCGCACCTCGTCGAGCACGTAGTCCGGCAATGGAATGGTGTTGGCGACGGTCTGCACCGCCGGATCCATGACCCACATCGAGGCGCCGATGTTGATCACCGTCGAGGACGAGCGGCTCAGGATGCCGGCGAACAGCGAGGTCATCTCGATCATGAGGAACACGGCGAAGGTGATGCCGACCAGCAACGCGGCGAACTTGGCCCGGTCGTTAATCAACAACTTGTAAGCAATTCTTAGAATCCCGGGCATCGTCGGAATCCGCCGTCAGACCAGCAGATCATCGCGGCGACCCCCGTCCGGCTGGAATCGGCGGAAGTCGCAGTGGATCTCGGAAACTACCTATGCCGGCGGCGCCTGCGGCCGGCCGCGCTCAGGGCGCCCCACCCGTCAGCGCACCGAAGACGCGCCCGACCCCGTAGGTCACGGCCGCCGCGGCCACCCCGATCAGCACCTGCCGCGCGCCCGAGAACAGCGCCGAGCGGGCGTTGAACAGCGATGTGGCGAGGCCGAGGACGAACAACGCGCCGACCGAGAAGGCGATGCAGCCGGCGATGCGCACCGCCCCGGGGAGCATGCACAACGGCAGCAGCGGAACCAGCGCACCGAGCGCAAACAGAATGAAAGAGAACGCGGCGGCGCTGACCGCATCGCCGGCGGACGCGACGCTCTGCTCCTCCTGCGGCGCGGGGCTGTCCATCTCCCGATCCAGCTGACTGATGGCGAGCTCGCGTGCGTTGGTGACCGACAGCCATTCCCCCAGGGCCATCGAGCAGGCGCCGCCCACGAGGCCGGCGATACCGCTCAGCAGGATGATCGGCAGTGACGCGCCGGCGCCGGCGACGCCCATCATCAGACAGAAGTTGGAGGCCAGCCCGTCGTTCGCACCCAGCACCGCTGCCCGCAGATTGTTGCCGAACCCGCCGTCACTCCTGCGCCGCAGCGCGGCCGCGTGCCCGCGCTCCTCGTGCGCCAGTCCGGCGGTGCGGGCATCGTCCTGACCCGCATAGTGGTCCTGATCCCGCATCTCACGCGCGATGACACTCGGCACCACGAAGCCGATGCCGAGCCGGCCCGCCAGCTGAATGAGGATCCGCGTGCGCAGCGACGGACGGAACGACGGCAGCGGCTGTCCCGCCGCGCGCAGCCGTTCCTCCCAGAAGACGGCGTGCCGCCGCTCGGCGCAGGCCAGCTCGTGGTAGACCCGGCTCTGCTGCGGATCGCGGTCGAGCCGCGCCAGGGCCGCGTACAGCGCCGCGCTGTCGTGCTCGGCCCTCCAGTTGCGCAGCAGGCGCGTCCGCTCATGCGCATCGATGTTCATCAGACGACCGCTGCCGATCACGGCGTGTGTACGGCGTTGAGGGAGGTGAGATAGGCGAGCCGGGCGATGTAGTCGGCCAGCGCCTGCTGCTCCTCGGCCGGCAGCGCGGTACGCAGCTCGACGTACGGCGGATGCGAGCGCCGTCCCGCAGCGATGGCGCCCAGCTGCGCGAGAACGTAGCTGTAGTGCTGCCCGCCGATCGCCGGTATCGCCTCGCGGTCGCTGCCCGCACCGTCACTGCCGTGGCAGCCGGAGCAGGCGCGCGTGTAGGTCCGCTTGCCGGCGGCGAGCGCCCGGCCCTCCGAGCGTTCAGGTTCCGGGTTGCGCGCTGCCCGCACCAGGTAAGCAGCCAGGTCGGCCAGCGCCTGGGGCCTGTTCAGGTCCGGGGCCTGGAGAGTGTCATGCATGGCGGGGCCGTGCTTTACCGAGCCGGCACGTTCGCCGGTCGCGTAGCGCGCCAGCTGCTCGAGCAGATAGCGCTCGCGTTGGCCGGCGAGCGCGGGGATCTCACGGGGACCGTCACCCCAGCCCTGCGCCCGGTGGCAGGCCGCGCAGTGCTTCAGATAGAGGATCCTGCCGTGGGCGGGATCGGGCGTGACCGCCGCCGCCCGCGCCTCCAGGTCCGCTCCCGGACCAGCGTTCGCGGCGCTGGCCACGCCCCGCGGCAGCAGCGCCGTCAGCAGCGTCGCTGCGAACAGCAGCTGTGCGCCGCCCGAATGCCATGTGATCCGAACACCCAACGGCATCACAGTGTACCGACAGGTGGCGCGATTGCCAGACCCGGCCCCGCGGCGCCGGCCGCGGCCGCCGGCATGCGCCTGCTGCGCGCGTGCTAGGCTTCGGCGAGGATCGGTGATGAGCGCTTTCCCGAGTCAGTTGCATGCCCTGCTGCAGCCACGCGGCTATCCGCACCCGGTGCGCGCCGTCGAGCTCATCGAGACCCACATCTCGTGGATCCTGTTGACCGGCGAGTTCGCGTACAAGATCAAACGTCCGGTGCTGTACGCGTTCATCGATCTGCGCTCGCCCGAGCGCCGCGAGTTTCTGTGTCACGAGGAAGTGCGCCTCAACCGGCGCTTTGCCCCGGAGCTGTACCTCGGCGTCTCCCCGATCTGCCTGCATGAGGACGCCGCCCGCGTTGCCGGGGAAGGACCGGTCATCGAGCACGCCGTGCGCATGCGGCAGTTTGCGCGCGAGGATGAGCTCGATCGTCTGCTCGCCGCCGGCCGCGTGGCACCCGCCGAGCTCGCAGCCTTCGGCGGCGAGCTCGCCCGCACGCACGCGCAGCTGCCGCGGCCGCAGCCCGACCAGCAGTGGGGTCGGCCGGAGCAGCTGCGCCGCGTGGTCAGGGACAACGCCGCGGAATGCGCGCGCGCCGCGCGGGCCTGCGGCGCGGCGACGTCGCCGCGCTCACTGCAGGGGGAGCTGTCGCGCCGGCTCGAGGCGGCAATGCCGCGGCTGGCGCAGCGCTTCGCGGCCGGACGCGTGCGCGAATGTCACGGAGATCTGCACACGCGCAACATCGTGCGCTGCGCCGGCGCACTGCGGGCGTTCGACTGCCTGGAGTTCGATCCGGCGCTGCGCTGGACCGACGTCGCCGATGAGATCGCATTCCTCCTTGCCGATCTCGAGACGCAGCAGCGGCCACTGCACGCCCAGGCATTTCTCGCCGGCTATCTCGAGGAGAGCGGCGACTACCAGGCTTGCGCGCTGTTGCCGCTGTTCAAGGCTCACCGCGCGCTGGTAAGGGCCAAGGTGGCGGCCTTGAGCGCGGCGCACCCAGGAGCGCTGCCCGCCGAGATGAGCGACGCGTGCGGTCAGTACCGCAGCTACCTCGAGGGCGCGCGCCGGTCGCTCGCGCCGGCCGCGCCGCGGCTGGTACTGATGTGCGGCCTGTCGGGCTCGGGCAAGACCTGGATCGCGCGCCAGCTGGCGCCGCCTCTCGGGGCGGTGCACCTGCGATCCGACATCGAGCGCAAGCGCCTGGCGGGACTGCCGGCGCTGGAGCGCGCCGGGGCGGACGTGGCTCAGGGCCGGTACAGTCGCGCAGCGACGCTGCGCGTCTACGAGTATCTGGCGCAGTGCGCCGGCGAGATCCTGCCGGGCGGATACAGCGTGATCGTCGATGCGACCTTCGGCCGGCGCGAGGATCGGGCGCGGATGCGCGCGCTCGCCGCACGGCTCGCGGTACCGGTCTGCATCGTGCACTGTCAGGCGCCCTGCGAAGTGCTCGAGGCGCGCATCGGCGAGCGCAGCCGGCGCGCCGATGATCCCTCTGATGCAGGCCCCGCGGTCCTCGCCTGGCAGCAGTCGCACTTCGAGCCGCCCGACGCCAGCGAGGGCGTGCCGGTATTCGCGGTCAGCACCTCCGAACCGGGCGTGCTGGAGGAACTGGTGCAACGGATCGGCGCTCAGCTGACGGTCTCGGCGCTGTAACGAGCCAGCAGACCCGAGCGCACCGCGAAGCGGTACACGCCGACGAAGCACCACCCGGCGAGCACAATGTCCGCGCCGGTCAGGAGCGCCGCCCACACGAGCGGCGCCGCCGCGAACGGGCGGCCGAACAGCAGGGCGCGCATGCCTTCGAACACGTACGACGGCGGCAGAGCATAGGCCACCGCGCGCATCCAGGCCGGCAGCACCGCCAGCGGATAGAACACCCCGCAGAACGGCGACAGCAGCGCCGGGATCGGCCACACCAGCCATTCGGAGGCCGGGCCCAGCCGCAGCACCATCGCGCTCGCCAGCACCCCGAGCGCCACCCCGAAGCCGAACAGCACGCCCAGGAACATCAACAGGTGCGAGCCGAGGGCGATGAAGGACAGGCCGAACACCGGCACGGCCAGCGCCAGCATCACGGCGAGACCGATCACGCTGCCGGCAATGCTGGCGATCACCAGTCCCGTCACGTACTCGGAGGTCGTCAGCGGACTGGCGAACAGATTCAGGAAGTTGCGCGACCAGACATCCTCCAGGAAGCCGGTGGTCACGCCCTGCATGACGCGACCGAACAGGTCCCACATCAGCACGGCTCCGAGCATCACGGCGGTGAAGTTGATCCCCGAGGCACTCACCGAGTTCAAGTAGCGCGTGATGAACCCCCACAGGACGATGTCGATCGCCACCCAGCTGAACAGCGGCAGCACGCGCACCGGACTGCCGCGCATCAGGTACCACTGGCGCAGCACAATCGCCGCGATCGGGCGCAGTTTCATGCCAGCGCTCCGGCCCGCTGTGCCAGCGGCTCGCGCGCCAGCTGAATGAACAGCTCCTCCAGATTGGGCGCGCCGTGCTGGTGCGGCAATGCACGCGGGTCGCCTTCCAGCAGGATCCGCCCGTGCGACAGGAACAGCACGCGGTCGCAGATCTCCTCCACTTCATACATGTTGTGCGAGGTCCACAGCACGCCGCAGTTACCCTGGCGGGCCAGCTGGCGAATGCCGGCGCGCAGCTCGCGCGCCGCCGACGGGTCGAGGGAGGCGGTCGGCTCATCGAGCAGCAGCAGCTGCGGATGATTGAGGACCGACTTGGCGAGCGACACGCGGGTGAGCTCGCCGGAGGACAGCACGCCGCACTTGGTATCGCGCAGAGCCCCGAGCGCGAACTGCCGCAGCAGCGCCTCGATGCGCTGCGTCAGCCCGTGCACGCCGTAGATCAGGCCGAAAAATCGCAGGTTCTCGGCAACCGTCAGGTTGCCCGGCAGCGTCGCATAGACCGCGGCGAAGTTGGTGCGCGCCAGGGCGCGCGAGCGCTCGCGGGCGACCTCCACGCCGGCGATGCGGATCGACCCGGAGGTCGGCGTGAGCACGTCCAGGACTGAGTTGATGATCGTGGTCTTGCCGGCGCCGTTGGGACCGAGCAGGCCGACGATTTCCCCGCGGCCGACGTCGAAGGAGACGTGGTCGACGGCGAGCAGGTGCGCGTAGGCCTTGCACAGCTCGCGAACGCTGAGCGCCACCTCCGCACCGCCGCCAGAAGGCTCGGCAGCGGGTTGAGACTGCGGACCGCTGTGCACCCGCAGATACTATCACTCAGGACCGCGGCGGCTCAGAACAGCGGCGGCAGCGCCAGCAGCCGCGGCCCGCGACGCGCCCGCGGCACGCGACTCTCGAATCCCGGGGGCTTTACGATCAGCAGGTCGCCCGGCACGCGGTCGAGCAACCGCTCCGCGGTGTTGCCGATGGCGAGCCGCTTCAGCCCCGAGCGCGAAATCGCC
>Ga0187769_10002263_pt1 | contig 11222 bp, 7 predicted proteins | sample 0116_SJ02_MP02_1_FD_133140 | JGI IMG/M metagenome (GOLD analysis project Ga0187769, IMG submission 133140) | Tropical peat soil microbial communities from peatlands in Department of Meta, Colombia - 0116_SJ02_MP02_10_MG | ecosystem: Environmental > Terrestrial > Soil > Wetlands > Peat | place... | reverse complement strand
GTATCTCTCTTCGTCAGCACGCCTTTCTCGTACAAGTAGTATGCGAGGCCTATAGTGACAGAGCAGCTGATTGTATCGATTCCGAACCTGTTGCAGAGCTCGTTTGCATACGAAATCCCTTCTAACGATGTGCACATCAGGTTTGAACCAAAGCCACAAAGGGTTTCGTACTCTGGGCCGTCGGTCTTGCCTACCGCGTAGTTGCCCTCGTTGATCGTTATGATTCGTCCGCAGCGGATTGGACACCCGAAACATGCGCTAGTTCCGGTAAGAATCGTCTGCTTCATCTCCGTCCCGTCGATCTTGTAAATTTCTTCGAACCCTCCGCTCGTGAAATACTTGCTTGGCAAATCTCCAATTTCGTTGAAGTATGTCGCTGCTGCTGCCGTCCCCGCGTCACGGAACGCCTCACAGCCGCTGGATTCCCTCAAGAACTTGGAAGCGCTGGCGGAGGCCTTCATGAATTCTTCAGGCTCCGCGACCGGGACTTTACTTTGCCCGGAAACTGCGACCGCCTTCAGGTTCTTGCTGCCCATCACGGCGCCAAGCCCAGTTCTTCCTGCAACACGATTCCAGTCGTTGACGATCGCAGCGTACTTGACGAGGTTCTCTCCGGCTTTGCCGATACAAGAAACGCTTGCCGCCCGGTCGCGGAGTTCCTCTTTGATGAGCGCTTGGGTCGACTGTGTGTCCTCATTTATCATCTGTCTGGCGTCTCTTAGTTCGGCTTGGCCATCTCTCGCTGAGACGTAGGTCGGTTTCTTGGCTCTTCCTTTGACAACGATTATGTCGAAGCCCGCGAACTTCATCTTCGCCCCGAAGACTCCGCCCGAGAAGGATTCTCCCCACAACCGCGTCAGAGGCGATCTTGCGCACACCACGTGCCTACCTGTATCCGGGGCAGCAGTACCGACGAGCGGACCAGCCGCGAAGATCAGCACATTCTCGGAGCCCAAGGGTTCTGTCGATGATGTGAGATAGTCAAGAGCGAGCCTGCAGGCATACCCGCTCCCGCCTATGTATGTTGCCGCAAATTCCTCGTTCGTCGGCTCTATGACGACCTTTTCGCGGCTCAGGTCGACAAGGAGCGTTTTGCCCGTGTATCCACCAATCAATTCCTTCACCCGACGCTAGAAGTCGACCGGTTTTCTCTCGTACATGCAATCAAACACCTTACGTATCTCTTCAACATCCGGTACTCTCGGGTTGACGAATGTACACGTCGATCTGGTCGTTTGCTCAATTAGGCTGTCGATATTCTGTTTAAAGATACTTTCAGATATGCCTGCGTCACGCAGGGACAAGGGAATCTTGAGGTGAACCATGAGTCTCCTGAGAGATTCGACAAGCATTTCTGTCGCTTTCTGGGCCGATTCCTCTCTAATTCCAATTACACGAGCGATGTCAGCGTAGCGTTGTGCTGCGTTAGGGCTTGAGAACTGAATAACATAGGGGGTCGAAACGGCGATCGCAAGGCCGTGTGGCATATGGAATATTGCGCCCAGTGCGTGGCCCATCCCGTGTATTAGGCCAACCTGTGAGTTGCTGAAAGCGAGCCCTGACATCGTAGCGCCGTTCTGAGTTTTCTCTCGAGCATATAGGTCGTCAGGATTGTCAAACGCCTTCGGCAAGTACTCGAACATGATTTGGATTGACCGCAGTGCAAGGGCATCTGAGAAATCGTTTCGCCACTGGTTTACGTAGGCTTCGATCCCATGCCCGATCGCGTCTAAGCCGGTGTATGCTGTCGCTTCCTTGGGCAGCTTCAGCACGAACCTAGGATCCAGTATTGAGAAGTCCGGCACCAGCTCTCTTGAAGCAAAGTAGTCGAGCTTCATGTTCTGAGCTTTGTCGGTCAGCACGGCAACCCATGTTGCATCGGAACCGGTCCCGGCTGTTGTCGGAATAGCCACAAGTCTTGCTTTCTTGCGCAGATCAAGCTTGGTTAGAGGGCTGACGGCGTCAACCGCGAGATCCGGTCTCTCATAGAGAACCCACGCGGCCTTCGCAGCGTCAATGCATGACCCCCCACCTAAGGCCACAATGAGATCTGGCTGAAAACCACGCGCAAAAGCTGCAGCCTTCTCTACGTTCTCGAAAGAAGGCTCGGGCTCGACCTGGTCAAAGACCTCTATGGAACGAGGTTCCTTCTTCAGTTCAGCTACGACGACGTCAACCATTCCGAGTCTTCTGACGACTGGGTCGGTGACTATCAGTACGCGCTTCCCTTCGATCGTGTTCAATTGTTCTAGAGAGTCCTCGCCAAATACGATCCTGGGACTGGTGAACCACCACAATCGAAGTCGCCCACGGGACTTACGGGTCACGCGAACTCTGTGGGAACGTTTCCCGCGGTTTCGACAAGTTCCTTTGCAGCTCTAACCGCGCGCAGTACCTTGGCCATGTCTCCGTGTAGCTTGAACTTCCCGGTCAACAGGCCTTGGATCGGGTCAATCTGTTTGTTTATCAGTTTCTTCCAGTTCCCGTATGGTCCCGAGTAAACGTAGGCGGCTTTCTTCTCCTCTCCGGGCTTCAGAAGTGCCGCGCTTCGGCACTTTCCATGCCACAAGTCCATGTACATGGTTGCGGGTTCTTTCAGGTCGGCATCGGCGTTGACGACGAACAGGAAGTCGCCTTCCCAAGTCTTTGCGGCATCTTCGTATTTCTTGTTTGTGTTCACTTGCTCCATGAAGAGCTTGGCCCATTCTTCTGAAGGAAATCTTGCCAATGATGTGATCTTCAATACAAGTGTTTCGTCGCAGGACATAGAAAAGCTCTACCGTCGCCACACTGGGTCGTGTTTTCGGACGCCGATGCATCAAAAAACTGGGGTAGGAGGTTCCGATTAGCGAGATATGACCCGCAACTCTTATCCCGCGAAAAATCTTCTACAGTTCGTATTCGATATCGGCCACGCGGAGTGTGCCTCGATCCATAGAAGTCAGCAATTGATTCCTATATGACTCCGACTTCAATGAAACTCTGGATTGTGGAGTCGGAGTATCCGATTTCGTGCAAGAGTTCAGCCGAGTGTTCCCCGAGTCTCGGTGAAGGAGAGAGGTCAACTACACCGATATCTGAAATCTTGCATGGGTTGCCGACATAAGAAACCTTACTTGATCCTGTCGGGTCCTTCTCGAGTATCATCTGCCTTGACCTGGCCTGCGGGTCTCTGATAGCTTCTTCCAAGCTAAGGATTGGGGTGCAGGGAATGTCGTGCTCCGACATTATGCGGAACCATTCGTCGGCTGTCTTCGTGAGGAAAGCAGATTCTATAGCTTTGATGACCTCGGTGCGGCGAGGCTCAGGGCTGTACTGGTCCGGTAGAAGGTCGGGTCTCTTGATGAGGTTGCAGAGCCCCTCCCAAAACTTCGATTCTATGGCGCCAACCGCGAGTAGCTTCGAGTCGCGCGCGCGATAAAGTCGGTAGAAGGGCGAATCTCCTCCAAGCATTCTCGGATAGCCTCCGAGTTGCAGCGCCAAGGGGATGACTAGCCAGGAAAGCATTACGTCAAAAATTGATGCGTCTATGTACTGGGCCTGCTTTGTTCTCTGTCTAGCGAAAAGTGCGGTTGTAATGGTGAGGGCGGCCAGCATCCCACTCGCTAGGTCGCCCACTTGAAGACTCGGAACAGTTGGTTCGGGGCCGTTGAGGCTCAGAAATCCTGAGAGGGCGAGAACGTTGATGTCATGCCCAGGCAGGTCCTTGTAAGGTCCGTTCTGCCCGAATCCGGTCAGCGAACAATAGATGATTCGTGGATTTGATTTTCGGAGGCTCTCAAAATCGCACCCAAGTTTTTTGGTGGTTCCAGGTCGAAAGCTTTCGAGGAAGACGTCGGCTTTGGTGATCAGCCTGTTCAGCACTTCTTGGCCCTGCTTTGTTTCAAGGTTAAGTGTTATGCTTTTCTTCCCGCGATTCAGCATTTCGAAGGCTACACTGACGCCGTTCTCATAGGGAGGCAGTGATCTAATGTAATCTCCTCGACCGGGTTCCTCGACTTTGATTACTTCCGCCCCCATGTCACAAAGTAGCCGTGTGCAGTAGGGACCAGGTACGAGCCTTGAAAGGTCCAGTATCCTGACTCCTCGTAAAGGCTTCATGTTAAACTACTCCATGCGAGCTACAGCAGCAGGTCTCTTATGCCTTCATGATGCTTTACGGAGAGTGGGTTGATTGGTCTTGGACTTCGCGTTCAGTGAGGAACAGGGACTATTCCGCAAGACGGTTCGTGATTTTGCAAAGAGCGAGATTGCGCCGAAAATTCATGCCTTCGAGAAGAAGGGAGAGTACCCTTGGGAGCTGCAGAGAAAGATGGGAGAGATGGGTCTGATCGGACTTCCCCTACCCAGGCAGTATGGCGGCCAAGAGGCCGACGCAATCACTGCCGGCATCGCGATCGAAGAACTGGCTAAAGAAGGAGCACCGACTCCCGTCTTACAGTACGCTGCCGGAGGATTCGTGGCTCTATTTGGGCAGGATTCCCTAAAGTCGAAATTGCTGCCTTCCCTATCGCGCGGCGAGATTCTGATCGGTATCGGTTCAACAGAACCTCACGGCGGCTCAGATGCCGCCGCCATGAGAACATCGGCTGTGAAGAGTGAGGAAGGTTACGTTCTCAATGGGGAAAAGCAGATGGTCACTATTCCTATGGAGGCCTCCGCTTTCGTCGTCTTCGCCAAGACACAGACTGAAGTGGGATCTCATGGCATAAGTGCGTTTCTTGTTCCGATGGATTCGCCTGGAATCAATCGATATCGATTCCCCACCATGGGGCCACGAGTATCTTCGTTCGGCGGTTTCGTGATGAAGGACGTTCGAATCCGGAAGGAGAATTTGCTCGGCCAGGAGAACACGGGGTTCTACGCGCTCATGAAGACCTTCGATTCGCTCCGCATACTAATAGCTCTCTATTGCATCGGGCTCGCAGAAGCGTCGCTGGAAGAGACAGTTGAATACGTGAAGCAACGTACGGCCTTTGGCCAACCGATCGGAAAATTCGAATCAATTCAGTTTCGAATTGCTGAAGATTCGACGCTGGTCGAGGCTGCTCGGCTGCTTTGCTACAAAGCTCTTTGGCTAACGAGCCGCGGGGAAAAATGCACGAAGGAATCAGCGATGGCGAAATGGTGGGCTCCCGTAGTAGCATTCAACGCGATCAACAATTGCATACAGAACCGCGGAGCCGTAGGCTACACTTCAGAGGCGCCCGACGAATTACGTCTGCGGGACGTACGCGGCATGTGGTTCGCCGACGGAACGGCCGACATAATGAAAATCATAGTTGCCAGGGAAATTCTAGGAAGGGAATTCATACCCTACCGCTAGCATAAGAAATAACACGGGCACCCGATTGAGCGTAGTTGTCAGCTTCCCGAAGAGAAACAAAACACTGAAGATCACGAAGAGTGTGCCGCTTGCATCTGCACTGATGGGATCCCACTCTAACACAACAGTTGAATCGCAAACCTAACTCACTCCAAAAGTGGGCGTGCGAGCTAGAATTTGAGGGATGCTTCCATGTTGAAGGGAGGCATATCCTCCTGGCTGACTTTGAGCTCCAATATTCTCGGCCCTTCCGTTCTCGCCAGAATGAAATCAATGGCCCCCTCGACCTGAGTATTGTCTGCCACTACTAGTGATGTAACCCCGAAGGCTTCGCCGAGTTTAACCATGTCCGGGTTAGTGTGCACTGTTCCGAATACGCGCCCCATCTTCTGCATCTTCTGGCGCATCAAGAGGACCCTGTATGAGCTGTCGTTGACAACTATGACCTTGGCAGCGATTTTCTCCCTGACCGCAGTCTCAAGGTCCTGCAGCGTCATCAGGAACTCGCCGTCCCCGAGCACCGCAATCACCTCTCGCTCCGGCTGAACCACTTTTGCTCCGAGCGCCGCAGGAAATGCGAAACCCATAGCGCCTAGATTCGTCGCGGCCAGAAAGCTTCGGTAGCGTCTGATCTTCAGAAACGCGAACGTGTATAGAATGTGGATTCCCTGCCCCGCTGTGATTAGAATGTCTTTCGGCAACTTGGCGTCAAGCGCTTTGAAAAATTTTGATGCATTCACATACCCTTTTGGGTTCCACGCCAAAGCCCCTTCCAATAGAGCGTTCCAGGATTCGCGCTTCTTTTCGATGAACTGAAACCATTCATTGCTCGGCGCGTACGAAATCTCGGATTTGCTCAGTTGTTCGAGGAAAAAGGCAGCATCTCCGGCGAGATGCATAGCATATGGGACAGGTTTGTTCATCGCGAGTGGGTCGAGGTCCACAACGACAACGTCTCCTTTGGGGAGTATGTTGTATCCGTATGTTGTTACGTCGGAGATCCCTGCACCAAGCGTGATCACTAGGTCGGCGTGCTCCAAAGCTGAGTCAGCAATAGTGTTTCCTCCGCCGAAGCCGATTCTGCCCAGCGACAGCGGGTTGTCTTCGGGAAGTATGCCGCGACCGTTCCCCGTTGAGGCGACAGGTATCCGGAACTTCTCGACAAATCCCGTTAGGATTCGTGCTCCCTCTAAGTGATTAAGGCCGCCTCCAACAAGGATCATTGGCTTTGTCGATTGGCGCAAAAGCTTGACTACTTTTTCAATATCGCCCGGACCGATTGGGGGTGCAGGTTTGAGCTCTGCACTCTCGTCTTCGGTGATGGCTCCTTCAAGCCGCCACACGTCTTCGGGCACTTCGACAAAGACCGGCCCTTTCGGGGGCGACATGGCGGCGTAGTATGCTTGACCGATTACCCTGCCTACTTGTGTGGGTCTGTCGATGCGCAAAGCGGTCTTCACGATTGGTTTGATCATGTCCAGTTGGGGCACTTCTAGCCAAGAATCTAGGCCGGAGAGTCTTCGCTTGACGGCTCCTGCAATCATGAATAGCGGCGAGGAGTCTTTGTACGCGTTAGCGACGCTGATTAACGAGTTAAGAAAACCTGGTCCTCCATGAATATAGGCGACGCCTGGATTGCCGGTGAGCCTGCCCTCTGCGTCCGCCATGCTCACTGCGACTTGCTCGTGCCTCGTTGAGATGTACCTGATCTTCGTGTCCTTCGTCGCATCCACGAGATCAAGAATCGAGGTACCAATCAGGCCATACGCACGTCTTACTCGCAGCTTTTCGAGGCTTTCAACTACTGCGTGGGCGACGTTCATAGGTTTACAACGTTCTGCGGCTTCTGTCCGAGCATAACTCGTAAAACATTCTCAACTGTGATTTGAATTATCCGCATCCGTGCGTCACTCGTTGCCCCGGCAATGTGAGGAGTGAGCACGATGTTGAGCCCTTCTTTGGCTGCTGAAATCAGAGGATGACTTATGTCAGGTGGTTCTTTGCTGAAGACATCAATCCCCGCACCTCCGATCCAGCCTTCCCTCAGGGCCTTTCCCAAAGCCACCTCGTCCGTAAGTTCTCCCCGCGAAGGATTGATGAACACGGATGTTGATCTCATCATGCGTAACTGCTTTTCTCCAATCATGTGTTCGGTTTCCTGAGTGAGTGGGACGTGTATGCTCACCACGTCGCTTTCTGAGAGAAGCCTCTGGAGTTGACGAAATGAATAACCCAGTTTGCTTTCTTCATCTTCGGGAAGCCTTTTGACATCGTAGTAGACTATCTGGGCTCCCAAGGACTTGGCTCGGTTTGCCACTTCTTGACCAATACGGCCAAGGCCAACCAATCCCCAAGTCTTCCCACTCAATTCCGTTGCAGCATTCATCAGCTCTTCCTGAGTCCAGTTGCCTTCCAGCATTTTCTGGTGGGCATATGTGATTCGTTTCAGGAGAACCAAAGCCAAAGCTATAGTGTGTTCAGCGACGGAAATCGCGTTGGCGCCTCCTATGTTGGCAACGGGAATCCCTTTCTTGGCGCATGCTCTAATGTCTATGTGGTCGTAGCCTGTGCTGGGTTGTTGGATGAGTTTCACTTTGGTCATGGCATCGCACATTTCTGCAGTAATGGGTATCTTGAATGTGTAGTCACCCACTACGATATCCGTGTCCTCGAGTTCACGTTTCAAGGCATCTAGATCATACTCATTGATTGTGACGAAGTCGGCCTCAAGTTTGTATTTTGCTAGGTTTCCCGCAAACAGCGACCTAATTACGCCTTCAGGCAAGGGCGAAAGGACTAGGATTTTCATGCCTATTCAGACATCACGCTAGTTGGCATTTAATAGTTGTTTAGAGATCAACTGAGAATATTGACGAGGAAGAAAAATTCGGGCTCTGCCAGCGGATAGACTTCGACTGCGAGCAGGCGCTCGTCGAATCGCGCTCGACTAAAGAGAGACTTTAAAGTAAGGTAGCAGAGGGCCGATACGTCCTTGATCCGCTGGCCACCGAAGTACAGTCCCGACCGGACTAAAGTTCATGTGCGCAATCAGTTGGAAATGCAGGCGTCTTCAGAGTTTGTCTGGGCCTGGCTCATCCGCGCGCAGCTCTGGCCGACATGGTACACAAACTCGAAACGAGTGGTGATTGAGGGAGGGGGGCCCGACTTGCGTGCGGGGTCGACGTTTCGATGGACGACCTTCGGGGTTGCGCTCGATTCGAAGGTCGAGGAATTCGTGCCCGGCGAGCGTCTGGCATGGAGTGCCCGCGCAGCGGGCATCGATGCCTACCACGCCTGGCTGATTGAGAAACGTCCGTCTGGGTGCTACGTTCTCACCGAGGAGACTCAGAACGGCTGGCTGGCTTGGCTTAGCAACGTGCTCAGACCACGAAACATGAGCGAGCACCACCAGAATTGGTTGAAGGGCCTTCAAAGGAAAGCCGCGGAAGGTCCGCCGCCAGCTATCTAAGTGCAGATTCGTATTGAAAGAGCCCACATGAGAAGCAGAAGGTTACCCATTTGATTGCGCTGGGTCCAGCGAGTTCGAATGATATTGCATGTCTCCTCGCATGCGCATACGACTGAGAGAAGCTCGCTAGCTTATCTTTTTCTTGCTCACCAAAACGCGCGCGTCTAGCGCTAAAGCTCCGTTCTCGAGAACAAGTAGAGGATTGACATCTATTTCAGCGATGCTTGGGTTTTCTGTTAGCATGCTTGAAATGGATGTGAGTGCTTTAATGAGTGCTTCTCGATCTAAGGGTGGCTTGCCGCGGATTCCCTCAAGCAGCCGTTTACCGCGAATCTCCTCCACCATCGCCTGCGCATCAGCCCGGCTGATCGGAGCTACCCGAAACGCAATATCGTCAAACGCCTCCACGAATATGCCGCCCAACCCCAACATAGTAACCGGGCCGAAGGCGCGGTCACGTTTGCCGCCAAGGATGATCTCTAGGCCACCGCTCGCCATTTGTTGCACCATCAGTCTGGCGGGATGGGCAATCCGGGCCAGCATGGCTTGAGCCTCCCGTCTGATTGCGGCCTCATCCGATAGTCCCAAAACCACTCCGCCTACATCCGACTTGTGAATAATCTCAGATGCCAGCGCTTTGAGAGCCACCGGATAACCTAGTTGACCCGCGGCTCGCACAGCTGCTTCTGAATCATCTGCGACCTCGAAGGGTGCGATTTGGATACCGTACACTTGGCACAGCGAAAGAGCCCGGTCCGTTGTAAGTACCTCTGGTCCGGTCAGGAATTGCTCAGTTTCTTCGTTTCGTTGCGGTTCTGTTGCGCCATTAGTTGTTTCGATGGCGTGCATCCGTCGAGAGTACCAATCTCTAGACGCGGCCAGTCCCTGCAGCGCGTCCTCTATCTCCGCAAAAACTGGCAGATTCGTATGATGTTGGGTCACCTGTTTTTCACCACCTTGCGAATAAACGCACAAAGCAATCGGGCGCCCAGACTCTTTCACGATCTCTTCGACTCGTCCGGCCAATCTGTGCGCTCTTTCAGCCTCAACAAGACTAAACGTATTGATGAGAAGAACTGCGTCGGGGGAAAGTATGCGCAAACATTCTTCTACAATCCGCGCGTAGAGGTCGAAGTCGAAGATCAATCCGAGATCAATCGGATTAGCAAGAGTGATAACGTCGGAGCGCAAAAACGCGCGGGCGCTCTCGAGGAATTCACTTGGTAGCGGGGTCAGCCGGAAGCCATACCGCTCCGCCGCGTCGGCAGCGATGACCGCGTGACCGCCCGAACGCGAAATGATAACCAGGTTGTTCCCTCGGACAGGGGGAAGCGATAGGCCCTGAGCGATGGCCACCGACTGACGGAAATTTTCCGAACGAAAGATCCCTGCTTGGCGAAAAGCTGCGCTCACGATCCTGTCGTCATCTGCCAACGCCGCTGTATGAGAGAAAGCGACGCGTTGGCTGACTTTGCCTCGGTTCGCCTTGTGAATGATTATCGGTTTCGAAGAGGACCTAGCTAAACGCAGCAGTTCTCGCCCGTCACTAATGGACTCCAGGTAGAGGCAGATGATTCGTGTGCCATGATCCTGTAGAAGATAGCTGAGATAATCCGTCTCATCCAAGTCGGCTTTGTTGCCTATGCTGACCGCCTTGTTGACGCCTATGCCGGCCGTGCACAGAAGATCCATGTACGTGACGGAGACTCCGCCGCTCTGCGATATGACCGACGCTGGTCCTAGCCTTGCGGTGGCAGGAGAAATAGGTGCAAACGGAAGGCAGAGCCCTATTTCCTGATTTACGACGCTGATGCAGTTGGGCCCGACCAAACGCATGTCCCATCGGTGAGCGATTTCCAGAAGTTGCTGTTCCAATATGCGTCCCTCTTCGGAGAACTCGCTGAAGCCCCCAGACTCGACGACGACCCGATGGATACCCTTGCGGCCACAGGTCTCCATCAATTCAGGGACGGTGGCTGCGGGTGTAAGGATAACCGCCAAATCCAACCCATCAGGTACCTCATCTAACGAACTCGCAATCGGAATTCCATACACAATTCCTTTCCTCCTTCCGACCGCGTATAACAGCCCCTTGTAGTGAAAGGCTTGCAAGTTCGCGATTATCAGGCGAGCCAAGTTATCCGGCCGTTCTGAAACGCCAACCACAACGACGCTGCGAGGATAGAAGATACGTTGCATTGATTCACCAGCCGCGCTAGCGGCCGAGATATCACCCAACGCCTACAAAAAAAGCCGCCGTGCGCTTCTCGCTACTCATCAGGTGGCCCTCTGAGATATTTCCGCATGAATTGGAACTCCGTTTGACTCCTCAACGGCGATACCGAGAAGGTAAGGATAAGAATTCGGCGAGAGAATTACTCGTGAATGGAAGAGGGCAGGTCCCATTGAAGACTGCAGAAGAATATT
>Ga0187769_10002262_pt1 | contig 11222 bp, 9 predicted proteins | sample 0116_SJ02_MP02_1_FD_133140 | JGI IMG/M metagenome (GOLD analysis project Ga0187769, IMG submission 133140) | Tropical peat soil microbial communities from peatlands in Department of Meta, Colombia - 0116_SJ02_MP02_10_MG | ecosystem: Environmental > Terrestrial > Soil > Wetlands > Peat | place... | reverse complement strand
CAACTCAAAACAAGCTCTTAAGAAGGGGGGAGGGGTCTACATTTTACAACAGAATTCAACCAATAAAATGCGGGACAAACCCACGTCACATTCAAGAGTAAACTTCGGGCACTTTACATCAGTTAAGGCAATTTCGGGGCAAACCAGCGCCCTAAGCTCAAAGCAGCCTTGAACTCCTTTGCGGGTTTTGGATTTTAGAAACCGTGATTTACTCTAATCCAACTTGGATGGGCTTTTTCAATCTGCTGAGCAACACGACCCTGCTTTCAGGTGCCTCATCAATAATCGTGTAACCTGTCTTCTCCGCCAATTGCCGGGAAAATTCTTTGACTTCAGTGTGCATGGGCATTCGTTCAAAACCGAGGCGCAGGTTGGAGAAGCCGATGTGCATGTACGCTTTTGCTTCGATGTAGGTCGGGTTGGCTTTCTCAATCAGTTTAGCGTACTCTTCCACACAGGTCATGTTAAGGTCCTTCACAAGTGTCGTCCGAACAACCGTGGGACAGCGGAAACCCTGCAGCAAATTCAACGTCTCTTGCAGTTTCCACCATGCCCCCGGAAACTCGGGTCGACAAACCCCCTTATACATCTGCTCGTTTGGCGCACACAGTGAAATGTAGAGTTGGGTGGGCTCCTGGCTGAGTTTTGAAAGTTCAGCTGGAAGAGTGCCGTTGGAAACCAGAAAAGTAGTTAAACCTTTCTGGCGAAAAGTCCGAATCAACTCTCCAAGCGGCTCATAAAGAGTCGGTTCACCGGTTAAGCTTATAGCAACTTGCTTAGGAGCCAAGGCTTCTTGGAACTTCCGCCAGTTCGTCTGAGGATTACCCTTGTACCCAGTCAAGATTCTTTCCTGAGCCTTAAGGCAACCCTCAACGATTGCTTCAGGGGAATCAACCTTGGGAATCTTCATCTCATCCCAAGTAACCTGCAAGTCGCCGGTCTGCGCTCTCCAGCAAAACAGGCATTGCTGTGTGCAATAATACAGGCTAGGTGTCATTTGGATGCACCTGTGTGATTTTACACCGTAAAACTTCTGTTTGTAGCATGATCTACCGTTAACTATGGATTCATGGAGCCATTTGCATCTTTTAACGGCAGAGTGACTGCCTACCATATGGTACCTCTGTTTCTTTAGGGCACTTAGAAGTGTCGCCGCAGTGTTTTCTTCCAACCCATCCCCCGAAATCCAGGTACAAATTAGAACATTCGTTCTTTTAAGAATCCCGTTGTGAAACGTATGTTTTGAGCTTTAAGTCTCACAGGTAGCTGGGGTGAACCTGTCCCACTAAACCGTGTCCCTTATTTGTGGTTTAGATGGCAAAGTTTAAAATCATCTCTTAATTAATCAATGAGCAACTATAGATGTGAGTATCTAAATTTCGGGAGAGCGGAATGGTTTGAATACAAAAATTGTTGCAGTTGCCCTCATAGTTTTCATGTGCCTCGTAGCCGCGTTTACACCCCTCGCGATAGTGGACGGGCAAAACAGCCTTGGCGTAAGTATCATAACGGTCGTTCCCGCAAGCGAGGCAAACTCACTTACACAATTACAAAGTGTCTTCAACGGTTCCGCTGGTGAACTCTACAACATCAAAGGCACCATTTACACCAGCAACGGCACCTACAACGTAATAATGGGGAACACAATCGTCGCAAGCGGAGCCTCCAATGGGTACTACGTTAACACCAACTTCACCGTGCCTCAGCTTCCAGGCGGCGACTATACCTTCGCAATCGAAGACGTCGAGCAACAAAACTTGAACTCCACAGGCGCTACCCCCGTGCAGTTCCTAATCACACCCGGCTACAACATAAGCCCAGCAGCCGCATACAACCAAGAAGGAAGCATCGTAGCGTTGACTGCTGAGGTAACAGGAGGCAACGCCGGACAATCATACTCAGCCAACGTCACGGTTGTACTTCCAAGTCCTCTTAACGGAAACTTCTCACAGGAAGTGACAATGGTGGCCAACGGCCTGGGCACTGCAACTGCACAAATCAATTTCCCAAGCAGCTCCTTCCAATCTGGAGACTCTCTGCAGCTGGGCGGTTTATCACCGACAGATTTCGCGGGCAACTACACATTGTACTTTAACATGACTGATGATTTGGCACAAAACCAGTTCACAGTAGGCTTCTTGGACTCACCTACTTATCATAGGGGGCAAACAGCCACTGTGGTAGCACAAGGTTACTCAGCTGGGCAAACCGCAACGTTGAGCGTGACAAACGTTGCAACTTCCTCAAATCTTTACTCGTCACCGACGTTGACGGCAGACGCTAACGGTGTGATAAGTACAACCTTCCCAGTTTCCAACATAACGGCGGTTGGGAGTTACCAGGTGACAATTACTACAACAAGCGGCAACGCGAAATTGGTACAAGACTCCCAGACCTTCAATATCCCCGGGTACTCAGTAACCATCACAACGTTGAACCTTGCCGGCCAAGCTGTTTCAAACATACTTGTTCAAGTGCAAGACCAGTACGCAAATACATCTTACAACACCACCAGCGACATTAATGGGGAGGCAACGTTCCAGTTGGAAGCAGGTCCTTATCTGTTGATTGCTTATTGGCTGGGCGTCCAAAAGTTGCCCGGACAAACATCCATGACAGTTACTGGACCAGGCAACTTTAATTTTGTATGCCAGTTGACCAACCTTCAAATCATGGTGGTGAACGCAAATGGAACTACACTGCCGTTTGTGAACTTGGCGATTAGTTACGAGTATGGGTCTTCTCAAACAGAAAAAATTGCTGCTCAGACAGATTCCTCAGGAACCTACGTCCTAAACTCTACGTTGAGCGGCGTAAGCTATACCATCCAAGCTTCGTTGTATGGTCAAGTGTTTAACGCTGGCAATGAAACTATTAGCAGTCTTCCAGCACAAGCAACCTACAATTCCGTGATAGTGTGCCCAACAGAATCAATAACACTCAACGTTGTCGACTACGAAAATGCCCCAATTTCAGGCGCAAACATACAACTCGTTGAATTGACCAATGGCTTATTCTACAGCGCAACAACCGATAATTCAGGTTCAGCTACCGCGCAGCTCACGTTCGGCATGTACAAGCTTCAAATTTACCAAAACGGCATTCTAATCAACCAAACCACAATCAATGCTACCCTCCCGGGTCAATATAATATACATTGCACGCTTTATGGTATTCAAGTTTCAGTGTCAGTGGTTGACTACTTCGGTAACCCCATTTCAAATGCCAACGTAACATTGAATGGACCAGCCGGCGAAAGATTCTCAGCGATAACCAACGGAGCGGGAAAGACAACATTCACCAACGTCATCGGCGGCAACATTCAGATAGTCGCGTTCGCTGAAGGAGCCGAGAGCACCTATCAAGCCTTATCGTTAACTGTCGAACAGCCCACTTTCGTGCAAATAAAAATGACCGGGTACGTCACTTTCGGGTCACTCTTGGTACCAACAACTGCGCTGATGACCTTAATCTTGATAATAGTGGCAATAGTCCTATTAGTCATCATTGAAATGTTCCTGAGAAGAAGAAGACGCACCGCAGGTGAAAACTAAAACACCTAATTTTTACCCCTAATAAGAAAAAAGTTTATATCTTTTCCAAATTACATAAAAGAAGACAAGTACAAAACAACTAAACTGTAACGTAGATTTTGATTTGACACTTGAGGTGTATCTATTGGCTCAATCAAAAGCTTGTTCTCCAACATGCAGCGCATTTAAATGCGGCAAAAACTCCGCTTTCATGCAACGAGACTCTGTTTGGTGCAAATGGACCGAAGAATTGTGCGACGTCGCCGACTGTACGTACTCGATGTGCGCGAAAAGGCGACTGCTTCCAAGAGGCGTCTGCGGCGAAACCGTTAAGCGACAAACGGTCGAAAGAGACCTAGACGATGACTTCTTAGGTGAATCGATAAGGCTTAAAGGGAAGGCTTTGCGCAAACTTGGAGACAGAGAAATATTCTGAGAAAAATGGAAAAAGCGAAAACCGAGTAATTCGTGCTTAAGACACGAGTACCCCTTTATTTTGACTGAACACGTTTAACAACGGGAGGCTTAATCTTCTTCAGGATCCTATAACCACAGATTATGCATTTAGTTTCTCCGCCTCGCAGCTCCAGTTCTTCAGACGGCACTCTTGCCCCGCATCTCATACATTCGTAAACAATCCCTGATTTCTCCATTAGAAACGCCTGCCCTACAAAGAAAAGTATTTTGCTTTTAAAGCTTTTCCAAGTAATTGTCTTTACGAGGATAAGCAGTTGAGAGGTCGGCTCAGAGACAAACTGTCAAACGCTCTGCCATATGAAGAATTAACCAAAATCTACAATTCTTTTGACATAATCGGCGACGTAGCAATCTTCAAAGTAGCAAATGATGGTGCTAATGTCACAGCTGTAGCCAAGCAAATAATGGCTGTCCACAAAAATGTGAAAACGGTTTTTATCCAAGCTGGTCCCGTCAGGGGAGACCATAGGGTTCGAAGGCTAAAGCTGTTGGCGGGGGAAGGCAAAACATGCACAAGGTACAAAGAATCGGGTTGTGTCTTCGCCGTTGACGTTGAGAAATGTTATTTTTCGCCCCGGCTTTCGCTTGAGAGAGCACGGATCGCGCGCCTTGTCAAGAGCGGCGAGAAGGTTGTTAACATGTTTGCCGGGGTGGGCTGCTTCAGTGTCTTAATCGCAAAGTCTGTGCCTCAAACTAAAGTGTACTCGATTGACATAAACCCAACGGCTTTCAGATACATGGAAGAGAACGTTAAAATCAACAGAGTCTACGGCAGAGTTACACCAATCCTCGGCGACTCAAAAGACGTAATCAACACGCAGTTGCAGCACAAAGCCGACCGCGTTCTGATGCCTTTACCTGAAAAAGCGTTTGAATACTTGTCCTACGCAATCTTGGCACTCAAGCCAATTGGTGGCTGGATACACCTCTACGATTTCCAGCATGCAACAGCAAACGAAGATCCCACGGAGAAAACCAAACAAAGGATAGCTCAAAAACTCGACAGCTGCGGATTGACGTATGCTTTTGGTTTTTCTCGCGTGGTTAGAAGCACCGGTCCCAACTGGTACCAAACTGTTCTGGACATACAGGTTAATCAGGCGCCAAGCAAGTTTTAATAACTCAGGCTTCAACTATTAGTTTTGTGATGAAATTTGAAGCGTAAACTTATGGATATTCTGGCTTGCCCGATAGACAAGTATCACCCTCTTGAACTTCACGTCTTCGAGGAAAAGGAGGAAATCGTGGAGGGGCTCATCGTCTGCCCGCGTTGCCTGCGATGGTACCCTATTAGGGATGAAATCCCTGAAATGCTCCCTGATGAGCTTCGAAAAGAGGTTGAGGACTTACCTTTCTTGAAGAAATGGAAGGCGAAGGTTCCCGAGAAAATTGTTACCGAAGGAAAACCCTTCAATCTAAAGTAGTTACTTATTTTTCAGGTTTATCGCCCTGTTCTTGGCAGAAGACCGCATCGCGGCTTCAGCGACTTCTAGGGCTTTTACGCCGTCCTCTCCAGTTATAAGCGGCTTTTTCTTTTCAAGTATGCATTCTGCGAAGTGCTGGAGTTCACTTTTAAGAGGCTCCTGGAATGGGATTCTGGGCTGCACTGTTTCTGACTGCTGTTCAATCCAAACATCTTGAGAGATGTAGTCAAGCCGCATTATGGCGCCGCTTCCCGTGACTGTTAAAGTTCGAGTTTTGTAGGGTGTCAGCCAGTTTGATTCTATGAAGGCGCTTTCTCCGTTTCGGTAGGTGAGCATTATGTGCGCGTAATCTTCGAATTTGCGGTGAGTCATGCTTCCCATTTTCGCGTAAACTGTGACGGGATCCTGCTTGGATATAAACCGCATGACGTCGATGTCATGGATTGCTGTGTCTTTTACGACTCCGACGTCGCCTATACGATCGGGCCATTGTGAAACACGCTTCGCGTTAGCGCAGACTAATTCGCCGATTTTTCTTTTCTCTACCGCATCACGGATAACCTGCAGCCCAGGTATGAACCTCATCAAGAAACCAACTGTCAAGACGAGACCGTTCTGCTGTGCCGTTGCACAAAGCTTTTGCGCTTGCTGCGTATTGGTGGCCATCGGTTTTTCAACTAGTACGTGTTTTCCAGCCTTTAGCCCTTTAAGTGCTTCTTTAGCGAGAACTGTTGACCACGTGCAAATGCTTATTGCTTCTATTTCATGGTCTTCCAGCATTCGTGAACTGTTAGTGTAGGCTTTTACACCGTACTGGTCAGCGATTGCTTTTGCTCTCTCTGGATTAACGTCGCAAATCGCAACCAATTCGGTTGAAGGCAGCTCCTTGTAGATTCTCGCGTGGTTTTTTCCCCAGAAACCTGTGCCGATTACCGCTACTCCAATTTTCCTCATTTATTATCCTTCTCTCTTCCTAATCCACGGTATATGAAGCCTTCTGCTTCGACTGCTTTAGGCTCTAATGTGCCCGCTAAATCCATGATTACTGCAGGCGTCTTTGTCAATGCTTTAAGCTTCCTTAGGTTCAGGCGCTTAAACTGTTCTTCACCCGTCAGTACCACTATACAGTCAACGCCTTCAACTGCCTCATTCAAACTGCTTTTTGCCACGCCTAAATCCGGTGTATCGCTTTTCGAAACGGGATTATACAGGGTGACTTTGGCACCTTTAAGCAACAATAATTTCAAGAAGACCGCGGCATTCGTGTTTGGGTTAACTTTTCCTAATAATGAAATTCTTGATCTTCTCAAGGTTTTGTTGCAGTTTCGCAGGGCATCCTGCGTCAGATTGACTGCGTATTTAACCATTTGCTCATTTATTTGCCGCGATAGCTTTGGCAGTTTGAGCTGGACATTAAGGTTCTCCGCGCTCTCAAGGAGCAAGTACGCTTCATTCTTGTTTTCTTCATCATCAATCGTAGGTAAGAAGCTCGGGTCATTAAACTCTAACGATTCTAAAGCTTCTTGATAGTCGATTTTCGCGCTCTCGCAGAAAATCGCAAATTCATTTGCCAAAGCCGTACGTATATCATGTTTAGCTGCGTTGAAAAGTGTGGTTATTTCAGCAATTTTCACATCTTTTATTTGCTTGACGTTTTTCATTACTGTTTTCACAAGGTTTAGAGTTTCTTCTTGACCTATTTTTCCAGTTGCAGCAACATTTAACTCCAAATCAGTTGCGGGATCAACAGGCCGCTTGACTTGTGCGTTATGAAGGGGAGCGTAAGCAAGAATGAAATCCTGGCCTGCCTTTAATCCTGAGGTGTTCTCCAACGTTTCCTTCAAGTCACCTTCGACAAACCCTAAATCAGCAACTTCACCGTAAGCAACCATGACACCAGCATGCAACGCCGCTCCAACTTGCTTTATGATGCTTAAAACTTCTGAACAGTCAATTTTTTTCTTATCATCAACTTTCGCAGGAACCGTCACGATGACAACATCGCTTCGGGAAATAGCTTTCTTCAATTCACCCGTAACGCTCAGTAGTCCAGTGTCAATTAGCCCTTTGATTTTCACTTCAAACTCTTGTCCTTCGAATGGGGTTTTTCCTTTTGCCAGTTTCTTTACCACGTTCGGATCGGCATCTAAGCATGTAACCTTAAAGCCAGCTCCAGCAAAGATATAGGCGTACAGAATCCCCTTCCGCCCGCATCCTACAACGCTAACCGAATATTTAGAACGCTTTTCATTCGTGTCGATCTCGTCCGGTTTTAAGGTTAAAACGTTGGGCATCCATCGAGTTCTCCGAGAGCTATCATATTGCTAAAGAGTTTTCAGAATTTCTTCGAGCATTGAACTATAGTCTTTGACTAGCTTTAATGCTTTTTCTTGGTTTTTCGCCTCAGCGTAAAGCCTGAATACGGGTTCCGTTCCGCTGGGTCTGATGAGTATTGCGCTGTTATCGCTGAACCAGATTTTTGCGCCGTCAATCGTGCTTATGTTTTCGCCTTTAACCTGTTCGTAAACCTTTTTCAGAAGAGCTTCTTTTTTATCGTCTGGGCACTCGACTTTTCCCTTCTCGAGGAAATATTGAGGTTGCTCACCTACTAGTACAGAAAGGCTCTTTCCTGTTTGAGCCATTATGTCAAGCAATAGCGCCGTGGTCATTGCTCCATCTCGCACTGCTTGATGTGGACCATAGAAGATTCCGCCGTTTTCTTCTCCGCCTAGTGGAGCGTTTAGCTCTTTCATCTTCTGCGAAACCGTTACGCTTCCAACTTTAGTCCAAATCAACTGGCCTCCCGAGGCTTCCACGGTGTCCTTGATAAGGGTAGAGGAGCTCACCGGAGTAACGATTATGGCGCCTGGGTTTTCGGCGAGGAATTGTTTTATGACTATCGCAAATGTTTTGTCTCCCCAATAAATTGTTCCGTTTTGATCTGCGAAGATTGATCGGTCGGCGTCACCGTCAAAAGCGACCCCCAAGTCTGCGTTAATAGCTTTTACTGTTGCGGATAGGTCGGTGAGGTTCTCAGGTCTAGGCTCAGGCATTCTTCCTGGGAAAGTGCCGTCGATGTTGGCGTTGAGGGCGGTTACTTTGCAACCGAGCTCCCTTAGCAAATACGGGCCTGTCAAGCCTCCTACGCTGTTGGCGGCGTCCACGACGACATGAAAGTGTTTTTGTGCTATTCTCTTTAGGTCAACATGTTTTCCTATGGCTTGCACGTATTCGTCGTTGATTCCAGGCAGATCCTGCACCGTGCCCAGGTTGTCCCATTCCGCAAAAACTATTTTGTCGTCAAAATAAATGTTCTCAATTTCGACTTCTTGCTCGTGCGAGGTCTCGATTCCGTCACTCCAGATAACCTTAATGCCGTTGTATTCAGGCGGATTATGCGACGCAGTAATTATCACGCCTCCATCCATCTTATGATTCTTAACAGCAAACTGCAACGCAGGAGTCGGCGCCATCGCAGCGAAAAACACGTGACATCCAGTGGCAGTTAAACCCGAAATCACCGCTTTCGAAAGCATGCTGCCGCTGGTTCTTGCGTCATGCCCAACAAGCAGACTTTTTCTTCCAAAAAATGTTCCGATGGCGCAGCCTACCCTTATCGCCATTTCAGGAGTCAACTCAACGTTGACTAAGCCTCGGATGCCGTTTGTTCCGAAGAGTTTTCTTTCACTCATGAATTTCACTTCTTCTTGCTTAAGAGTAAGCTTAGGGTTTTATAATGTTTTCAGCGACTTCTTTGGCGGGGCAAACTGAGGAGGAGTGTGAAAGATGCAGGTTTTCTTTGATTTTGGCATGGTCACCAATTATGCATCCTGGAGGTAGCGTGACTTTTTTTCCGATGTGTGCTCCCTCCCCTATTATGGTCCCGTTAACTACGGTGAAATCGCCGATTGTGGCGTGTGGAAAAACTACTGAGTTGCTTATTTTGACGTTTTTGCCGATGGTGACGTTTTTTCCTAGTATGGCGTAGGGGCCAATAGCTGATTTTTTACCTATTGTTACCCCCTTGTCTAAGGCTACGGGGTTCTTTAACTCAAAATCCTTTGGGGTTACGTGCTTTAAGCCATTAGCTAAAGAGTCAAGTATTAGCTTGTTCGTTTGCAGGTACTCTTCCGGCTTACCTATGTCGATCCATAAGCCCTCGGTGATGTGACCGTAGAGTTTTCCTTCCTCAGCCAACTTGGGGAAAACTTCCCGCTCCATGGAAACGTTCCTTCCCGGAGGAATGGACTCAAAGATTCTGGGGCTTAGAATGTAGATTCCTGCGTTTATGAGGTTGCTTGGCGCTTTTTCTCTCGACGGTTTTTCAAGGAACCTTACTATGCGGTTGTTATTTGCCATTTCAGCAACTCCGTATCGGGATGGGTCTTCGACTCTGCATAGAGCAATTGTCGCTGAAGCGTTGGCTTTTAAGTGGGCTTCATACAGTTCCCTGTAACTTAGATCCGCAAAGATATCGCCGTTCAATACGATAAAGGGTTCAACATGTCCTAAGAGCTTCTCCGCCTTTTTCACGGGTCCAGCCGTTCCAAGAGGCATCCGGGGCGGGTCAAGGGAAAACCGAACTTTTAAACCATGCTTGCGGAGGGGCTGCTGTTTTATGTAGAATTGGGTCAATGCGTTTACTCCCAACACCGCTTCTTCACAGCCGTCTTTCGCAAGTTTTTCAAAAATCCACTCTAGCAGGGGCTTGTTAACTATTGGGAAAAGAGTTTTGGGTCTGGAGCAACTTAAGGGGCGAAGTCTCGTTGCGAAGCCGCCTGCTAAGATCAAAGCTTTCAGGGTGAGTCACCTTTGCGTTATTAATGTATTGACTGTTTTTAATATAAACCGTTATGTGGTGTTTTTATTCCCACTCAATGGTTGCCGGCGGCTTATGTGTGATGTCGTAGACCACGCGGGTTACCTGTGGAATCTCGTTTGAAATTCGGGTTGAAATCTTCTCGAGAACGGAGTAGGGTATTTGGGCGAAGTTGGCGGTCATGGCTTCTTGGCTTTCCATCGCTCGAACCGCAACTACGTACCCGTACGCTCTTGAATCACCCTTCACTCCCGTTGCTTTTGTGTCCGTTAAAACGGCGAAATATTGCCATAGGCTTTCGCCTAGGCCGTTTTTCTTGATTTCTTGCCGAACGATGGCGTCAGCCTTCTTTGTGATGCTTACCTTTTCAGGCGTCAGTTCCCCTATTATGCGGACCGCTAAGCCTGGCCCTGGGAACGGTTGACGGTTGACCAGTTCCTTGGGTAACCCGAGCATTTTGGCAACTTTTCGCACCTCGTCCTTGTAGAGGTCGCGGAGGGGTTCGACGATTTTTTTGAACTTTATGTTTTTTGGGATTCCTGCGACGTTATGATGTGTTTTTATCAGTTCTGAGTTCTTTCGGTATCCTGACTCGATTCTGTCGGGGTAGATAGTGCCCTGAAGGAGGTACTGTGCTCCTGACTTTTCGGCGATTTCTTCAAAAACTCGAATGAACTCTTCTCCGATTGCCTTGCGTTTCAATTCGGGGTCAGTTACGCCTTTGAGTTTTCGCATGAAGCGGTCCTGCGCGTTTGCCATGACAAAGTTGATGGGCAGCTTCTGGAAGGTTTTGCAGATAGCTTCAGGTTCACCTTCACGCATGAAGCCGTGGTCTACGAAAACCGCTGTTAATCTGTCGCCGAGTGCTTGTGCGGCAAGTGCTGTCGCAACACTTGAATCTATGCCTCCGCTTAACCCGATTATGGCTTTGTTGCCGCCTATTTCGGATTGGATTTCTGCAACCATTTT
>Ga0187769_10002260_pt1 | contig 11224 bp, 6 predicted proteins | sample 0116_SJ02_MP02_1_FD_133140 | JGI IMG/M metagenome (GOLD analysis project Ga0187769, IMG submission 133140) | Tropical peat soil microbial communities from peatlands in Department of Meta, Colombia - 0116_SJ02_MP02_10_MG | ecosystem: Environmental > Terrestrial > Soil > Wetlands > Peat | place... | reverse complement strand
TCGAGCGTCGCGCCGATCACGCGCCCATCGGTGAAGGCCACCGCCGCGGGGCCGTCCCACGGCTCCATCAGCGATGCGTGGTATTCGTAGAAGGCCTTGATGTCTTCGGGCATGGCGCGGTCGCGATCCCACGCTTCGGGAATCAGCATCGCCATGACGTGCGGCAAGCTTCGGCCCGCCATCGCCAGCAGTTCCACCGCATTGTCCAGCATCGCGGAATCGCTGCCGCCGGGGGTGATGATCGGGAACAGCTTCTTGATGTCGTCGCCGAACAGCGAAGTCGCCAGCACCGATTGCCGCGCATTCATCCAGTTCACGTTTCCGCGCAGCGTGTTGATCTCGCCGTTGTGACAGACGTAGCGATACGGGTGCGCGAGTTGCCAGCTCGGAAACGTATTCGTCGAAAAGCGCTGGTGAACCAGGCAGAGAGCGCTGATGACGTCGGGCTCCACCAGCTCTTTATAGAAATTCATGATCTGCGGTGCGAGCAGCAGCCCCTTGTACACGATCGTGCGCGAAGAGAGCGAAGGCAGGTAGAAATAGCCTTTCTCCCGGAAGTCCGATTCCGCGACCGCCGCTTCGACCCGTTTCCGCACTACGTAGAGCTTGCGTTCCAGTGCGTCCTGATCCATTCCGGGCGCGCGCCGCAGGAAGACCTGCTCGATGTACGGCTGAGTGCCGCGCGCCAATCGCCCAATCGTGTTGCCGTCAATCGGTGTGTCGCGCCAGCCTAGGACCATCAGGCCCTCTTCCCGGGCGATTTTCTCGAGTATCCCTTCGCACAGAATTCGCTCGCTCCGCTCCACCGGCAGGAAGACCATCCCGACGCCATATTCTCCCGGCGCAGGCAGCGTGAATCCGAGGCGCGAACATTCGCGCTCGAAGAACGCGTGAGGAATCTGAATCAGGATGCCGGCGCCGTCGCCCGTTTCGGGATCGCAGCCGCAGGCGCCGCGATGCGTCAGATTGATCAGGATCTGGACACCCTTGAGGACGATATCGTGCGACTTGCGGCCTTCGATGTTGACGACGAACCCGATCCCGCAACCGTCGTGCTCGTTCCTCGGGTCATAGAGACCCTGAGGCTGCGGCAACCCCGGCGATGGGAAGCGTCTCGTTATTTCGTTGTCCATTTGCCTAACTACACTCCCAGCATCGCCTTCCTCCGGCCAGATTGGCTGGAGAGAAAGCCCTGGGCAAGAAGCCCAGTGAAAGGAGATAAACTTCTGCGCCAGCCGGGAGGGTAAGTCCCACGCCCTCGCCATCCTCAGGCGCCTCGTTGACCTCCGGAAATCACATTCTACACTAGACCGTCCCTTTTTTGGGCCACGAGATTGGTCCCTTCCGGCGGGCCTCCTCAAGCCACAAGGATTCGCTTGCCAACCAGATCGGCCACGCCGAAAAAGTTGCCCGATCCAGGAGCAAAGGTGCGCGCGAGGCCGATTTGCCGCTTCGCCTTGACAAAGTCGGCGGCCTGATGCGATTCAGTCTCTGCCAAGAGTCGAAAGTTTGCCGTGGCCCCCGGCTTGGTTGTCTCCCAGCCGTGCGGCTCAGCAGGCGCGATGAGGCCGGAGGCGTCATGAAGTCCAGTACTGATAGTGACAGGCGTAGCTTCATGAAGTTCGTGGCGGCCGCGCCGCTGGCGTGTTGGGCTGGTCGCAGCGTGCGCGGAGAATCAACCGTGGCCGGTACCATCGCGCCACCCGGCGCTGTTAACGCTGCGCCTTTTTCCGAGGTCGAACGCTGGGGGATGCAAGAGATCCCATTGAAAGCCTCGAAGGTCTACGCCAATCCCTTTGCGGACGTGAGCTTGACCTGTCGATTTCAGTTGGGAGATTTTCAACAGACGGTGCAAGGCTTTTACGACGGCGAAAACAATTGGAAAGTCAGGTTCATGCCGCCCGCCGAAGGCTGGTGGACTTTCGAGACGATATCCAGCGACCCGGAATTGAGCGGCCAACGCGGCGAATTCCGTTCCGTCCCCGCCGGACCGAAGAATCACGGACCCGTCGTGGTGCGGGACGCCCACCACTTCGGCTACGCCGACGGATCGTCATATTTTTGTCTCGGTACCACGCTCTATAATTGGGTGCACCGCGAAGCGAGCCTGCAGCAGCAAACGCTCGACACGTTGCAGAGCAATGCCTTCAACAAAGTCCGCTTCTGCATCTTCCCCAAGTGGTATCCCTTCAATCATGTCGAGCCGCCGCTTTACCCTTACGAGAAAAATGCCGCAGGGGATTTCGATTTCGATCGTTTCAATCCTGACTATTTCCGTCATGTCGAGCGCCGCATCTTGGATTTGCAAGCCCTCGGCATCGAGGCGGATCTGATTCTTTTTCACGGCTACGACCATTGGGGCTTCTCGAAGATGGACCCTGCCCATGACGACGCCTACCTGCGCTATCTGATCGCTCGCCTGGCCGGCTTCCGCAACGTCTGGTGGACGATGGCGAACGAGTGGGATTTCGTTCAGCCGCCCAAGAATTGGGACCATATCTTCCAGGTCGTGCAGGCGCAGGACCCTTCGGGTCATCTCCGAAGCATTCACAATGGCCGCGTCTGGTACGACCACGCCAAGCCGTGGGTCACGCATTGCGTTATCCAGATGCAAGGAGGCGACACGCACGCGACCGCGCTCGGCGCGCGCGAGAAATACGGCAAGCCCGTCCTTGTGGACGAGTACGGCTACGAAGGCAACAACACGATGTCCTGGGGCGATCTCACCGCGCGTGAAGAAACGGATCGACACTGGGGGATTGCGATGGCCGGGGCGTACGGCTCGCATGGCGAAACCTATGTCCATCCGGGGGACATTCTGTGGTGGGCGGTCGGGGGAAGATTGGTCGGTGAGAGTCCCGCGCGGTTGGCGTTCTTGAAGCAAGTGATGACGGAAAGCGCCTTCGACGAATTGGAGACCCTGCCCGATGCTGTGCGGCCCGGCGCCGCGCTGGGCAAGAAAGGCTCGCACTACCTGCTCTGGTTCCTGGACTTCGATTGGGAGCAGCCGATCACGGTCGAACTCGACGGCGAGGGCTCGTATGAAGCGGAGCTCATCGATCCGTGGGTGATGAAGGTCTACCCGTTAGGACGCACCACAGCGGGCAAGCAGACTTTCACGCTGCATCTCGCGCCCAGCGTCCTTCGCTTCAAGCGCGCGACCGGGGCGGCCGCCACACCCGCATCACAATCCCCGATGTCGCTTGCCGAACTCATCGCGCGTTGGGAAGCAAATCCAGCCTGACGCGGCCGCGGAGCCAATTCGGGCAAACGCAGGAGCACAAATGAATCCAAAAAGGTTCTTGTCGTTCGTTTTAGCTGCCGCTTGCCTCACAACTGCGCCGCCGCATTTTGGCGCCTCAGCGCAGCAACCTGCTGGTCCTCCGACCCCGCAAACAGGAGGGCAATCCGTCGCCGCCCTTCGCGAACGAGCCTGGGCCGTGCTCGATGACGCCGCGCACGACAAAGAAGGCGCGCGCCGCGCAAAGGCCATCCGCGCGGCGGGAGTGCTGAGGCCAGAAGGCCCGGCGCTCGATTTCGTAACCGCCGCGCTTACCGACAAAGACCCTGACGTTCGCGCCGCTGCCGCCACCTCTCTGGGCGAAATGCGCGCCGTCTCCGCCACTCCACAGCTCGAATCTGCATTGTCCGATTCCGAATACACGGTAGTGATGGCTGCCGCGGCCGCGCTCGTGGTCTTGAAGAATGACGAAGGGTTTGAGGTCGACTACGAACTTCTTACCCATGAACGCAAGACCGGCGAGCCGATGACCCAGCAGGCCAGGGACACCATGCGCGACCGCAACAGAATGATTACGCTGGTCATCGAGCAAGGTCTTCAGTTCGCGCCGTTTGGCGGCTATGGCGTCGCGGCTTGGCAGGCGCTGCACACGATGAACAACACGGCTCCAGTTCGCGCGCAGGCCGCACTTTCCCTCGCCCGCGATCCTGACCCGAAGAGCGCCACTGCGTTGCTCAAAGCCATGGCGGACAAGCAGTGGATGGTTCGCGCAGCGGCACTCAAGGCGCTCGGCTTGCGCGGTGACGCGCGCATCGTCGCGAAGCTCGCGCCGTCCCTCGATGATTCTGTGGATGCGGTGCGTTTCGCCGGGGCTGCCACCATCTATCGTCTCGCCTCCGCCGTACCTCCTCCGCCACAACAACAACCGCCGCCGAAGCTACCCACTCACGGCGGCGCTTGAGCGCAACTCGTCTCCGCCGCACCGTCAGCCTGCCGAAGAATCCTAGTGACTGTCATTCCGAGCCCGGCTGCCGCCTATAGGCAACCAAGCAGGCAAGGCAGGTGGAGCGAGGAATCTCTCTTCACTCTTGCGAATGAACGGATCGAAAAGTAGCTCGCCAGACTCCAAAGAAAAAAAGGGGAGGGCCTTTCGGCCCTCCCCTTTGAGAATGGTTAACTTCGGTAGCGCGCTCCGACGTCTAGAAAATGAAGCGCCCCACGAATTGGAACTGCCGCACATCCAGCAGTGTGTTCGTTACCGTATTCACGGCGCCGAAACCGGACAATCCGTTCGCCGCGAGCGGGGAATATGTGAGCACATGTGTCGAACTATTCAGCGAATACGCGGTTGTGCTTGCAAGGCCGGTTGTATTCATCCGATTGAAGACGTTGAAGCACTCTGCATCCGCTTCAAACGTCTTGCTTTCGGTGATCTTGAATTGGCGCCCGATATGCAAGTTGAGATTCTGGACTGGGCGTTCAAAATAGACGTCGCGAGCTTGAATTGGCAAGCGATTCGATCCCCCTAGGCCGAAAATCCCGGAGGAAACTTGCAAAGAGGTGCCAATATTGGGCGTCCCAGATATGCCTGCCGAGTACGGGCTGTTGTCCGACAGGAGGAGAATCGGGGAAACGATCCAGCCACTCGCCAGGGCATGAGCTGTCCGATTGCCTTTGAAGTATTCCGGCAACCAGACCAAGCTACCCACGAACCTGCGCGGTATGTCGAACACCGAATTGCCGTATTCAAGCTTAGGATTGAACTGATCCAGGAAGTTGCTTTCCGTGCTCGTTCCGGTGGCCGACCCCTGAGTCGTGTCAAGAGCGTGCGACCATGTAAAACTGGCCTGGAACTGCAATTCGTTCGTCAGCTTCCGGTTCACTTCCACAACCAGCGCATTGTAATTCGAGCTCACCGCGTCCGTGATTTCTGACAGCGCCCCGAAATTCGGGTTCGGGCGTGCGCCCGTGTAGACGGGAATCGTGAACGACTGGCCGTTCAAGGGGCCACCACTTATAGTGAACTGAGTGTTTACGGACGAGTTCGGGTTCAAGTTCAGGTCATAGAACGCCGGCAGGTAGTGTCCCAGGCTGAATAGATACGACAGCGAAACCGTCGTGTGCCACCCGATGTCCTGTTGGACCGAAAGATCTGCTTCCTGGATCTGCGGGTTACGGTCGTGAGGCTGGAAGAAATCAATTGTAAGTGCACCCGCTGCGCTGGCCGGAGGGACGTTTCCAAGTGCCGTACTCCCGGTGCAGCCGACCACCCCAAGTGGTCCGCCGTACGTGCATGGATAGTTCGGATAGCCGGATGTTGGGTTGGCGGTTCCTGAGTTGAACCAGTTATAGGACAACTGCGCTTGGCCAGCAAGCCCGGTAGTAGTCAGCGCATTCTCGATGAGCGAGTTGATGATTCTTCCGTAGAAGATACCATACCCCGCCCGGACTGAGGTTTTTCCGTTGCCGAATACGTCCCAAGCGACGCCGAGCCGCGGGCCGAAATTGGTCTTGTCAGCCGGAAAGACGCCTGTCTGGGGAACCGCCGGATTCGGAATCTGCGGCTTTGGAAGCGCTTCGTATTCCCAGCGCAAACCGTAGTCAATAGTTATCCTTGGCCAGAGACGCCACTCGTCTTGGACGAAAAGTGCCGTATCGTTTGTGCCGAATGCATAAAGCGGCGGGCCGAAATTCTGTTGAATCGAACTATAACAGGGCTGCGGCGTTGCACCTGTGTAGCCTGAAGATGGGCATCCGACGGGGACCGCGGTGTAAGTGCTGGGGTTCGTTTCGTGCAAATAGATCGCATAGTCGGTCAGGAAGTTCGCGAGCGCGTTGTTTCCGGCTCCGCTGTAGGTGTATGACCCCATCCCGGCATATAGGTTGTTGACCGTGTCTTCCACGTGGTTGAAATCCACACCAAACTTGATGAGATGCGTGCCGCGAAGCAGAGAAAACGTATCCGCCCACTGAAACCGGTCTTCCTGCGGGTACGCGGCTCTGTCGAGAAATTCCGGCTTGCCCATTTCGAAGCTGCCGTTAGCGCTGGTGCTGATATAAACGTCTGGCGCCGCTCCCCCGGGAGCCGTCAGCGGCTCGCCAGCGGCGGCAGGCGTCGTGAATTCAAATTCGAAGTCTCGGCTGTATTGAAACAACAATTCGTTCGCGATGTCCGCCGTAGGTGTTGAATTTAGCCGGGCGATCAACGCATCGTCGCGGACGTAGTCGTTCCCCCATGCGTCGGTGGAGCGGAACACGACGGCGTTGGTTTGAATGCCGTACGGCGAAGCCCAGCGCATGCGGGTGTAAACCAGAGAGAGAGCGTTCTTGTCGTTGATGTGCCAATCTATTTTGGGCATGTTGATGTCTTCATCGCCCGTGCGAGGCACGTCCCCGCTGGTCAAACTCGTAAGAAAACTCAGCCCTTGGTTGAGCTCCGCCTGCTGCGTAACGCCTCGGCAATACAGCAGCGTGGACGCCGCCGTAGTTGTGTTGTTGTAGGCCAGACTCACCCCGCTGCACGACGGCGCCGTAGTTGGCAGCGTGTAGGTCGACGCCAGCAGGAAGTTCTGGTTCCCGGCCACCGCGGCTCCTGGGAAATTCCGATGGTTCTTGTCGAAATTGTAGTAGAAGAAGAGTTTGTCCCTCAGGATCGGACCGCCGATAGATCCGCCATATTGCTGCCGGCGATCTGTAGGCTTGATCGGTGTCACGACACCGGCGATGTTCTCCGTCGTAAACGGGTTCTCCGCCCCAATGGCGTTGTCCTTGTAATAGTAGAACGCATCCCCGTGGAAACTGTTCGTGCCGCTCTTCGTCACCGCGTTCACCACGCCGCCAGCCGCCCGGCCATACTGGGCTGAATAGTCCGACGTGTTCACCTGAAACTCGCTGATGGCGTCCTGGCTGATGACGTACTGGATTCGCGTCCGGCCCCGTTCTTCTGAGAAGTAGGCTTGGTTGTTATCCCCACCATCGATTGTGATGTTGTTGAGCAAGCCCGAAATCCCCCGGAAGCTCAGCAGTCCAAACCCAGCGTCCGGCACCACGCCGGGAGTCAGCAGAGCGAAGTTATCCCATCGCCGCCCGTTGATCGGCAGGTTCGCGACAAACGTCTGATTCTCGTTGCCTGAAAAATCCGGTGAGGTCGTATTGACCTGCGGGGCTTCCCCGCTCACTTGCACGGTCTGTCTTGCCGACGCCACCACCAATTTGATTTCCAGAGTTGACACGCGCCCCACCTCAACCGTCACACCCGTCTGTTCGTAAACCGCAAAATTGGTCGCCGTCACCGTGATTGTGTACCTGCCGGGCTGCAGAAAGCTGAACCGGAATTCACCCGCATCGTTTGTAGTTGTGTCCTCTTTGTCGCCAGTCCCCACATTCAGTGCGTCAACTTCCGCCTTCGGCACGGCGAGACCCTGCGGGTCATCTACCGTACCGCCGATCGCCCCGCTCGTCGTTGACTGTGCTCTTAGTTTCACGCTCAAACCCAGTGCCAATACCAACGCGGCCACCACCGCAAAAATGATTCTGCGACTGCTCAACGCTTGACTCATGTCAAAATCCTCCTTCTTTCTTGAGGACAGTTTGAATCGCGGGCCGGTCTTGGATACAGAAATTCCCGTGGAGCAAAAATTGAAAGACCCCACCCCTAGACAGTGGAGACTGTCTATTTGAACTCAAATTCCTAACCTCACCCCGTTCGGCGCACACTCTAGGAGCATTCGAGTTTGTTGTCAAGGATGCCCAGCCCGTCGAATCTGGACAGCCCAACTCGCCCCTGAACACCCCGCGTGATCCTCGCAGGCCTCTATTACACTTCTGTGACTGCCAGGTTAATTCTCTCAGTCTGCCCTGTGGGAATCTGCCGGATTCCCATCCGCGCCCGCCTTGTCGAACCCTGCCCCCTGAGTTAGAGTAGCGGCCTTCTGCGCGAGGGAAGCCTGATATGAGTCCGGGTGGGCAGGAACATCTTCGAATCCTTTTGAAGCGCAGTGCGATCCAGCGCCGCGTGCGGGAAATGGGACAACAGATTTCGAAAGACTACAGGGGTGAACGCATCCACCTGATTGGCGTCCTCAAGGGCGCTTCGATCTTTCTCGCTGACCTGATCCGCCAGATCAAGGTCGAAGTCTCGGTCGATTTCATGGCCGTTTCGAGCTATGGCCAGGGCAAGCAGACTTCCGGCCAGGTGCGGCTCACCAAGGACCTCGATACCAGCATCGAAGGCCTGAACGTCATCCTCGTCGAAGACATTCTCGATACCGGCCTGACCCTCAGCTATTTGCAGCGCGTTTTGCAGCAGCGCAAGCCGAAAACGCTGCGCATCGCGGCGCTGCTGGACAAGCCCAGTCGCCGCATCAAAGAGGTCAAATCCGATTACGTGGGCTTCGAGATTCCCAACGAATTTGTCGTCGGCTATGGGTTGGACTATGCGGAGCGGTTCCGCAACTTGAAGGATGTTTGCGTCCTCTCGCTGCCGCCCGTCTAGTGCCGTTCCGATGGATGCCTGAGATGAGACCCGTCCTTACCGCCACTGACTTGGCAGGCGTAGCGGATGGCGGAGCATTGACCGTCGCCGCCGGCACACTCGTGACTCCCCTTGCCCGCGACGAAGCGGCGCGCCGCGGCATCACGCTTCGCGTCACGGAATCATCCTCTGCCCCACGCCCTGACCAGCATCCCATCGCCATCGGCTCCGATCATGGCGGCTACGAGCTCAAAGAACAGTTGAAGACGCTTCTCCGCGAGTGGGGCTATCCCGTCAACGATCTCGGCACGGACAGCACCGCCGCTGTTGATTATCCCGATTTCGCCGAAGCCGTTGCTTCGGTGGTCGCGCACGGAGAAGCCTGGCGGGGCATCATCGTCGATAGCGCCGGAATCGGCAGTTCGATAGCCGCCAACAAGGTTCCCGGCGCGCGCGCGGCGCTATGCTATGATCGCGTTACGGCGCGAAACAGCCGCGAGCACAACGATGCGAACGTGTTATCGCTTGGCGCGCGCCTGATTTCGCCCGAGACGGCCCGCGAAATTGTCGCTGTCTGGCTCGAGACGCCCTTCGCCGGTGGCCGTCACCAGAAAAGGGTGGACAAGATTACCGGCATCGAACGGCGTCATCGAAAAGAGTGAGCCGTCGCGGCGCTTCTCCGCGAATTGCCGCCACTCCGACTGGAATCGTCCTCGTGGAAAAGGATGACCTAGAACGGCTGGTTCGCGTCGTCAGCGAAGAAATTCTCCGCTATCTCGGCGCCTCCGGCGGCGCGCCGATCGTCGGCCTTGAATGCGATGACCTGATCTGCCCCGGCTGTGATCAGAATTGCGCCGAAAAGTGCGCCCGCAAGACGCGCTGCGTGGTTGACGCCGGCGCCTGCCGCATTTCCGCCGGACCGGCCGTTCAGTCCGTCGACGCCGACATCGCCGCGCTGATCGATCACACGCTGCTGAAGCCCGAGGCCACCCGCGAGGACATCACCAAACTTTGCAAGGAAGCCGCGCGCTTCGGCTTCGCTTCGGTCTGCATCAATCCCTGGTACGTTTCGCACGCCTCGGAAATTCTGCGCGGCACCCCCGTGAAAGTGTGCACGGTGGTCGGATTCCCTCTCGGAGCCACGCTTCCCCAGGTAAAAATCTACGAGACCGAGGAAGCCATCAAGGCCGGTGCCCAGGAAGTCGACATGGTGATCAATATCGGCGCGCTGAAGTCCGGCCAGGATGATCTCGTCGAGCAAGACATTCGCGGTGTGGTCGAGGCCTCTCACCGGGGCGGCGCCATCACGAAAGTGATCCTGGAAACCGTTCTGCTGGACATCGAGGAAAAAGTCCGCGGCTCGCTCGCCGCCAAGCGCGCCGGCGCCGATTTCGTCAAAACCTCTACGGGCTTTTCCACCGGGGGCGCAACCGCCGAGGACGTCGCGCTGATGCGCGCCGTAGTCGGCGAGGAAATGGGAGTGAAGGCCGCGGGCGGCGTCCGCAGCCTTGAGGACCTGAAGAAAATGGTCCGCGCCGGCGCCACCCGCATCGGGGCCAGCGCCAGCATCAAAATTCTCGAGCAGGCCAAGCAGGTGGAACCCGCTGGCGATGCCGCTCACCGCGCCTCCCAATCACCCGCCCGCAAGTCGGCAGATAAGCTGGTCCCAGCCACGTCTTATTGAAACCGCCGCCCTTTTTGCCTGCGCCGCCTCTCTATTCTCCGCGCGGCCCTTTTTTGGCCCGCCGCTCGCTCCTGCTATACTGGGTCAAAATGGTCCCGATCGAAGCCACACCGCACCTCGACCTGCCGGCCGAGGTTCTGGGCACGCTTGCCGAAATTGGCGAGGAGATCAACGCCTCGCTCGATCTCGATGAAGTCTTGTCCAAGACGGCCGCGCTGGTGCGCAAAATCATCGACTACGAAATCTTCAGCGTCCTCCTGCTGGACGAGCGGACCCAGCAGTTATTTCACCGCTTCGCCATTGGCTACAGCCTGGACGCCGCCAAGACCTGGCAGATCCCGCTCGGCCAGGGCATCACCGGCTTCGCCGCCGCGACGCGCAAACCCGTTCGGGTCGCCGACGTTCACAGCGATTCGCGCTACATCAATCTGATCGAATCGGTGCGTTCCGAACTGGCCGTGCCGCTGGTCTACGAGGGCCGGTCCATTGGCGTGCTGGATATCCAGAGCTCCCAGCCCGATTACTTCACCCACGAACAGCAGAACATCCTGGCCCTTCTCGCCGGGCGTCTCGCCATCGCCATTGAAAACGCGCGGTTGTTCGAGCGCGTCCGCAGCCAGGCGGACACCCTTCGCGTGCTCAACGAGATTGGCCGCGAGGCCAGCTCCATTCTCGACGTGGAAGAACTGCTGCGCCGCGCCGCCGAACTCGTCAAACGCGTCATCGACTACCAGATTCTCAGCATCCTGCTGTACGACGAAGCGACGAACATGTTTCGCCATCGCCTCGACATCAAGTACGGCCAGAGCGTCCAGGGAAAGCTTCG
>Ga0187769_10002259_pt1 | contig 11224 bp, 8 predicted proteins | sample 0116_SJ02_MP02_1_FD_133140 | JGI IMG/M metagenome (GOLD analysis project Ga0187769, IMG submission 133140) | Tropical peat soil microbial communities from peatlands in Department of Meta, Colombia - 0116_SJ02_MP02_10_MG | ecosystem: Environmental > Terrestrial > Soil > Wetlands > Peat | place... | reverse complement strand
GGCGTCGAGCTGGGTCACTGCCGGGAACTGTGCCGAGATCCGCGTCTCGCTCAGTCCGCGCTTCTCGAGTGCCGGCACGATCTCGAGCCTCACGGCGCCCTGGCCGACGGCCATGGACCCGAAGTAACCCTGTATCTGCTGGACGTTCTCGGTGGTCTCGATGGTCTTGAAGGCGGCGATCATGCGGCCGCCTTCGGGCGCCCGCCCGAACATCTGGAACACCGCCGGGGCGACGACCAGACCAACGCCCAGCACGACCAGGATCCAGCGACCGGCGCGCCAGCAGGACGGTTGTAGCAGCACCGCGAGGGCTGTGGCGGCTACGAGCAGGCCGGGGATGACGAAGAACCAGGGGAACAGTCGGAAACTCGGCAGCGCGGCCACGGCCCGGTAGTTGCCCAGGTTTCCCTGCACCTGATCCATGAGTTCGGTCATCTTCGAGTCGATGGCCGGCCACTGACGGGCGAAGGCGGCGAAGTCGGAGTACGTGGCGTTGAACTGCCGCCTCCCGCCGGCGCCGTCGAGGTAGTCAGCCACCGAAGTGTCGGTCTGTTTCACCCCGGCGTCGATCTCGGCCAGCTCGTGCTGGTAGCCGGCCAGGCGGCTTGGCGTCATGTACGGCCTGAAGTCGGCGATCATGACAGCCCCCTTGGGGGCCTTGGAGAACATGTCGAAGGCCACGGGTGCTGCGGCGAGCCCGATGCCGACCGCCAGGACGACGACCAGCGGCCAGCGGTGGGCGGGTCCCGGGCGTCGTGCGCGGCCCGCGGCATCTGTGTTCGAGCTCATCATCTCCTTGGGCCACCGCACCGAGCGCCGCCGGCATCGCGAGTCCGTCCTAAAGTGTGTAAATCCGACTTGATTAGTCGACTTTAGCTCCCTACCGTAGTGCCGTGCGCAGGCCGACCCCTCCGAGCCACCCGGCCCTCCACAACCTGCTGCCGCGGCCGGCGGGACTCGTTGGGCCGATCCAGCGTCTGGCGGACCTGGTGACCCCACACCCCGGCCCATACCGGCGCGTCCCGGCTTCGTGAGCCCGATGCACCTGGCCGTGGCCCTCGAGGGAGCAGGCTGGCACCCGGCCGCCTGGCGCGCGGAGGGTGCCCGACCCGAGGAGCTCTTCAGGGCCCGCTACTGGTCCGACCTGGTCCTCGAGGCCGAGGCCGGCCAGCTCGACTTCGTCACCTTCGAGGACGCCTTGGGCCTGCAGTCGCTGCGCCGGGAGGGGCCCGACGGCCGGGTGAACCGGGTGCGCGGGCGCCTTGACGCCGTCATGACGGCGGCGCGGGTCGCCCCGGTGACCACGGCGATCGGCCTGGTGCCCACTGCGGTCACCACCCACACGGAACCTTTCCACCTCTCGAAGGCGCTGGCCACGTTGGACCACGTCTCAGGCGGGCGGGCCGGGACGCGCGTACAGGTGTCCGGGAGGGCCGACCACGCCGCGCACTTCGGGCGACGCGTGCCCGAGCAGACGGCCGGGGACGGCGAACTGCCCACCTTCGACGCCGACGACCTGTTCGAGGAGGCAGCGGACTACGTCGAGGTCGTCCGCCGCCTCTGGGACTCCTGGGAGGACGACGCCGAGATCCGCGACGCGGCCACCGGTCGCTTCGTGGACCGCGAGCGCCTGCACTACGTCGACTTCGAGGGCCGCTTCTTCCGCGTACGAGGACCGTCGATCACCCCACGGCCGCCCCAGGGCCAGCCGGTGGTGGCGGCCCTGGCCCACGTGGACCTTGCCTACCGCCTGGCGGCGTCCTCGACTGACGTGGTCTTCGTCACGCCCCAGGACACCGAGGACGCCGCCCGCATCGTTGACGCGGTGCGGGCGTACGAGCTGGGCCACGAGCGGGGGGCCCCGCTGGTGGTGGTGGCCGACCTGCTGGTGACCCTGGGGCCGAGCCGCCAGGCGGCCGACGCCCGATGGGACCGCCTCGACGAGCTCGACGGTCAGGAACACCGTTCCGACGCCCAGCGCTTCACCGGCCGCGCCGAGGACCTGGCCGATCTACTCGTCGCCTGGCACGATGCCGGCGTCCAGGGCTTCCGCCTGCGCCCCGCAGTGCTGCCGACGGACCTGGTGGCCGTCACGAGAGAACTGGTCCCGACGCTGCGGCGCATGGGCCAATTCCGCGTCACCTACGAGGGATGCACCTTGCGCGAGCGCCTGGGCCTCGTGCGCCCGGCCAACCGCTACCGCGCCGCACGCGTGGGCGCGCTGCGATGAGCGGGGCCGCGATCCGCCAGGTGCATCTTGCCGTGCACTTCCCCGGAGTGAACAACACCACGGTGTGGAGCGACCCGCGCTCGGGGAGCCAGATCGACTTCGCCTCCTTCGTCCACCTGGCCCGCGTGGCCGAGGACGCCAGGTTCGACTTCTTCTTCCTCGCCGAAGGCCTTCGCCTGCGCGAGCAGCACGGCCGGATCTACGAACTCGACGTGGTGGGCCGGCCCGACACCTTCACCGTGTTGAGTGCCGTGGCGGCGGTGACCGACCGCCTGGGCCTGGCCGGCACCATCAACAGCACCTTCAACGAGCCCTATGAGGTGGCCAGGCAGTTCGCCACGCTGGACCACCTGTCAGCGGGCCGGGCCGCCTGGAACGTGGTCACCTCCTGGGACGCCTTCACGGGCGAGAACTTCCGACGGGACTCGTTCCTGCCTGAGGAGCTGCGCTATGAGCGCGCTCGGGAGTTCCTGGCGACCGCCCGGGAGCTCTGGGACTCCTGGGGCGACGGTGACGTCCTGGCCGACCAGCGCACCGGCATGTTCGTAGGCCGCGAGGATGTGGGGTCCTTCGAGCACGACGGACCGCAGTTCTGCGTCGGCGGACGGTTCAACGTGCCGCGCAGCCCCCAGGGCCACCCCGTCATCTTCCAGGCCGGCGACTCCCACGAGGGCCGGGAGTTCGCCGCAGCCGAGGCGGACGCCATCTTCAGCCGTCACGGCACCTACGACGCCGGCCGGGCCTTCTACGCCGACGTCAAGGGACGCCTGGCGCGTTACGGCCGTCGCCCCGAGGAGCTCCTCGTCCTGCCGGCGGCCACTTTCGTGCTGGGCGACACCGACGAGGACGCCATGGAGCGGGCAGCCGAGGTGCGTCGCCAGCAGGTGAGTGGGGCCACGGCCATCGCCTTCCTCGAGCGGGTCTGGAACCGGGACCTGTCGGCCTACGACCCCGACGGCCCGCTGCCCGATGTCGAACCGGACGTCGACGCCGACCGCCTCTCCAAGGGCCGTGCCGACCGCGAGAAGAGCCCGCTCGAGACGGCTCGGGCCTGGCGGCGGCTGGCCGAGTCCAAGGGGCTGAACATTCGCGAGCTGATCATCGAGGTCACCGCCCGCCAGACCTTCGTGGGCTCGCCGGCCTCGGTGGCCGCGGATCTCGAGCGCCTCGTCGCCGACCGGGCCGCCGACGGGTTCATCCTGGTGCCCCACCTGGTCCCCGGGGGACTCGACGAGTTTGCCCGCACCGTGGTGCCGCTCCTCCAAGAGCGCGGCGTGCACCGCAGTGAGTACGAGGGCACGACGCTGCGCGAGCACCTCGGGCTGGCCCCCGTGCGTCCCAAGGAGGAGGTTCGCTGATGCCCGTCCCCCTCTCGATCCTGGACCTGGTGCCGCTGGCGTCGGGGTCAGACGCCGGCGAGGCGCTGCGCAACTCGGTGGACCTGGCGCAGCGGGCCGAGGGCCTCGGTTACCACCGCTACTGGTTCGCCGAGCACCACCTGAACGCGGGCGTGGCCGGCAGCGCTCCTCCCGTCCTGATCGCCGCGGCGGCGGCGGCCACGACGCGCCTGCGGGTGGGATCGGGCGGCGTGCAGATGGGGCATCGGACGCCGCTGTCGGTGGTCGAGGAGTTCGGCCTCCTCGACGCGCTTCATCCGGGCCGCATCGACCTGGGCATGGGCCGATCGGGCGGCCGGGACTTCTTGAAGGACCGGGCCGAGCGTCACGATGCGCGCCGCCGTCCGAGCTCGTGGCGGACCGAGGACGAGTTCGTGGGCGGACTGCGGCTGCCGCCGGTCTTCCGCCCGGGCCGCCTGGTGGGTTCCCACCGCTTCGTGGCCCAAGGGGAGCTGCTCCAGCAGCCCGGTGCGCAGACGCCGCCCTACGCCGACCAGGTGGAGCAGGTCCTGGCCCTCCTCGCCGGTTCGGTGCAGGCGGCCGATCGCACCCCGCTCGAACCGGTTCCGGGTGCCGGCGCCGGGGTGGAGGTCTGGATCCTCGGCAGCAGCGCTGGCGACAGCGCAGCGGTGGCCGGGCGCCACGGCCTGCGCTTCGCCGCCAACTACCACGTCAGCCCGGCCACCGTGCTCGAGGCCGTCGATGCCTACCGCGAGGCCTTCGTACCCGGGGCCGTGCCCGAGCCCTGGGTGGGAATCTCCGCCGACGTGGTGGTTGCTCCTACCGAGGATGAGGCCCGCCGCCTGGCCTTGGGATACCCGGCGTGGGTGCGCGGCATCCGCCGGGGCGACGGCGCGGCGCCGTACGCCACGCCCGAGGAGGCCGCGGCACTTGCGTGGAGCCCCGAGGACCTCGAGCTGGTGGGGGACCGCGTCCGCACGCAATTCGTCGGGACGCCCGACCAGGTGGTCGAGGGCCTGCGCATTCTCGAGGAGGTGACCGGGGCGGACGAGCTGGTGATCACCAGCATGACCCACGATCACAAGGACCGGGTCCGCTCCTATGAGTTGTTGGCCGGTGCGTGGGAGGCCTCGGGTTGATGAGTTGCTCGTTCTCAACGCCAGCCCATCGGCCACCTCGAGGACCCACGCGCTGGGGGCGGCCGCTGGCTGCCTCGGCCGATTACCTATAAAGTCGATCGAAACAGTCAACAATAGGAAGGACAGATGGGCCTCAGAATCCACTGGTACCTGCCGACGAACGGTGACAGCCGGGACATCGTCGGCTCGGGGGACCGCTCAGAGAACCAGTGCGAGGGCTTGACCAGACCGTTCCGGGAAGCCGACATCGACTACCTGATCCTTTTGGCCAAGACAGCCGACACGCTCGGCTACGAGGCGGTGCTCACCCCTACCGGCACCTGGTGCCACGACGCCTGGATCACCACGGCCGCGCTATCGCAACACACGAAGCGCCTGAAGTTCCTGGTGGCGTTCCGGCCCGGCTTCGTATCGCCCGTCCTCTGTGCGCACCAGGCCGCCACCTTCCAACGGATCTCGGGGGGGCGACTCCTGGTCAACATCGTGACCGGCGGAGACAGTTTGGAGCAGCGGCGCTACGGCGACCACCTGGCGCACGACGAGCGCTACCTGCGGACCGAGGAGTTCCTCCGTGTGTTCCGGGGCGTCAGCACGGCAACGTCGCGACACCCTTGGTCCTTCGAGGGGCGCTACTACGACATCGATGATGCTCGCATCGACTTCGATCCCTGGCTGGTGCCGCCCATCTTCTTCGGCGGGGCCAGCCCGATCGCCGAACAGGTTGCCGCGCGCCAGGCCGACGTCTACCTGGCCTGGGGCGAGACTCCGGCGCAGATTCACGACCGCGTGCAGCGCGTCGGCAAGCTGGCTGCCGACGCAGGCTGCAGCATCAAGTTCGGAGTGCGCTTCCACGTGATCACCCGCGACACGTCCCGCGACGCGTGGGAAACGGCTGCGGAGCTTGTCCGCCGAATCGATCAGAACAGGATCGCCGAAGCTCAGGCGGCGTTGGCGCAGAGCGAGTCGGTGGGCCAGCAGCGCATGGTGGCGCTCCACCAGGGACGGACGGACTCGCTCGAGGTCTACCCCAACGTGTGGGCCGGTTTCGGACTGGTGCGCGGCGGTGCCGGTACCGCGATCGTGGGCGGCCACGAGGAGGTGGCGGAACGGATCGAGGAGTACGCCTCGCTCGGCGTCGAGCATTTCATCCTGTCGGGGCAGCCCCATGTCGAGGAGGCCTACTGGTTCGCCGAAGGCGTGCTCCCTATCCTGCGCAAAAGAGGCTTGGTTGATCCGGAGCCGGCGCGTGCCCCAGCCTGAGCCGCTTCTCCTCAACGGCTTCATGATGACGGTGCCCGGGCACGTCTCGCCGGGGCTGTGGCGCCATCCCAACGACCGCTCGGACCGGTACAACAGGCTGGACTACTGGCTCGGCATCGCCCGCCTTCTCGAAAGGGCCGGTTTCGATGCCATGTTCATCGCCGATACCCTGGGTCAACTCGACGTGTACGAAGGACGTGCGGATGCCTCCCTGCGTACGGCAGCGCAGGCCCCACTGAACGACCCGCTGCTGGCGATCTCGGCCATGGCGGCGGTCACTGAACACCTCGGGTTCGGCGTCACCGTCTCGACGACCTACGAGTACCCGTACCTCTTGGCGCGCAAGTTCACCACGCTCGACCACCTGACGAGCGGCCGCGTCGCGTGGAACATCGTCACGACGCTGCTGGAGAGCGCGGCGCGGAACCTCGGCCTCGATCGTCAGGTGGACCACGACGAACGCTACGACCAGGCGCAGGAGTTCGTCGAGGTTGCCTACAAGCTGTGGGAGGGGTCGTGGGAGGACGGGGCGGCACTCCGGGACCGAGGTACCGGCGTGTTCACCGATCCGGCCAAGGTGCACCCGATCGACCATGCCGGGACGTACTACCGGGTCCCCGGCCCGCACCTGTGTGAGCCCTCTCCGCAGCGAACGCCCGTGCTCTTCCAGGCCGGCACCTCGCCGCGGGGACAAGCGTTCGCCGCCAGGAACGCCGAGGTCGTGTTCCTCATGGGCGCCGACGCGGCAGCCATCAGGCGCGACGTTCGCGCCATCAAGGAGCTCGCCCGCTCATTCGGCCGGTCCGAGGGTGCGATCAAGTTCGTCACATCGGTGTCGGTCGTGACGGCTGCCAGCGACGACGAAGCTCGGGCCAAGCACGATGAGTACCGCCGCTATCTCGATCCTGACGCCGCGTTCGCCTTGTTCTCCGCCTTCACGGGAGTTGATTGGTCGGCCTACGACCGCGACACCGAGCTGGAGTACATCGAGACCAACGCCAGCCGTTCGCTGCTCACTTCGCTGGCCGGGATTGACGGCGGACGGCGCTGGAAGGTCGGTGACATCCCGGAGTTCATGGGGCTGGGTAGCGGCGGACAGACGGTGGTTGGCGGTCCGCGCCGAGCAGCCGATCGGCTCGAGCAGCTCGCCGAGGAGGCGGAGGTGGACGGGTTCAACCTGGCCTACGTGATCAGCCCCGGGACGTTCGAGGACTTCATCGCGCACGTACTGCCGGAACTGCGGCGCCGGGGCCGTGTGCGCACGTCACCGCCCGTGGGCACACTGCGCGAGCGGATCTTTCCCGGCGTAGGTCCCTTGCTGCCGGCCGACCATCCCGCCAGTGAGTTCCGACTGGCGGCGGTGGCACCGTGACCTCCACCGTGCCCCCGCGCGGCGTCTCCGACCCGGTGGTGGTGGACGACGGGCACCTGCGGGAGGCGATCGGCGTCTTCTGGCGGGCCATGGTAGGGCTCCCGTTCTCCATCTTCGATGTCGACGACCTGCAGGAACCGGGTCGTGTCCTGGCCGTCTTCGACGGGAAGGACGTCGTCGGCACCGCCAACTCCTATGCCAGCTCCATCACCGTGCCGGGCGGTGCCGAGCTCCCCCATGCCGCGGTGACGCACGTCGGGGTGAAGGCGACCCACCAGCGCAAGGGCATCGCACGGGCGCTGTTGGCGCGGCAGCTCGAGTGCGTGCGAGACGCCGGGGATGCGGTGGCCACGTTACGTGCCTCGCAGCCGGGCATCTACGAGCGTTTCGGTTACGGGGTGGCCACCCTGGCCGCGGAGGTCGTCGTGGACACCCGTCGTGCCGTCTATCGCCAGCCACGGGCGGGCCATGTGCAGCTCAGGGAGGCGCAGGTCGACGAAGTGTCCGATCTCTGCCGGCGGATCTACGACGTAGGTTCGGGGCGCCTCCCGGGCACCATCAAGAGGTCAGACGCATGGTGGCGTGCACACCTGCCGACGGATCCCACCGGACAGCACCATTTCGTCGTGCACGGACCCCGTGGCAGGGAGGACGGCTTCGTGTCGTTCCGACCGGTGGGAGCGGAAGACTGGTTCCACTCGAAGCGGCGAACGGTCGTCGTGGACGACTTCGTCCACCGCACGGACGCGGCATACTTCGCTCTGCTCCAGCACGTCATCGAGCTCGATCTGGTGGACCGCGTGGTCCTGCCGTCGCTCGCGGTCGACGACCCGATCGCCGACCTCCTTGGCGACTTTCGTGCCGTGGACACGGTCGCGGTGCGCGACGAGACCTGGTTGCGGCTCGTCGACGTGCCCTCCGCCCTGGCCGGGCGGACCTACGGGGATCCCGGGCGAGTGGTCATTGAGGTCTCGGACGACCTCCTCCCGGAGAACGAGGGCCGGTACCTGGTCACCCCGGAGGGGGTGAAGCGCACGGACAGGGAGCCGGACCTGTCGCTGGACGTGGCCGCCTTGGGGGCGGCGTACCTCGGGAGGCCGGCCTGGCGGGGACTGGCTTTGGCAGGCCGGGTCCACGTGCTGACCCCGGGTGCGCTCGAGGAGGCCGAACACCTCTTCGTGACCACGAGGGCACCGCACTCCGGGACCATCTTCTGAGGCGACTGGACAACGACGGAGGAGATCAACCGACATGACCCAGGCCCACACCTTTCTCGAGATCCCCACGGCGCGGGACTCGAAGCTCTACGAGACGTTCCAGCCGCTGTTCGACAAGGTGGCGGAGGGGAACGCCGAGCGCGAGAACGAACGCCGGTTCCCCTTCGAGCAGGTGCGGTGGCTGCGCGACGCTCGGTTGGGGTCGCTGCGCGTCCCCGTCGCCCGGGGCGGGTTCGGTGCATCGCTTCGGCAGACCTTCTCCCTCCTGGCGGATCTCGCCGCGGCCGACCCCAACGTCGCCCACGTCTGGCGGAACCACCTCGCTTTCGTCGAGGACCGCCTCTACGCCGCCGTCACGCCGGACAACGAGGTCTGGCTGGAGCGGATCCTGGCCGGTGAGTTCGTCGGCGGCGGCTGGACAGAAGCCAACAACGGCACGCTCGACGACATGAAGACGAGGATCACCCAGGCGGACGGGGGATGGCAGATCACCGGGGCCAAGTTCTACGCCACCGGAAGCCTCTACGCCGACTGGCTCGACGTCCTTGGCGTCGGTCCTGACGGCTCGCCCCTCACCGCCCTGGTCCGGGTGGCGCAGCCCGGCGTGGAGCTCCTCGACGACTGGGACGGGTTCGGTCAGCGGACCACCGCCAGCGGGAGCGCCAACTATCTGGGTGCGCGCATCGAGCCCGGCGCGCTGATCCCGCTGGCTGAGCGCAACCCCTACCTCGTGCCCTTCTACCAGGTGGCGATCTTGGCCGTGATGACCGGGATCCTGGGGGCCACGCTCACCGACGGGATCGACGCGCTCAAAGCCCGCAAGCGCAACTACCGGCATGGCCTCGACCCCGTGCCGGCACGCGACCCGCAGCTGCTGCAGGTGCTCGGACGGGTGTCCGCTTTGTCCTTCGCCGCCCGCGCCGCCCTCGACCGGGCATCGTCGTCGCTCGACGCCGTGGCCGCCTTGCGGGTGGCGGGGGCGGAACGTCCGGAGCACCTGCGCGACGCACTCGTGGGCGCCAACGTCGCCACCTCACAGGCGCAGATCGTCATCATCGACGCCGCGCTCGAGGGGACGACCATCGTGTTCGACGCGCTGGGGGCGTCGGGCACGTCGCAACGCCTGCGCCTGGACCGCCACTGGCGCAACGCGCGGACCCTCGCCTCGCACAACCCGAGGATCTACAAGGAGCGGGTCATCGGTGACTGGGCGGTGCACGGGACGGACCCCCTGTCCGCCCTGTCGGGTCTCCCGGTGAACGTGCAGGGGAGCTGAGCCGGGCGCCTACGCCGTCCGCAGCGGTTCAGGGGCGGGGAAGGCGGGCGGGCCGTTTGCCGGCACCGGCCCGGGCACCGGCAGCGAGAGCCGCTCACGCAGCGTCCTCCCCTGTGCCGGGACGGCCAGACCGGCCGAGACGAGGCCGGGGACCACGCACGAGAGCGTCCGGACGAGCGAGGAGGCGTCGGGCGCCGGGACGAGCAGCACGCCGCCGACGAGCGCCCGAGACAAGGCGGCGCGCACCGTCCCCTCGACTTCCTCCGCCGTGGACACTTCCACCCAGATCGAGTCCCCGGCACCAGCGAGCCCCGTGCCCTGGGGCCAAATCGCCAGCAGACGGGCCGGGAGCACGATGAATTCGGCCACCGCGGCGAGGCGGTCCACCTCGTCCGCTCGTTGCGGGCACCACCCCAACGGCGGTGTCCCCTGTGGCGTGGTGGGGACCGTGAGGGGTCCGTCGATGTCGAAGATGCCGCGGTGCGCCACCCGGTGGATGCGCTCGGCGCGGGCGTAGATGCCCGTGGCGCGGTCGGCCACGATGGACTCGTCCGGCCAGCTGCGCCACAGCGCCCGGATGGCCCGTGCTGCGTCGAGCGTGACGTCTGCGGCCGATGGCGAGGGGGATGCGGCCTGGGTGTCCACCGTGCGGCGCGGCAGCCGGCGGACGGGCGGAGCGGCACGGTCGCTCGATCCGAGGAGCAAGCCGATGCGGCCGCCCGTCAGATGGTCCGCCGACGCCACGCGCCGAGCCAGGTTGTACGGGTGATCGATCTGGCAGCTGGCGGCGATCAACCACGTCGTCGCCGGCTCCTGTTCGGCCAGCGAGGTGACGGCGAGCGAGGGCTCGAGCGTCGGACCGAGCGAGGCGTCGCCGGCGATGCGGTCGTAGGCCGCCACGGCGAAGGCCAGTCCGGCTGAGGAGAGGGCCTGGCGCAGGTCCTGACTGGCGAGGAGTGCCACGAGCTGCTCCCCCGAGAGGGCGACGGCGAGCGGGACGGGTTCTCGGACTGACGCGCTCATGCCACACCGGCAACGCGGCTCGACGCAGACGCGAGATGGCTCCTGAGGGTCGAGGTCTCGTACTCGTGCCGGAAGAGGCCGCGACGCCTGAGCAGCGGCACCACCTCGTCGGCGATGACCTCGAGCCCGTCGACCAGGACGTCCGGTTGCAGGTTGAATCCGTCCACGGCACCCGATTCGAACCAGTCCTCCACGTGGTCCACGAACTGCTCGGGGGTGCCGACGAAGCCGTGGTGCCCCGAACCCGAGTACCGGGTCTCGCGGAGGTAGGCACGCACCGTGGGGTTGTCATGGCGGATCCGGGCGACGATCGACTGGCGGAACCCGAGGCTCCCCGCCTCTCCAGTGG
>Ga0187769_10002258_pt1 | contig 11229 bp, 11 predicted proteins | sample 0116_SJ02_MP02_1_FD_133140 | JGI IMG/M metagenome (GOLD analysis project Ga0187769, IMG submission 133140) | Tropical peat soil microbial communities from peatlands in Department of Meta, Colombia - 0116_SJ02_MP02_10_MG | ecosystem: Environmental > Terrestrial > Soil > Wetlands > Peat | place... | reverse complement strand
CCGGCGATAGTCATAAAGGTAGCCGACGCTTGCGTAGGTGATGTCGAAGGCGCCTTCGGTGATGCGCGAGTAGTAGGTGGAGAGCTTGATGAGGTCGAAGAGCTCCTTATCGACCTGCACTGGTTCCTGGTTGGCGCGGGCGTTGATCTGCGACAGCTGGCTCTCGGGTTTGTAGTGGCTCATGAGGTTGTCGATGCGGCGCAGCTCCGCCATGACCGCATCGATCGCGTCGTTCCCCTTCGCCGGATCATCCGCCCACAGCTCGACATAGCAGCGCGTGCCCATGATCGCCTCGGTGCGCTCCATCCAGCCCGCGTGCGCGAGTGCGGGCAGTAGCGCAAGGAGCAGCAGCGGGTTCAATGAGCGGGCATCGGGTACGCGCATGATGTGGAAGGGTACTACGTCCGCCGCATGGGGCTGCGTGACCCCGTCAGCGATACCGCTGCGGGCTCGGCTTGCGGTATTCTGCCGCTCCCGGAACGCAGGCTGAGCCTGCCGAGGAGCTGCCAATGGGATACGTGAAATGCATTTCGGTGCGCAGTGTGCTGCTGGGCGCCTTACTTCTCGGCATGGCGGCGGCCTCCCTGGCGCAGGAGGCCGGCACGACCGCGAGCGCTCCGGTCATTTGCAAGGACGGCACCACGGCTGCACACGGCGGACGCGGGGCCTGCCATGGTCACGGGGGAATCGATAAGTCCAAGTCCGCGGGCGGCGCAGCGGAGTCGGCGCCGCCGACGGCGGCTGCGCCCGTGAAGTCGGCAGCACCCGCGGCATCCGGCGAGAGCGGCCCGGTGACCTGCAAGGATGGCACGACCGCGGCGCACGGCGGACGGGGCGCGTGCTCCGGCCACGGCGGGGTGAACAAATCCGCTGCTCCCGCGGCACCTGCCGCGCCAGCGCCTGCCGCGGCAGAGAAGAGCGCCGCCGGCACGGCGGCGCCCGCGGCAGCTTCAGCGTCGAAGCCCGCGCCGGCCATGCAGGCTGCCCCGGGCGGTGGGCCGGGACAGGTCTGGGTCAACACCGAGAGCAAGGTTTATCACTGTCCCAACGACAGGTGGTATGGGAAAACCAAGCAGGGGCAGTACATGAGCGAGGCTGCCGCCAAGGCAGCCGGTGCTCGTCCCGATCACGGGAAGAGCTGCTCCTGAGCCGCCGCCGCGTCCGCGGGCATGCTGAAACGGCGTGACCTGCTGCTCGCGGCGGCGGGAGGCTGGCTGGGCTCCCGCGCGCTTGCGGGTGAAGCCGCCGGCGCGGTCCCGGCGGGAGCGGAGACGGGGAAACTCCCCGGCAAGAAGCCGCTCATCCAGCGCGCCTTCCGGCCGCCGAACTTCGAGACCCCGCTTGCGGATCTCGTGCCGTCCTTCACGCGCAACGAAGCGTTCTTCGTTCGTTACCACCTGCCGGTCATTCCCTGGGTGGATCCGGCCACCTGGCGCCTGCAGATCGCCGGGACGAGTGCGCAGCGGCCGCTCAGCCTGTCGTTACGCGAGCTCAAGACCCGCTTCCCGCAGGTCACTCTCGCTGCGGTCAACCAATGCTCGGGCAACCGCCGCGGACTCTTCTCGCCGCGTGTGCCGGGCGTGCAGTGGGGTAACGGCGCCATGGGAAATGCGCGCTGGACCGGCGTGCGGTTGCGCGATGTGCTGCAGCGGGCAGGCGTTGCGCCCGGTGCGCTTGAGGTGGTGTTCCGCGGCGCAGATTCGGCGGTGCTGCCCGCGACACCAGATTTCGTCAAGAGCCTCCCCGTCGAGCGCGCGCTCGATGAGAGCACGCTCATCGCCTTCGAGATGAACGGTGAGCCGCTGCCGCACTGGAACGGAGCGCCTGTGCGTCTCGTCGTCCCGGGCTGGACCGGCACCTACTGGATGAAGCACCTGACGCAGATCCGCATCGAGCCGACCGCCTTCGATGGATTCTGGATGAAAACTGCCTACCGGCTCCCGACCGGTGCCTTCCCCGGCGCGCGCTTCGTGAGTCAGGAGACTCCCGAGACGACGCCGATCACCGAGATCCTCGTAAATTCGCTCATCACGAGCCCGCTGCCTGGGGCGCAGCTGCGGCGTGGCGAGCCCGCGCAGATCGCCGGCAAAGGGTGGGACAACGGCGCCGGCATCGAGGCGGTGGAGGTGTCCACCGACGGCCGCCGCAGCTGGCGCGAGGCGACGCTCGGGCGCGATCTCGGCCGATTTGCATGGCGCGAGTTTCGCCTCCCCCTCGATACTTCCCGTGCGGGATCCCTTGAGATCGCGGTTCGCGCGCGCAGCCGCGGCGGCGCGCGTCAGCCCGACACCCTGACCTTCAATGCCTCCGGCTATCACGACAACATCGTGCAGACGATCGGCGTGGAGGTCATATGAGGCGCCCGGCCGTGCGCCTGATGCTCGGGCTCGTGCTCGGGCTCGCGGCCTGTGCCGCCCGCCCGGCGGCGGCCGCAGAGCTCATGCAGCTGAAAGAGGGTCCTGGCCGCAACCTCACCATCGGGCGCTGCATCATCTGCCACAGCCTCGAGTACCTACCGGCGAACGCGCCCGCCATGGATCGCGCCGTCTGGAAAAAGACCATCCAGAAAATGAAGGAGCGCTTCGGCGCGCCGATCACGGACGAGGAGGCACGGGAGATTCTCGACTACCTGGACGCGAGCTATTCGGGCAAATCCTGAGCCGCACGCCCGTCTCGGTTTCCCCCGATTGTCTTGCGGGGGCATCGGCCTAATGTCCCCTGCACGGTGGAGCAATGTGCGCCGCGTGGCGTGCGTGCCGAAACGGAGGGTAGATTCATGAGAAAGACAGTCATTGTGGGTGCCGGCCTGCTCGCGGCTGCGGTCGTCGCTGGTGCATGGGCGCAGACGGTTGCGATGGCAGAGCCGGAAGTGACGGTAGTGACCTCGCGCATGGCGGCGACCACGATCGGGCGCACAGCGACGGGAATACCGATTCAGAATATCTCCATGGGCTATACCGTGAGCGCCAAAGGCCTCGACCTGGGGACGCAAATCGGAGCGCAGGCGTTTGAGAGACGCGTGAGCGATGCTGCGATGGCGGCATGCAAGGAAATCGGACGCCAGTATCCGGATTCCACGCCGAGTGATGCGGAGTGCGCCAAGGCGGCAACCGACAAGGCAATGGTCAAGGTCCACGAGCTGGAGGCTGCGGCAGCCAAGAGGTAGTTGCCGGCTGTTCATGTGCTGGGGACCCCGGGGCGCCGGGGCCCCTTAGTTTGTCCCGCAACAAAGGGTGCTTCATGAAGAAGGTGCTTCTCGCCGCGGCCGGATTGCTCACCGGCGGCCTTGCCGGCGCGCAGGCGCTTCCTGAGGTGACAGTCACCTCCTCGCGGCTGGTTGAGACCACCGTCGGTCTGGCGCCCGGCAAGACCCCGGTGACGCGCGTCTCCCTTGGCTACACCGTGAACACCGCGGGGCTCGATCTCACCACACCCCCAGGCAGGCAGCAGTTCGAGAAGCGGGTGAGCGATGCTGCGTGGACCGCCTGCAGGGAGCTCAGCAAGTTCTATCCGCAAGCAACGCCGGATGAGGCCGAGTGCGCCCGCGCGGCGATCGCCGATGCCATGGTCCGTGTCCACCAGCTGGAGGCCGGGGCCGCAAGGGGCAGCTCCGGCAAGTGACGGCACCGGCCGTTTCACGCTAAAGCGCTAAACTTCCCCTTCCGGCCAAGCTGCGGGGAGACGCTGTGAGTCTGGGAGGCAAGACGCTCTTTATCACCGGCGCGAGCCGTGGAATCGGGCTGGCGATCGCGCTGCGGGCTGCGCGTGATGGGGCGAACATCGCGGTCGCGGCAAAGACTGCCGAGCCGCACCCGAAGCTCGCCGGCACGATCTACAGTGCCGGTCGCGACATCGAAGCGGCCGGGGGCAAGGCGCTGCCGCTCATCGTCGATGTGCGCGATGAGGCGAGCGTGACGGCGGCGGTGCGCCAGTGTGCGAAGAGATTCGGCGGCATCGACATCTGCATCAACAACGCCTCGGCGATCAATCTTGCGCCGATCGAGCAGATCGACATGCGCCGCTACGACCTCATTCAGCAGATCAACGTGCGCGGCACGTTCGTGACCTCGCGCGCCTGCCTGCCGTATCTCAAGGGGGCGGCGAACCCGCACATTCTGACGCTTTCCCCGCCGCTCGATCTGCGGCCCAAGTGGTTCGCGGGGCATCTGGCGTACTCGCTCTCGAAGTACGGCATGTCGCTGTGCATGCTGGGACTCGCCGAGGAATACCGCGCGGATGGCATTGCCTGCAATGCGCTGTGGCCGCGAACCACCATTGCGACCGCAGCGGTGGAGTTCGCGCTCGGCGGGCCGCAGATGATGCGCCGCTCGCGCAAGCCGGAGATCGTGGCAGACGCGGCGCATGCGATTCTCAACCGACCGGCGCGCGAGTGCACCGGGCAGTTCTTCATCGATGACAGCGTGCTCTTCGAGGCCGGGGTGCGCGACTTCACGCCCTATAGCATCGAGCCCGGCGGTATGCTGCTGGGGGATCTGTTCATCGACGGCACTTCGCGGGCACCCCCCGGGGTGCAGGTCGAGTTCCTGCGCTGACGGCGCTTGTGCACGCCGGCAGGGGAGGTGGTGGATGAGTGCCGCTGCAACCGTGAATCGCCGCATCGTGCTGGCTCGCCGCCCGCAGGGCGCACCGGCCGAGGAGGATTTCCGTCTCGAGAGCTCGTCCGTACCCAAGGCTGGCCCCGGCCAGGTGCTGCTGCGCACGCGCTATCTCTCGCTCGATCCCTACATGCGCGGCCGCATGAATGAGGGGCCCTCGTACGCGGCACCCGTGGAGATCGGGCAGCCGATGGCGGGCCAGACGGTGAGCGTGGTCGAGGCTTCCGAGCTCCCGGCCTTCAAGGCAGGTGAGCTCGTGGTGGCGAACGTCGGCTGGCAGGACTACGGCCTCTCGGACGGCCTCGACCTGGTGAAGATCGACGCGGCGATTCCCAAGGAATCCTACGCGCTCGGCGTGCTCGGCATGCCCGGACTAACCGCCTATGTGGGTCTGCTCGATATCGGGCAGCCGCGCTTCGGTGAGACGGTCGTGGTCGGCGCCGCGACCGGCGCGGTCGGCTCGGTGGTCGGGCAGATTGCGAAGGTCAAGGGGTGCCGCGTGGTGGGCGTTGCCGGAGGCCGCGAGAAGTGCGACTACGCCCGGCAGATGCTCGGATTCGATGAGTGCGTCGATCATTATGAGCCCGAGTTCCCGCAGCGCCTCGCGGCCGCCACTGCCAGGGGGATCGATGTGTATTTCGAGAGCGTCGGCGGTGCGGTGCTCGCCGCGGTCGTGCCGCGGCTCAATATCGGTGCGCGCATCCCGCTGTGCGGGCTGATCGCCTGGTACAACCTGGATGAGCCGCCCCCCGGCGGCGACCGCACGCCCCAGCTGCTGTGGACCCTGCTGCGCCAGCGCGTCAAGGTGCAGGGCTTCATCATCTTCGACCACTACTCGCGCATGCGCGCTTTTCAGCAGGACATGCGCGGCTGGCTGCGCGAGGGCCGCGTGAAGTACCGCGAACAGATGATCGACGGCCTCGAGAACGCGCCGCGCGGACTCATGGGCCTGCTCGAGGGCGAGAACTTCGGCAAACTGGTGGTGCGCGTCTCGGATGGCTGACGCTCATGCCGCAGGCGCTCAAGATCTCATGGGTGTTCGATGTCGTTTCACCCTTCGCGTATCTCGCCTTCGCGCGCCTCGCGCAACTGCCACCGAACGTGGAGCTCGAGATGGTCCCGGTGCTGCTCGCGGGGCTCCTGGATCAGTTCGGGCAGGTCGGCCCCGCAGAGATTCCCTCCAAGCGGCGCTTCACTTACCGCTTCGTGCTGTGGCGAGCACGCCGGCTTGGCATACCGCTGCGCTTCCCGCCGGCGCATCCGTTCAATCCACTCGCGGCGCTGCGGCTCATCCTCGCCGCGGGTAACGATCGGCGCGCTGCGGGTACGGTCCTCGAGGCGGTCTTCCGCGACGGCCGCGATGTGAGTGATCCGGCGGTCATCGCCGATCTTGCGCGCGTGCTCGGGGTTGCGGATCCGCAAACAGCACTGAGCGATCCCGCCGTCAAGCAGCGCCTGCGGACGAACACCGAGTGGGCGGCGTCGCGTGGGATTTTCGGCGTGCCGACGCTCGTTATCGGCGATGAGTTCTTCTGGGGACACGATGCCGTCGACATGGCGCTCGACTATCTCGAGCGGCCGCAGGCCTTTCAGGACCCGGAGATGCGGTTGGCTGATAGCCTGCCGGTCGGAGTGACGCGCAGGAAATAAATTACCGGGCGTACCGGTCTGTGCGACATGGCTGACACTTTTCACGATGCTGCGGGGTGTACCGCGTTCGTGCTGGCAGGCGGTGGCAGCCTCGGGGCGATCCAGGTCGGCATGCTCGCCGAGCTGGTTGCAGCGGGCGTGCGGCCGCGGATGGTGGTCGGGGTCTCGGCGGGCGCGATCAACGGTGCTTTTTTCGCACACGCTCCGGTCGCCGGAACGGTCGGCAGGCTCACGTTCCTTTGGAGCCGGGTAACCACCCGGGAAGCGCTCGGGCTCTCGTGGCGCTCGCTGCTGGGACTCATGGGCCTGCGCGATCATGTGGCGGATCCCGCAGGCGTACGAGGGTTGCTCGAGCGCAACCTCCCATACCGCACCTTTGCCGAGACCGAGCTTCCACTGCACATCGTCTGTGCGGACCTGGTCACCGGTGAGGAGGTCGTGCTCTCCGAGGGAGCGGTGATCGAGGCGGTGCTGGCGAGTGCGGCGATCCCGGGGGTGTTTCCCCCGGTGAGTGTCGCGGGCCGGATGCTGATCGACGGCGTGGTTGCAAGCGGTGCCCCGATCGCCGCAGCCCGGCGGCTCGGGGCGACGCGGGCGATCGTGCTGCCTTGCGGCTTTGCCTGTGCGGCGAAGCAGGTATCGGGGCGCGCCCTGGGTCGCGCGATGCACGCCATCACGCTGCTCGGTGCCCGGCAGCTGCGGCAGGATTTCGAGCGTCACAGCGAGGCGATTGCCATCCACGTGGTTCCCCCGCTGTGCCCGCTGGGGCAGTCGAGCTACGACTACTCGCAGGGGGCGGCGCTCATCGCGCGGGCCCGGGAGTCGACCCGGCAGTGGCTCGAGTCGGGGGGCCTGAGCCGGCGCGAATTCCCTGAGCAACTGACCGAGCATACCCACCCGGGATAGAGGGGGCCGCGCGCGAGGGTTGCGGCCTGTGTGGGCCGGGACACGCGTGGGGTGCCGGTATGGGGTGGCATGCGCACGGGGCATGCGCACGGGGCATGCGCATGGCGTATGCGCAGAAGGGCACGCGCAGGGGTATGCGCAGGGGGTATGCGCAGAAAGGATATATGCGCCTGACCCGCGCGCACTGAGCGGCAAGCCCCCAATCCGCCCCTGAGGGCCGGGCCGGTCTGTCGCAAACGGGTTGCCCGACACGCGGGCGCTATATATTATCGACGTCATAATACTAACCGCCGGGGTGTCCACCGAGTGTTACGGGTCCGCGAGCCGAGCCGGATGGAGGCGTTGCGCCGTCGGGCCCGGCAGCTCTCCGGGTGGCTGCTCGTCATCGCCATAGTCATCGCCATCGCCGGGATGCCGCGCGCAGCCACGGCCGCGCCGGCGCCGGCGCCGGCGAGGATCGACCTCGACCGCTTTGATGCTCTGAGGAAGAGCGTCGCGTTGCCGAACGGGGAGCGTCTCGCGTATGTCTCGCTGGGGGACCCGGCAGGCGCCCCGGTCGTGCTGATTCACGGCTACACCGACAGTGCGCGCGACTGGGTGCCGCTGATCCCGTACCTTTCGCCGGCGCTGCACGTGATCGCAGTAGACCTTCGCGGGCACGGCCGCTCGGCGAAGCCCGAGTGCTGCTACACGCGCTGGGATTTCGCGTACGACATCAAGCTGCTGCTCGATGCGCTCAAGGTGGCACGGGCCGACATCGTCGGCCATTCGCTCGGCAGCTTCGTCACGCAGACCTTCGCCGAGGCCTGGCCCGAGCGCACGCGGCGTGTCGTTCTCGTCTCCTCCAGCGGCGGGCCGCCACCCGGCGCCTCACCGATCAAGCCGGCTCACGACTACGCGGCGCAGATCCGCGAGCTCAAGGAACCGATCGACCCGGACTCGCCATTCATGATCGCCTGGTGGTCGTCCCCGACGCCGGTCGATGAGAATTTCATCCGTCGCCAGCGGCGCGATGCCGCAGCTATTCCGCTGCGTGTCTGGCTCGCGGTGCTCGATGAGGTGATCGAGCCGGTATTCACGAGCGATGAGCTGCGCCGGACCTTGCCCCGTCTCAATGCGCCGGCGCTGCTCATCTGGGGCAGCAAGGACACCTTCATCGAGGAGCCGATGCGCGCGACGCTGCGCGAGGGACTGCCGCACGCGCAGGTGAAGGTGTTCACCGGCCTGGGCCACAACCCCTTCTGGGAGGACCCCCGAGCCTGCGCGGATGTGATCAACGCATTCCTGACGGGGGCGCCGCAGGTCGGCGCCCGATCCTGAGACGACAGCCTGGCGGACCCGACGAATCATTCTGGGGAGTATGCAACTATGAAGTCGATCATCTTCTCTACCGGCCTGCGCTATGCCGCGTTGCTGGTGCTGGTGACGGACCTGAGCGGTGGCTCGCCGCCGGCGAGCGCCGAGGAGCAGGCGGCAGCCGCAGAGAGCAGCAACGAGGTTGAGGTCATCACCGTCTCGGCGCGCAAGCGCGAAGAGTCGCTCGCGGAAGTGCCGACCAGCATCACCGCCTTCACTGCCGAATCGCTCAAGGAATACAACATCCAGTCCTTCAGCGACTACGCGACCAAGACTCCCAACCTGTCCTTCACCTATGGCGGCGGGCCGACCGGCATTGCCGATGCGCGCACCGTAGCGATTCGCGGCATTACGGGACAGAATCTCTTCGGCACCGCCGGTGCGACGGGTTTCTACATCGACGACACGCCCATACCGGGCTCGGTCGACCCGCGCGTCGTCGATCTCGCCAGCATCGAAGTCCTGAAAGGCCCGCAGGGGACGCTGTATGGCGAGAGCTCACTCGGCGGCAACGTCCGCCTGATCACCAGGCAGGTGGATGTCAGCAAATCAGGTTTGGGGTACATGGTGGACGCCGGGATGACCTCCGGCGGGGGCAGTGCCGATGGCGGCGGAAACGTGATCGGCAACATGGTGCTCGTGCCCGAGAAGCTTGCGTTGCGAGTCGTGCTGTTCGCCAACCACGATGCGGGCTACCTGACACGTACTTATCCGACCAACCCCGCCAGCCCGGGTGGCAGCGATCCGTTCCTCTCCGTGCCGCGCTCGAGCTCGGGCGATCAGGGGGCGATCTCCACGGGCGGTGGCTCGGCCGCGTTGCTGCTCAAGGCGACCGATAGCCTGGACATCAAGCTGCGTGTCATCTTCCAGGATTCGAAGGATCACGGCTTTCCGGCAACCTTCGCACCGCTGCCGGAGTTCACGCCGCAATACATCCTCGATAAGGCGTTCGACGTGCAGTCGTATGCCACCGATTCCTGGACCCTACCGTCGCTCGACCTCAAGTACAACGGCCCAGGGTTCAACGTCGTGTGGGCCAACAGCTATTTCTACCGCCACACGTACGACGTCGAGGACTCGACCTACGGCACCGAGCAGATCCTGACGGGTCCTTTGTACCTCATGACCGGAGTGCCGGCGCAGCCGTATCTGTGGATCGGCGACCGTCACCACGATCAGTTCTCGAGCGAGGCGCGGTTGTCGTGGGATCCGATCCACGACGTGAGCGGCACCGTGGGACTCTTCTATTCGAACACTCACACGCGCTTCACCATTCCGCCCACCATGGCGCAGGGCCTCGATGCCGCCGGGACGACCTCCTGTCTCTTCGGCACGCCGGCCTTCCCGTGCACGGTGAACTCACCCGCCTGGCCGACGGACGAGATCTGGACGCAGACGAATCCGGGCACCGAGGAGGACAAGTCAATATTCGGCGAGGCCTACTGGAAGTTTCTGCCGCAGTGGACGCTCACCCTCGGCGGCCGCCAGTACTGGCTCAATCAGACCACCGACTACACCGCGGACGGCTTCCTGAACGATGGTCCGACGCTGAGCGCGCCGCAGTCCAACAGCCAGTCCGGCTTCAATCCGAAGGCTGCCCTGTCTTGGCAGCTGACCGATGCGACGATGCTGTACGGCTCCGCCTCGAAGGGCTTCCGCGCGGGTGGCGCACAGGCCAACTTCCCGGGATGCACGCTGCCGAGCCTGTCGGTGGATGCCATCACCCATATCCGTTCCGACACGCTCTGGACGTACGAGCTTGGTGCCAAGGCGCAGCTGCCGGGACTTCTGATCTCCGCGGCGGGCTACGACATCGAGTGGAGCAACGTGCAGCAGCAGGTGGCGCTGCTCTGCGGCTTTTACGCCCAGGTGAACGGCAACAAGGCGCGTGTGCGCGGTGGCGAGATCGAAGCCAACGGACGCATCAGTTCGGACTGGCAGTTCCGGGCGGGCCTCGGCTACGAGGACACCGACGTCACCGATCCCGGCAACCTCGCGCTGTTCGGAGTCAACCCCGGCACACGCGTCGCCGGGGTTCCCGCCTTCACCGCCTCCGTCGGCGCTGTATACACCCACCGGCTGAGCGCCGATATGGACGGCTTCGCCTCGGCGGACTACAGCTATCAGGGCAATGCCATATCGCTCCTGGTCGGCGGCAGCGGATCGGAAGCGACGCGCCCCGGCTTCTCGCTCGTCAACCTGCGTTTCGGCATCGACCGCGGGGAGTCGGAGTTCTCGCTCAACATCCACAATCTCTTCAATGCCAAGCCGAACCTGGGCGACATCGGATACATCGGCTATGCACAGTTGAACGCGGCCGGTGGCGTCATTCCGCAGGCGGCGACGCTGCAACCGCTCACGGCGACGCTGCAGTACACGAAGTCGTTCTGAGCGGGGTCGTGGCTGCGGGCGTCGGACCGACCGGGTCAGGCGCCCGCAGCCTTCTGCGCGAGCGGTGCGCCGGTCGCGCCCCTCGCCCAGCCGTGCAGCAGCTGCAGTTGCAGCCGCAGCTGTCCGGTCTGCTGGTGCGCCGGCCAGTCGCCGGGATTGGCGACCGCGCTTGCGGTGAGTCCGTTGATGAAGGTCACGAGCGAGCGCAGCACCTGCTCCCGCGTCGCCGGCGGCCACTGCCGCCATTCCGGCCACCCCTGCGCGAGGCAGCGCTCGAACAGACGCATGTACTCGCGGTGCACCCAGGCGT
>Ga0187769_10002257_pt1 | contig 11233 bp, 10 predicted proteins | sample 0116_SJ02_MP02_1_FD_133140 | JGI IMG/M metagenome (GOLD analysis project Ga0187769, IMG submission 133140) | Tropical peat soil microbial communities from peatlands in Department of Meta, Colombia - 0116_SJ02_MP02_10_MG | ecosystem: Environmental > Terrestrial > Soil > Wetlands > Peat | place... | reverse complement strand
TGCAGGATGGCCGGTCCGCCGCCGCCCTGGCTCCGCGGCAGGAGGCCGACATCGCGGTAGCGCGCGCCGGCTTCCTCCAGCGCGAGCCGTATGAACTCACCGCGTCCCTGGATGCCAGGCCAGTAATAGAGCTCGTAAGTCATCGAGGTCCCCGCTTGGGTCCGGCTATGCTAGCCGAGTCCGTGGTGCGGGGTTGGGGACCGCCGCCCGCCGAGGGACCCTGCGCGCCCCGCCCGGGCATTCCATTTCCCGGGCAGGGCCGGACCTCCACTGTCCTAACTGCACGCTCACGGCCAACCGGTGGCAGCGCGGACGGGGGCGCGGGCATGCTGCTCACCCGCGTGCGCACGGCGGGCGCAGCGCCGGCGCAGCTCAGACATTAGAGCCAGCCCGCTACAGTATGTTGTCCGGAAAATGACAGGCGCTTGTCAGGCGTCATCGCGATGTTCCCGCTGAGCGAGACTCGCTGGCGACCGCCGAGCACTCGCTAGCCTTCGCGCAGCTCCACCCAGGTCGGCGCGTGATCGCTCGCCTTCTCCCACCCGCGCACTGCCCGGTCGACACCCGCGTCGGCCAGGCGGCCTGCGACCGCGGGATTGAGCAGCAGGTGATCGATGCGCATCCCGGCATCGCGCTGATAGGCATTGCGGAAGTAATCCCAGAAGGTATAGATCTGCTCGTTGGGATGCACCGCCCGCAGCGCATCCGTCCATCCCTGCCGGGCGAGGCGCGCGAACGCCTCGCGCACCTCGACGCGAAACAGCGCATCGTCGACCCAGCGCTCCGGCTTGTAGACGTCGCGCTCGCTCGGGATGACGTTGTAGTCGCCGGCCAGCACGACCGGGGAGTCTCGGGAAACCAGCTCCGCCGCGTGCGCGATCAGGCGCTCGAGCCAGCCCAGCTTGTAATCGAACTTGGGCCCCGGCGCGGGATTGCCGTTCGGCAGATACAGGCAGCCGATCACCACACCCCGCACCGCCGCTTCGATGTAGCGGCTGTGAACGTCTTGCGCGTCCCCCGGCAGGGCGCGCCGGATCTCGACCGGCTCGCTGCCGCGCGCGAGGATCGCCACGCCGTTCCAGCTCTTTTGTCCGTGCCAGATGACCCCGTAGCCGGCGGCGCGGATCGCGGCTTCCGGGAACTTCTCCTGCGGCGCCTTCAGCTCCTGCAGACAGACGACGTCGGGGGCCGCTTCGCCGAGCCAGCGCTGCAGGTTGGGGAGGCGCGCGCCGATGCCGTTGACGTTGTACGTGACGATTCGCATGAGTCCGATTCGGGCCGCAGGACGACCGCGCACATCGTAGCCCGCCGCGCTGCGTACCGCAGCGCTGCCGGAGCGCGCCACCGCGCTATAGTTGCGCCCGGCGCAGGACGAGGGCACGACGTGCGCGTTGCGACTGCGATACTGGTGACGGCGCTCGCCGCGACGGGGGCATGTGCACCCGCGGAGTGCGCGCCAGCCGCGGCCGGCAACGCCGCATCCTGTCCTGACGCCGGGCTGAGGCTTCCTCCCGGATTCTGCGCGTCGGTGTTTGCGGACGATCTCGGCCACGCCCGTCATCTCGTCGTGGCTGACAGCGGTGTCGTGTACGTCAACAGCTGGAGCGGTCGCTACTACGACAACCGCCCGCCGCCGCCGGTCGGCTTCCTCGTCGCTCTGCAGGACACCCGGGGCGACGGCAAGGCAAGCGTCACCGAGCGCTTCGGAGCCACGCCCGCAGACGGTGGCCGGGGCGGTACCGGGATCGCGCTCTACCGGGACGCGCTGTATGCGGAGGAATCCGACCGCATCGAGCGCTACCGGCTATCCGCAGGATCGATCGCACCGCAGGGCAAGCCCGAAGTCGTGGTATCGGGACTGCCGCTGACGGGCGATCACCCCATGCATCCCTTCGTGATCGATGCCGACGGCGTTCTGTACGTCGACGTCGCTTCCGCGACCAACTCCTGTCAGGCCCGCAACCGCCAACTGGAGGTGCCGGGTAACCAGCCGTGCACCGAGCTCGAGACGCGCGGGGGCATCTGGCGCTATGACGCGACCCGCACCGATCAGAGGTTCTCGCCGGCGCAGCGCTACGCGACCGGGATTCGCAATGCCGAAGGGATTGCCGTGGGCGCGGGCGGGCACGGGATCTACGCCACCCAGCACGGCCGCGATCAGCTGCATCAGAACTGGCCGAAGCTCTACCGGCCCGAGGCGGAGGCGACGCAGCCGGCGGAGGAACTTCTGAAGGTTCAGCCGGGTGGCGACTACGGCTGGCCCGCGTGTTACTTCGATGCAATTCAGGAACGACTGGTACTGGCACCCGAGTATGGCGGTGACGGCGGCAGGGCCGTCGGGATCTGCGCCCAAAAGCTCGCCCCTGTGGCCGCCTTTCCCGCCCACTGGGCGCCGAACGATGTGGTGATCTACACGGGCAGGAGTTTCCCCGCGCATTACCGCGAGGGCGCGTTCATCGCCTTTCACGGATCCTGGGATCGAGCGCCGTACCCGCAGGGCGGCTACAACGTCGTGTTCCAGCCGCTCGCGGCGGAGGCCGCCGCGGGTCGTTGCGAGATCTTCGCTGACGGTTTTGCCGGCGCGATCAAGGAGCCGGGACGTGCGGAGCATCGTCCCTCAGGCGTCGCCGTGGGCCCGGACGGCGCTCTTTATATCTCCGATGACCAGCGGGGCCGCATCTATCGCGTCACCTACCGCGGTGGAGCGACTGCCGAGGCGGGAGCTGCCCGCACACCCTGTCCGCCGGCGGATGAGCCGGCGGGAGCGATCAGCGCGACCGCTGCGCCCGCGGCAGCCGGCCGAAGATGAATCCGAGCGTTGCCGCGAGTCCCGAGGCCACCAGCACGGCGAACTTGGCGGTGGCGAGCAGCCCCGGCTCGGCGAAGGCGAGAGCGGCGATGAAAATCGACATGGTAAAGCCGATGCCGCCGACAGCGCCCATGAGGACGATGTGGTTCCAGCGCACGCCGTCTGGCAGCGCACACAGCTTCAGTCCCACCGCAGCGCGCGTGGCGAGCACGATGCCGAGCGGCTTGCCGAGCACCAGTCCCGCTACGATCCCGACTGCGAGCGGTGCGCCGGCGGTCAGGTCCAGGCCCTCTACCCTCACGCCCGCATTGGCCAGTGCAAAGAGCGGCATGATCCCGAAAGCCACCCACGGGTGCAGCCGTGTCTCGACGCGCACCAAGGGGGTAGTTTCGCCACCGCCGGCTGCCGGCTGGCGCTTGCGGCGTCCGAAGTCGAGCGTGGCGGGGGTGAGGAGACCGAGCAGCACGCCGGCGAGTGCCGGGTGTATGCCGGCGCGCAGCATACCCCACCAGGCGAGCACCCCGGGCAGCACGTAGGGCAGCGCTGCGGCGATGCTCAGGCGCTGCATCACCAGCACGAGCACGACGCCCGCGGCGAGGACGGGCAGCCCGGTGAGTGCAAGGCCGCTCGAGTAGCTCAGCGCGATCACGGCGATCGCGGCGATGTCGTCGATGATCGCGAGCGTCAGCAGGAGCATGCGCACTGCCGGCGGCACCCGGCCGATGAGCGACAGGACTCCGACGGCGAAGGCGATGTCGGTCGGTGTCGGGATCGCCCAGCCGTGACGCGTCGCCGGGTCGCGGTTGACGAGCAGGTAGAGCAGTGCCGGGACCACGACCCCTCCCAGCGCGGCGATGACGGGCAGCGTCGCGACCTTGGGGTCGGACAGCGCGCCATCGTTTACCTCGCGGCGGATCTCGAGCCCCACCAGGAGAAAGAAGACGGTCATGGCGCCCTCGTTGACCCAGAAGTGCAGATCCTGCGCGGGCAGTACTCGCCCGACTCCCAACTCGAGCTTGAGGCGCCAGAACGCCTGGTAGGAATGGGCCCAAGGTGAATTGGCCCACCCGAGCGCGAGCGCCGCCGCCGCCAGCAGCACCACCCCGCTGACCGCTTCCACGCTGATGAAGCGCAGCGACCAGATGCTGGCGTATGCAGCCGGCGGGGGATTCATCAACTCGCGCCGGAGTCGATTGAGGCGGACCTGAGCGGCCGCGCGCCTGCGCCTACATCTGCGGAGCCCAGGAGCTGCACCACCCGGCTGCCTTCACTTCCTTCCCCGGAAACAGCTGGCAAGGTCCCTGGGCGGAGCCGCTGGCGCCCTGGTACAGGCCGCAGTTGGCGCAGTTGCTCCCCGGAGTCGCGCCTTTTGCGGCACTTGCGTTCTCGACGTACTTCACCGCCTGCGCCTCCGGTGAGCCGACGGCAAGCAATGGCGCGGCCGCGAGCGCCGGGCGCGTGAGGTCGGCTGCCATCGGCGCGAGCGACATACCGAGCGCCAGCCGCTGCAGCAGCGCGCGGCGCGACAGGGATTGCGGTTGGTCCATGGGTTCCCCCCCGGGAGAAACCCAAAAATACCCCGGTCGGCGCCCGGGCTCAATTCGCCCTGAGCATGCGCATGCCGTTGAGCGTCACGAGCAGCGTCGTACCGACGTCGGCGACCACCGCGAGCCACAGCGTCGCGAGCCCGGGGATCGCCAGGGCGAGGAACGCGAGCTTCAGGCCCAGGCTCAGTGCGATGTTCTGCTTCACGATGGTGCGGTTGCGGTGCGCGATCGACAGCGCCGCCGGCAGGCGCTTGAGGTCATCCTGCATGAGCACCACGTCGGCGGTCTCCATGGCCTGCGCCGAGCCGGCGCCGCCCATGGCGATGCCGACATCCGCGCGCGCCAGCGCCGGCGCATCATTGATGCCGTCGCCCACCATGGCGACCGGTCCGTGAGCGCGGCGCAGCTGCTCGATGGCGGCGAGCTTGTCGGCGGGCATCAGCCCGGCGCGCACCTCATCGACGCGGCCTGCGCGCTGTGCCACATCGCGCGCGACCCGCTCGTTGTCGCCGGTGAGCATGACGGTGCGCAGCTCCGGCACCGCTCGGCGCAGTGCCGCGAGCACGGCGGGCGTCTCATCGCGCAGGGAGTCTTCGACGCCGATGGCTCCGATCACGGCCGAGTCGCGCGCCACCAGCATGATCGTGCGGCGCGATTGCGTGAGCGCGGCGAACTCGCCGGCGCTTGCGGCCGCACGCGCTCCGACGAGCGCCTCGGTGCCGACCGCCACGGCGCTGCCCTGCAGCTGGCCGGTGACGCCACGCCCGGCGGTGGCGACGACGGCGGCCGCGGGCGGATAGCGATGCGCGATGCCGCGCAGCCGCGCCGACTGCATGATGGCGTGCGCGATCGGGTGCTCGGAGCTGCGCTCGACCGAGGCTGCGAGCGCGAGCACGTCGTCGCAGCTGGCGCAGGCGGCTTCCGCGTGCGGTTCGTGCTCGCAGCCGCGTGCCTGCACGGCAGTCACCCGCGGACGGCCGTGCGTGAGCGTGCCGGTCTTGTCGAAGGCGATGGTGCGCACCTCAGCGAGCCGATCGAGCTGCTCGCCGCCCTTGACCAGCACTCCGGCGCGCGCCAGCCGGGTGAGCGAGCTCACCACGGTCACGGGGATACTGATTACGAGCGCGCACGGGCAGGCGATGATGAGCAGCGCGAGGCCACGGTACAGCCAGCCGCGCGTGCCGTCCGCAGTATTGAGCAGGGCACCGCCCCACAACACTACCGGCAGTGCGACCACGAGGATCGCCAGCGTAACCACGGCCGGCGTATACCAGCGCGCGAAGCGGTCGATGAAGGCTTCCGCCGGCGAACGCTGCGCCTGGGCCTGCTCGACCAGACGCGCAATGCGCGCCACGGTCGAATCGGCCGCCGCGCGGGCCACTTCGACCTCGAGCGCTCCTTCGCCGTTCACGGTGCCCGCGAGCACCGCTTCGCCGGCCCGCCGTGCAACCGGGATGCTCTCGCCCGTGACCGCCGCCTGATTGACGCTCGACATGCCGGATGTGATGACGCCGTCGGCGGCGATGCGCTCGCCGGGCTTGACCAGGATCAGGTCTCCGGGTACGAGCTCCGCTGCGCGCACCACGCGGGTATGCTCGTCCCCGTCATGAGTGTGACCATGATCAGGCTGTCCGTGCTCATGATCGTGCCGGTGGTCATGTGCCGGCGGGTCGGCGCCATGCGCCGGGGCCGCGCCCGAGCGGTGCAGTAGGGTCGCCGTTTCCGGCTGCAACTGCATGAGTGTACGCAGCGAGTCGCGCGCCCGCGCCGCGCTGAAGCGCTCGAGTCCCTCGCCGAAGGCAAACAGCAGCACCACGGTAGCGGCCTCGGCCGTCTCACCGATGAGCAGCGCGCCGAGCGCGGCGAGCGACATCAGCAGATCGATGTTGACGCGGCGGCCGAATACCAGCGCCCGCGCGCCCTTCATGAAGATCGGCGCGCCGACCAGCACGACGGCGGCGATGAGCGCCAGCGAGCGCAGCTCCAGCGCGGTCGTCGTGGGCGCGACCGCGGCGCTCGCGGTCGCAATGAGCACCGCGACCGCCGCGGCGAGCGCCAGCCGCTCCTGCGGGTCGCCGAGGAAGAACCGCAGCACGCCCCACGACCCGGCGCGGGCGCTGGCAACCGTTGCCGTCGGTGGCTGCGCCGGCGCCAGGCGGTAGCCGAGCTGCCGCAGGCGCCGCTCGACCTCGTCCAGTCCGACCGCGCCCTCGATCTCGAGGGTCTCGGTGGTGAAATCCACCGTCACGCGGTGCGCGCCCGGCAGCTGACGCAGCCCATCCTCGATGGTGAGGGCGCAGCTGCCGCAGTCCATGCCGGCGATACGGGCGTGCAGCCGCCGCGGCGCCCCGGACTCGCCCGTCTGTACCCCCTCGGCCTGTCTCACCGATCGCTCCAGCTCACCCGGCGCGCATGCGCCCGCCATCAGGATCCACCTTCAAGCTAGGTTCAAGGTCAAGGAGCAGCGCAGCCGGCGCCGGCGGCGCTCAGGCCGCAGCCGCCTCGAGCGCCAGAAACAGCTGCGCGAACAGAAATGCCCCGTCCCCGCGCGCGGTGAGCAGCTCGCCCTCGGCGGTCTGGGCCAGCGCCAGATCGACGTGCGCCGCGCAGCCGGACTCGGCGTCCTTGAGCTGTCTGAGCGCCGCCGCCACTGCCGGATCGTGGCCGGGCAGCAGGACGCTGTAGCCGTCCCCGTCGCGCCAGACATGCACGTGCTTGCCGCGCAGCGCCGCGAAGATGCGCTCGCGCTCGGTGTTGGCCAGCGAGCAGCCGATGCGGCGCATGAGGCGCGTCATGGAAGAGGGGGCCACCTGCCCGCCGTGATCGCCGCACACGTGCTCGAGCAGATCGCGGTACAGCCGGCCGGCCGCGCCGCCGCGCCCGATGCGCTGCGCGAGGCTCTCGAGGAACAGCTCGAGCTCATGCCGCAGCACCATGAGCTCCGTCAGCCGCCGCTCGATCTCGAGGAAGCGCTGCTCGGCTATGCCCACCACGGTGCGGCCGGCGATGCCGTTGCGTCCCCGACCCTTGAGCACCGCGCGGATGTCTTCCAGCGACAATCCCAGGCGCTGCGCCCGCCGAATGAACAGCAGCGTCCGCTCGGCTTCGGCGGCGTACAGACGGTAGCCGCCCGTGCTGCGCCGCGCCGGGCGCAGCAGTCCCTCGCGCTCGTAGAAGCGCAGCATGGAGGTACTGACATGAGCGCGCTCGGCGAGCGCCCCGATGGTGACCAGGGAGCGGTGGGCCATGTGGCGCATCTTAGCGCCGCGGTCGCTCAGCTCGAGGACTGTGCGAAAGTCTCCATCATGAGGCCGGTGCCGCCGCGCGAGACATGGGCGACCACGGCAGTGCGCCGATGAAGCTTGGTGACGGTGCCGAGACTGATGGCGAAGGACAGCACTACCTGCTGGCCCTTGCGCAGCCCCAGGTTGGATGTCTCGATGAAGACACCGGTGGCGCTGAGATTGACGGCCTTGCAGAGCTTGCGTCGGCCCCCCGGCACCGTGATGTAGACGATGGTGCGAGCGCGATGCCTGGTGTGCAGCCGGCGTTCCACTGCTGACCTTCGTCGGTGCTGTTGTTCTGCTGTCCGCCCCTGGGCCCATTATGCCCTGATCCACGCGGCGTGCCGTAGCCCAGTGAACTTAATTCTGCGGCGTCGCCGCGTGCCGTCGACCCTCAGCCGCCCTCGAGGAACGCGCGGATCTCGCGCCCGAAGGCCGCGAGGTCGACCAGAAAAGCGTCGTGCCCTTCGATGCACGCGAGCGGCGCAAAGCGCGTGGCGACGCCCGCGGACTCGAGAAACCCCGCCACCGCCTGCTGCTCGGAGACCGAGAACAAGAGGTCCGTGCGCACGCCGATGACGAGCGCGCGCTCGAGGCCTGCCCGGCGCAAGACGGCCACCGGCTCGCCGTGGGCCGCGAGGTCGAAGCGGTCCATGGCGCGTGAGATATACAGATAACAATTGGCATCGAAAACGCTGACAAAGCGCTGCGCCAGGCTTTCCAGGTACCCCTGCACGGCGAACTCGGCGGCGAACGGGCCGCCCGGCTGCATATCGGCGCGGATCGGCTCGCGGTCGAAGCGCTGCTGCCACTCGACCGCCGACCGGTAGGTCACGGTGCCGAGCTTGCGCGCCAGTCGCTGCCCGGCCACCGGCGGACGGTCGGCGGTGTAGTTGCCGCCCGCCCAGTTCGGGTCCGAAGTGATTGCCTCGCGCTGGATGGAGCGCAGTGCTATCGCGAAGGGTGCGGCCGCCGCCGTGCCCGATATGCACACCAGCCGCCGTGCGGCCTGGGGGAAGAGCGCCGCGTACGCGAGTACCACAGACCCGCCGAGCGAGGGGCCCATGACGGTGTCGAGCCGCGTGATGCCGAGCGATCGGGCCGTCTCGAAGCCCCCGCGCGCGATGTCCTCGACCGAAAGATCCGGGAAGGTGAGCCGGTAGGGCCGGCCCGTGGCCGGATCGATCGAGGCCGGTCCAGTGGAGCCGAAGCAGCTGCCGAGCGAGTTGACGCAGATGACGAAGAAGCGCTCGGTATCGATGGCCAGCTTCGGTCCCACCATTCCTTCCCACCACCCCGGGCTCGGGTCTTGCGGCGAGGCCGCGGCGTGGGCGGGGGGCGAGAGTCCGGTGAACAGCAGCAGCGCATTATCGTGCGCGGCGCTGAGTGTGCCCCAGGTCTCGTAGGCGATGCGCGCACCGTGCAGCACGCCGCCGCGCCACATGGGGAAAGGATCGGGTAACGCGGCGAACTGGCGCGCATCCATGGGATGGGCGTGGTCGCTGACGGAACCGCCCGCGCCGTTCTCTCAGGGCTCCGGATCGCTGCCTTCGGCGATCCCCTCAAACAGCACCGTCGAAAGATAGCGCTCTCCGGTATCGGGGAGCATCGCCAGGATCACCGATCCCTGTGCTGCCTCGGCGGCAACCTTGAGAGCCGCCGCGAACGTGGCGCCCGAGGAGATACCGCAGAAGATCCCCTCGCTGCGTGCCAGGGCGCGGGCGCTCTCCACCGCTTCGGCGTCGGTCACCGGCAGGATGCGGTGCCCCACCTCGCGATCGAGCACCTTGGGGACGAAGTCCGGCGTCCAGCCCTGGATCTTGTGGGGCGCCCAGGGCTTGCCGGAGAGCAGCGCCGCGCCCGCGGGCTCGGAGACGACGATCTGCACCTCCGGCCGCGCCAGGCGGATCATCTGGCCCGCGCCGGTCAGCGTGCCGCCGGTTCCCCAGCCGGTGACGAAGAAGTCCAGCCGCCGCCCCACGAAGTCCTGCAGGATCTCCGGCCCGGTGGTATTGCGGTGGTAGGCGGGATTGGCCTCGTTCTCGAACTGCCGCGCGAGGAACCAGCCGTGCCGGCGGGCGAGCTCCTCGGCCTTGCGCACCATGCCGCTGCCGCGCTCGGGCCCCGGCGTCAAGATCACCTTCGCGCCGAGCAGGCGCATGATCTTGCGGCGCTCGACCGAGAACGTCTCGGTCATGACGGCCACGAACGGATAGCCCTTGGCCGCGCACACCATGGCGAGCGCAATACCGGTGTTGCCGGAGGTGGCCTCCACCACGGTCTGGCCGGGCTTGAGTGTCCCGCGGCGCTCGGCGTCCTCGATGACGGCGATGGCGAGCCGGTCCTTGACCGAGGCCAGCGGGTTGAAGAACTCGCACTTCACGTACATCGTGACGTGTGGGGGCGCGAGGCGCTGGATGCGCACGACCGGGGTCTTTCCGATCGTGCCGAGAATGCTGTCGTAGATCATGATGTCCTTCTACGCCCCCCGCGATCGGCTGCACAAGCAGCCGTGGGGCCTCTGTAAGACTTTGTCGTTATAGTCCCATGATCAGATTGCAAAAGCTGCTGTCCCGGGCGGGCCTGGGTTCGCGGCGCACGGTCGAGCAATGGATCCGCAGCGGGCGGGTGACCGTCGACGGGCGCATCGCGCGGCTCGGCGCCCGCGCGGAGGCGGGGGCTGACGTGCGCCTGGACGGCAGGAGGCTCGGGCTCGGGGGCGAGACCCCCGGCGCGGAGCTACTCCTTTACTACAAGCCGATCGGCGAGGTGACTACGCGCCGCGACCCGCAGCGCCGGCCCACGGTATTCACCCGGCTGCCGCCCCCCCGTCAGGGGCGCTGGATCAGCGTCGGGCGACTGGATGTGAACACCGCCGGCCTGCTGCTCCTGACGACCGACGGGCAGCTCGCCCATGAGCTGATGCACCCCTCGGGCGGGATCGAGCGGGAGTATCTGGTGCGCGTTCGCGGGCGTCCCGGGCCGGGCGTGCTCCGGCAGCTGCGGGAGGGCGTCGCCCTCGAGGACGGCCCGGCGAGATTCGACCAGATCAGCGCCCCCGACCCCGGCGAGCGTGCCGGCAGCCACAGCAGTTTCCACGTCGTGCTGCGCGAGGGACGCAAGCGTGAGGTACGGCGCCTGTGGCAGGCGCTGGGTTTCGAGGTGAGCCGGCTATTGCGGATCCGGTACGGCCCGATCCGGCTGCCCCGCGACCTGCGCCCGGGGAGTGCACGGGTGGCTGGGGCCGGCGAGCTCGAGGCGCTGCGGGCCTCCCTCAAGCGGTCGGTTGCGGCCGGGGGCCCGGTGCGGCTCCGGCAAGCAAATAACGGGCCAGGAACGCATTGACACCCCGCAAGGGCGAAATCAAAATACGCGGCTCGTTTTGCGGAGGGGTACCCAAGCGGCCAACGGGAGCAGACTGTAAATCTGCCGGCTTACGCCTTCGAAGGTTCGAATCCTTCCCCCTCCACCACCCGGGGACGGACGAATCGGCGGGGAAGCGGCCGGCAGATCGTCGCCATCAGCGCGGGTGTAGTTCAATGGCAGAACCTCAGCCTTCCAAGCTGATGACGTGGGTTCGATTCCCACTACCC
>Ga0187769_10002256_pt1 | contig 11236 bp, 6 predicted proteins | sample 0116_SJ02_MP02_1_FD_133140 | JGI IMG/M metagenome (GOLD analysis project Ga0187769, IMG submission 133140) | Tropical peat soil microbial communities from peatlands in Department of Meta, Colombia - 0116_SJ02_MP02_10_MG | ecosystem: Environmental > Terrestrial > Soil > Wetlands > Peat | place... | reverse complement strand
TGGGGGACTTCAACGGCGACGGGAAGCTCGACCTGGCCGTGAGCATCGGAAACCCCGGAGGTATGGGCCCTGGTATTGTCAGCATCTTCTTGGGCAACGGGGATGGGACGTTTCAGGCCGCTTTGAATTACGTCGCTGGGTCCGATCCCTACGCCGTAGCGGTGGGAGACTTCAACGGGGACGGGAGGCTTGACTTGGTTGTGACGGATACCCTTGGCAACAACGTCGGCGTGCTCCTGGGCAATGGGGATGGGACTTTCCAACCCGCTCTGGATTTTGGTGTCGGAGGGTCACCCATATCCGTCGTGGTGGCTGATTTCAACGGAGACGGAATCTTGGACTTGGCAGTGGCGAGCCTTGACGATCTCGACGTAAGCGTGCTCCTCGGTAATGGCGATGGCACATTCCAAAGCGCCGTGAACTACGGCACCGGACTAGGTTCGTGGGGGCTGGTCGCAGGAGATTTTAACGGCGATGGCAAACTTGATCTGGCCTTGCCAGACTTCGGGCAAAGCATCGGAATCCTGTTAGGCAATGGGGACGGTACATTCCAACCGGTCATGTTCCAACCGATCATGGACCCCGTCACCGGGTCGTCGGTTGGACTGGCGGCGGGAGATTTCGACGGCCAGGGCAGGCTTGACCTTGCCGCCGCTAATTCGCTGTTGCTGCAGTCCACTCTCGTACCTTCCATGACCAACTTGACCTTTCCCGTTCAGGTCCTCCAGAGCGGAAGCATGCAGACCCTGACCCTCACCAACGTCAGCGCACAAACCTTAAATATCAGTGGCGTCGCGGTGACTGGAGCGAACGCGGGTGATTTTACCGAAACCGATAACTGCGGCTCACCACTTCCTCTTGGAGCTACCTGCACCGTCAGTGTGACCTTTACGCCCACTCAGATCGGTCCGCGGAACGCTTCGGTTAGCATCAGCGACAATGGCGTGGGCAGCCCGCAGGCGATCCCATTGATTGGGACGGGGGGATTCTTGGGACCCAACGCTACTTTGTCATCGGCTAGCCTGACCTTTGGCGAACAGACCGTGGACACAACCAGCCAGGCGCAGTCCATCACGCTGAGCAACTTCGGGACGATGCCACTCACGATCACGAGTATCCTTGCGAGCACTAACTTTGGTGAAAGTAATAATTGCAACTCGACTCTCGAATCGGGAGCCAACTGCACTGTCGGCGTGACCTTTACGCCGGGACAGACGGGCAACTTGACCGGCACACTCTCCCTCACCGACAACGCAGCCAACAGCCCTCAGATGATCTCCATAAGTGGCACCGGCGTCAGTTGTCAAACCAAGGGAGAACAATGTTATGGCGGTCACGCGTGTTGCCCTGGGTTGCAATGCGTGGCCGGAGGAGATCGAGCCTATTGCGAGTCCGTGAGATCGAAAAACACCTCCAGGGCAAGCTCGTTCTGGGACCGGGTGAACGCGAACAAGTAGCGGGGCTCAAGCGCGACACTACGGGCTAACGTAAAAGCGACCAAGGAGGCTGCCTGCAGTGGCTGCGCGGGGCATATTATCCGCGTCGAAAACCCAGCCGATGGGGGAGGCTGACATGCAGCGCAAGTCAGTCGGGTCTGCGGTTACCAAGGGGCAAAAGGCCTATCCTAAGGACACAATGAAATCTGCCAAACTGACGATCCTAAATTTCGCAGGACGGAGGATTGCAATGGCGAAACCGCGAATCCCTGCACTGAATGATTGGGCAAAGATAGTCTTCATCGTGTTAGTGTTTTGTTTTGCCATGGCGATTACCTCGCCCGCCCAGACATACACCACTCTGCTGAGTTTCGACGGGAGTGACGGCCAAAACCCAAATGCGTCTCTCGTCCAAGGCACAAACGGCAACCTGTACGCAACAACCTTCGGCGGTGGAGCACACAGCCCGTACGGCACCGTGTTTGAGATCAATCCAGGCGGAACGCTGACAACGCTTTACAGCTTTTGCGCCCAAACCAAATGCAGTGACGGCGACGAACCGGTCGCCGCGTTTTTGCTAGACAGCGACGGCAACTTGTACAGCACGACGTTCGCGGGCGGGACCAACGGTTATGGCACGGTCTTCAAAATCACACCAGGCGGTACGCTGACCACACTACACAACTTCAACATGACCGACGGTGCTTATCCCTCGACCGGAGTCGTTCAAGCCACCAACGGCAGCCTTTACGGCACAACTCGCTCGGGCGGGGGCGACAACGACGGCACGGTCTTCAATCTCACTGTGGATGGCACTTTGATGACGCTGCACAGCTTCGACCGAACTGACGGGTACGAGCCCAATGGGCCACTGATTCAAGCGACGGATGGCAACTTTTACGGGACAACGTATTCGGGCGGGACCAACGGTTATGGCACGGCCTTCAAAATCACACCAGGCGGTACGCTGACCACGCTTTACAGTTTCTGTTCCCAGACGAACTGCACCGACGGTGCCCTTCCTGGTGCCGGAGTGGTTCAAGCCGCAAACGGGAACCTTTACGGAACAACCACCGATGGCGGGACCAACGGATACGGCACGGTCTTCGAAATCAACTCGGCCGGCAGGCTCACTACGCTGCACAGCTTCGACGGAACAGATGGATACTCGCCAATGGCACCTCTGATTCAGGCGACGGATGGTAACTTTTACGGGACAACGTATTTGGGCGGGACCAACTGCTGTGGCAGGGGGCGAGTCACTTATGGCACAGTCTTCAAAGTTACCCCAAGCGGCACGCTGACCACTCTCCACAGCTTCGACGGAGGAGACGGCGACGAGCCCTTCGGTGCGTTGTTTCAGGCCACCAGCGGCACCTTTTATGGCACAACCTTTTATGGCGGAGCCAGAAATGACGGCACGGTCTTCAGTTTGTCAGTTGGCCTCGATCCGTTTGTCGAAACAACTCCAACCTCTGGCCAGGTCGGGACGAAGGTCTTGATCCTGGCAAACACGCTAACTGGCACAAGTAGTGTTACCTTCCACGGCATCTCAGCAACTTTCACCGTTGTCTCCGAAACCGAAATCACCACCACCGTGCCCACAGGTGCAACCAGCGGCACTGTCGAAGTCACGACGCCCGGCGGCGTGCTCACGAGCAATGTTGCATTCCACGTGATACCGTAGCCCGGTGGTCGTCCACCAGAAAAGCGGAAGTTCCAAAGCACAATCTCATGTTCCGGTCTGCCTATGATATGACGCAGCTTGCCCGATAAAGGCGTTAAATCCGGTTAACGCTCAAAATGCCCTGAAATGGCGAATGAAAAGCGCACGCTAGTGACATCGCCTGCTTACGAAGTTAGGCATTCACCTTGACTAGGAAACCCGGCAAGGGGACAATCTACCCCTAGTTTTCGGAGCTCCTGCTTCTCCAGCTTTACCTCCCTGACCGGGGCGCGGTCTCATGAAGGCGCGTATGAGAGTCAACCATTTCAGGCAGCTGTTAGCTTTAGTTCTTGCAGTCACTTCGACTGCTTTCGCCAGCACCACATGGTACGTCAACGGAGTGACCGGTAGCGACAGCGATAACTGCATGTCACCCACGACCGCCTGCAAGACCATTGGGCACGCCATCTCGCTAACGGCATCAGGAGATACCGTCGAGGTCTCCGCTACGACCTATCAAGAAAATCTCACCATCGCCCACAGCTTGACGATCACCGGCGCCGGTGCTAGCACGACGATCATTGATGGTGGAGGGGTCAACACGGTCATCACAATTCCGAACACCACCTCGCACGTCGCTGTTTCAAACTTAACCATTCAAAACGGGAGTGCAAACATTGGCGCAGGTATTTTCAACGCGGGGACGATGAGCATCAACAGCACCACCATCAGCGCGAACGCTGTCCACCTCGGGTCTTCCCCACGCGGCGGCGGCGTCGAGAACGGTGGCACGCTGACGATCAGTAACAGCACGCTCACCGGGAACACCGCTGTCGGCCTCGAGTCTGGTGCCGGTGGCGGCATCGACAACGGCGGCACGCTGACGATCAGTAACAGCACGCTCACCGGGAACACCGCGAGCGGCGGCGATCGACTTCACAGCGGCTACGGCTACGGTGGCGGCATCAACAACGGCGGCACGCTGACGATCAGTAACAGCACGCTCACCGGGAACACCGCGACGGGCAGCGGCAACGGCTACGGTGGCGGCATCAAAAACGGGGGCACGCTGCGGATCAGCAACAGCACGCTCAGCGGGAACGCAGCACCTACCGGTGGTGGCATTGCCGACTTTCTGGGGTCGAGTGCGACGCTGCAGAACAGCATTATCGCAAACAGTTCCTCCGGCGGAAACTGCTCCGGCATCATGACCTCTGATGGCTACAACCTAAGCAGCGACACAACGTGCGATTTTGGTGGCCCTGGCGATCTCAACAACACCAACCCTCAGCTCGGACCTTTGCAGAACAATGGTGGACCGACTGACACTATGGCCATACCCCTTGACAGCCCGGCCCTTGACGCTGGCAACCCGAGCGGCTGCACGAACAATAACGGTCGGCTACTGAAAATAGATCAACGCGGATACCCGCGTCCCGGCAAGTACAAGCACGACCGCCGCTGCGACATGGGGGCCTACGAGAGCCAAACAGACTAGATTGATCGTCCGCCTGGAGCAATAACAGTCGATAAATCCGGTTTACGCTCAAAATCCCGCTTTGCGTCTCAAAGCGTGTAAACACCTGGTTTCGTAAATTGACTATTGCAGGTTCGCGTACTCGGCCCTGGCTTGCTTCAGGCTTCAGGATGGAAATGTCGGGGTCGGCGTTTTTCCTTACCCCCCTTTAGACGGCAAGGGGATTCAGACGAGTCTATTGCGGGAAATTCATCCGGCGCAGAAGGTCTTGGAAGCGCGGGTCGGAGCGGAGCGGGCCGTAAGATTTCGGGTTTTGAAGATAAGCGAGTTGGCTGTCGCGTTGTTTGTAAGCTTTTTCCAGTGATCGGAGTGCCTCCTCCTTTTCGCCGAGAGCCACTTCTATACTTGCGATTCGGGTCGCCGGCACGTATTTCTCCTTGGAGAGCTCTTTCCACTCATTCAACACTCTGAGCGCTTCACTTTTCCTGCCCGCTTCGGCATAGATCGTACCGAGTAGCGTGTCTGTTTCGGGCAGGTCTCCAAGGGCTTTAGCTTTATCGATCTCGGCAACCGCCTGATCATTGAGACTCGTCTGCAGATAAGCCCCTGCCAGATATACATGAGGAGTGGGGTCACTCGGGAAAAGCTCCGCCGTCTTCCGCAGCTCCACAACGGCTTCATCGTGTTTTCCTGCTCTGCTGAGCAGAAGACCCACAGTCGCGTTGACTCTGGCCGATAGGGGATCGAGTTGCAGAGCCATCGCGATCTCCGCCAAAGCCTCCTCATGGCGCCCTTGACTTGACAATAATTGTGCGTACCACTGATGCGCTGAGGCATAACTTGGGTTTAATTGGATAGCTCTCTTTAATTCGCTCTCGGCAGCGGCCCAGTCCCAGTCGTAGAAACGCATTATTTGCCCGAGGCAAGCATGGGCTTCCGAACTAGTGTCATCGCTCTCCAGCGCCTTCAGCGCAGCCGCCTTCGCCTTGGGGAAAACATCATCGGGTTGCAGAACGCCGTTGGTCCCAAGAACGGCGTAGGCGTCGGCAAGCCCTGAATACGCTAGAGCGTAGCCGGGGTCTTTGGCGATGGCTTGATTGAAATAGGAGAGTGCGGTCTCAAGGTCTGGGAGCGTCCGCTTATTCCAGTAGTAGCGCCCCTTCAAGTACAACTCGTAGGCTTCTGGATTCTGCGTGCCTTGCTTGGCGACAAGTTGCCTTTCTGACTTGCTGAGTTTGGAGCGCAACTTTTCCGCGATGTCGCCCGCAATCTGCTGTTGCAGCGAGATGATTTCCGTGTTCTTGCCGCTATAGTGTTGCCCCCAGATTTCGGTGTTGTCCCGCACGTAGGTGAGTTCGGCGCTCACTTCGATGGTGTCCCCTCGCGGCACAACTCGCCCGCTGACCAGCGCGGAAACGTCCAACTCGTTGCCTACCTTCTGCATGTCAACGTCTTTTCCCTTGTAGTGGAAAACCGAGTTACGCGACTTCACCTTTAACTCAGGCACATGGGCAAGATTTCCGATCAGAGATTCAGTGATGCCCTCGCTGAGATAGTCGGTATTGGCATCTCCCGCCACATTGGTGAAGGGCAGCACGGCAATGGAATCAATCTGAGCGACTTTGCTAGATCGCAGGTGCCAAATGCCTGCTACGGCCAAGGCAATGATGCCGATGCAGACGGCTAGGATGACCCACAAATTGCCAAGTCTGCGCGTCTTCTCAGCAGCGAGCATGGCAACTGTTCTTCCAGATTCGCTATCGCGCTTCAGCCGTTGCAGATCGGCTCGCATCTCCGCCGCACTCTGACAACGCAGGTTGCGGTCTTTCTCCAGCGCCTTGTTGATGATCTCTTCCAGTTTCGGTGGGGTGTCAGGGTTGAGTCGAACCGGCGGTACAGGCGTTCGATTCAAGATCGAATCAAACATTGCACCCGAAGTATCGCCCCTGAACGGAAGCGTCCCAGTACACATTTCGTACAGAACGGCTCCGAACGAGAACAAGTCGGTGCGAGCGTCAAGTGCCTTCCCTCGTACCTGTTCTGGTGACATGTAGGCGACCGTGCCCAGCGCACTCCCGGGACTCGTCAGATGCTCCTCGGACTCGACGGTCGGGGCGCTCAGGGCAACGCTCTCCGGCTTGATGGTGACCTTGGCTAATCCGAAATCGAGAATCTTCGCCTGACCCCTGTTCGTCACGAAGATGTTCGCGGGTTTGATGTCCCGGTGAATGATCCCTTTGGAGTGAGCCGCGTCCAAAGCATCCACAATCTGGATGCCCAGATCGAGCACCGTCTCAATCTCCATCGGCTTGCCAGCAATCATGTGCCGAAGGGTCTGCCCCTCCAGCAGTTCCATGGCGATGAAAGTTCGCCCATCGGATTCGTCAATCTCATGGATCGTGCAGATGTTCGGGTGGTTCAGCGAGGATGCGGCTTTGGCTTCCCGCTGGAAGCGACTGAGAGCCTGTGCGTCGTTGTCGAGATCATCGGGAAGAAACTTCAGTGCGACGAAGCGACCGAGTTTCAGGTCTTCGGCCTTGTAGACCACTCCCATCCCACCACCGCCCAACCTCTGGTTGACGCGGTAGTGCGAGATGATCTGGCCGACCAGCGGATCGTGGCTAACCGAGTAGTTTGCCATTGGGGAAGACATTCCTTCCCCTCATCCTTTGAGGTAAATCGTAGGCCTGACCACAGCCAAACTCGCATGAGCTGGGCGTGATGTCAGTGACTGGTGTCACGTCTTTGGCTTACCGCGCCGATCAACTAGCGTAACATCCGGATTTCACTCATTGACCCCTTCCAACCGTAAGATGCCCCCCGGTGGCTGCCCACGTCCCCCTTGGCCATGTCTGGTGAGACCCGGAGGATCGCCCTTGGCTATTCCTGCCGTTTGACACTGACGCACACGCGACATTCACCTTGAGGATTACCGGGGAAAACCGGGCAGGTTTCGATGGTACTCGGCTCCGTAAGTCGTTGCGTATACACGTATTAACGTACGAAGCGAACGAGCGGGCCGTTCGTTAAGAATGGAAACGGAACACGGAGGGGCTACCGAGGGCTAAGTCCTGTAGTGCGATGGGAATGACTAGGGGCACGCCGCAAAACAACGGACCGCTTATAAACACGGTGCGAGCGCTTTTGGAGCGATTCTAGCCCTGTTTGGCACAACGGCTGAGGCACGCTACGTCTGGCCCAAGGAACAGGGTTTGGAGCGAATTCCTCTGCGTTCTGGCCCCGTATTGTGAGCGGCTGGGCCTTGGGTATATTTCGGCAATCCCGGGGCGTGTCCTGAGTGCGGCCTGTGGTCTGCCCTCTCCTGCGGCATCAGGATCAGGGACGGGAAGCCGACGGTACGGCGTACATGCAGACCCGCGAGGTGCCAATGAGTTGCGCTGCGGTTTGACGTACGCCGTGCGCTCAGTCTCTCGGCCCTTCCCCTTTGAAGCGCATGTCCGGCAGGAACTCAGCAAACCGCTCGGCCTTCACCTCGATCCCAACCTACGGGCACAGAAGGACACCCACAGGCGACATCTGGAAAGAACCCGGTTTGCGAATACACCAAGAGATGAAGGGGATTGCCTTGGCGTTACGAGGGCTATTCCTCGAAGAGCGGTTCGCAGGCGTGACTCAGTATCGTCCCAAGGATCAGCCTGCAAAGAGCACTAGACAGGCGCATACCGAGGATTCCTTAAGGGAAGACCAGAGCACTGCCCAAAGGCGATCCTGAGGGTTCGCCAAGGCAGTATTCAGGCCCATGTGCGTCGGGTGCTCGAAAAGGAATGACGTAGAAGGCCGAACATGCTTATTTTCAGCGACTTAGGATTGAATATCACGCAAGCACCCGGCCCAGAATGCTGGAGAACCAGAATTGTGTGTTTTCAATGATTTACAAGATTAACCTACTTAGAGATCAAGTTCTCTCGCCTATGGCACCTCCATCACCGAGAAAGCGACGGTTCATTGACGAAACGGGCAAGCGCTACGGGAGACTGCTTGTCCTGAGGTTCGACGAAGTTCGCAACGGTCAGGCTTACTTCGTGTGCCAGTGCGAATGCGGCAGTCAGGTTTCTGTTAAAGGAGCAAACCTCCGCAGCAAAAACACTACGACGTGTGGTTGCTCACATCGCAAGAAGGCAAGCAACCATCGAGGCAAGATGGCGATGAGACGGTTCGGTCATCACCTCGTGTTTGGAAAAATTGACCCTCAGGCTCCGAAGAGAAAAACTCGTTGGGCAGTGGGGTGCTACTACTGCTGTCGCCTTTCACCTCAAACCGAGCACAAAATCCGATCTGGCAAATTGATCTGCAAATGTCTCGTCAGCACGAGAACAAGTTGGCGCAGGATGATCGACCGGTGCACGAATCCCAAACACCCTTATTTCCACAAATATGGGGGCGCAGGCATCACTGTCTGTGAGCAGTGGCGCGACAGTTTCTTGAATTTCTTAGAGGACATGGGGCGGCGACCTGAAGGAAAAACGATTGATCGCTATCCGAACCCGCTGGGCACCTACAAACCCAGTAACTGCCGGTGGGCAACCAAGAAAGAGCAGGCCCAGAATCGCAGGATGAGAGTGGCACCTGTGCTAGACTGATCCCGAACATCAAGAGCGAACTGAGCAAACGCCTCAGTTCCACCAACCGAATCCGAAGGATCACGGTGGGTGCCGTCTACGGCAGATGTGGTGAGCATGGAGGCTCACAAAGAATGAATCCCACACACACTGAGCTATCCCGTGTCATCATCGGGCGAATTCTCGAAGCATCACCGAATATCCCTCGCGCAAATTTGGAGGGAATGTCTCTGGCAAGCCAGCTCGATCTTCTGTTTCTCTTGCGCGGAAGCTACGGATCGATTGGGAATTTCGTATCCACGCAACGAGCGCTGCGTCACCTCGTCGGAGAGGATGAATTCTGGAGATGGCCGGAGCAGACCAAAACAGAAACCTCGGCAAGTGCCACGGTGAACTGATCACGGAAGGTGGGGACACTTTCAGCCAATTGTTTTGTGTGAACCGTGATTCTACGATTTTTCAGGGTGAGGGTCATGTCAGCGATTTGCTACATCCGAGTGTCAACTGCGGAGCAGGCGAAGCAGCAATACAACCTGCCCACCCAAGAGAAGAAGGTTCGGGATCACTGTGCACGCGAGGGCTGGCCAGTGCTCCAGCTGTTTCCAGATCGAGGTGCGTCTGCGAGAACAGAGGATCGGCCTGAGTTTCAGAAGATGCTTGCGTATAGCCGCAAACACAAGGGAAAAGTCACTCACGTTGTTGTCGCGGACCTGAGTCGTTTTGCACGTAATGTGCGCGATCAGGCAAACGCGATCACGGAACTTCAACAACTCGGCATCAAGGTGGTCTCAGTTGATGAGCCGATCATGGATGACACCGCAGTCGGGAAGTTTATGCGGAATATGACCGCTTCTGTGAATCAATACTACAGCGATGTTCTGGCCGAACGAATCAAAGGTCGCATGGATGAGGGATTTAAGGCGGGACGTTTCCTGCACTACGCTCCTATCGGCTACAAAAATGTAGATAAGAATCTAGTGGTAGACCCGGAGCGCGGTCCTTTGATACGCCAAGCGTTTGAGATGCTCGCCAGTGGAAATTACCCGACTACGGATGCTGTACTCAAACTTGTCACCGGCCTCGGACTGCGAACGCGCAAAGGAAATGTGGTTACGAAGCAAAGTTGGGGCAGGCTTCTGGCAAACCCGGTTTATGCCGGATGGATTGTCTCTGGGCAGAAACGCGTGCACGGCCAACATGAGGCCCTAGTCTCGGACGCTGTGTTCCAAAAGGTGCAGGAACGCATTGGAGGCAAGAGCGTTCCACACAAAGCGATCAGCGATGATTTTCCCCTGCGTGGCCTCGTACGCTGTGCATCCTGCGGGAACTTTCTAACCTCTGGATGGGTCAGAGGCCGCAAGGATCGCTACCCTCGGTACTGGTGCTGGAATCCCAAGTGTCACCACAAGTGTGGTGTGGGCCGGGATGATCTGGAGGCTCAGTTCATCGCGCTGCTAGAACGCATGGAACCCACGGCGGAGCTGATTGCACAGTTGCCAGTGATCGCCGCACGCCAATGGGAGACCCGGAAGGTACGCATCGCAAAGGACGCGGAACAGCTCTCGAAGCGACTAGCAGATCAACAAACTTTGAACCAACGAGCGATCCGCTCAAAGATCGAGTGCGAGATTTCTGCCGAGGATTTCCAAGTAATGAAAACGGCCATCGCTGCTGAGGAAGCCCGAATTCAAGAGCAGATAAATGCTTTGGATTCTGAGCGATCTGCGATGAAAGACCTGATCGAACAGGCGCAGGTTCAATCAATCGATCTCGTAGCTGCGTGGAGGGATGGCAGCACGGCTCTGAAGCAGGAGATGGTACGCGGGTTCTTTCCACAAGGCTTGCCGTACAGCAACGAGAGGAAGTTCTTTGAACCGGCGAACCGTGAGCTAATGGATATGCAAATCAGAGGGTTACGAACCGCAGTTGACGAATGGAATGCCGAAAATAGCATTGGAGCGGGAGACGGGATTTGAACCCGCGACTTCGACCTTGGCAAGGTCGCACTCTACCGCTGAGTTACTCCCGCTCAGCAACGCTAATTGTATCATTCCGGTGCACAGTTTCTGGTAAGGTC
>Ga0187769_10002255_pt1 | contig 11236 bp, 11 predicted proteins | sample 0116_SJ02_MP02_1_FD_133140 | JGI IMG/M metagenome (GOLD analysis project Ga0187769, IMG submission 133140) | Tropical peat soil microbial communities from peatlands in Department of Meta, Colombia - 0116_SJ02_MP02_10_MG | ecosystem: Environmental > Terrestrial > Soil > Wetlands > Peat | place... | reverse complement strand
CGGCAGGCAGCGACGCGGGGCTGAAGGACGTCAGAGTTGGACCCGGATTGGCGACGGTGAGGATGACAGTGTTCGACGCTCCCCCGCCGGGGCTTGGATTGACAACACGCACCGGCAGTGTGGTTGGAGAGCTGAGCTGTGCCGTGGTCAGCGTCGCCTGCAAAGTCGCGGAGTCAACAAAACTGGTTACTTGATTGACTCCGTTCAACTGAACACTCGCGCCTGCCACGAACCCCGATCCCGAAACGGTCAACGTGACGTTAGGCGTTCCAACGATTACGGTCGCAGGCGAGATGCTAGAAATCACGGGAACCGAATTTCCGGTGATCGCAAAGGCCATCGCATTCGAAGCTCCACCCGCCCCGGAAGGATTTACGACCGTGACCTGCACTGTAGAGTTGGTAATCACGTCGGCTGCGGCGATTTCTGCTGTAAGTTGACTGGCGCTGACGAATGCCGTAGTGCGGTTAGATCCATTCCACTGAACCACGGAACCCTGGACGAAGCCGCTGCCGTTTACCGTGAGAGTGAATGAGGGTGATCCTGCAACAACGGTCGCCGGCACCAAACTCGATACGAGCGGAGACTGAGACTGCATAGTTGCAGAAGGCTGCGTCGCTGGCCCGCCCCCGCCGCAACCAATCAGAACTAGGAGCCACAGACAGATCGCATATCTGCAAAATGCATTCAGCATAGTGGCCGCCCGACTGCCACTTGCACAGTTAGCAGAAAGCCTACATCAGCCGGCATTGGCAAGTCAGTGATGTCGGGCACGTTACCTACGTAACCAGCGAACTAGCCCAAAGCGGGTTGTCGACGCTACTAGGCTGCATGGCGTCTGCTTTCCGACGCGCCACTGTCACCAAATCCTTCTTCCCTCGTCGCTGACGGGATCATCTTCCTTTGGTGATACTCGTTTGCTGGCCTAAGACTTGCCGGCCGTTTTTGGTAAGCCAGGTTTTTTTCACCCTCGATTGTTGGCGAGTCCGAGCAGGCTGGTATCACTGACCGCCACTGTGGCTTGCGCCTATAATCAGCGCGTGGCCGACGACCAATTTCGACGGCGCATTCTGTTGGCGGACAGTGATACAGATTTCCTTCAGGTATGCTCGAATCAACTCCGCCGGAAGGGCTACGACGTTTTGACTGCCGAGGACGGATTCGCCGCGCTTCACGCCTTACGCGGTGCGCAGCCAGATGTGCTGGTTGCGGAACTGAACTTGCCGCGCATGTCCGGATTCGAGTTGCTGTCCGTGGTGCGAAAGCGATTCCCGGCGATTTCGGTGTTAGCCCTGAGCGACGAGTACACGGCTGTGACTCTGCCTCCCGAGGCTATTTGCGACACTTTCCTCAAAAAGGCTTCCGGCACCGCCTTTGAGGTGGCAGAGCAAGTGCGGGAGCTGGTGAACAAATCCCCAGTTCGGGGCTCGCGGGCAAAACTAGATTTCGCTCCAGTTTGGGTGCCCCGCTCAACGGTTGGATACCTCATCCTGACTTGCCCGGAATGCCTGCGTTCCTTTTCCGCCGCTGAACCAAAAATGAGCCCCGCGGAGGAGACCTGCATCTTCTGTGGGGCCAGTGTCAAGTTCCAGATGAGTTCTGTTGAGGCCGCACTCGTTCCGCCACCTGACTCGCCTCATCTCAGATCACAAAGCGTGAGAGAGCAAGCGCGTGACGTCGTTGCCCGTAGCCGGAAAGCGAGAATCCGCTCTCATGGCAATGACCTGACTGAAAGGCATAAGTTGCGCCCAGAAGCTGTCGAGGCTATCAAAGTAGAAATTCAGACAGGGCATACGTTTGCACGCATCGCCTTGGACTCAAATGACCCGAAGAAAACTGTCCGCAACAGAGCCCATGCACGGAAGGCCTATGAGACTGCGCGACGGTGGGCAGAACAGGCACTACTGCCCCAGGCAGAGTCGAAGGAAATTGCCGAGCGGTTGGAATCGCTCAAAGCAGAACTGAGAAAGCTGAGGAAGTCGAAAAGACGATAATTGGCGTGAACAGGCGTTTGGGCTAGCTGGGGATCGCAGGCTGGCCCAGCCCCTGCCGGATTGGTGGGCGAGGGCTTGGTGTGCAGGCTGCCCGTCCCGCTGTCCCTTCCCCGGTCCCTGTAAGGCTGCGCTGGGCGTTTCAGACCGTTATCGGCTTGTGCTCCGGCGCCCAGCACTTTCAGAAGCGGCCAGTTAGGAAAATGTGGACTTTCCAAAAACCGGAGCGCGGAGTGGGAACCTCTCGCGGCGCTGTGCCACCTTCACTAAGCGCGCGTCGGCGCGGGCGTAGCGGCGGCGCGCGTTTGCCAAGCCGGCGGCGGCATGTTCAGCATAAATCCGATAAGCCACGCGAAAGACCTGCCGCAAATCCGTCCCGTCGATCAGCAGCGACCGCAACTCACTGTGTACCTGCGCCAACTCGTTGGCTCTTTCCTCGTCAAATATGTCTTCGATGGGAACTTCCGGCGGTACCTTGTAGAGCACGGCATTCAGCACAAAATCACTGAGGGTCCGCCGTTCAGCCTTGGCTGCTTCGTGTATCTTCTGAGCCTGCTCCGGTGTGCAGCGTACACAAAAGGAGACGATGTTTTTCCCGTGCGGCATAAACCGTCTCTGTTGCCGGCAGCCCGCATCACGCTACTCTTACACTGTTCCGTGCGAGCGCGCGTTTCTTTGGATAACCCGCCCCAGTCCTTCCGGGAACTCGCCGTTCATCACGTAGTCGTCCATCAGCCACAGGGTCCGCTCGGGAACTTCAGGGCAATCAGAAAGCAGGATGATCGGCACGTCGGGAAACTGCTGCTTGATGTGGCAGGCTACGACTTCCGGGTCTATGCCTTGCAGCGCGTAATCCAGCAGAACCGCAGCGACTGGGGCATGCTTCAATATGTTGACCGCGGCGTCGCCGCTCGACGCGACCTCGACGCAATAACCGCGAGACTCCAGAGTGGTTTTGCGAAGCTCCAACAGTTGTGGGTTATCGTCGATGCACAATACAGTGGCGGAAGCCATGGCGAACCTCCTTACAGAACCAGGAGAACGATGCCCACCCGGTCGGCGCCGTCGTTCTGCGGCATCCGGCCAACTGCTCGAATGTCTCAGCTAAGGGGCGCCGGTCAAAAACCTACGTGGCGCAGTCGTTCTACTAGGTTATGGTTGACCGGTTCCCGAACAAACAGGTATCGCCCAATGAGAAGTCCGATGAGCAAATAGATTGAACGACGCATTGTCCAACCCCTGCAATCTTCTATAGCACTGGGCGTTTGGCAAGCGCTGTGACGGAACGCACAAAACTCGGTGATGTGCAAGCATATGATAGCCACATGCAACGAGCGCGCTCCTGCGGATAGCCATCACTAGCTTATTGTTGTACTCTCGATTTTGGTGCTCCCTGCTGACAATTTCCTAAAATTCGATGGTGGCCAGCGCTTTCAATTTCTGCATAAACACAAAAAGGCACCGGAGAGAATTCCCGGCGCCTTCGTCGGCCTTCGGCCAGCCTGGCGATTATCAGACTGTAAACGTGGATTTATCCACCCACTCGCAATACCTGACCTTAGAAAACGCATTCGTCGCTGCAGGCTATTTCAACGTGGTTACCACTGCCCTGCGCGGGGCCAGTTGCGCGCGTGCTTCCTTGACGAACCCGAGAAAACGCCGCGCCAATTCGCGGATTTGGTGCTCCTTGCGCAGTTCGACGGCATCTTGCGGGATGAGCTCTTTGCCCACGCCCAGCGCCGCGGCCCCGGCCAGGATGAAATTCGCAGCGGTTTTCTGATTGACGCCCCCGGCGGCGATCAACGGCACTTCCGGAAAGGGCGCCTTCAAAGCTCGTATGTAACTCTCGCCGCCCAGCGGCGCGCAAGGGCACACCTTGACGAAGTCGGCGCCTGTATTCCAGGCAGTGATCACCTCGGTCGGGGTGAGGGCGCCGGGCAGCACCACAACTTCTTCCGTCACCGCAAACTTCACGATGTCGAGGTCGAGAGCGTCGGTGGTCAGAAAGCTGGCGCCCGCGTCCAGGCAAAGGCGCGCGGTCTTGCTATCCCGTAAGCTGCCGGCGCCCACGATCATCTCCGGCAACTGGCGCACCAGATGAGAGATCACCGCGATGGCATCGGGGACGGTCATGGGGATCTCCACGATTGGAATGCCGCCACGGGAGACAGCTTCGGCGGCGAACTGTGCCTGCTCCGCCGCCGTGACCCGGGCGGCAGGGATGATGCCGATGGCTTCAAGGCGCGCGCGTACTTCTTCTTTTTTCACGAGAGTCCTCGGGCTGAAGAGCGATTCTATCGCCAGGGGCGAGGCGATACCAGCGGAGCGGCTTCGGAGTGGGGACCCGCGCCACAGCAGGTCCTTCGCTTCGCGACCGCCCAACCCGCAAAAGAAGCGGGTCGCAGAATACCCTGGCGTTCGCTCCGCTCAGGATGACAACGAGCTTTTTTCTTCGCTGACTATTGCTGCTTACCTGGGCTGTTCGGCAGTGATGCCGCCGCTCTTTTGGGCCAGCCTTTCGGCTTTCATTTTCTTGGTGGCCATGGTTTTGTCCACCCAATCATCGGCCGCTTTCAGGTCGGCGGTGCGAGCGTCGGGGTTGCCACACTCCAAGTCAGCCTTCTCCCGGTAGAGCAGATTCAGGTAGGCCATAGCATCGTCGTAATCGGGACGAAGCTGCAGGGCCTTGTTCAGGTTATCGATGCCGTCTTCCACCGTGGCCAGGTTGCGGGCGCGCAGCGATTCGCAGACCTTCTTGTCCTTCAGCGGCTCATCAGCCTTCAAGCCCAGTTTGGCGCGCTCTTCCTGCCGCGGCGCATAAGCCTGTGTCCAGTCAATCACCGCGACGGAGTAATATTCTTCCGGATCGTTGGGATCGAGCTGCTTGGCCTTGGCGTGATACTCCTTGGCCTGATCGAACTTCTTCATGTTGAAGTACAGCGAAGCGATGCCTTTCACGCTGTTGGTGTTTTTGGGATCCATCTGCAGCACGCGCTTGTACTCGTCGATGGCCTGCTGCCCCATCTGGTTGTTCTCCGGCGTGTCGGCGCCGGGGATGTACTGCTGGGCATAGGCGGTAGCCAGGTAAAGACGGGCGTTGAGCAGCTTGGGATCGAGCGCCACCGCGTTCTTGAAGTGCTCGATGGCCAGCTCGTAGCGGGCGTTCTTGTAGGCCTGCACGCCCTTGTTGAGCTGGTCGCGGGCCCGCAGCTTGGTGCATCCGCCTAACAATGCGAGCACGGCCGCCAGACCCAGCACGGCCGTCGCTCTGGCCGCGGCGCTGACGCGCGGCCTCTGCTTTGCAATTTGCTTCATGAGTGCTTTTTCTCCGTAGATCAAGATCCCTCTTGCCCCTCGAGCCGTGTCAACCGCTGCTCAGGGATCTGCGCAACGTGCAGCAGGCGCGCGGTCGCCTCCATGATCTGCGTCAGGTATACCTCGTGAGTTTTCACCGACTCCGCAAGGCTGTGGACGTCGCGAGTAAGCAGCTGCACCGACTCGGCGAGGGCTTCGTGACGTTCCACCAGCCGGTCGAGCCTTTCGTCAATGTTCACGCGGTGTCACCGGTTGCAGGGGCTAAAGCCCTCTTCATTTCGGCGCTTGGCGGCACGACTGAAGTCGTGCCCTGACACGAATCGTCGCCTCCGCTTGATGAGTGCCTGCGCTGCCTCTACCCAGCGGCCAAAGCCCTTTAGTTTCCGAGCCGGGCGGCACGCCCTGACACGTAACGGTCAAACAGGATTCTTCAGGAGCCTTTAAATCGTGCCTTGAAACAAGGCTAGCCGCCAGCCTCGATCTTGGCGGTGATCAGACCGACCTTCTCCACCCCGGCGGCATGGGCGATGTCGATCACCTGCGCCACCTCGACAAACTCCAGGTCCGTATCCGCCTTCACGAACATCACCTTTTCGGCGCGCGTCTTGTAAATCTCTTCCAGGCGGCCCTGCAGGTTCTGCCAGGTGACGTCGTCCTGGTTGATCTTCAAAGCGATGTGGCCGCCGCCGCCCTTCAGCACCTGCACCACGATGGTGCGGTCGCCGGCCGGAGGCGGAGTCTTAGCGTTGGGCGGAGGCGGCTGGGGAACCAGCGCGTCCAGCCCCTTGGGCGTGAGCGGGGTGATCACCATGAAGATGATCAACAGCACCAGCAGCACGTCGATCAGCGGGGTTACGTTGGGATCGGCGTTGAGTCCGCCGGGCCCACCGATTGCCATGGCCATATTCAGTTCCTCATCATTCTCCGCTGGGCATGCCCGGCGGAGGGGGTGCCGCACCGGCTTTGCGCTGTTCGGTGAGCAGACCGAGTTGGTCCACGCCGGCGGCGCGCACGTTGTCCACCACGTCTACCACGTTGCCGTACTTGGTGCGGGCGTCCGCCTTGATGAACACGCGCTTATCGGTACGGCTGGCCAGCCGGTCCTTCACCAGGTGGGTGAGCTGGTCGGCCCCCGATACCTGGTCGGCGCCAAAGAAGATCTTGTTGTCTTTGGTGATGGCGACCAGCAAAGCGTCTTCCTTATCAGCGTCCGGCATGGCTTGCGGGTTGTTCACCTTCGCCAGGTCCACACTAACGCCTTTCTGCAGCATGGGGGTGATGACCATGAAGATGATCAACAGCACCAGCATCACGTCCACCATGGGGGTGACGTTGATGGTGGAGTTGACGCGCATTATTCGTTTAGCGATTGCCATAGTTCAACTCCCAGGGCGCGACTAACGGCGCACAGCGCCGCGGCGCTTGAGGAAGTAATCGATCAACTCGCTCGACGAGTTGTCCATCTCCACATCGAAAGCTTCCACCTTGTTGGTGAAGTAGTTGAACATCATCACTGCGGGAATGGCGACAAACAAGCCGACAGCGGTGGTCACCAGCGCTTCCGAAATACCGCCGGCAACAGCGCCCAAACCGGTGGCCTTCTGCGCCGAAATTCCCTGGAAGGCGTTGATGATGCCGACCACGGTTCCCAGCAGGCCGACGAAGGGAGCAGTAGAGCCGATGGTGGCCAAGCCGCCCAAACCGCGCTTCAGTTCGGCGTGCACAATGGCTTCGGCGCGCTCCAGCGCCCGCTTGCTGGCTTCAATGTCCTCGCCCGGAATGTCGGCCGACTCACCGTGGGCCTTGAATTCCTGCAGGCCGGCGGTAACTACCTTGGCCAAGTGGCTCTTCTTGTGGCGCTCGGCGACACGGATGGCTTCCTCGATCTTGCCTTCGCGCAGGGCGCCAGCCACGGCCGGAGCGAACATGCGCGATTGCTTGCGGGCGGAATTGAACGCCATCCAGCGGTCGATCATGACCCCGATCGACCATGCCGACATGATGAACAGGATGATCACTACGGTCTTGGCCAGCACACCCATCTGGTGCCACAGAGCGACCGGGTTCCAGCCTACTTCTCCACCTTCCTGAAAAATCCACAGCGCGGCGCCGTGGAAGCTGTTCAATCCGAGAGTTGCGATTTGCGCTAAAAACATGGGTTAATCCTTTCCTCCTCAGAACTTCTCTAACGCGTGTTTTTGAATCGGTAGGCCCACCGCCATGCGCTGGCCGGGCGCCTGCCTTTTAGCACGCCCACCAAGAATGGGATTCGAACAGGTACACGTTTAGGCTCTTGGCTCTTCGCTTTTGGCCGAAAGCTGAAAGCCAACAGCTAAAAGCCCTTCCCGCGGCGGCCGCGGTCACATCTCCACGACCGCCGCGTAATCTTGATTCTATCCCCCAGAGAGGGTGAAATTCACCGTAATTGTGGTCTCCACTGGTACCGGTTCCCCATTGAGCAAGTAGGGCTTATAACGCCACTGCTTGACGGCGTCCAGTGCGCTCTGCACCAGCATAGGATGCCCACTCATCACCCGCAGGTTTTCGATGGTCCCATTTTTGCTGATTTCGGCCTGCAGAACCACCGCCCCTTGGATGCGGGCTGACTTAGCAATCGCTGGATATATCGGCTTAACTTGGTTGATCAGATTGCCTTGCTGCACGCCTGCCGAGACCCGCACTCGGGGCGGTGGCGCAGCTACCTTGGGCACTGCTACCGGCGTGGAACCGATGATGCCTCCGATCACGCCTCCCATAGATCCGCCCGGCACTCCGCCCGGTACACCCCCAATCACCCCAGCCGTGGTCATAGGCGGAGGCGTAGCCTCTTCCTTAATCATAGCGATTTTCTCGGGAATCTTGGTGGGGGTGCGAAGCTGACCATTGATCATCTCGCTCTGCACCTTGACTACCCTGACCGGCGCTGCAGCCGGCGGGGGAGGAGGTGGCGGGGGCGGCGGAGGCGGCGCTACCAGGAAAGTCATCAATTGCTGCCTGGGCAGCGCTTCCGTGTAAATGAGCGGAATCAGGATCATTATCCCGATCAGCAGACATTGCAAGACGAGCGACAGCAGGGTGGTCCAACTCCGCCGCGTCTTAAGCCTGCCTACGGACTCCACAAGGCTGTCTTCGAACATGGCTTGGCTCCGGTAGTTTCCAACCTCTAATCTTTAGACACCGTCAGCCCCCATTTTGCTCCCATCAGGCCTTGGCCTTCACCTTCTCCCGGCGACTGGCCTCGGCTGCAACCGGTACGGGTCGTCCCCTCCGGCTGCCGCGCCAATCCTGATAGGCCACCAGCATCGGGGCGGCCACTGCAATCGAGGAATAAGTCCCGATCAGGATGCCAATTACCAGCGCGAACGAGAAGCCGTGGAGTACCTCGCCACCAAACAGGAACAGAGAGAGCACGGTCAGAAATGTCAGCCCCGAGGTCAGGATGGTCCGGCTCAGGGTCTGGTTGATGCTGCGGTTCACGATGTCGGCTAGCTTTTCTCGGCGCAGGATCTTGACGTTTTCCCGAATACGGTCGAAGACCACGATGGTATCGTTCATCGAATAGCCCACCAGGGTCAGGATAGCGGCGATAACAGTAAGCGTTATCTCTTTGTTCGTCAATGAGAAAGCTCCGACCGTGATGAGCGTGTCGTGGAAGCACGCCACCACCGCCGCCACCCCGTAAATGAGCTCGAAGCGGAACCACAGGTAAACCAACATGCCGGCCAGCGAGTAGAGCGTAGCCAGCAGCGCCTGTTTGCGCAGTTGCTGGCCCACCTGCGGACCGACAATCTCTACATTCCGCACTCCGAAGTTGGAAACGAAAAAATCCGGTTCGATGGCGCTTAGCACCGCCGGCGGGACGGTTCCTTTCAGCTCGTCCAGAGAATTCAGCACTCCGCCGCGGGTCTTGTCGCGGAAGTCGACGATTTGCCGCGCCAACTGCCCATAACGGGTATCGGCATCGGTGCCGAGGTGCAGCGGATCGCGGCTGAGCAAGTCATCCTTAATGCTCTGCACGCTGCTGTTGTTGAGGTCCTGTTTGCCTTGCGGAGTATTGGTCTCCAGCGCCTGGATGATCTCGTTCTTGCCCTTGTCGAGGGCCTGCTCGGTGGTTTCTTGGATATCGAGCGCGACCACCACCTCATTGTTGGAGGGCAAGCCGTAGCGCTGGATGCGGGCATTATGCAGGCCGGCACGGTCCATGGCCTTGCGGATGTCGTCGGCGTTTGGCGCCTGCGCAAACTTCACGTACACCAGCGTCCCGCCGCGAAAATCAATCCCCAGCGGGATGTGGTGCCAGAACAGCATGGAGAGCACCCCCGCCACGCTGAAGATCAGCGAAAACGACAGGAAGTACCACTTCTTGCCCAGGAAATCGATATTTGTGTTTCTGAAAAATTCCACGATTAAACCCAGCCCCTAGCCTCTAGCTCTTGAGGGTGCCCCACCCTTCGCGGTTTTCGAAGGGTGGGGATTTGAACACTCCCACCCTTGGCAAAATCGGCCAAGGGTGGGGCACCCCGCATATGACAAATCCAAAGGTCCTTCGCTCGCCCTTGCCGAGCAGGACTCGGGGTGACCAATCGCGAACATTACGCAAGTAACTAAATGCTCAGAGCCTCTCCTCTCGCCTTCCGGTTCAGCACTGCGTCGAAGATCACTCGCGACACGAACACCGAGGTAAACAAGTTGGCGAGCAGACCGAAGGTCAGCGTTACGGCAAAGCCTTTCACCGGCCCGGTGCCGAACAGGAACAGGATGGCTGCCGACACAATCGTGGTCACGTGGGTGTCGATGATCGTGACCCAGGCGCGCGCGAACCCCTGGTCCACGGCCGAGTAAGGCGTTTTGCCGTTGCGCACTTCCTCGCGGATGCGCTCGAAGATCAGGACGTTCGAATCCACGCCCATGCCGACGGTCAAAATCACGCCGGCGATGCCGGGCAGCGTCAGCGTAGCTCCGCTGAAGCCCAGGAATCCCAGCAGGATGACCAAATTCAGGATCAGGCCGACATTGGCATTGATCCCGGCTCCGCGGTAGTAGACCAGCATGAATGCCAGCACTACTGCCATGCCGATGATGGCGGCGCGCACGCCCTCGCGAATCGAATCCGCGCCCAGCGACGGCCCTACCGTGCGCTCTTCCAGGTAGCGGATGGAAGCCGGCAGCGCGCCCGAATTCAAGATCATGGCCAGGTCTTTCGTTTGCTGCTCGGTAAATGCCCCGGTGATGCGGCCGGTATCGTGAATCTGCTCCTGGATGGTGGCCACTTCCATCACTTTGTTGTCGAGCACCACCGCCAGCTTCTCGCTAACGTGCGCGCCGGTAAAGTTGGCGAAACGCCGGCCACCGTCGCCGGTGAGGATGAAAGTCACGTCCGGGCGGCCATTCTCATCGCGCGAAGGTTCGGCGTGACGCAGGTCGGTGCCGCTGACCGCCGAAGATCGCGACACGATGTAGTACGCCTCCTCCTGCTCGCCGCTGCTGCCGATGCTGCGTCCCTTGAGCAACACGCTGTTGGCCGGGAGCATGCCGCCGTTGGCCTGCAGCGCTTCTTGCTCGCTCTTGTAGGGGCCGTTAAATGCCTGGCGGATTTCCAGCATGGCGGTGGACTGGATGATCTGCTTGACGCGCGCCGGATCATCCACGCCCGGCAGTTGCACCAGGATCTGGTACTGCCCCAGGCCGTGCTCCTGGATGGTGGGCTCGGTGACGCCGAGCTGGTCGACGCGGTTGCGGATCGTCTCGATGGCCTGCGTGACCGCCCGGTTCTTCAGATCGTAGGCGACCGTCGGCTTCATCTCCAGCAGCCAGTTGTTCTCTGCCAGCGACGTCAGGTTGTACTCGGGAAGCCGGTCTTGCACCAGGCTGCGGAGGTCGCCGCTCGCCTCCGGGGGCACGCCCTTGAGCATGATCTGCTCGGGATGGTT
>Ga0187769_10002254_pt1 | contig 11237 bp, 10 predicted proteins | sample 0116_SJ02_MP02_1_FD_133140 | JGI IMG/M metagenome (GOLD analysis project Ga0187769, IMG submission 133140) | Tropical peat soil microbial communities from peatlands in Department of Meta, Colombia - 0116_SJ02_MP02_10_MG | ecosystem: Environmental > Terrestrial > Soil > Wetlands > Peat | place... | reverse complement strand
CGAGGACTGCGCGCAGATCGCCGGAGAGCGACGGGCGCAGCAGGTTGTGCTCGGCGTCATAAAGGTAGACGCCATTGGGAAGCACCACGTCGAGCTCGATGTCTTGGGAGTTCATGGCCGAGGGGGCGGTGCGGCCGAGACCGGGCTTGACGTCGCGCGGGCGATTGACGCCAAAGGCGGCCCAGAGCAGATTGGAGAGGGCCTGCGGGGAAAGCGGCTTGTCGGCGAAGGCGCGCGTGGTTCTGCGCTGCGAGAGCGCTTGCATGAGCGGCATGCCGCCGGTGATTTGCGGCGCAGGAAGCTGGATGGGCTTGAGTTCCGCGGCGGCCTGGGCGGGCGTTGCCGCTTGTTGTGCAGAGGCGGAGGCGGCCCAGAGCATGGCCGCCGTGGATACAAGCAGGATGGTTGCGGATCGGTGAACAAAGCGGAAAGAGACGCGCATGATCGTACCTCGACAAGGACTGCAGGGCACGCCCGCCTCCAGGGCGCGCGATTCAGGGAAGAGATTCGTTGCGAATCTACGGCAGTTCCACAATTTAGCTCTGTGCACAAAGCAGCGCAATGCGGCAAATCACACAAGTCGATCGCGGGTTGGCGTGTCATGACCAGGTCCAGCGCGGGCGAACTCGCATCCGGCGCCGCTGTTCGGCTCAATCCATCAGAAAAGCTAGCGACTGCAGCGTGCTGATTTCGAAGGGCTTGCGGCAGCGCACGTTGGCGCACTGCAGCTTGTCGTCGCGGCGCACCATATAAGATTGCGCCTTGGCAAAGCGGGCGCGGTCGCGCTCATCGGCTCCGCGCGGCACCTGCTGGCGTTTGCGGCGAACCACCCAGGTGACCCGGTACTCTGCGGCCTGGCCGCACTTGGGGCAGGTCAGGCTGTGAGTGCGCTGCTCCGTGGTCTCGTTGAAGAAGTCGCGCTCTTCCATCGCTGCCAGCTCCGGTCTTCATTCTCGCGCCGCGAGGCTGGGGCTGTCCATGAGTTGGTGCTTGGCGGGAAGAGGCGGCTTGCGAGCTGGCCGTTGGGGATCGAGCGCGCGACGGGCTTCTTCCACGCGAGCAGCTTTTGTTCCATACTCATGGTTGCCATGGCAAGACGAAAGAAGAGCGGATTTTCGGCGGCAAAGGCTGTGAAGGCCAACGCTCGCGAGCGCGTGGGCCAACCGAAGCCGTCGCGCGTGCTGCCCGGCGCGCCGCAGACGGGGCGCAAGGCGAAGTACAAGCCGAAGCTCGAAGAGATACTGCGCGAGGAGGGGTAGACATAGCCAAGGCAAGCGGCCTGGCTGGCGATCCGCCATTGGGAGGAAGTACGCCAGATGCTACTCGCCACACTGCAGGGGCGCTATGCGCACGTCATGCGCGCCGCAAGGCTCGCTCAGGAGGTCCAGTCAACGTCACTTCTTCTTTTTCTTTGGCTGGGCGGGAATATTGCTCATCAAATTCGCCAGCGCATTCGCCTCGGCCTCTCCCTTGGACATACCGAAGAGCACCATGGTCATATTTGTCATGGCGTCGGCCGCTGCTTGCTGCAATCCGTAGTTGTAGGGATAAGGGTAACCGGGCGACTGCACCGGTGCGTACTGTCCCGCGGCGCTTGAAGTCCAAAAGACCCCGCCCGTCCCTTGCATTCCTCCGATTTTGTCGCGCTTTGCGCATCGCAAATCAGGCCGGAGACCGTGGCCGTAACGCGGCTCAGGCTATCGAGCTGAATCGCCATCGTCCAGCGCTCCCCGGGCTGCGGGCTATTGGTCTCGACGGCCTCGTAGTGCTTAGACTTCAGAACATTGGCCGCCATCTTGCGCAGTTTATCCAGGTTGACCTTCCCTCCCTTCTTGTCTGTCCTGGCATCAACAATGGGAAGAATCGCAATTTTCTCCAGCGGCGCGAACTTCTCCTGCAGCGATTGCAGCCCGCCGTTGCGGCGCAATACCGCCGCCATCTCCTTGTGGTTGCCGGTCACCGCGAGCTCGAGAGGCGTATTGCCCGTCTCGTTGATGGCGTTCACATTGGCTCCGTGAGCCAGTAGCAGTTCCGCCACTTCCCTACGATCGTTGTTGGCAGCAAAGTGCAGCGCCGTCCAGCCGTGGTTATCCTTTTCGTCGACTTCGGCTCGATTCGCCAGCAGCAGTTCCACCACCTCCCGGTGGCCTTGCTCGGCCGCCCGATGCAGGGGAGTATCGCCATCGTTGTCCTTGGCGTTCACCTCCGCGTTGTGGGCGAGCAGATAGGCCGCCGCGTCTTTTTGCCCGGCATAGGCCGCCCACTCCAGCGCCGTCCAGCCGTGCTCGTCCTTGCTTGAAACCAAGTCCGAATGATCCTTGATCAGCGCCTGCATCCGCTCCATGTCCCCCTTGAAGGCCGCTTCGTGGATCCCGCCCGGCGCCGGCGCCAGAGCCGTTGCTCCAGCCTTGGTTGTTCCGGCGCTGGCTGCTCCAGGCGCCGTGGTCGAAGGTCCCGAGCTCTGCCCCTGGTTCTGCTGCGGTGTTCCAGCAACCTCGTTTTGCTGCGGGGGATTCGCGACATTCTGGATGGGGCCACACCAGGAGCCAGCGGGCGTCAGCAGCGCAACCAAAACTGCCGCGGCAGGCGTCAAGCGCCGCCGGTCTCCGCTATTCAAAACTCTCTGTTGAGCCGGTGCTGTCCCCGCGCTCGCAACGATGCGGGCGCCACGGTTGAGGCAGCTGAAGAGAACGTTCATATCTCCACCTTTCCCTTTCTCGCTTGTGCAGGTCCCGGTCGCTGTTGCGATTGGAGTCGTTCTCCAGATCGGGGCAAGAGGCTCCGCTGCGTGCGCATCTCCCAGCCGCTTCGTCCCTGTCGCTACATCTGCGGGCCGCCTAGTTCGAATCTCGACCGGCCACAACTCCTCAATCGCCCGGTCCGAATTCAGACTGCTCTCCGAGTCGATGTTCCTGCACAGGGTCTCAAGGAGTTTCTTAAGCCGGCTCATGTTCGCGAAGGCGCCGGTGTGCTCGCTCCTGCGGACCGGATCGCGAATGGCCTTTGGAATCCATTGGCTCAACCAACTTCCCGGAACTCCTCGCGGCCCATGTGGATGGATTTATGGAAGGAATACTAGCATGAAGGCGCCCCAGGACGTAGCTGCGGTAGTGGTGCAGTTTGAATCACTTTCCGATGCAGAAAGTGGAAAAGATCAGGTTGAGGATGTCGTCTGGGGTGGTTTGGCCGGTGAGGGAGTCGAGAGCCCAGAGGGCGCGGTAGAGGTCGAGCAGGATCATCTCGTGGGGAATGCCGTTGACGTTGGCTTTGGCGGCATCGGCCAATGCGCCGAGCGCCGTCGTGACGGCCTGGTGCTGGCGGATGTTGGTCAACATACCGGGCTCGGCTGCGGCGCCGCCGGTGGCCAGAGACAAGATGCGCTCGCGCAACGCGGGCACGCCTTCTCCGGTGAGCGCGGAGGTGGCAAGCGCAGGGATGCCGGCGACCTCCGCGGGCGGTGTGAACGGCGCCTCCTTAGCGGCAGGCACAGAGGATTCCCGTTTTGCGGGCGGTGCAAGGCGCTCCAACAAATCGTGTCTGGTTCCCAGCAGATCGCGCTTGTTCAGCACGGCGAGGGCGGGGCGGCCTTCGACGGCAGCCAACAGCGCCCGCTCTTCGTCGCCGATGGGTTGCGTTGCGTCGAGGACGACGAGCACCAGCGCGGCGTCGGCCAAGGCTTCGCGGCTGCGCTTCATGCCGATCTGTTCGGCTTCTTCCACGGATCCGTGCGCGGCTTCGCGCAGGCCGGCAGTGTCGACCAGCTCGATGGGAATGCCGCCGAGCGAGATGCGTTCGGTAACGGTGTCGCGCGTGGTGCCGGGAGCGGCGGTGACGATAGCGCGGTCGCGCTCGACGAGGCGATTGAACAGCGAGCTTTTGCCGACGTTGGGCCGGCCGACGATGGCCAGCGACAAGCCGTCGTGAACGATGCGGCCGCGCGAGAAGGAGGCCTCGAGCGCGGCGAGCGGCGGCGTCAGCGCCTCGATGCGCCGGGCAATCTCGTCTTGCGGCGTCACGTCCACATCGTCTTCGGCAAAGTCGATGCCGGCTTCGAGCAGGGCGATCAGCTCGACCAACGATTGCTTGACGGGAGCGACGCGGTGGCTGAGCGCGCCTCCCATCTGGCTGGCCGCCTGGCGCGCCTGGGTGAGCGTCTGCGCTTCGATCAGGTCGCGCACGGCTTCGGCCTGCGTCAGGTCGATACGCCCGGAGAGAAACGCGCGCTGTGTGAACTCGCCTGGCTCGGCGAGACGCGCGCCCAGCTCGAGCGTGCGGCGCAGCAGAAATTCCAGCACTACCGGCGAGCCGTGCGCTGCAATTTCAACGAGATCTTCTCCTGTGTAAGAGCGCGGAGCGGCAAAAAAGGTGACGAGGGCCTGGTCGATACTCTTGCCTTCGGGGCGTGCGGCTTGTGGGCCGTTGCCCTCCGCACGCTCCGCATCGCGGACCTCGGCCAGGCGCGCCCGGGCGTGCTCCAGGGGCTGGCGGGTCAAGACAAGCTGGGCCGCGATCGATGCGGCCAGCGGCCCGCTGAGGCGCACGATGCCGATGCCGCCGCGGCCTGGGGGCGTGGAGATGGCGGCGATGGTGTCGGTGGCAGCGCCGGTCGAGGCCATGGATGTACTCAGTTTAGTGTTGCGCGCTGTTGGCTCGGAAAGAAGAGGCGGAAGGAATCCGGTAACCGCAGCGGCTCGCCGGCTTCAAATCCACTTTGCTCGCGCCAGCATCTCCAGCGCGACTTCGGTGACGGATCGCGTCTCGTTGGAGATCGTGAAGTCCTCAACCTGCGCCTCGTCGAGAATCGAATTCAATTGCGCGACCCGTGCAACATAGCTTCTGCGTAAAACGCCTTTCTCCCGCCTGTCGACGCGCCGCTCCATGGTTTCAATGTTGGCAGCGAGGCGGCAGACAACGATGCCCGCATCGGGAAGAATGCTGCGGCAGAGTTCCAGTTGCGCTTTGTCCTCCAAGGCACGCGCCATCAGGAAACGGCGCACGCCCAGTCTCAAGTAGTTCGTGCAGATGGAGCGGAGATTCTCCCATAGGACGTCGTCACCGGCGGCCGCGGGCAGATAAGCGACGCCCAGTGCGTCCGCGTCGATCGCTGCATGAACGATCCGGCGCTCGACGAGAATGTCCGATGCCTCGTAAAGGACGGCGGTCTTGCCCGACCCCATGGCCCCGGTGATGATGAGAAGAGATTCCAAAATTCCTCCGCCGCTTCTCGATGCTTTCACGTTTTGAGCGCTGCGGGAAGAGCCATCCTGGGAACGATGGATCGCCGCGTCCGCAGAAACCAATCCTCTACAATAAGCCGATGCCGGAGCTGCCTGAAGTCGAGACCATCGCGCGCGGTGTGGACAATCGCGCGCACGGGGACCGCATCGTCGACGCGTGGTTCAGCTCATACCCGCAGCCGTTCAAAACGCCGCCGGCGCAGCAGGCGAAAGGCCTTGTGGGATGTGCGATTCTGGCTGTCCATCGCACGGGAAAGCACATCGTGTTCGAGCTGGACCAGGCCGGCGCGAAAGCCAAATCGCAAGCCAAGAAGCGCGCGTCTGAAAAAGCAGTCGAGCCCGACGCGCAATGGATCGTGCACCTGGGCATGACCGGCCGGCTTCTGGTGACGACGCCGGAGGCCCCGCTTGCCCCGCACACCCATGCGCGGCTGGCTCTGGCCAGCGGGCGGGAGCTGCGATTCGTCGATCACCGGCGCTTCGGGCGTCTCGAATTTCGAAGCCTGAGTGCGCATGTACCGTTTCGAGCGCCGGGTTGGGAGCCGCTCGAAATTGGCGCTCAAGAGTTCGCTGCACTGTTTCGCCGCCGGCGGATACCCATTAAGGCAGCGCTTCTCAATCAATCGCTGCTAGCCGGCGTGGGCAACATCTATGCCGATGAGAGCCTATTTCGAGCCGGCATTCGTCCCCTGCGGCGGACGAACCGGATCGCGATGGCCGAGTACGGCCGACTGCGGACCGCGCTGCGCGCGGTGCTGCGGCACGCCATCCGGTCGGGCGGTTCGTCGGTGTCGGATTACGTGGACGCTGACGGCGAGCGCGGCTTCTTCCAACTCCAGCATTCCGTCTATCAGCGAAGCGGTGAGCCGTGCCGGAGGTGCAAAACCCCCATTCGGCGAGTGTTGGTGGCGGGGCGCGGAACGCACTACTGCCCCAACTGCCAACACTGACAGGCAGCGGGATCGCCGGCCAGGCCGTGACAGCTATGCTTTTTGGGAGGATTACCGCAAGCTCATTACCATAATTGAGACATTCGAGCTGCCGGATCACCCATAAGTTGCAGAAACCAGTGAGAGTTTCGAACGGAACGCCGATTGCTACATCCATGGTGCCAGTGATGTGTCGGCCGCGCGGGAAACCCAGCGAGCCAGGACCACAAAGGGCGCCCGGCCAGAGCAACCGCCAACGAGCGGCCCTCAAAAGGGAGAAGCCAACCGGGCAGCCCATGACGAGCGGTGGACAGACCCACCGCTCTTCCTGTGCTGGAGGCCAGTGACGAGCGCAGGCACTGAAGCGCCACTCCCGAGCGAGTGGCGCTTCTTGCGTTTGCACCCTGTGTCATTCCGCAGCAGCCCGGGTTCCCAAGGTCACATGGCAAACGGGATTCTGCACTGGCGAGCCACTTGCCACCAAAACCGGTTCGCTGTAGTATCAGAGTTGCCTATCAGGCGGCTGACGCGGGCTACCCCGATGTGGGAAGAGCAAGCTCGCCGCCCAGCGAGCCAACACGCCCCACAATTCCAGATCGAAGTAGACGGTGCGGGACGAAGGCTCACATAGGAAAGGGCATCATCTGAGAAATTCGAAAGGCCGCGCCGAATCGATCCCGGCGAACGGAAGGAGCGGAATTTGGCTCCCGCGAGTGATGCGGCGATCGCATTTCCCAGAAACTCAAAGGTGGAATCGTGGGGACAAGGGTGGTTGGCCGGTGTGTAGAGTGGCTGGCCCGTCGGCAAAGCCAGAATCGGTGTGGTTCGGTTGCTGCCGGGCACAGTCGTCGCTCCCGATGATCGCGCCGGTTGAGCAGTTACGGCTTCGCCATTGAGCAACTTCGCGATAGCACTCGCCGCGTGGTCGTTGGTAGCCGATATATCCCACCGGGGGGAAGGGTCCCGGCAAATTCGCCGCGCCGTGCGGCACGGTCAAAAGATCGCGCAAGCGGGCCAGATCGAGCTCTATCCATAAGCGCAACGCGCAGTTCAGCGTTGCGAAGAGCAATGCATTAGGAAGTACACGCATCATGACAATCGAATCGCCACAGCCCCAGCCTGAGCTGGGGCCCGCACCGGACAACGGTCAGGTGCAGTCGCGCGGCCATCGCCGCCGCCGCCGCCGCCGCAAGAACAAGTCAGGCCAGCAGGCCGGAATGGCCGCCCAGCCCGTGCCAGGCTTAGCCCAGCCGCAAGTGCCAGCGCCGCCGCCCCCACAGTCCGCACCGGCGCAGCAGACACATCACCACAGCCACGGCCAGAGCCGGAAAAAGAAGAAGTTCTTCCAGAAGAATCCTCCGCCTGGGCAGCCTGGCAACAGCGTCTCCGCGCCATCGCAGGGGCGGCGCAAAGGCCGGCAGAAGGGGCCGCGCATGTTCGTCGGACCCATGGACCACAGTTATCGCGCCGTGAACGGCAACGTGGCTGACGGCCCGCCCTCCACGATTCCCGTGACGGGCAACGGCAAAGGCGGAAGCTATTATCCCGACGCCTATATGGCCCCTGCCGCGCCCCCGCGCCACGACGCGCCCACGCGCATCTTCTGCTTCATCGAGGACCTGTTCTTCCTGGCCAAGATTCAAGAGACGGCGCGCAAACTTGGCGTGAAGGTCGAGTTCGTGAAGGGCGACAAGGACCAAGTGTCGCGCATTTACGAGGCGCCGGAGAGCGAGAAGCCCGCACTGCTGGTCTTCGACCTGAACAACCTGAATGCCAAGCCCATGGCGCTGATCCCCAAATTCAAAGCGAAATTCAAGAAGGCTGTTTCCATCGTCGGCTTCCTCAACCACCTGCAGGGCGACCTGAAGATGAAGGCCATCGAAGCGGGATGCGACGTGGTGATGCCGCGCTCGGCATTTTCGCAGAGCCTGCCCGTTCTTCTGCGCCGTTACGGCGTGGAAGAGGAAGAGGAGCTCGAACGGCAGCCGGCGTTCTAAAGGCAGGGAGCAGCCAACAGCCAGTAGGGAGTAGAGAGAGGCCGCCGGATCGGTGCTGTTTCAGTGTGTTTGTCGGGGATGGCTGAAAATCCCTTGCCTTCAGTGAGAGACATTAGTTTTCCTTTTCTCCACTGGCTGTTGGCTACTCCCTGCGTTTGTTACCCCGGCGGCCAGGTCATCTGGCGTCCACCCATGAGATGCAGATGCAGATGGTCGACGGTCTGGCCGCCGTCGTTGCCGGTATTCACGACGACGCGGTAGCCTTTAACGAGCTTCTTCTGGCGGGCGACCTCCGCCGCGGCCCATAGCAGATGACCGAGCAGCGCCTGCTTGTCCTTGCCGGCTTCGTTGAGCGATGCAAAATGTTCGCGAGGCACGACGAGAACGTGCACCGGGGCCTTGGGATTGATATCGGCAAAGGCGTAGACGAGCTCGTCCTCATAAACCGGCGTCGAGGGCATCTGCTGGTCGACGATCTTGCAAAAGGTGCAACTCATGGCCTGACCAGTGTACACGTGCGGATGGAAGTCCACGGTTCGGCCCACGCAGCTTTGAGATCGCGAAGATGGTTGCAAATAGTGTCACTAAACCCAAGCATGATTTCGTTTGGTTCTCGTCTTCCCTTCTCGCCTTACAATGGCCACATGGCGACGGCCGCCGCTTCCCCTCCCTTCCGCATCGTGCATACGGTCTGCTCCCACGACTGCCCGGACTCCTGCGCAGTTCTGGTGACGGTCGATTCCGGCGGTCGCGCGGTGAAGGTTGAGGGCGACGCGTCACAGCCGGTGACACAAGGGTTTTTGTGCGGCAAGGTAGCCAAGTATCTCGATCGTGTCTACGCACCTGACCGGGTTCTCTATCCCATGCGGCGCAAGGCGGGCGAGGCGAAGAGAGCGTTGCAGCGCGGGAGCGAGCACGAGGCATTTGACCGTGTGAGCTGGGACGAAGCGCTGGACGCCATCGCTGCGCGGCTCCAGGAGATTAGCGATCGCTACGGCCCCGAGTCGATACTGCCGTACAGCTACGCAGGCACCACCAGCGTGCTGGGCTACGGATCGATGGACCGCCGCTTCTTTCATCGGCTGGGCGCGAGCCAGCTTGACCGGACGATTTGCTCCGAAGCGGGCGGCGTGGCCTGGAACCTGGTTTGCGGCAGGAAACTCGGCACGCCGACCGAGGACTTTCGACTGGCGAAACTCATCTTGGCGTGGGGCGCCAACATCCACGGCAACAACATTCATTTGTGGCCGTTCGTGGAGGAGGCGCGGCGCAATGGTGCGCGCCTGATCGTCATCGATCCCTACCGCACGCGAACAGCCGCTGTTGCCGACTGGCATATCGCGATCCGGCCGGGCACGGACGTGGCTCTCGCGCTGGGGATGATGCACGTGATTCTGAACGAGGGCCTGGAAGACCGCGCCTACATTGCGGAGATGACGCTTGGCTTCGAACGCTTGGCCGAACGCGCGCGCGAGTACACGCCCGCTCGCGTCGCCGGGTGGACGGGAATGAAGCCGGGAGAGATCGAGCAGCTTGCCTGCGAGTACGCCACCACGCGGCCGGCCGCGCTGCGGTTGAACTACGGCGTGCAACGTAACGAAAATGGCGGCGCCGCGGTGCGGGCTATCTGTATGTTGCCCGCGCTCACCGGCGCATGGCTATATCGCGGTGGAGGCGCGCAGCTCTCCACGTCCGGCGCATTCGAGTGGGACAAAGACGGGCTGCAACGGCCCGATCTCGCGCTGGCTTCGCCGATTGGGCGGCTGGCGCGCGTGGTCAATATGTGCGAGCTAGGCCAAGCGCTTAACGACATGGGCCGAGGGACCAAGGGAACGAGGGGACAAGAAAGCGGGGAACAGGCAACAGGAAACAGGGAACAGAGAGGTGGGGAACAAGGGAGCGAGGGAGCAAGGGAGCAAGACGACGGGCCGGCGGTGCAAGCGCTGTTCGTGTACAACTCGAATCCGGCGGCGGTGGCCCCGAATCACAACGCCGTGCAGCGCGGCCTGGAGCGCAACGATCTCTTCACCGTGGTGCACGAGCAGTTCTTCACCGATACCACCGATTACGCTGACTACATTCTGCCCGCGACCACGTTTCTCGAACACACCGACATTCAGGGCGCGTACGGCCACTACTTCGTGCAGCTATCGAAGCAGGCCATTGAGCCGCTGGGCGAGGCGCGATCGAACGTGTGGCTCTTCGGGCAGCTCGCGCAGCGCATGGGATTCCCCGAGCCTTGCTTCCGCGATACGCCGGAGGAGATGGTTCGCCAGGCGCTCGGGATCGGCGCGGACGGCTATTCGACGAACGCGGGCATGGAGCACATCACCTTCGAGGAGCTTGAGAGGCGCGGGCATATCCCACTGGCGATGCACCGCGACCCGGACGGGAAGCCCTTCCTGCCCTACGCGGCCGGTCCTGTGCCGACGCCGACCGGCAAGATCGAGTTCTACTCGGAGACGTTGGCGGCGCAGGGACTCGACCCACTGCCCGCATTCGTCCCGCCCACTGAATCGCGGTGGAGCAAAGGCGCGGAGCGCTATCCGCTGGAACTGCTGGGGCGCAAGAACGACAACTACCTGAACTCGACCTTCGCGAATCTCCCGGGTCACCGCAAGATGGAGTCGCGATCGAATCAGCGGCTCGAAATCCATCCAGTCGACGCGCAGGCCCGTGGACTGGCCGACGGCGATCGGGTGCACGTCTTCAACGACCGCGGATCGATCGTGCTGACCGCGATGCTAAACCCAAGCCTGCCGGCCGGCGTAGTGACCGCGCGGCTCGACTGGGCCAAGCTGCATCCCGATGGCGCCAACATCAACGCGCTCACCAGCGAGCGCCTCACCGACATCGGCGGCGGCGCGACATTCTACTCGACGCTTGTTGAGGTGGAGAAGACAGGGAACAGGGATTAGGGAACAGAGAGCATGGAACAGAATGACAGGGAACAAGGGAACAAGGGAACAAGGGAGCGAGGGGGTGAGAACAGGCGCAGTGTGGCTCCGCAGCTCTCGCCCCTTTTGCGATTCGCGGGCTGGTTCCGTCTATCGCTTTCTTGCGCGTTCGCGCTG
>Ga0187769_10002253_pt1 | contig 11237 bp, 9 predicted proteins | sample 0116_SJ02_MP02_1_FD_133140 | JGI IMG/M metagenome (GOLD analysis project Ga0187769, IMG submission 133140) | Tropical peat soil microbial communities from peatlands in Department of Meta, Colombia - 0116_SJ02_MP02_10_MG | ecosystem: Environmental > Terrestrial > Soil > Wetlands > Peat | place... | reverse complement strand
GAGATTCAGACCGATCCCAAGGTGGTGGAGGCGTATTTGGGGGGCACGGCGTGAGCGATCGGGCCGTGTTGCTCGAGACCGAGGACTTGTCGGTTGCCTACGGACGGGTCGAAGCTCTGCACCGTGTCTCGCTGTGCGTGCGCGAGAGACAAATCGTCACCGTGATCGGCCCCAATGGTGCAGGCAAGTCAACCTTGCTTTGGGCCCTGATGGGCTTGCTGCCCGCCCGCGGCCGCGTGCGGCATTTCGGAGAATCGGAATCGACGCATTTGCGCACCGAGTCGCTGGTCGATCGCGGTTTGGGCCTGGTGCCCGAGCGACGCGAGCTCTTCGCCGAGATGACCGTCGCGGATAACCTGTTGCTGGGCGCGTTTTCCCGCTACCGTCGCGGAATGCGCGATCACCTCGATACGCTTGCGCAGACTTATCTCCTCTTTCCCCGGTTAAAGGATCGTGCCGACCAATTTGCCGGGTTGCTCTCCGGAGGTGAGCGCCAAATGCTCGCGATCGGCCGCGCGCTCATGGCCAAACCGAAGCTTCTCATGCTCGACGAACCGAGTCTCGGCCTTGCCCCGCTTATAACGCGTGAGATCTTTCGGATGGTAAGCGAGCTCCGTCGGCGCGGAGTGGCGGTCCTGCTCGTCGAGCAAAACGCCCGGGCGGCGCTCAAAATATCCGATTACGCTTACGTACTTGAGTCGGGCGAAATTTCGCTGCAAGGACCGAGCGCGGAGCTCGCCAACGATCCGCGGGTCATTGCCAGTTACTTGGGCCTGGGCGGACAAGGAAAAACAGCCACAACAACACAAGGAGAATCGGCATGAATCGAAGCACCCTCGCGGCGGCCATGACCTTTTTGCTCGCCGGCCCTGCGCTTGCGGACATAACCATCGGCGTAACCGTTTCGGCAACCGGTCCGGCGGCCGCCCTTGGTGGGCCGCAGAAAAATACCGTTACCCTGCTCCCCACAAGTCTCGCGGGCGAAAAGATCAACTGGATCGTTCTGGATGACGCGACCGACCCGGCCAGCGCCGCGAGAAATGCGACACGATTCGTCACAGAGGATCACGCCGATGTCATTGTCGGTTCGTCGACCACCGCCAACACTGCCGCCATGATCGACACCATTACCGAGGCGAAGACCCCGCTCCTTTCGCTGGCGCCGATTGACCTACCTGCGGAAAAGAACAAATGGGTATTCCGTCTGCCGCAGCACAACGCGCTTATGGCCAAGGCCCTGATTGACCACATGAAGACCCACGGGATCAAGACCGTGGGTTTCATCGGCTTCGCCGACGTCTATGGCGAAAGCTGGCTCAAGATCGCCACTCCGATGTTCGATGCGGCCGGTATCCGACTCGTTGACGTTGAACGCTACAACCGAACAGACACGTCGGTGACAGGGCAGGTCCTCAAGCTGCTGGCGGCGAGTCCTGACGCCGTGCTAATCGCTGCCTCCGGCACACCCGCCGCATTGCCGCACACAACACTGGTCGAGCGGGGTTACACCGGCAAGATCTACCAGACGCATGGCGCCCCCTCCAAAGCCTTCTTGCAGGTCGGGGGCAAAAGCGTGGAGGGAGGGGTGTTCGTCATCGGACCGCTGCTCGTCTGGGATCAACTGCCCGACTCCGCGCCGACAAAGAAGACCTCTGCCGATTACGCCCATCGTTACGAAGAAAAATTCGGAGCGGGTTCGCTTTCGTCCTTTGGCGGGCATATGTGGGACGCCTGGACGCTGATCGACCACGCGGTGCCGATCGCGTTGAAGAAGGCCAAGCCTGGTACGGAGGCTTTTCGCAGCGCTTTGCGCGACGCAATCGAGTCCGAGCAGGAGGTCGTCGGCGTGCATGCGGTCTTCAACATGAGCCCGAACGATCATTTTGGCCACGACGAGCGCGCGCGCGTGCTGGTACGCACCGAAGGGGGTCGCTTCGTTCTGTTGAACGACAAATAGGGCAGTTTCAGCGAGGCAGATTATGAATACGGTCGCGCGCAAAGCCGACGAACTCTTCGTCGATCCGGACGTCATCTTGGAAGCTCGGATTGACGGCAGCCGCCGCTTCCGCTCCAAAACCGACCTGGGCGGCGATTACGCGCGTTGTTGCGGTGAATGGCTTGAGTATTGGGCCCGTGTTCAACCCGAGCGGCGGTTTCTTGCGGAGCGCACGTTGCACGGGGCTTGGGCAACGCTGTCGTACGGACAGGCGTTGGACCGCGTAATGCGGATCGCGACATGGATGCTCGGGCAGCGGCTCTCGGCTGAACGACCGGTGGTCATCCTCTCGGATAACAGCATCGAACACGCACTGCTGTCACTGGCCGCGATGCATATCGGCGTACCAAGCTGCGCCATCTCCCCCGGAAATTCGCTGCTTTCGAAGGATCATGGCAAGCTCAAGGCCAATTTCGACTTGCTGCGGCCGGGAGCCGTTTTCGCCGATCCGCTCGAGGCCTTTGCGCCTGCCCTGACGGCCGTGCGCCCCTTGCATGACGGCGTGGTAATCGCGGGTTCGCACAGCCGCTCCGCGCAAGACGCCGTCGCGTTTGCAGAACTGGAGACTCACCGAGACGACGACGCTGTGCGGCACGCCTTCGCACAGGTTCGCCCAGATACGATCGCCAAGTTTCTGTTCACGTCCGGCTCGATCAGTACACCGAAGGCGGTCGTCAACACGCAACGCATGCTGTGCGCAAGCCAGAAGGCCAAGGAATTGATCTGGCCCTTTCTCAAGAAAACGGCGCCGATACTTGTCGATTGGCTGCCCTGGAGCCACACTTTCGGCGGCAATCATAACTTTAACCTCGTACTGCGCTGGGGCGGTACGCTGTACGTTGATGACGGCAAACCGACGCCAGCTTTGCTGAACAAGACCGTCCGCAATCTCAAGGACGTGGCACCGACTCTTTATTTCAGCGTGCCGCGCGCCTACGACATGCTCGTGCCCCTATTGCGCGATGACGCCGAGTTGCGCCGGTCCTTTTTCAGCCAACTGCAGCTGATCTTCTACGCGGGCGCCGCTTTACCCCAGCATCTTTGGGATGAGCTCGGCCGCTTGACGGCACAGGCCGTTGGCTCCTCGATCGCCATGGTCTCCTCTTGGGGTTCGACCGAGACGGCACCGCTGGCAACCGACTGCCACTATCAAGCGACGCGCTCCGGCGTCATCGGCGTGCCGGTTCCCGGGGTCGAACTCAAGCTCGTGCCCGTTGCCGACAAACTAGAGGTCCGAGTCAAAGGTCCCAACGTGTTCCCCGGTTATTGGAAGCAGCCCGAACTGACACGCGAAGCTTTCGACGAAGACGGCTTTTACCGCATCGGTGATGCGGTCGAGTTCGTCGATCCGCGACGTCCCGAACTCGGTCTCCTATTCGACGGGCGCGTGGGCGAAGATTTCAAACTGCTCACCGGCACCTGGGTGCATGTCGGTTCGTTGCGCGTCAGGGGAATCGACGCGATGTCCCCCGTTGCTCAAGACATTGTTGTGACAGGCCACGATCGTGACGAGATTGGTTTTCTCGTGTTTCCGAACCTTCCCGAATGCCGAAAGTTCGCCTGCCTGCCCCATGATGCGCCGGTCGAGGACGTGCTCACTCACCCTGCAATCGTGCGGCGCGTGCGAGAGGGCATGAGCGTTCTTGCCCAATCGGGCGGCTCCTCCACATACCCGGCCCGCGTAATGCTGATGGCTGAGCCACCCTCTGCAGAGGTTGGCGAAATCACCGACAAGGGCTACATCAACCAGCGCATCGTGCGTTCGCGCCGCGCCGATCTCGTGCAATGGCTGCACGCGGACATTCCGGACAAGAATGTCATCACCGTTCATGCACCGTAGAGCAAGGCAGACGAACACCGAGCAAGGAGCCCCCGTGAGCGAATCGTTGGTGAAAACCGCGTTTGCAGCGCCCGTCTACACGATAACGCTGGCCCGCCCGGCAAAGCGCAACGCGGTCAACGATCGTCTGCTGACCGCGCTCGATGCGGCCCTGCAGAACCGACCCCAGGACGCGCGCGTCATCGTATTGACCGCCGAAGGAGAACACTTTTGCGCGGGACTGGACCTGTCGGAGCACCAGCACCGCGACCCGTTTGGCGTAGCGCAGCATTCGCAGTGGTGGCACCGCGTTTTCGACCGTATCGAGCATGGCGGCGTACCCGTCGTAGCGGCGCTGCACGGGGCGGTCATCGGTGGCGGCCTCGAACTTGCGGCCGCCACGCATGTGCGTGTAGCCGCGCCCGATACCATGTACCAGCTGCCCGAGGGCCGCCACGGCATTTTCGTTGGTGGTGGAGCGTCCGTGCGCGTATCGAAAATCATTGGCCCGGGACGCATGTGCGAGATGATGCTGACCGGTCGCATCCTGAACGCCGAGGAGGGTCAACACCTCGGCCTCTCCCACTACTTAGTAGCGAAGGGTGAGGCCGATGACAAGGCGCACGAACTGGCGCAACGCATTGCTCAAAATGCTCCGTTGGCCAACTGGGCCATGGTCACGGCCATCGACCGCATCCACGGCATGGCTGGCAATGACGGTCTGTATGTGGAGTCACTGACCGCCGCGCTGACCCAAAGCGGGCCCGAAGTTGGCGAGCGCATCGCACAATTTCTTCAGAGGAAAGGCCAGGGGGCGCAGTCATGAACGTTGACGCACTTGTCGCCATCGACACGCACACGCACGCCGAAGTTTCGTGTTGCCAGCCGGCCGATTCCTTCGCTGAGGAATACGATCGGGCCGCCGACAAGTACTTTCGCAACTCGCGCCGACCCACCATCGAGGAAACTGTCGCCTATTACCGGCAGCATCAGATCGGTTTCGTAATGTTCACTGTCGACTCCGAAGCGCAGATCGGTCGTCGACGCATCCCGAATGAGGAAATCGCCGAAGCCGCGGCGAAAAACAGTGACATTATGATTGCGTTTGCCAGCATCGATCCGCACAAGGGTCGCATGGGTGCGCGTGAAGCGCGCCGCCTCATCGAAGAAGGCGTGGTCAAAGGCTTCAAATTCCATCCGACAGTTCAGGGATTCCACCCCTATGACCGGATGGCCTGGCCGCTGTACGAAATCATTGCCGAGCACCGGCTGCCGGCCATTTTTCATAGCGGTCACTCTGGAATCGGCAGTGGTATGCGGGCTGGAGGCGGCTTGCGGCTGGAATATTCCAATCCGATGCACTTGGACGATGTTGCCATCGATTTCCCCGACATGCAGATCGTCGTCGCCCATCCTTCCTGGCCTTGGCAGGACGAGGCTTTATCGCTATGCCTGCATAAACCCAACGTTTGGATCGATCTCTCCGGATGGTCACCAAAATATTTTCCGCCGCAGCTTGTCCAGTACGCCAACACCTTGCTCAAAGACCGGGTCTTGTTCGGGTCCGACTTTCCCCTGATTGCACCAGACCGTTGGCTCACGGACTTCGCCCAGACCGCATTCAAACCAGAGGTGCGTCCGCTGATCTTGAAGCAAAACGCGATCCGCCTGTTGCGCCTCGGAACAAAGGAGTAACGTGATGCGTCTCGATGCCCTGAACTGTATCGTCACCGGAGGCGCCTCGGGCTTGGGTGCCGGAACTGTGCGACTCTTTCACCAAGCTGGCGCCCGTGTCGTAATCGCCGATCTCAATATCGCTGCGGGTGAGCAGCTTGCAGCCGAGCTGGGTGCTCGCGTGTTGTTTCAGCGCACCGACGTCGGCCTCGAGGCCGACGCGAAAGCCTGCTGCGAGTCGGCCGCTTCGCGCTTGGGCAGCCTGCAGGTCCTCATCAATTGCGCCGGCGTCGGAATCGCCGAAAAGGTGATTGGCAAGGACGGCCCGCACCGACTGGATAGTTTCGCTCGCACGATCCAGATAAACCTGGTCGGCACATTCAACATGATTCGCTTTGCTGCGCAGGCGATGAGCCTAAACGGCCCGACCTCTTCCGGAGAACGCGGGGTCATCGTTAACACGGCATCGATTGCCGCCTGGGACGGCCAGATCGGCCAAGCAGCCTATTCGGCATCCAAAGGCGGTATTGTCGGCATGACTCTGCCCATCGCGCGAGAGCTTGCACGCAATGGCATTCGCGTCGTAACGATCGCTCCGGGTCTGTTTCAGACGCCTCTCATGAGTGCACTGCCTGCGGATGTCCAAGAATCCCTGGGCAAGTCGGTGCCCTTCCCCCCGCGCCTGGGTCGCCCCGACGAGTTCGCCGCGATGGCGCGCCATATCGTTGAAAACGAAATGCTAAATGGCACGTCGATTCGCCTGGATGGGGCCCTACGCATGGCCCCGCGCTAGCTCCCCTTGTCGCGACCGACGTAAGCAGAACCTATTTTGCGGGCAAGCGCCCCATGAGATAAAACTGGTCATTCGGACGCATGCTGGTAAGGTTGGCCAAACGGTTGGACAAACCGAAGAATGCCGCGATGGCACCGATATCCCAGATATCCTCGTCGCTGAAATTTTGGGCCCGCAGCGTAACGAAATCGGCCTCATCAATTGCGTAGGACTGTGCGGCAACCTTCATAGCGAAATCCAACATCGCCTTTTGACGCGGCGAAATGTCGGCCTTGCGATAGTTAATAGCCACCTGGTCGGCCACCAAAGGGTGCTTGGCGCGGATACGTAATATCGCGCCGTGCGCTACCACGCAATAGTGGCACTGATTCGCGTTAGAGGTGGCAACGACGATCATTTCCCGTTCCGCTTTTGAAAGACCGCTAGGTCTCTCCATAAGAGCATCGTGGTAGGCAAAAAAGGCGCGAAATTCCTCCGGCCGATGCGCAAGCACCACAAACACGTTGGGGATAAAACCTGACTTCTCCTGGACCGCGAATATGCGGGTTCGAATGTCTTCCGGCAATTCTTCCAGCCGGGGCACCGGGAAGCGGCTAATGGGTTGTTCCACGTAGATCTCCTTTCGGAATGGCACTTTGCATTTTTACCGTAGTGCGATGCTGCCGCGTGAGGCAAAGCTCAGGCGATTCCTCTGCAGGGCAGTTTGCGCAAATTTACCCGTGCCCCGCAGGCGCTGCTCGCTACGCGACCGATCCGTGGCGGGAACCGCTAAAGGGGCGCATTTGCATTGTCCGCCGCGCGCTATCCGGGCAAGCGAATGTTTTTGGGTTTTCCGATTGCGCTCCTGCGCGACCTCTCGCGGGCGGCGACCCTCACGGAACCGATCTTGCGCTTTTTCTAACCCCGCCGCGCAGCTTCCCCCTCTCATAAGAGCCGAGTCCGCGAACGAAAGATGCGGCAAACTCGCTCCGCCGCAACCGACGAAGTGCAAAGTGCTGTCGAACATTGTCACGCAAGCTCGATGTGCTCGGCGCGCGCAAATTTGCTCCGTTTCGCCTCCCCACGGCCTCTGGGATCGGCGCGCACAATTTTCGCAGAGCGGCAAAGACGTCCCGAGCGCGGTATCCCGCATCGGGATAAAAGAGCGACCGCGTTCGGGTACCCGAGAACGGCGCGGGCGCGCAATATTGCGTACGATGTCCCGAGGCCGAAGCAACTGCCGCCGGGATAGCTGCGGCGACTCCGCGTCGTTGGCTGCGCCTCAGGTCCGCGGATTCCTCTGGCCAAAATTCAGATCCAGCGAACGCAGAAACCTCGCGCTTAAAATGGTGTTTTCCGGAACAACGACCGCCCGTCTTGACGATCTGGCGCTGCTCTTTCTCGAATGACGACGCAAACGTGTGCGAAGCGAAAACCACCGTTTGGCCGATTGCCCTTTCGTTTCGGGGCGGAACTTACTAACATGATCCTTGTCATCGTGAGAATTCTAATTGCCCAGCGCACACCGCAGTGTCCTCCGTATCGACGTCTCGGAGCGATTGGGGCCGACCCGGCGTTCGTCTCGCCGTCGGGTAATTGACAGGTGTCGAGTTGGCGGAGGGTTTTGACAGCATGAACGCAGTTTTCGACGCCTACGATCGTGCGGTGCCCCATTTTGTGCGAAATCGCAAGCTGATCGCATGGGTAGGGGAAATCGCGCACCATTGTCAGCCGGACCGCGTCGTATGGTGCGACGGCTCCCAAAAAGAGTACGACGAGCTTTGCGGCAAGATGGTGCACACCGGTACGCTGTTACGGCTTAATCCGCAGCTGCGACCGAATTCATTTCTCGCGCGCTCCGATCCGGACGACGTCGCACGCGTCGAGGACCGTACCTTTATTTGCACGCCTGACGCGGCCGACGCTGGTCCCATGAACAACTGGATGGAACCTGAGCGAATGCGAACGACGCTGCGCGGCCTGTTTGCCGGCAGCATGCGCGGCCGCACCATGTACGTGGTCTGCTTCTCCATGGGTCCGCTGGGTAGTCCGATGGCGCAGATCGGCGTCGAACTTACGGACAGCCCGTACGTTGTGGCGAGCATGCGGATCATGGCTCGCATCGGGCGCCCCACGCTCGAAACGCTGGGTTCCGACGGTGCCTTTGTCCCTTGCGTGCATTCCGTTGGTCGGCCGCTTGCGGCGGGCGAAAAAGATGTCGCCTGGCCGTGCAACCCCGTCAAGTACATCGCCCACTTTCCCGACACCCACGAAATCTGGAGCTTTGGGTCCGGCTATGGCGGAAATGCCTTGCTTGGAAAAAAATGCCTTGCGCTTCGCATCGCATCTTGCATGGGGCGTGATGCCGCGCGCGACGGCTCGGTCGGTTGGTTTGCTGAGCACATGCTTATTCTCGGCGTGACGTCGCCGCAGCGTCGCAAGTACCACATCGCGGCGGCATTTCCATCGGCCTGCGGGAAGACAAATTTCGCCATGCTGATTCCGCCACGGTCTTTTGATGGATGGACCGTGACCACGATCGGGGAGGATATTGCCTGGATCAAACCCGGCGCGGACGGCCGTTTGCGGGCAATCAATCCTGAGGCCGGCGTCTTCGGCGTCGCCCCGGGCACTGGAGCGAACACCAATCCAAATGCGATCGCCATGCTGCGCGCCAACGTAATCTTTACCAACGTTGCGCTAACCGAGGAGGGCGACGTGTGGTGGGAGGGTCTGGGTCCCCCGCCCCAGCGAGCCACGGACTGGCGAGGTCAGCCTTGGACGCCCGATTGCGGGCGTAAAGCGGCCCACCCGAACGCACGATTCACGGTTTCTGCGGCTCAGTGTCCTTCCATCGACGTCGATTGGGAAAGTCCTGCCGGAGTTCGAATCGACGCGTTCGTTTTTGGCGGTCGCCGGGCTACAACCGTTCCGCTCGTGACTGAGGCGCGTAACTGGGTTCAGGGCGTATACATGGCGGCAACCATGGGATCGGAGACCACTGCGGCCCAAGCGGGAGCCTCCGGTGTGCTACGCCGCGACCCGTTTGCGATGTTGCCCTTTACTGGTTATCACATGGGTGACTACTTTCGCCATTGGTTGAACCTCGGGGTGCGCCTTGCCGCAGCGGGCATTGCCGCGCCCAAAATCTTCTGCGTCAACTGGTTCCGCACGGACGAAAGCGGCCGTTTTCTGTGGCCGGGTTTTGGCGAAAACATGCGTGTCCTCGAGTGGATGGTCGCTCGCCTGGAAGGGCGGGGTGCGGGCGTCGAGAACCTTATTGGAATCGGCCCACGGTTCGAGGATTTGAACTGGAACGGTCTGGCCTTCGATCGCGAGGCCTACGCCAAAATTGCCTCGGTCGATCGCGAACAATGGCAGGAGGAGTTGGAATTGCACCGCCAGCTGTTCGATCGCCTGCGCGACCGCCTCCCGACCGAACTCGAGCAAGCTCGCCAGCAGCTCGTAGAGAAACTCCGCGGGTATTGAAGACACGAGCGCTGCTTTCTGGTCAGCGACGCGACTATCGCGTCAGTCGCTGTCAGCCCTCTGCGAGAAAGCTTTCGATCTGCTTTGCGGCTCTCTGGATTTCGTACAAGCCATCCAGGTGCCCGCCGTCGGTGTCAATTTCGGCCCACTCGACCGGCGTTCCTTGCGCCCGCAACTCTTCGTAAGCGCGCCGGGAATAGGTCGGAAACATGATGCGATCGCTTGCAACGCAGATCAAGAGCGTGGGCGCACGAATTGCCTTAATAGAGCTCCCACCCTCGTCGAGGTCATACACCCGACAGCCGCGCACCAAGTGCACAATATGCGCGGCTATGGCAAAGCGACTGCGCTCGGCAGCGAGCGAGTCGAGGCTGCTTTCAATACTGTAGAGGTTCTCGGGACTTGCAAGGGGATCTGCATCGGCTTTGGCCCAGGTGCGACCGAAAATTCGTTGCGCCCATCCCGGCGCACGGCTGGTCAATGTGATCAGCCGCAGGGACTCGCGCAAACCATCGACGGGTTCGGGTCCCCCGAAATAGTCGCCCCCCTTCCAATTCGGATCAAGCAGAATCGGCACCGTCCACATATCAATTTCGGCAATAAAGTACGGTTCGGCATGCAAACCGGGACCTATAGCCGGGATAAGTCGTTCGACCATTTCAGGATATTGGGCGCCCCACTCGAAAGTCTGCATCGCCCCCATCGAGGGCCCAGCGACACATTTGAGACGTTTGACGCCCAGTTGATCCAAGAGCGCCTTTTGAAGGCGCACGAAATCTCGATTGGTGACGATTGGAAACGTTGAGCCATAGGGCCGCCCGCTATCGGGATCGATGCTAGCCGGGCCAACCGTCGTCACCATCGGATCCTTCGCGCCGACGTTGCACAACGTGTCCGCACTGACGACGAAATAGCGATCCGTGTCGATCGCTTTGCCCGGTCCGATGATGGCATCCCAATAGCCCGGCGCCGCGTCATCGGCGTGATACATCCCGGCACAATGCGAGTTGCCGGAAAAATAGTGGCAAATCAAAACCGCGTTGTCACCGGCGGCATTGAGACTGCCGTAGGTCTCGTAGCCCATACGGACACTCTTGATGAGGCGTCCGCCTTGTGTAGTGAAGTGTGGAATGCGAAAAACTTGTTTTTGCACCAGCATCGTTGTCACCGTATTTGCCAGTACCAGGCGGCTGCGATCTTGTCCCCCTTTGGCATCGCGCCGACCGTTGCTGCGCACAGGGCCCATCGGACCGGCGCGCTCATGCTACACACTTTGCCCGTCGCGCGTTCAAGCGCGCTGCGCCTCGGTGCCCCTCGCCTGACGGATCTCGCGCAAGGTCACGGGCGCGATCGCCAAAGAACCCGGGACGTATTCCCGATGCCGGCACCTTCATGAATCGCAGCAATCCATAGACAGCGCAGCCGCGGCCATTTGAAAATGCCCCACCCAGGGCCGGGACTACGCGGGGCAAGCAGGCGGCGCGCCG
>Ga0187769_10002252_pt1 | contig 11237 bp, 9 predicted proteins | sample 0116_SJ02_MP02_1_FD_133140 | JGI IMG/M metagenome (GOLD analysis project Ga0187769, IMG submission 133140) | Tropical peat soil microbial communities from peatlands in Department of Meta, Colombia - 0116_SJ02_MP02_10_MG | ecosystem: Environmental > Terrestrial > Soil > Wetlands > Peat | place... | reverse complement strand
AGGCATGGCCGTTCATCCGGGCGGGAAAACAGGTGGCGCCCCCGAACGTGCGACCGCTCGCATGGAACCCGTCGACCCGCACTCCGGTCCACTCGGTCACGAGCGAGGCTCGTCGCAAGGCCTCGGGTCCCACCCGCACGTTGAGGGTGCCGGGGTAGGGCGAGTACCCGAGACGCTCGGTGAACTGGATGACGTAGCCGGGCTGGCTGAGATAGTACCGCCCTTCCCCGAGCCCCGAGGCGACCGTTCCCGACAGGGCGAGCTTGGCCGGGCCCTCAAAAATTCGGCGGTAGCCGTGGTACTCGGCTCGCAGAAGGTCCATCCCTGCCGGGGTCAACAGAAGGCGCTGACGTCGCTGCGCGAGCGACCGCGTGATGAGCCCGCTCGCTTCGAGGCTGACCAGATAGCGGTCGGCCGCCTGCTGGCTCACCCCGATCCGCTCGCCGACCTCGCGGGAAGTGAAGACGACCGCCGCGTGGTCGCCGCCCGCGATCGCGAGCACCTTGAGGACCGCGAGCGCCTCGCCTTTCGCTCGGGGGCGACTCCGGTCGACCCGGGCGTGGGAAGCGGGACCCATCAGGGCGGCTTCCCCGCCGCACCCTGCGGGGCGTTCAGGGTCACGACGTTGGACCCCCGGAGAACGACACGCCCCAGGTGTCGGGTGACCTCGGACGTCTGCTCCTCCGCGTCGTCGAGCACGAGGTTCATGTGCTCGTCCGCGCCCAGGAGCTTCCCCGTCAGGACCCGCGAGTCCTTCAGTTGCAGGGTGACCCGCTGCTGGAGGAGGCGCTCGACGACATGGGTCGGGGCGTCCGTCATCGGCCGGACGACCCGGATGCGGCCTTTATCGTTTTCCGGGCACGCCTGCGGGCATTCTCAGAGGATCGCTCGCCTGCCTATGCCTTTGCTCTACCTGGATTTCCTGTGCCGGAGCCGACGCGACTAGGGGTGCATTCGCGCGAGATCACCGGCAACAGATGGTCGGCCGACCTCGACTGCCCAGGGCTCGGGCACCCCTGAGATGGATGGGGTTGATGCGACACCCGAAGCCACCCGCGAGAATTCCGTCAACAATCCCAGCCAAGGCTTGAGTCTCCCGGCCGGGAACATCGGTGCCGTCACCCGAGATTTGGGGAACGGCCGAGATAGCGGGCGAAAGCCGGATTCGTAGGAGTTCCGGCCCTTGGGATAGTCGTTCCCAAGCGCGCAGATATCGATGGTTCCGAGGATCCTCTTCGGTCCTACTTGACGAGGGCACCCACCGCAGCCCGAGCGTTGGGGTAGAGGCGGAAGATGTGAGGCGTCCTCTCCACGCTTCGGCCGAAGTCTCGGAGCGCCAAGTTCCATTCCACGTCGTCGGCATAAAGAACGCCGGCGGGCCGGAGCCCAGCCCAGGCGATCTGGAACTCCTTCAGCATGTTCTCGTAGCTGTGATCCGAGTCATGAAAGAACATGTCGATGCCTTCCTTCGTGGAGGCGGCCAGCGCCGCCGTCGACTCCGCGGGCGAGGCGACGATCCGGAGGTCCCATTTGTCTCTCAGGTAGGCCGGGACGGCCCTCCCGGTGTCGCCCACGGCGTCAAGGCGCGTCGGATCGACCGTGCCGTCCTCGTAGATCCGGCCCGCTCCCAAGGTCGGTAGGTCGATGGAGAATAGGCGTCCTTCCCCGTTCGCATGAAGCGCGGAGAGGATTGCCCGGGAACTCCACCCGTACCACACTCCCGTCTCGACCACCCGCTTGGGGCGCAATGATCGAACGAGGAGATACAGCAGCACCTCCTTCCGTTCGTGGATCCCGGCTTTCACCAGCTCGGGCATCACCTTCCTCGCATCCCCGTTGCCGGTCAGTGAGGAGACGAATGCCGGCGCTCGGGTGCGCTTGTAGATCCAGTAGACATCCCCCATCAGGTCCCAGAACGTCATGCCGCTGCCTCCGCCCTTCTCCGGATGTTCGTCCGTGAGCCCCCCTGAGTGAGTCTGTTCACCATGCTCGGGTCCCGGTTTTCCCTCTGGGGAAGGATCTGGTCACCAACCGAAGCATTCCGGAGAAGCACCAATAGTTTCCTGCTGGGCTCACTCTGACGGCCAACGGTGCCCCACAGAGTCTTCCCCTCTTCATCGGATTCCTGGATTCCGCCGGCATTCCATCATTGTGCGACCGAGACCGGTAGCGCGGCAAGGCTTCCGCACGGGCATTCAAAGCGCGGCCCCGCAAGACCGCACGCCGCCTCCGTGAAACCCGCATCCCGACGTTTGTCGTCGAACGGAGGGAGAGCCGAGCCGAGGCCAGTGAGCGTTGCAACTCGGTGGGCCGAAGCGCTCGTGTCAAGCATCAATGTGGGTGACACCTCCCGGAACATGCCCGTTCCCCGAGGGAAGTCATGCTCCCTCACCTAGCGCGGGGCCATCAGCCCTTATCAGGATGGCACCCCGCGCGCGGTGTTCGGGAGGGCTGCGAATCCTCGGCAGTTCGCCTTCTGAACAGCGAATCGAGTTCAACAGCGCGTTCAGATGAAGACCGATTCCGACAGTCGTCAAACAGGGCAGGATCTGGGGTCGCCTATCGATTGCGTTTACCTGCGCGCCCGCGCATGGGGACCTAGATCCTTGGTGTGGGATCCCCGAATTTGCCCGTCCTCGATTTGCCGCAGCATCAAGTCCGCTGTCTCGGGGACAGCCGGAATGGCGCGTGAGGCGATCCCTGGGCAGCTATATTTCGCGCCGCACCATGGTCGGGACGGTTATTGGAGGGACGATGGAAGTCTCTCTACGCCAGACTTGGGTCGTCGTTCTTATGGGCTTGGCCGTGTGCTTTGGAGGCCTCGCCACCGCGTTTGTCACGGCCTCATCCGCTCCGTCCCCCGGGCGGTCTCCGTCGTATTCGTTGTCCCCGATGTCTCCCGCAGCGTCGGCGCCCTCGGGTTACACGGTTCTTGGCAGCGTGAATGTTGGGTCGTATCCCTCGAGCGTTGTCTTCGATTCGGCCAACGGCCTGGTCTACGTGACCAACATGAATTCCGACAACATCTCCGTGGTCAATGCCGCGTCGCTTAGCCTGGTCCAGACGATCGCTACCGGTCTCGAGGCTCGGCAGGGCGCGCTGGACCCGCTCAATGGCCTTTTGTTCGTGGCGAACGATTTTAGCAGCAACGTATCGGTCATCAACACGTCGACGGACTCCGTCCTGACGACGCTCTACTTTTCCGGTTATAGCTATACCCTCGAAGCCCAGTTCGACGCTTCCACCGGCCAGGTGTACATCGAGGCGAACAATAACGACGACCTGCTCGCCGTCAACGCGAACACCTTCAGTGTCACTCGCATACTGCCGTTCGACCCGAATCCCGGGGGCCCGCCGTTCGGGATCGACACCGCCACCCACATTCTCTACTGGCCCTCCCGAGGGTCGCTCGCGGTCGAGCCGATTCAGCAGCTCACCGGGTTTGCCTATCCCGAGATCCCGACGCCTTCGGGTTATGGTCCTCTGACCACCTTCTTCGATCCGGTCAACGGCCTTCTGTACGCGATGCTCGGAGGATGGGCCGTCAACCCGGGTGATCAGATCGTAATCTTGAACCTGACTTCGGACATGGTCGTAGCGACCCTGACCGTGGGGGTATTCCCCGGTCAATATGCGTACGACTCGGCGCGACAGCTCCTCTACGTCGTCTGCGAGGATTCCAATGACGTGACGGTCATCAATGCCACGACGAACCAAGTGGCGGGAACCATCAACCTCGGGCCCGGGGCAGCGCCCGGCGCGATCGCCATCGACCCCTCCACGGGGAACCTGTTCATCACGGAAATGGGATTCAACCAACTCGTCGAGCTGGCTCCGAACCCGAGCTATCAGGTGACCTTCGCCGAATCGGGACTTCCGAGCGGTGACACTTGGTACGTGAACGTCACCGGGGGGCCCTCGCTCAGCGGGACGGGCGCCACGCCGACGGTTTCAACGGATCTTCCGAACGGGGTTTACAGCTTCGCGGTAGCCACCAACGACAAGACCTACACCCCCGCCTACACACCAAGTCTCACCGTGAGGGGAACCCAGGTCTCCGTTGATGTGACGTTCACCTCCAAAGCGAGCGCGTCGACGTTCCTCGGGCTCACCTCGTTCGAGGTCTACGCGCTTGTGGGCGGGATCCTGGCCGTGGCCGTTGTGGTTGGAGTAACCATCGGATTTACCCGACGCCAACGCAGGTCCGCCCCGGTTCCTCCTCCGGCGTCCGGTCCACCGCCAACGACGTGACCTGAACCGATGGGGTGAGGACCCACTAGGCGTTTCTGTGCATCGTCGATTCACTCTGCACACCCGTCGGCTCGTCGGGAAAGTCCGGGCAGAGTGAACGCTATGTCGGGGACCGAGTTCGGTCCGCCGTGCCGACCGCCCACGTCTCGAAGGGACTCGACGATGTGGTCGTCGGAAAGTCCGAGGTCTCCTGGGTGGGGGGGCTGACCGGCGACCTCGTCTACCGGGGGTTCGACGTCCGCTCGCTCGTCCCTGGAGTCCCGTACGAGTCGATCGTGCACCTCTTGCTCTACGGAGACCCCCCGTCCGAGGACCCTTCTGCCGAGGTCGCCCGCGCGCTGAAGGCCCATCGGAACCCGTCTCCGGCCGTCGAGCAGGTGGTCGACGCCCTCTCCCCCCGCCTGCCTCCGCTCGAAGCGCTCCGAACCATCCTCTCATCCCTCGGCGATGGAAGCTTCGACTACCCCCCCAACCTGGACGAGGGGTTCCGCCTCATCGCTCAAACTCCAGTCCTCCTCGCCCGGTTCGTGCGTCGGGCCCGGGGGGAGGCCCCGGTCGCGGCGCGCCCGGACCTATCTCATGCGGCGAACTACCTCTGGATGCTGGCCGGGAGGGAGGCGTCGCCCGAGCACGTTCGAGCCCTCGATGGGTACCTCTGCCTGCTCGCCGACCACGGAATGAACGCGTCGACCTTCGCGCTGCGCATCGCGGTCTCGACCCAGTCGGACCTGATCAGCGCCGCCACGGCGGCCCTGGCGACGCTCAAGGGACCGCTCCACGGCGGCGCGCCGAGCCGGGTCTCGGAAATGTTGGATGAGATCGGGACTCCCGAGAGGGCGGAGGGATGGGTCGCCGAGCGTCTCGCGCGACGGGAGGTCCTTTTCGGGTTCGGCCACCGCGCGTACAAGACCGAGGACCCTCGAAGCCTGGTCCTCCACCGCATCGCGAAGTCGGTCGCGGACCCGACGCGGTTCGAACTCGCCGAGCGGGTCGAGCACGTCGCCCTCCGAGCGCTGCGCGAAGCGCGGCCCGACGCACGCCTCTTCACGAACGTCGAGTACTATAGCGCCCTCGTCCTCGAAGCGGTTGGTCTTCCGCGCGAGATGTTCACCCCGACCTTCACCGTGGCACGCACGGCCGGCTGGACCGCGCACGCGCTCGAACAGGCCTCCGACAATCGTCTCATCCGGCCCGACGTCGAATACGTCGGGCCGGCGAAGGGCCGGACGTGGCCTCGGCCGGTCGCCGTCCCGTGAAGGGGAAAGGAGTCGAGCGGGCCTGAGGGGTCCTTACGGCGGGCTCTTCTCTCCGCCGTTATCCGAGTCGACCACCTTGTAGTCGGCGTCAACGGGGCCCGTGCCACCCGAGGATGGGGGCTCGGTGGTCCCCCCGCTCGGTGGAACTTCGGTGCCGCCGGTACCTCCCGGACCTCCGGGCGCGGACTGGTAGAGCTTCTGGGCCACCGCGTGCAAGGCCTTCGTGAGTTCGTCGGTTCTGTCCCGGATCTCCCGAACCGAGGCGTCCTTCTTCTCGACGACCTCCCGGACCGTCTTCACCTTCTCGCGGATGGTGTCCGCTTCGCTCCCCGAGATCTTCTCTTTCTGGTCGGTGAGCACCCGTTCCGCTTCGTACGCCAGCGACTCGGCTGCGTTCTTGGCCTGGATGAGCTCGGAACGCTCGCGGTCCTTCTCGGCGAACTCTTCCGCCTGACGGACCATCTTGGCGACCTCGTCCTTCCCGAGCTTGTTCGACGCGGTGATCGTGATCCCCTGCTTCCGTCCGGAGGCGAGGTCCTTCGCCGAGACGTTCAGGATGCCGTTCGCGTCGATGTCGAACGCCACCTCGATCTGCGGGACTCCCCGCGGCGCGGGCGGAATGCCGGTCAAGAGGAAACTCCCGAGCGACACGTTGTCGGCGGCGATCGGTCGCTCCCCCTGGTAGACCTTGATCTCGACCGTCGACTGACTGTCCGCCGCAGTCGTGAAGATCTGGCTCTTCCGGGTCGGGATCGTGGTGTTGCGGTCGATCAGGTGGGTCGCCACCCCTCCCAGGGTCTCGACCCCGAGCGAGAGCGGCGTCACATCGAGGAGCACCACGTCTTTGACCTCGCCCGCGAGCACGCCGCCCTGGACCGCCGCGCCCATCGCGACGCACTCCATCGGGTCGACCCCGTGTTCGATCGGTCGCCCGATCGCCTGCTCGAGGAACTTCTGGACGATCGGCATCCGGGTCGGTCCGCCGACAAGCACGATGCGGTTGATCTGGTCCTTCGAGATCTTCGCGTCCCGGATCGCCTGGTCGACCGGCTGGTGGCATCGGTCGACGATCGGCCGCACGAGCTCCTCGAGCTTGGCGCGGGTGAGCGGGAGCGCGAGGTGCTTCGGGCCCTCGTTGGTGGCGGTGAGGAACGGGAGGTTGATCTGCGTCTCCATCGTCGAGGAGAGCTCGATCTTCGCCTTCTCCGCGGCGTCGCGGACCCGCTGCATCGCCATCTTGTCCGAGCGGATGTTCACACCGGACTCCTTCTGGAATTCCGCGGCGACCCACTCGGTGACCGCGTTGTCCATGTCGGTCCCGCCGAGCTGAGTGTCCCCGCTCGTGCTCATCACCTCGAAGACGCCCTCGCCGAAGTCCATCAGCGTGACATCGAGCGTCCCGCCCCCGAGGTCGAAGACGAGGATCTTCTGGTTCTTCCCGGCCTTATCAAGACCGTACGCCAGCGACGCGGCGGTCGGCTCGTTGATGATGCGGACCACCTCGAGCCCGGCGATGGCTCCGGCGTCCTTGGTCGCCTGGCGCTGGTTGTCGTTGAAGTAGGCGGGGACCGTGATGACGGCCTTCTCGACCTTGTCCCCCAGGAACGCCTCGGCGTCCCGCTTGATCTTCTGGAGGAGGAACGCCGACAGCTGCTGCGGGGTGTACTTCTTTCCGTGGAGGGTGTACTGATAGTCCTGGCCCATCTTCCGCTTGAACGCGGTGACCGTCCCATCGGGGTTCGAGACGGCCTGGCGCCGAGCCGGCTCTCCGACAATCAGCTGGCCGTCCTTCGTGAACGCCACGTACGACGGGAACGCCTTCCCGCCCCCGACCGTCGTCCCCTCCGAACTCGGAATGATCACCGGGCGGCCGCCTTCCAGCACCGCCGCCGCGGAGTTGCTCGTCCCCAGGTCGATACCGATGATTTTGGCCATGGTTGCACCACTTCCTGAGACCGCATCGCACGACGACGCGACCTCAGGCTTCCTTCGGGATAAGTAAGAAAGCGCTCATATAAAAAGGAATGCTAGTGGTTTGGTTTGAGTTTCTGTCGGGATGGTACCGGGACCGCGCGTGAAGCGTAGGCGGAGTCGTTCGCGAAACCGAGGCCGCCCGGGCCCCTGTTTACTCCGGTCTCTTAGCGAGCCACTCCCGCAGCTCGCGCGAGCGGTCCCAGATCGCTGGGATGTGTCGCGAGAAGGGCGCCCGCTCGTCCCTCTCAAAGAGAGTCCCCTCGGTGGACGGAAGGTGGTGGATGATGTGCCAGACCGGAAACCCCGAGAGGGTGACGACTTCCTGTCGGACCCGGTCGAAGTAGGTGTGGCGCTCTTGAAGGCAGAGCTCGGGCCCCCCTTCGCCCCCCTTGATCCAGTAATTGAACGACTTCCGGTCGAACACGTGGAAGTGGAATGGGTTGTAGGGACCGGGCTCTTTGTAGGGGACCTTGATGTAAACAACTGCGCCGGGCTTGAGAATCCGGTGGATCTCTTCCATCGCGCCACCCAGGGCCAGTCCGGGAAGATGCTCGAGGGAGTGCCACGCGATGATGCCCTCCACCGAGTTGTCCTCGAACGGCCAGGGGCGCTGCGAGAGGTCCCAGACCACTTCGACGCTCGGGGACGCCTCCATGTCCACGTTGGTGTACCCGGGGATCCGGAGCTGACCGCTCCCCAGATTCAGACGGGGGCCCACGTCACCACCGCCCGCGCATCGCCGGGGGTCGGATAAGAAACCTGCTGGCCCACCGCCCTCTCGGCCCCCCGCGTCCGGATCCCCCGACCTCGCGCTAGTGGAGCTTTAGGGAAGCGATGGAGATCTTCGGCTCGGGGTATCGGAGCTTCAGTCCCTTCAGGAACTCGACGAGGATGAAGGAAATCGCGAGGTTCCGGAACCACTTGTGGTCGGAGGGCAAGAGGTACCACGGCGCCCAGGCGGTGTTGGTCCGCTCGAGGACATCCTCGTAGGCCGCCTGATACTCGTCCCAGTACCGCCGCTCGTGGAAGTCCGCGAGGTTCAGTTTCCAGCGCTTCGTCGGGTCGTCGATGCGGTCCTGGAGACGGCGCGCCTGCTCCTCCCGGCTGATGTGGAGGAAGAACTTCAGGATCGAGTTCCCTTCGTCGACCAGCTCGTGCTCGAACGCGTTGATCGCGTCGAACCGCTTCGACCAGACCTTGTGGGGGACCAAGTGGTGGACCCGGGCGACGAGGACATCCTCGTAGTGGCTCCGGTTGAAGATCACGATCTCTCCCCGAGCGGGGGCGTCGCGGTGGATCCTCCAGAGGAAGTCGTGCGCGAGCTCCTCGGGGGTGGGCTGCTTGAACGAGCTGACACGCACCCCCTGCGGGTTGACGCCCTCGAAGACATGCCGAATGATCCCGTCCTTCCCGCTCGTGTCCATCCCTTGGAGGATGACCAGGAGGCCCCGCCGCGCGTCGGCGTAGAACAACTCCTGGAGGCGGTCGATCTCCGAGCGCCATGTCGGGAGCAGCGCTTCCGCCTTCCGCCTGCCCCCCGTCCACACCGAGGTGTCCTTCGCGTCGGAATGGGCGAGGTCGACGTTCACCCCGATGGGAAGCCTCATCCGGTCGAAGTTCGGGTTCATCCTGGTCGCTCCCCCTCGGATCGGGCCGGGGGCTCCGACGCGTCGTGGGCTCGGTGAGCGTCACCGTTGCGGGACTCGTGAAGGATCTCGGGTAGCCTTCCTTGGGCGGCTTGGATTGCCGGCACGTCCCCACCGGGTCCGCGGAGGATGTAGGCGATCCCGACCGCCAACAGCCCACCGACGACCGGGCCCACGATGTACAACCACGCGTTCCCGAGGCTGTTGGTCACGAGGTCCGGGGCAATGGACCGGACGGGATTCATCGAAGCGCCGCTGATGGGCGCTGCCCACAACCCGGCGAGGATGATGTACCCGCCGACCGCGAGCGCCGCGAGGGGACCGATGTTCTGCGCCTTGGAGGCGGTTCCCAGGATGGTGCTCACGAGCCCGACCGTCAAGACGATCTCGATGGCGAGGGCCTGGAAGTCCGTGATTCCCGGGCCGGGGTTCGTCGCTCCCAGGGACCCTACGTTCCCGAACAACCAGTAGAGGAAGAGGCACGCCATCGACCCGCCGATGAGCTGCGCCACGATGTAGCCCGGGACCCTCCTCCAGGGGAAGTCGCCGCGGGCCGCGAAGGCGATGCTCACCGCCGGATTGAGATGGGCTCCCGAGGTCGCCCCCATGAACAGGATGATCGCCATCACCATGAGCCCCGGCGCCGCGACCATCGCCGCCAGGCTGAGTTTCCCCCCGCTCACGGCGTTGACGACCGGACCGCCCGCCGCCACGAGCACGAGGAGGAACGTCCCGAACGCTTCGGCGAAGAGGCGGCGACCCTCGAGCGACGGGTCTCGGAACTCCCGCTGAACGATCTCGAGCGGCCGGGTCCCGAACGAGCCACCGACGAACTCCGGCCCCGGGTGCTTTCGACCAGCGCTCACGGACCACCTCGACCACGCGGAATCGTCGTTAGAGTCATTCCGGGATACCCCTTGCTGGACCCGACGTTCCGGGCCCTTCCGCGGAGACGATAGCCCGGGTCAAATGCGTATCGTGAACCACCGCGCCGGGCGCGCCCCGCTCCATCGGTCCGGTTTCGACCTCCACACACACTCCGCGGATGGTCATCGAGCGTGAGCATCGCTTATTCGCGCGGATTTCTACACAACAGACAGTGACCGAACCGGCTCTTCCCTTGGAATCAGCGCCCGGCGCCGAACCCGTGGTGTTCGCGGAGAACCTCCGGCACTCGTACGACCGCCGCCACTTCGCGCTCGACGGGGTCAGCTTCACCGTCCGCCGGGGCGAGGTGTTCGGCTTGCTCGGCCGGAACGGCGCCGGGAAGTCGACCCTCATCAAGGCGATGACCACGTTGATCCGGCCGACCTCGGGAACGCTGCGGGTCCTCGGGTTCGACCCCCTTCACGAGGGCCAGAAAATCCGACAGCGGATCGGGGTGGTGCAGCAAGGGGAATCGTTCGACTTTACGACGGTTCAGCGGAACCTCGACCTCTATGGGGTGCTCTGGGGGGTGCCGAAAACCGAACGGGTCCGCCGGCGGGAACGACTCCTCGAGCAGTTTGGGATCTCCGACATCCGCAAGCGGCGTGCGTTCGACATTTCGGGCGGTCAGAAGCGCCGCGTCCAGGTGGCCCGGGAGTTCATGCACGACATGGACGTCCTGTTCCTGGACGAACCGACCGTCGGGCTCGACGTGATCATGCGTCGAACGCTCCTCGACTCGGTCCGGGACGAAGTCCGACGCGGCCTCACGGTCGTCTTCACCACCCACAACCTCGAGGAGGCCGACTACCTCTGTGACCGCGCCGCGGTGATCGACGAGGGGAAGATCCTCGTCCTCGACTCGATCTCGAACCTGAAGCGTCTCTATGGCGGAAAAAAGACGATCGACATCACTATCGGGAACGGCGAGGCGGCGGGATTCTTCTCGACGCTCACCCATCGACTTGGCGCCCAGGCAACCGTGACCGTGAACGGCGCGTCAGCCGTCATCCTCACCGACGACCCAAAAGACGCTCTCTCGAAGATCGCGGAGCTTTCCCAGACCGGGGGAGTCCAGCTCGAGTGGCTAAACGTCCGCCAGAACACTCTCGAAGACGTCTTCCTGCGCCAGGTGGGCCACCACGGAGGAACGAACAATGGCGCTGCCTAACGTCCTCCGGCT
>Ga0187769_10002249_pt1 | contig 11246 bp, 10 predicted proteins | sample 0116_SJ02_MP02_1_FD_133140 | JGI IMG/M metagenome (GOLD analysis project Ga0187769, IMG submission 133140) | Tropical peat soil microbial communities from peatlands in Department of Meta, Colombia - 0116_SJ02_MP02_10_MG | ecosystem: Environmental > Terrestrial > Soil > Wetlands > Peat | place... | reverse complement strand
GCGACCTGGATCAAGCCCTGAAGGAAAGTTTTCTCCGGCTCCCCGGCGCGAAGCCATATTTCTTCCCAAACCTCATGCGCCTCGAAGAAGCTGCGCGCATTGAACTCTGCGATACCGCGCTCGAATGGATCACTTTCTTTCATCGTGCGCTCATCTGATTCTCGATAGAATCTTCGTTGCCGCCGAAATGCCGTGCGGCGCAAGGATTGGAATCATAGCAGCGTTCCAACAGGCGCGAGACGATGGACATCCGCATCGAACTGCCGGGCGTAAAGCTCGGCGTCGCCGAAGCCGATGAGTTGACCGTGGCCCCCGCCGGCACCGGTCTTGCAAAGCTCATGGACGACATTTGCGGCCACATTCGCCGTGATTTCACCGTCGAGAGCCTCGCCGATTCCGAGCCGACCCGCGCCGTCCGCGCCATGTTTCGCGGCTGGGGCGTGGACCCGTCGAAGTATCGCCCATCGTCCGAGGCGCTCCAGCGCCGCGTCGTGCAGGGCAAAGGGCTTTACCGCGTCTCGAACGTGGTGGACATCGGCAACCTTGGCTCGATCGAAACGGGCTGGCCCTACGGCTGCTATGACCGCGCGCAGGTCGATGCGCCGATTTCCTTGCGGCACGGCGCGCCGGGCGAAAAATACGAAGGCATTGGCAAGCGCGTCTGGCATCTGGAAGGCAGGCCCGTCCTCGCCGACGCCCGCGGCCCCTTCGGCAGCCCCATCAGCGACTCGACCCGCAGCATGGTCACAGACTCCACGCGTGAGGCGCTGGTTGTAATCTATGCGCCTTCGAGCGCGCCGGACGCATCCATAGATTCAGCGCTCGCGCGGTTGTGCGAGCGCCTCTCGCAATTCGCTCAGGCCGCGGCGACGCGAACGTCTCTCTCAAGGGGCGCCGGCTGATCAAGAAACAAAAAGCTGATTCACCCGATTGAAAATCCCCACTTGGACTTCACTCGGTTCACGTTATCCTGTAAGGCTGCATGGGGTCGCCGGTGCGGAAATTTGAACTTGTCCTTCTAATTCACGCGCACCAACCGGTCGGAAATTTCGACGACGTACTCGAACGCGCCTATAGAACTTCTTACCTGCCCTTCATCGAAGTCCTCGCGCGCCATCGGCACGTCCGCATCGGCCTGCACTACTCCGGTCCGCTCCTTGAATGGATCGAGCGCGCCCACCCGGAGTATTTCGACCGCCTTCGCTCTCTCGTCCGCAGCGGCCAGGTGGAGCTCGTCGGAGGCGGCTTCTACGAGCCGATCTTCATCGCGATTCCTCCCGACGACCGCCGCGAGCAGATCACGCGCCTCGCCGAATACATTGAAAAGCATTTCGGCGCCCGTCCCCGCGGCGCATGGATCGCCGAGCGCGTGTGGGAGCCCGAGCTTCCCTCGACGCTCGCTCCCGCCGGCGTCGAATACACGCTCGTGGATGACAACCACTTCCTCGGCGCCGGCTTCGAGGTCGATCAGCTCTACGGCCACTACATGTGCGACGATCGCGGCCACACCGTCAAAGTTCTGCCCGGCCTCAAATCGCTCCGCTATCTGGTTCCCTTCCGCGACGAACACGAAACCGTGAGCTTTCTCCGCAGCGCGGCGGCTCATCACCCCGCGGGCTATGCCACAATGGGCGACGATCTCGAAAAATTCGGCGTCTGGCCGGGGACTTTCAAGCATTGCTACGAGCATGGTTGGCTCGAACGCTTCTTCTCCGCGCTGGAACAATCCTCCGAATGGCTCGCCATCTCCACACCCGGCGACGCCATCGCATCGCACCGCCCGCTCGGCCGCGCCGATCTTCCTACCGCCTCCTATACGGAGATGATGGAGTGGTCTCTGCCGACGCCCGCGCGCAAGCGGTATCACGACCTCGTCCAAGAGTTTTCTTCGCGCCCCGCGGCTCTCCCGTTTCTTCGCGGAGGCACCTGGCGCGGCTTCTTCACGAAGTACCCTGAATCGAATCTGCTCCACAAGAAAATGCTGCACGTCTCGGAAAAAATCCGTCAGCTGAGGCAGGAGTCCCGCCGCGGCCGCGCCTTTCAACGGGACTTGAATGAAGCAACCACCGCGCTGCTCCGCGGTCAGTGCAACGATCCCTACTGGCACGGCGTTTTCGGCGGGCTCTATTCGCCGCATCTGCGCACGGCCGTCTGGCGGTCGCTCGAGCACGCGGAAACGATTGCCGATGCGCTGGCACACCCCAAGCGGCACTACGCCGGCGCAACGCGCCTGGATTTCGACGCCGACGGCCGCGACGAGATCTATCTGACTTCCGACCGCTACGCGGCTCTCGTCTCATCGGACGACGGCGGCACTGTTCCTATTCTCGATTTCCGTCCGCCGAACGTCGCGCTTATCAACTCGCTCGCGCGCCGCCCTGAGGCCTATCACGACAAACTCCGCAACCTTCCCGCGCGCAACTCGCGGGGCGTGCACTCCATTCACGATCAGACCCGCATGAAAGAGGAAGGGCTCGACCGCTGGCTGCACTACGATCGCTGGCCGCGCAACGCCTTTCGCCTGCTTCTATTCGCCCGCGGCAAGACGCATCAGGATTGCGCGGCGGTCCAGCTCGACGAAGACGCCACAATTGCAAGCGGCCTCTATCGCGTCACGGATTTTTCTCCCGGCCGCGTGGCGCTCGCGTCCGACGCGAGCCCGAATTGGGCCGTAGAGAAGCTTTTCTCCTTCGCTCCAACCGAAGACGGGTTCGACGCGGTTTGCGATGTCATACTGCGGCGGAAGTCGCCAGGCACTGCTGCATTCAACCTGGCGATTGAAATGATCATCAACTTTCTGGCGCCCTCCATGCCCGACCGCTACTTCGAAGCCGACGGCCAGCGCTTCCCTCTTCGCTGGACCGCCGCTGTGCCGGGGACGGAGATGCGCGTCGTGGACGAATGGCAGCGCGCCGCCGTCGCGCTCGAAGCGCCCAGGGCGCAACAGTTCTGGGTCACGCCTATCGAGACGGTTTCGGAATCCGAGGATGGCTTCGAGCGAATCTATCAGGGGTCGCAGATCCTTGCCGTTTGGCCCGTCGAGCTCGCCCAGGGCGCCGAGTGGAAGGGCCGCCTTGCGCTGAGAGCCTCGCAGCTCCGCTAGCGCACGAGCTCCGTTGTTGTCCCCGCCGCCTTTCTGCTACTGTCTTGCCATGGCCGTCTCACAGGAGCTTCTCGATATTCTCGTTTGCCCTGTCTGCAAGACGTCCGTCAAGCTGACCACCGACCAAAAGGGTCTGAAGTGTGCCATCTGCAGGCGCGTCTACCCCATCCACGACGACATTCCCGACATGATTGTTGAGGACGCGCGGATCGAGCCCGAATAGATTCCTTACAGCGATTTCCAGTTTTCGCTCGCCGGTGGAAGGGCGGGGCTTCAGCCCCGCCAAGAAAGACGGCGCGCAGCGCCTACCTCTGCGCAGTCTCACCCGCGGCAAGTAGTCGATCTTCGTCGAGCTGGAAGGAAGCGCCGCCCGTCGATCGGAAAGCGTAGTTGAGCTAGCGTCACTCCGGCGCGAAGCTGAGGGACTGATTGCCGAAGTCCACCCACAGGTGGACTGTCTTCGTTTTGCTCATTTTGATCGGATCGCCGCCCGGAAAAGGATCGTACGGGCTCACATCCACGGGGATGTCCGTCGCCGTGCTGTTCTTCATGTGCTCCGGGCGTCCCAGGCGGTAGCTCTTCACCGGGCCGTAGTAGCCGTTCGGCCCCCAATCCTCTAGAAAATCATTGAAGGAATACGACGGCGCGGGCTTCCAAAGCTGATAGGCCCGTTGCAAATTGCCGGCGACCACGGCGTCCATCAGGCGCCGCGTCGCGTTGACCTCGCGGTAGTAGACAAACGGATACCAGAGGTAGCCCGGAAACACGGCCACAAACACGGCAATCGTCACCAGCACAGCGGCAACGCGGATCGAATACTTGCGCAGCTTTGACGGCGGCCGCAAATCGGCCGCATCGAAAATCGTCACGGGGAGTCCTCGCGATTACAGCTGGCGCTTGAAGAGGGCCATGCTGCCCGACACCATCAACGCCGAAAACCCGATCAAAAGTAGCACGTCCATGTAAATCCCTTCAATGCCCGTGCTTTTCACCGTCAGGTTTCGCAAGGCATGAACGGTATAGGTGAAGGGGTCCACCACGGAGATCCAGCGCAGCCAGGAAGGAAACGCCTCGGTCGGATACACTGCGCCCGAGGGAAAGAACAGCAGCATGTTGAGCACACCGAAGATCGCCCGCGGGACCAGCGGGTCGTCCACGCGCACCATCACAAGAAACATCAGGCTGATCATGGCAACAGACGCCACGAGAACCACAAGCGCCAGATACACCAGCCGCACAGGATCCCAAATCCGCGGAATGCCGGCGATCAACCCTCCGATAATCACCAAGCACATTCCCGCCATGAACGCCTTGAGCGTGCCCGCGCCGATCAAGCCCGCCACAAGCTCCGACTTGCGAATCGGCGTCAGCAGATAGCCCTCGTGCAGCCCGCGCATTTTGTCGTCAATGTAGGTGATGCCTCCGCCGATCATCGCCGTGATGAAGATCCCCATGGCGGTCGATCCCGCAAGCAGGTACTTGATGTACTCGACGTAGGGGTAGACCTCCACGATGTTCAAATTGACCTGGGAATCGAGGCGCGGCGACACATCCGGCGCATTCAACTGATCCGTCATTTCCTGCACGCGCTCGAGGATCGAGCTGGAAATGAACTGGTCGCTGTTGTCCTCCGTGAAGACGACGCGCGGCCGGTCGTGCTGATAGTAGCGCCGCGAAAACTCGTGCGGGATGTCCACGACGCCGCGAACGAATCCGGCGCGCAGATCATCCACGGCCTGCGGAAAGGAGTCGTATTGGATTACGTGCAGCGTTTGCGGGCCGGCCGATATACCCGCGAACATCTCGTCAACCCGGCGGGAAAGAACGGAATGATCTTCATCCACGAAGGCAATGTTGGCGTTCCTGATCTTCCCTCCGAAGGCGTACCCGAGCACGACGAGCTGCACCAGGGGAAAGATCAGCGAACTCAGCATAAGAGCCGGGCTGCGGAAAAACTTCCGCATGTCCCTCTCGATCAGCGCCGACACTCGATATAGTTTCATTATCGTAACTTCTCCATGGTGGAAGGGCGGGGCTTCAGCCCCGCCATGAAGGACGGCGCAAAGCGCCCGCCTCTGCGCAGCCTCATCCGCAGCATGTAGTCCTGCATCCCTCCGAGACCGAAAAAATCATATCCTCCCGAACTCCTCAGGCCGCGACCAAGGCGGACGTTTGGCGAGGGCTCCTACCGCGAAAACGCCATCCGCTCGGGCACCGGTTTCTGCAACGAATCCCGCAACGCGCTGCCCGTGTAATGCAGGAACACGTCGTCCAGCGTCGTGGTCTGCACCATCACCCGTTTCACGGTCACTTTCTTCGCCCGCGCAAGGTCCATCAATGCGGCCACCGTGGCCGGGCCATCGTTCGACGTGATGTGCACCATATCCGGATGCTGCGTCGCGCCCGTCGCATGCGCGAGCGTGCGAAGATGCTCGATCCAGTCCGGCGGCGCGCCCTCAAACTCGGCCTCGACGACTTCCGTGCCCGGCACGTTGTCTTTCAGCCGCGTCGGCGTATCCAGCGCCGCGAGCTTCCCATGGTCCACGATCGCAATCCTGTCGCACAGCTTGTCCGCTTCATCCATGTAGTGGGTCGTCAGCAGGATCGTCAGCTCCGACTTGTCGCGCAGCGACCGGATCATCTCCCACACGTTCGTGCGCGACACAGGGTCGAGGCCCGTGGTCGGCTCGTCGAGGAACATGATCTTCGGCGAATGAACCAGGCCGCGCGCGATCTCGAGGCGCCGCCGCATGCCTCCCGAAAACGTTTTCACCAGAGCGTCGCGGAATTTCAGCAGCTCGACCGAATCGAGCAGCCTGTCGAGGAGCGCATCTCGCTCGTCCGCGGGCACGCCGTAGAGCTTCGCGTGGATCGCCATGTTCTCCTTGGCCGTCAGTTCCGGATCGGACGTGAAGGCCTGGGGAATCACGCCGAGCGTGCTGCGGACGCCGTTCGGGTCCGTGCGAATGTCGTGCCCGGCGATCCGCGCTGTGCCGGAAGTCGCGGTGAGCAGCGTGGTCATCATGCGGATCAGCGTCGTCTTCCCCGCCCCGTTCGGTCCCAGCAGGCCGAAGATTTCCTGGTTCTCGACGTTGAAACTCACGTCGTTGACCGCCGTGAAATCGCCAAACTTCTTCGTCAGGTGATCTACTTCAATCGCGTTCATGGGGAGATCGCTGCACCATCACAACCGCGCAAACCAGCTTTTCTTCGAGGTCGGCAGCATCACCGTCGCGGTCATGCCCGTAAACAGCCGCCTGCTATCGCTCGGCAGCGACACTTTGATCGCAAACGTCTTGATGTCGCGTTTCGTCCGGCTCACATCACGCTGCGTCGCGAAGTCGTTCTCGACTCCTTTGAAGAACACCTGCCCTTGGAGAATCTCGCCCGAAGGAAGCTTTACGTTCAACGTCTGCCCGAATTGAACGGAATCAATGTAGCTCTCCTCCACATCCGCGCGGACCCAGAGGTGATCCACATCCACGACAACCACAATCGGCGAGCCTTGCGCGATGACCTCGCCTTGCTTCGCCACGCGCACGGAAACGATGCCGTCAATGGGCGCGTAGATTTCCGTATAAGAAAGCTGCGTCGCTGTCTCCGCCGCCGCCGCGCGGGCTTGCTCCAGCTGCGCAATGGTCGTAGCCAAGTCGCTTTGGCGCACGTCCACCTGCTTGCGGTTCGCCACCGCCACTCCCAGTGCGGCCTGTTGCGCGCCGACCGAATCTTCCAGCGACTTGACGTTCGCCTGCGAGGCTTTCAGGGCCGCCTCGGCGTGATCGCGATCCTGCGCGGAGGCGACTCCATTGTCGAAAAGCTTCTGCTCCCGCTCGTAGTCCGTTTGGTCGCGCCAGAGATTCGCCTGCGCCTGATCGAGTTGCGATCGCGTGGAGGTCAGCGTGGCCTGCGCCTGCTTCACGGACGCGTCCGTCTGATCGTTCGTCATCGAGTATGTGCCGCTTGCCGAGCGCACTTGCGCCTCCAGGCTCGCGACGTTCGCTTTTGACGCTGCCAGGCTGGCCTGCAGCTCCTTTGGATCGAGTTCGGCGATCAGCTCGCCCTTCTTCACTTCCGTCCCTTCGTCTACCGTGAGGTTGACGATGCGCCCCGTGATCTGCGGGCTGACGATCACTTCGTTGCCGTCCACGATCCCCGTGAGCGGAATGTCGCTGCCGTGCGGCGTCGAGAAGATGTAAAAGACGAGCGCGATCAGGAACACCAGGCCGATAATGGCGAAAGACCTTTGACTGCTTGTCACTGGGGTTTCACTCCTTCGGGCGCCAGTGCCCGGTCGAGAAAATCGAGCAGCGCGCGTTTCCGCGCGGCCACCGCTTCGGGCGCCAGCAGATCCTGCCCGACCATCTGGCCCACGATGGGCGCCGAAGCGAAATAGGAAGTCACCATTCCCATCGCGATGCTGGCCGTCTGTCCCGGATCCACCTTGCGGAATTCGCCGGCGCCGATTCCCTCTTCGATCGTGCGCGCGAGCTGCGCGTAAAGCGGCCGGAAGTATTCGCGGGCCATGAAGTCCAGATTGCGGCTCCTTTCCATGGCCTCGCGCTGCACGAGGAGCGGATAATTCGGATGCGTCGCCAGGAAATCGAAATAGCCGCTGACGTAGCCGAAGAACTGTTCGCGCGGCCCGATGTTCTTCGTGGGCAGGGCGAGCACGCCGCCGCGGAATTGGCGCAGAAGATTTTCGAGCACGGCGCGATGCAGCCGCCGCTTGTCGCCGAAGTAGTAGTACAACATGGCCTTGTTCGCGTGCGCGGCCATCGCAATCTCCTCGGTCCGTGCTCCTGCCAGCCCCTGCGCGGCGAAATGCCGCTCCGCCGCGGCCAGAATTCTCCGCGCCGTCGCCGGGTCTTCAGATTTTCTACGTCCGCGGGCCATGTTTGTTTCAGACTCCCAGCCGAGCCATGTATTCCTCGGGATACCGCGCGCCTACGGCCGCGCCGCGCGGAGCGATTTCATCAATCCGCTTCAGCTCCGCCGGTGTCAGAGTGACATCGAGCGCGGCGAGATTTTGGTCGAGGTAGGTGCGGCGTTTCGTCCCCGGAATCGGGACGACGTCTTTGCCCTGCGCCAGCACCCACGCGAGCGCCAGTTGCGCCGGTGTGCACCTCTTCTCCGCGGCCAGCTTCTCGATGTGCGCCACAAGCTGCAAATTCTTCTGAAAATTCTCGCCCTGAAACCGCGGCGAGATGCGCCGAAAATCCTTGGGCCCGAATTCCGCGCTCTTTACCGTGCCCGTCAGAATGCCGCGCCCGAGCGGACTGTACGGAACGAAGCCGACGCCCAGTTCGCGGCACGCGCCGAGGATTTCGCCTTCCGGATCGCGCGTCCACAGCGAATACTCGCTCTGCAATGCGGTGATCGGATACGTCGCGTGCGCGCGGCGAAGCGTTTTCGCGCCCGCTTCGGAAAGGCCGAGATAGCGCACTTTGCCCTGGTCGATTAATCGCGCCATCGCGCCGACCGTGTCTTCGATCGGCACGTTCGTATCCACGCGGTGCAAGTAGTAGAGATCGATGGTAGAAATATTCAGCCGCTTCAGGCTCGCCTCGCACGCCTGCTGCACGTATTCCGGTCGCCCGTTCACACCGAGGAAGCGGCCGTCCGGCATGCGCATGTTCCCGAACTTCGATGCGATGATCACTTCGTTGCGCCGCTTGTCGAGCGCGCGAGCCAGCAGCTCTTCGTTGGCGCCGCCGCCGTACATGTCCGCCGTGTCGAACATGGTGATGCCGCGGTCGATGGCGTGATGAATCGTGGCGATGGACTCCTGGTCATCCGGCGTGCCGTAGGATTGGGACATCCCCATGCAGCCGAGACCGAGAGCGGAAACGACGAGAGAACTTTTGCCCAGGCGGCGGTATTCCATGCGACCTCTCCGAGCGCAGATAATTGTTTAACTAACCAGTTAGTTTAATCATGTGAGGCCCGCGATGTCAAGCGCCGTCATCAAGCGCACGCGCAGCGCGGGCGACGGCTGGAGGTCCGACGTGGGATGCGCAAAATTGGCAGATTTTGGCAATTAAGGGGCCTTAAGCGTGCCAAAAGCTGCCACGAAGGATGGGGCAGGTTTGGACGCTCTCAAGCAGCGTTTTCTGCGAAAAACGCCGCAAAATCGAGGGATTTCTGGGGCTAGGACTCGAGCGCGCCGGAGGCGCCGGCGGGAAGCTCGATCGAGTATTTTGTGCGCGCTTTTTCGCGGTGCATTTCGAGCGCAAGTTCGATCAAGCGATCCACCAACTTCGTGTACGGCAGGCCGGAGGCTTCCCACATCTTCGGATACATGCTGATGGATGTGAAACCGGGGATCGTGTTCAGCTCGTTGACGAGAATCTTCCCGCCCTTGCGCTCCAGAAAGAAATCGCAGCGCGCCATGCCTGCGCCGTCAATCGCACGGAAGGCGCGGATGGCGTAGTCCTGAAACGTCGCGACCTGCTTCTTCGAAAGCGGCGCGGGAATCAGGAGGCGAGTTCCCTCCTCCAGATACTTCGCTGTGTAATCGTAGAATTCGCGGTGCGGCAGAATCTCCCCGGGAACTGAGGCGCGCACATCGTGGTTGCCGAGGACGGAAACCTCGATCTCGCGCGCTGTGACGGCCTTCTCGACGAGAATCTTCAGCGCGTACTGGGCGGCATCGTCCATTGCGGCGCCCAGTTGATGCGCGGCTTTCACGCGTGTCATTCCTACGGATGAGCCGAGCGTCGCAGGCTTCACGAACACAGGAAAGCGAAACTTCTTTTTCACCCGCCGGATCACATCGGCGCGATGGCGCTCCCATTCCCAGCGCTGCACGGCGATGAATGGCACGACCGGCAGCCCCTCCTGGATGAAGAGGCGCTTCTGGAGGTCTTTGTCCATGCCGACAGCGGAAGCGAGGACGCCTGCGCCCACGTACGGCAGATTCGCAAGTTCGAGCAGGCCCTGCACGGTGCCATCCTCGCCGAACGTGCCGTGCAGCACAGGAAAGATAACGTCTACGCTGACGGTTGGATGGCCCGCGGCTGCGGCGAGGGGAACGAGGGCGGCGGCGGTCGGATCGGGAGGGAGCGAGACGCGCTCGCCGGATTTCAGCACCTCGGGCAGCATCTTCTGCGCACCCGTGCCGACGAGCCACCGGCCATCTTTCGTGATGCCGATGGGCACGGCCTCGTACTTTTCGGGATCGAGCGCGCGGATCACCGACGCGGCCGAGGCGAGAGAAACCTCATGCTCGCCCGATCGTCCGCCGAAGAGAATTCCGACGCGAAGGCGTTTGTTCGATGTCATCGTGAAATGCGCCTGGAAACGAACTCCATTTGTATGCCAGCCGTCGCGGAATTGCGAGCCAAGGTGGAAGGCTCGATGCTCATTCGAGTAATGTGCCGGAAAGAAGCGGGCGCAGCAACCCTTCGTACCTCAGGGTGATGCAGCGCCCCTACGGCAGCTCGGGGTGCAGTTGAGAGAACGAGCTGATGGAAGATCCGCTCTTCGGAGACGTAGGGATAAGCAGCGGCAGGACTGAGAAAACGGCGCGGGAAGCCCGCAGATCCAATCTCGATTGTTACTTCGCCGTGGGGTCTCTCTTTACGTTGTTGTCCATGAACTCCAGCCAGAACCCCTGGGGATCAGCAACGAAGAACATGCGCGTGGTCGGAGCGATGAAAACCGGCGCATTCGACGGGCTTGCGGTGTGCAGATTGGCGGCCTTGACCCGGGCGATCATGACATCGTCGTCTTTCGACATGAACAGGAAGTGGGCGGCGCCGGGATCCTGAAAGTGCGCGCGCCGGAAGCGCTTGTCGTGGTTCTTGAATTCGATGAGTTCCATGACGACGGGAGAGCCGGGAACCATTGCCTGAGCCAGCCGAAACTGGCTGTGCGTATTCGTCAGATTCTCATAGGCTGTATCGCCCATTAGCGACGGATTCATCCAGAATTTGAAGTCAGGCCCGACCAGGCTCTGGTACATGCCGCAAGTTTTTTCGAGATCGTCAACGACGACGGCGACTCGCGCGCCAAGAACCTTGCTGCCAGCTGCGGCAGTTGTGGCCGGCGCGGGCGTTACTTCCATTAGTTCGACGGGATACCCGTCGGGATCACGCACGAACACGGCGCGAATTTTGCCGGTGATGCCCGGCCAGCCGGAAAG
>Ga0187769_10002248_pt1 | contig 11248 bp, 10 predicted proteins | sample 0116_SJ02_MP02_1_FD_133140 | JGI IMG/M metagenome (GOLD analysis project Ga0187769, IMG submission 133140) | Tropical peat soil microbial communities from peatlands in Department of Meta, Colombia - 0116_SJ02_MP02_10_MG | ecosystem: Environmental > Terrestrial > Soil > Wetlands > Peat | place... | reverse complement strand
CGAGCCGGCCAGCACGCCCAGCATCACGGGCATGGCCAGACCGGGATCGATGTACCCACGGCTGAGATAGATGCCGGCGCTGGCCGCCGCGGTTACACCAATCATGAAATTGCTGGTGGCGGTAGAAACCTTGAACGGGATGCCCATGATCTGATCCATGGCAATCACCTTCACGGCACCCGAGCCTATGCCGAGCAACCCGGACAAGATTCCCGCGACCATCATCAATGCGAATCCCATCGGGACGGCGCGGACATGATAAGGGACGAGACCGTAATCGGCGGGGTAGGTTCCATCCAGCCTCAAGCGAACGGCGAGCGGGTCAGACGACTGGACAGATGCGGCATGTTCGGACCTGGCAGAGACAGCATGATAAGCCGAATAGAGCAGGACCGCCCCGAAGATCACGCCGATAGCCGCTACCGGGAGCCTGGTGGCGAGAAAAGCGCCGCACAGTGCGCCCGCGCTGGTGGCGATTTCGAGAAAAATGCCGATGCGAATATTCGAGAAGCCCTCTTTGACGTAAGCCGCAGCGGCGCCCGACGACGTAGCGATCACGGACACGAGCGATGCGCCGATAGCGTAGCGAACGTCCACTCCGAGCGCTAAAGCCAGCAGAGGCACGATAACCACGCCGCCGCCGAGGCCGGTAATCGAGCCCAGGAAACCGGCGATAAAGGAGCCGAGAGCGATGACGCCGGTGAACTCGAGGATATTCACATTGGCCGGCTCACTCGCGGCAGATTCCGCGTTTGCTTTGGCGAATGAACGCCACCAATTGAGCCGTCTCGGGAGTGGCGGCCTCCGCTTCAATGCGCCGCAGCGCCTCTTCCAGCTTCAGGCCGGATCGGTACAGCAGCCTATAAGCGGCTTTGAGGGCGGTGATTTGCGGCGCCTGAAAGCCGGCACGCTTCAGACCCACGAAGTTCAAGCCTTTGGCCTCCACGTTGAATCCCGAATAGAGAAAGAACGGAGGAACGTCGCTGTTGACGCGGGTGTTGCCGCCGATCATCGCGAGGCGTCCGATTTTGGAGAATTGGTGAATGACCACGCCGCCGGAAATGAAGGCCTGATCCTCCACCTCCACGTACCCGGCGACCAGCGCGCAGCTACAGATCACGGTGCTATTGCCAATCTTACAATTGTGGGCGATGTGGCCCGAAGTCATGATGTAATTGCCGTCACCGATCTCGGTGACCGACTCCGGCTCGGTTCCGCGGGAGATCGTGTAGTGCTCGCGGATGATGTTGCCGTTTCCAATCCGGAGATAACTGCGCTCGCCGGTGAAGTTCTTGTCGAGGGGATCGGTGCCCAGGACGGTGCCGGCTGAGATGGCGTTGCTTTCGCCCATAGTGGTCCAGCGCTTCACATAGACATACGGCTCCAGAACGCAGTCGCGGCCGATGGTCACGTCGGATTCAATCACGCAGAACTCGCCGATGCGAGCGCCTGGGCCGATTGCCGCGTCGGGATGCACGCGCGCAGTTGGAGCGAGGTAGGCGGAAGGATCGGCAGGCATGAAGCCGCTATTTTACACGCGGAACGTCATGCGATCGGATAGCCGTGGATCAGCATGAAGGTGCGCCGCCAGCGCGTCTTGGTGAAGAAATGCTGCGCCAGATCGATGAAGTGGCCGGTGGTGAAATCCACCAGGTCCTGCGTGGAAGCGTCGTACGACCAGTAAATCAGCAGCGGCTTGCCCTTGATGTTCTCGGCCGGAACGAAGCCCCAATAGCGGCTGTCGGCGGAATTATCGCGGTTATCGCCCATGGCGAAGTAGTGACCGGGCGGCACCACCACTTCCCCGTTCACCACGTGATGCTCCAGCATGTCCAAGCCTTCCGGCGGGAGCGCGAAGTCTGGGGCGGCGGTTGGAAAATTGTCGCGATACGCATTGAAGTAATGGGTCTTGTGGACCTTGTAAGGCTCGTCCAGCTTCTTGCCGTTCAGGAACACCTGCTTGTTGACGAGGTGGATGCGATCGCCCGGGATGCCGATGACGCGCTTCACGTAGTCTTCCTTGATGTTGACCGGATACCGGAACACGATGATGTCGCCCCGCTTGACGGGTTCGTACGGCAGCAAATGCCCGGAGACCGACCCGGGAGGCGCATACGCCAATCGGTCCACGATCACGTGATCGCCGATTAACAGATTGTCTTCCATGGAAGAGGTGGGAATGACTTCGGGCTGCGCAATCATGCTAGTGGCGAAGACCAGGATGATGAAGTTAAAGACCCATTCAGCGATGCCATGGGACATGGTGCCTGCGGCAGCGCGGCTTGGCTTGGCAGGCTCGGGCGCAGGCCTGGGCAGGGCCGGCTTCTTGGCTTTCTTCGTCTTGGTGGGCACTCTTTCTTTTATACCGCACTCGCCGTGGCGCGCCGCGCTACAGTGTTAGACATGCGTGTCAGGGAATTGGCGGAATGGTTAGGCGCGACGTTCGAGGGCGATGGCGAAAAAGAGCTGACCGGTGTGCAATCGCTCGAGGCGGCGGGCGCGGAGGACCTCTCGTTCGTGGCGAATATGAAGGCTTTAGGGCAGGCCGAGGCGTCGGCGGCAGGATGCCTGATTGTGCCGCTGGAGTTTCCGGCGGGCCGGACGCTCATCCGATCGAGCGCGCCGCGCACTTCGTTCGCGCGGGCGGTGAGCCGTCTGGTGCCGGCGCCGGCGCGGCGTCCGGGCATTCATTCCACGGCCGCGGTCAGCGCGGAAGCCGAAATCGGCGAGGGTGTGGAGATCGGCCCGCACGTCAGCATCGGTGAAGGCTCACGCATTGAGGCCTACTGCCGCATCGGGCCAGGCTGCGCCATCGGCCGACGAGTGCAGATCGGCCACGACAGCGTTTTGCACCCGCACGTCACCATTTACGACGACGTGGATATCGGCTGCCACGCCATTCTGCACGCGGGCTGCGTGCTGGGCGCGGATGGTTTCGGCTTCGTCCTGGATGGCGATCGCTACCAGAAGTTTCCGCAGGTGGGGCGGGTGGAGATCGGCGATTTCGTCGAGATCGGCGCGAATTCGTGCGTGGACCGGGCGGCACTCGGAACCACGCACATCGGCGAAGGCACAAAGCTCGATAACATGGTGCACGTGGGCCACAACTGCCGCATCGGAAAGCACGTGGTGGTAGCCGCGCAGACCGGATTCTCGGGCGGCGTGGTGGTGGATGATTATGCGGTGATCGGCGGCCAAGTGGGAATCGGCGACAAGGCGCGCATCGAATCCCACGCCGTGCTGGGGTCGGGTTGCGGGATTCTGACCTCGAAGATCGTGCGCACCGGCCAAGTGGTGTGGGGAACGCCGGCGCGGCCGCTCAAGCAACACCTCGAGCAGCTCGCCAACCTGGCGCGGCTGCCGGAGATGCGAGAGGAACTCGCGGAATTGAAACGCCGCCTGGCGGAACACGAGAAAGCGAAGACGTGATGCTGGTGGTGGTTGGTGGTCACACGCGGAACATCGGCAAAACTTCACTTGTCTCGGGCCTGATCGCCGCGCTGCCTGAGTTCCAATGGACCGCGTTGAAGGTCACGCAGTACGGCCATGACGTTTGTTCCAACGACGGCGAGCCGTGCGCATGCGCCGTGGCGGACCCTGAACATCCCTTCGCCATTACTGAAGAGACGAACCGCGACAGCGGCACCGACACCAGCCGTTTCCTGGCGGCGGGCGCGCGGCGGGCTTACTGGGTGCGTACGGCGGCGGGCCAGTTGGGCCATGCGGTTCCGGCGCTGCGGAGCATCCTGGAAGCCGGCCAACAGGTGATCGCCGAATCCAACAGCCTCCTGCAATTCTCGAAGCCGGACCTGTACCTGGTGGTTCTGGATTTCGGCGCCCGCGACTTCAAGTCCACGAGTTTGCACTACCTGGACCGGGCGGATGCGCTCGTCGTGATCGATCGCGGCGTGGTCCGGCCCGCATGGAGCGGCGTGGCGCGAAGCTTGTGGGAGTCAAAACCGCGGTTCTACGTCCAGCCGCCTCACTGGGTGACGGAAGCCATGGCGGCGCTGGTCAGGGGGAGGCTCAACTCCTCCGCCACATCGCCGGACGCCGCCGAACCGCGAGCCAACACTGTCGCGGAGGGTGGCAGGTAGGCCCGGGCGGCGCGAATGCCGTCGGAAAGAATCTGATCGGCGCGGGCAATCTCGCCGTGCATCCTGCGCAACTGTTCCCGGATGCGGGTATCGTCTGGCGTAATAAGCTCGAGGTAGGAAGTCAGCGCTTCGAGAGCGCTGAGCGGCTCCCGCATTTCATGTCCAAAATCAGCGAGCACGTCTACGAGGTGCACTTGAGCCACAACGGGCCTCCAGTCGAATCTAAAGGGGAGGATTTCTGGAACTTGTCCGAGGTTCCGGGAAACGATTATAGCGCAGGCGCGGCGCGAGGCAACAAAAATTTTTTCAGCCGTGTTTGGCGCGGGTTGCGCCGCGAGATCCCGCTGCGCTGTAAATCTTTTTGCGCGCCGGACGGCGCATGCCTTGCATCCGGTTCTCCGCTGCTTAACACTTCGGAACTGTGACCGCGGGTGAAAGCGACACCATGCCCAGGGAATTCCGGGAGAAAGCGAGGCCGGGCGGGCAAGGCGTGAGGGGGAGCGAAGCGATCCGGCTCGCTCGCCGGAAGACACACACGCGATATCGCGGCGTGATGATCACGGTGGGCCGAAACTCCGCGGTAGTTATCCGAAGTTAACAGACCATTGGTTAGCAAGCGCGGCTAAACCACTTGGAGTATTAACTTACGAATGACTGGCCCGTATAATATTCGTGCGTGGGCGAGAAGTACCATAACTCCAATCCAGATCAACATCGTTCCGACCGCACGGGCGTGCGCTTCGAACGCGCGCCATGGAACCTGCTGCCGCTGATCATCGCTGTTTGCGGATGGTGCACAACCTTATTACTGTGCCGGCTCATGCTCAATCGGGAAACGGTGCAGGTAGCGCAGACGGCGGCGCTAGTGACTCAGAATATTCAAAGTAAGATCACCTCCAGCATCAGCACGCAAGTGGCGCCTCTCGATGCGCTGGTGGCTCGCTGGGGCGCCGACGCCGATCCCTGGCAGCCCGAGTGGGAGTCTGAAGCCCGCCAGTTACACCAACGGTACCCGGAGATGGAGTCTATCATTCTGGTGGATGCGTCTTACGCCGTCAGGTGGGGTGTTCCATCGGTTGAACTTCAGGCGGATGTGATACCGCCGGCTATCGACGTGGCGCGAAACGCGCGTCAAACCACGGTCGTGCCGGCCGGCGATGCCAGAAAATCGCTTCTCGTGCTGATTCCCATGTTTCGCCACGGCAAATTCGATGCCTGTGTGATAGCACCGCTGCGCACGGAACACTGGCTGAATTCGATCATCAATACGGAAATCCCCAAAGGCTACGCGGCTACCATCTCGCACCACGATGAGCAAATCTACGCTCGGGCCGTCGCGGGCAACCTGCCGGCGACACCGTACCTGTCCGAGGGGCACATCAACTTTTATGGAATGCCGTGGGTGGTGCGCGTGTGGCCGACACCGGATACCTGGTCGCAATCTCGCCAGATTCTCTTCGCCCTGAGCCTCCTCATCGGCTTCCTCATGTACACGAGTGGGGCGCTGGCCGTCGTGGCACGGCGCAAAGCCAGGGCGGTGGAGCGCGCCAAGTTCCAAATGACCGTGCAGCAGGAGAATCTGCGCCAGGCCAATGAGCGCCATCAGGCCGTCATCCAGGCGTCCCCGTTCGCGATCATTTCTCTGGATACGTCCGGCAAGGTGCAGAGCTGGAATCCGGCTGCGGAGCGCGTCTTCGGTTGGACCGCGGAGGAGGTGCGGGGTCAAGTCCCGCCATGCATTGACGCCCAGCAGATGGAAGAGTTCTGGGACGAGGTGCGGCGCACCGCGGGCGGAGAGCTGATCAGCGGCATGGAACGCCGGCGCCGGCGCAAAGACGGCAGCACCGTGGACGTGGCCATCTGGACGGCGCCTTTGCGCGACGCCAGCGGAGCGGTTTCCGTCGTCCTCATGGCGATTGCCGACCTCAGCGAGAGGAAGAAGCTGGAAGAACAGCTCCGCCACTCACAGAAAATGGAAGCCGTCGGCCGCCTGGCGGGCGGTGTGGCGCACGATTTCAACAACCTGCTTACCGTGATCAACGGCTATGGGCACATGATGGTGGAGGCGTTGCGGCCCGGCGACCGCCTGCACTCTCATGCTGAGCAGATCGTGAAAGCCGGCAACCAGGCTGCGGCTTTGACCACGCAGTTGCTGGCGTTCAGCCGCCGCCAGATGATTCAGCCCAAACCGGTGGATCTGAATCATGTCATCACCAACCTGGAAAAAATGTTGCGGCGGGTCATCGGTGAGGACATCGCTTTCTATACACTGTTGAGTCCCGATCTCGCCCCCATTAAGGCCGACGCTAATCAGATGGAGCAGGTGCTCATCAACCTGGTTGCCAACGCGCGCGACGCAATGCCGCGCGGCGGGGCGCTCACCATCGCCACCAAGAACATCACTCTTGGGGAAGGCTTACGCTGCGAGGGCAGCGATTTGCCACCCGGGTCGTACGTTGAGATGGCCGTTTCCGACACGGGTGAGGGCATGGACGCGGATACCAGAACCCATCTGTTCGAGCCATTCTTTACTACCAAGGAACGCGGCAAGGGCACTGGACTGGGACTTTCCAGTGTGTACGGCAGCGTGCGGCAAAACGGAGGCGGCATCGTAGTGTGGAGCGAGCGTGGCAGCGGCGCAACGTTCCGCATCTACCTGCCGCAGCTCCGTGAGCCGGCCGCCGTCGAGCAACCGGAGGCGCCACGGTATGGCAATCGCCGTGGAACCGAGACCATCCTGCTGGTGGAGGACGAAGCCCCGCTGCGGCGTATGCTTCAGGAATCGCTCGCCAGCGCAGGCTACCGCGTCCTCGAAGCCAGCGACGGCACCGATGCCATCCGCAAGTGGGAGAAGCAGGCTGCCTCTATTGATTTGCTGTTGACCGACGTGGTCATGCCGCTGGTCAACGGCCGCCAGTTGGCCCAGCGCATGACCGCCGCCAGCCCGCGAATGCGCGTCATCTACATGTCTGGCTATGCCGACGATGTGATCGCCTACCACGGCATCCTCGACGAAAACACAACCCTGGTGCAAAAGCCGTTCTCGCCCGGCGCCCTCCTCCTGAAAGTGCGTGAGGTGCTGGACGCTGGCAAGCAGCAGCCGCCGGTTCCCTCCCGGCCCGTCTACCAGCGCGCTGGCATGTAGCCACTTCGATAAGGTGAAGGTGTGGAAAGGAGACTTATGCGATCGATTACCGTGGCCTGTTCCGCAATGGCGCTGGCGCTGTCATGCGCCTGTATGGCCCAGGAAAGCGGATGGGAAGTGGGCGGCGCCGTGGGCTTCGGCATCATGCGCAACGCTACCATCGATAACCCGTCCGGCAGCGTTACCGCGGGCCTGGACAACCGTTTCACGGCCGGCGCGGTAGTCAGCGAGGAACTCTATCAGCACTTCAGCGGCGAACTCCGCTACGTCTTCCGCGATGACGATCTGATCCTGAAGAATGGTGGGCAAAAGGTGAACATGGATGGCGACTCGCACCTAGTCCACTACGATATCCTGTTTCATCCGACCACGAGAGCCTCGCGCATCCGCCCCTTTGTCGCGGGCGGCGCGGGCATCCGCTACTTCCGCGCCACCGGCCACGAATACGTGAATCAGCCGTTCAGCGATTTCGCCCTGCTGACCACAACCAATGAGATCAAACCGCTGATCAGCGTGGGCGCCGGCGTGAAAGCCAAGCTGACGGAACGCACGGTCATCCGCGTGGACTTCCGCGAATATATTTCCCCGTTTCCCGAGCAACTATTCGCAACCGCGCCCGGCGCAAAGATTCACGGCTGGCTCTATGATTCCGTCCCGTCAGCGGGCGTAAGCTTCGTGTTTTAGACCACCCCTAGCGCGCCTTCTCCTGCACCCTGGCGGCAAACCGCTCCGCATGGACGATAAAGCGCTGGTGCGTGCCCTGGGCGATCTTCTCCTTCTCGTCGAAGGCTTCCACTTTGAAGTTCACCCGCCGGTCGTCGATCGACACCACTTCGCTCCGAAAAGTGACCGTCATTCCGAGAGGCGTCGCGGCCAAATGATAGATATCCACGTGCGTCCCCACCGAATCGTAACCGGGATCGAGCAGCGGCAGCAGCATATTGCGCGAGGTGCGCTCCAGCCCCAGAATCATGTTCGGCGTCGAAAGTACGCGCGCGTCGGACAGCCCCATGAAATTGATAGCCACGTCCGGCGTGACCTCCAGTCGTTCCTCGCGTTTGGTGCCGATCGGAATCTGAGCCATCCCCGCTATCCCCGCAGTCCCGCCAGCACGCCGCGCATATACGCGAAAGACGCTTTCATGCCCGTGAACGGGCTGTCCTCCTCTATCTCGTACTCAAGCGAAACCGTGCCGGTGTAATTCATCTTCTTCAGCTCTTTGAAAATGGCGACGACCGGCATCACGCCCTCGCCAACCGGGCAATCGCTTCCCTTCCCCGTAGACCGCAGATCCTTGATATGCATGTCGAACAGCCGCGGCCCGGCCTCGCGAATGGATTCGACCACATCCGCGCCCGCCCGCACCGTATGTCCCGCGTCGATGCAGATCCCGCAGCGTGGGTCGAGGTTCTTCACGATTCGGAGAGCGCTCTCGGGCGTCGGAAAGTTCTTGTCCTCCGGCCCATGATTGTGAATGGCGACTTTGATGTCATATTCCTTGACGAACCGTTCAATGAGCGGCATGGTTTGCGCCGTCGGCATGATCGTGATCAACGGCATGCCGCACGCCCTTGCATAATTGAAGTAATAACGAATGTCGGCGTCCTCATCCTTCATCAGATAGATCACGCCGCCGGAGACCACGTTGATACCGGCCTCGTCGAACTTCTTCCGTCCCGCGGCGAGTTGCTCGGGCGTGTCGCGGTAAGGCAGATGGAACTCTTTCACGCTCGCATAGCGAACGTCGAGGTCCTTGATCATTTTGATCGCCAGGTCGCGCTGGAAACCGCGCAAGGAATAGGTCGCTACCGCCAGCCGGATGTCATCCCCGGCGTTGCTGGTGTTCGCGCCGCGCAGTGGCGCCAATCCCAGCGCGCCCGCGCCTAACAGGAAGCCGCGCCGGCTGCTTTCGAGTGCCATGAGGCAGATCTCCTTCCGGCCATTATACGAGTGTGCGGCCGGAAGGGTCTGCCCCGTTCTGAAGAGGAGCCGTTAGCTCACATCCTTGATGTGCGTCGCCAGGTACCACTGGTTGCCGAACACGTCCTTCACACCCGCGGTGCGGTCCCCGTACGGCTGATCCGCTGGCGCCGACATCGAAACAGCTCCAGCGCTGAGAGCGCGGGCATACATAGCGTCCACATCCGGCACGTACAGAAAGAACATCGAAGACATCGGCTGATACGGTCCTCCGGCTTCGCCCATTTCGAGCGCCGAGTCTCCAATCCGGACCTGCGCGTGCTGGACAACGCCGTCCGGTGACGCATATTTCGCCACCTCTTCAGCGCCAAACCCGCGCTTGAGAAAACTAATAAACGGCTCAGCGCGCCGCGGGTGCAGATACGGCGTCACGGTGCGCAAGCCCTCTTGTACGTAATGCTTGCCCATTGCAGTGGCGATGTACCAATAGTTGCCGAACTGGTCTTTCACGCTGCCGCCACGCTCACCATAGGGTTGATCCTTGGGCGCGCCCAGCGACTCCCCACCGCCCTGCAAGGCGCGCTCGTAAGCGTCATCGACATCTTTTACATAGATGTGCAGCGCGGTGAGTTTCGGTTCGCCGCGCCAGGAAAGCCCAGGACCGCCTCCGCCGATCATGAGCATGGAATCGCCAATGCGCACCTCGGCGTGAATTCCGCCCGCACCTCCGATCGTGCGGAATGTTTCCTCAGCTCTGAAGACCTCGCGCGTGAAGTCGATCAGCGCCGGCGCATCCGGCACCACGATATACGGCGTTAGGGTGTGATAACCCTTGGGAATCGGGCTTGGCTTCGACTGCCGTTCCTTCTCCATGGCCTCGAACCGGCGGTAGATCTCTTGGACAGACAGTTCTTCCTTACGCGTGGCAACGACCCAGGTGTACCCGAAGGGATCGGTCACCGATCCACGGCGATCTCCATAGAACTGGTCGGCCACCCGTTCTGTCAGCTTGGCGCCCGCTGCCACGGCCTGCTCTACGAAAGCGTCAACGTCATCCACTCGAAGAGTGATGGTAATCGGTGAGCCGCCATATGCTTCCGGACCGGGTAAGCCGAGTTCTGGCGCGGCTTCGGAAACCACGAGGATCGAATTTCCGATCTTGACGTCCGCGACAACGATCGTGCCCTGCGCCTCAAAGCGGCTGATTTCCGTCGCCCCGAATGCCCTGTTGTAGAACTCGATCGCGGCCGGAGCATTTTTCACGCGCAGCCTCATGGTCGCCGTTTGCGGGACAGGCGCTGTTGCTTGACTAGCCATAGATGTCTTCCTTTCCAAATCAGATTTAAGTCTTGCCTTGAAACTCGCGCGCGGCAAATCGCGCAACTCCTCGACGATTCGCACCAGCGGCGCCAGGCCGGGTTCCGGCTTCCCACCTGATCCCGCGAGCATCGCCGCAATCGCCTGATCCAGTTGGTCGGCTCGAGAGCGCTTAGGCATGGCCGCCCTCCATCTGCTTCCGCAGGTTTTCGAGCGCGCGCACTTGCAGTTGCTTCACCGCGCCTTCGGTCCGCCCGAGCCGCCCGGCAATTTCCCGAATGCTCATCTCGTCCACGAATCGCTCGAAGATCACGCGCCGCTGATCGGCGGGAAGCCGGTTTACCAGGCGAAACAAACGCGCGCGCTCTTCCAAGCCATCCAAATTCGGCTGAACGCCGGGCTCCGGCACGCCCTCGTGGCCCGTAATCTCACGCGCGCTGCGTTTCGCCCGATCGGTGATGGCGTTAGCCGCGATCCGTATCAACCAGGCCGCAAACGGGGCGCCGCGCCATTCGTAGCTCGGCAGATTGGCCAGCGCTTTATGAAACACGTCCGCGGTCAGATCCTCGGCCGTATCCCGATCCCGCACCCGCCGCGCGATGAAACCATAGACCAGCTCGAAATAGATCTCGTACAGAGCCCCAAACTTCGCGGGATCTTTTTGCGCAGCCTCCACCAGAAGACGCTCCTGCGCGCTCGTCCGGACAGTCGTTTCCGCCGGTCTTCTGGCCGCCATTGCGCCTCTGAGTGTATAAACTGCCGGGGGCGG
>Ga0187769_10002247_pt1 | contig 11254 bp, 15 predicted proteins | sample 0116_SJ02_MP02_1_FD_133140 | JGI IMG/M metagenome (GOLD analysis project Ga0187769, IMG submission 133140) | Tropical peat soil microbial communities from peatlands in Department of Meta, Colombia - 0116_SJ02_MP02_10_MG | ecosystem: Environmental > Terrestrial > Soil > Wetlands > Peat | place... | reverse complement strand
GTGAACATGATAGCGGCGAGTCTGCGTTCGCTCTCAGCCAATGGGGGCGGGGGTTAAGATGGGGGTTGAAAAACCGTGCAGGGACTACTGCTTTGCTGCCTGCAGGCGGGAGTCGGAAACCTGCCCTAACTCCAAGGAGGAGGACAGTAGGGGACGGCTACGATAATCCCTCTTCCTCCTCATCCGACAAGATTTTCCTCATCATCTCCGCGTTCTGGGTCGCGAACCCTCTGAAGTGGTTGTTGAAGACCACGTACGTGTTCCGTGCCCTGCTTTCGATGCTCCTGATGTGCGGGACCCACTCCTTCAGCTCGTCTTCGTTGTACAGGTAGGCGTACCTCTGCTTTGCCTCCTCGGGCTCCCACCATGTCTTGGCGTCGACCCTGCCGTGGAACCTCACGTAGGCCACGTCAGACGTCACCACTTGGCTCGGTGTGGGCAGACCGTAGATCCGGGGGAGGTCCACGTTCACATAGCCGATGCCGTGGTCCTGTAGGAACTCGTAGACGTCGTCCTTCTGCCAGCTGACGTGCCTGAACTCCACCACCAGCGGCAGCTCTACCCCCTCCTGGATCTTCACTATGTGTTCGAGCCCTTCTCGGGAGCTCTTGAAGGAGTAGGGAAACTGGGCCACAAGGCAACCGAGCGTCCCGTTGTCCACAATGGGCTGGACGCTCTTCCTGAACGGCGCAAGCGCCTCCCCGAACTTCTCCCTCTCGTGAGTGAAGGCGCTTGGTAGCTTGACGGTGAACATGAATCCCTCGGGTACCTTTTTCGAGATGGCTTCGAACATCGAGGGGCCGGGGATCCTGTAGTAGGTGGAATCTATCTCAACGCAGGTGAACCGCTCCGAATAGAAGCGGAGGAAATCACTCTCCTTCATGTCGGCGGGATAGAATAGCCCTCTCCAGTCGGTGTAGCTGTAGCCCGCTGTCCCTATTCGCATGGTTGAATCCTTCTTCCTGATATTTGTCCTTGATCGAGGGGGCACTGGAGCCGAAAAGTGGATTTTTTGTAGACAAACCTTGATGGAAACGCTTCAATACGACCCCGATGTCGCTCTGCTGCTTCTGGAGTCGAAGCTGCTCCGATGGATGACCAAGTCTGGCTCATCAAGCGTAGGCCGCCATTTGCTCTGCGGTTCGGCTCCTCCTTTTCCTGAGCTTCTCAGCCAGCTCCATGATCTCAGCATCGTTCATCCGGCGTAGGCGCCGTTCTGCCTTTTCATGTGTATCCACGCCCAACTCCTCCTGAAGCTCCTTCTCGTCCGACTCGGGAGGGACGACTCGCAGTCGCCTCAGCCTGTCGACGAAAGTCTCCCAACAGACCATCAGTCACTCGCCGGGGTATTGAACAGCGGTCGCTGAAAATCGTATCTGTTTGGCTGCTTAGTGCGTCGTGAGGGGAGTCGCCCTGGGAGTGTGTATGTACTGGGAACCGCGAACTCGGAATAAGGTAAGTTGCGAGCACTTTGTCAGTTGGGTCCTCGCATGTCTATATCGAGGCCTTCCACGGGCCGGCTTCCTTGTCCTCCGCGGAGCCTCCCGAAAAGGGGCGTCGACTCGGCATCTTCGGCAACAGGAACTTCCTCGACTACTTCCTCACCTACCTCACTTCCCGATCCGCCTTCCAGGTCGCCAATGTGGGGCTTGTGTGGGCTGTTTACGCCGTCACGAAGTCTGCCCTCGACGTCGCCCTAGTCGGGATAGCAAACACTGTGGCCACCCTCATCACGACCCTCCCGGCGGGGGTATGGATAGACCGGTTCGACCGGGTGAAGCTCTTCTGGCTCTCTAACGCCCTGAGTACCATTTGCCTGGTCCTCCTGTCGTTCGTGGGGACCGGGCCTGGGTTCAGCCTGTACGCCATTGTAGCGGTGATTGCTGTCTGGGCGGCGGCAGGGGAGATATACCGCTCGACGAGCCTGGCCGTGATTCCAGACTTCGTCACCCCCGAGGAGCTCCCCAACGCGAACGGCATCGCCCAGTCCGGGTACCAGGTGGTCAGCTCGATCTCCACGGTCCTCGGGGGGGCTCTCATCGCCGCGGCCGGGGTTCTCTCCACCTATCTCTTCGGGGTGGTTGGCTACGGGCTCGCCACTATCTTCTCTGCGGCCCTCCTATTCCGGACCAGGGAGACCCTGCGCCAGCCCGTCCCAAGGCGCAGCCAGGGGATGCTCAATGACGTCAGGGAGGGGTTCCGGTGGCTTCTGACTCAGCGTGGGCTCTTCTGGCTATCGATAATCGCCCTAATCTACAACTTCTTCTATGGAATACCGACGTACTTCCTCGTGGTCTACGTCTCCGATGTCCTCAAAGTCGGGGCTTTCTACTACGGGGCCCTGCTCGCCGCTTTCGTAGCCGGGAGCGCCGCGGGCGCCCTCCTCGCCGGGCGCTTCCCTGGAACGCTCAAGCACTCGGGGAAGCTCAACGTCGTCTCGTGGGGGTTCCTGGGTGGGTCCCTGATCCTCGTCGTGGGCCTCATCCCCACCCTAACCGTGGCCCTGGTCGGGTTGCTCGGGGTCGGACTCGGGATTGGGTTCGGGGTCAACCTCTGGCTGACGACCGCCCAGAACATCGTCCCGACGGAGATGCGCGGGCGCTACTTCGCCATCGACGGCCTCCTTAGCTTCATGGGAGGGCCTCCATCCATCGCGGCAGGAGGGATACTCGTCGCCACAATCGGGATCACTGAGTCGTTCATACTTTCTGGCACCGCCATAGTCGTGTTCTCGGTTGCATTCGTCTTCGTCAGGAGCCTCTGGACCCTCGATGGGAGCCTGAGGGGCTCTCCGCGTCCTTAGCAAACCGATTTATTGCTCCCGCGTTCTTAGCCCATGCTCAAACACGTGCGGGAAGCTCGCATTTCCAAGGGGAGAAGGTCACGGCTCTGCTGACTTGGGAAAGAACAGATTCTCTGTTGACCAAAATATCATCATGTCAAGGACGCGACGCGGCAGATAGCGTCCAGCAACGGCTCCGCAGATTTGCGTCCGAAAACCATGACTCGGGGGTGCAGGTCCGCTAAGCCCAATGAAGAAATCGCGATTGAATCAGAGGTGGTGTGTGGTGGAGTCGCAGGTCCACAGGTCGATGAAGGCGGTAATCAGGCAGGAGCTTGAGCGTCAGCGTTACGCCGTAGTCGAGGAGCCCCTATCTCCTCCCGGGGAGAAAGTCACCTGGACCTCTTACAGACCAGACCTGCTTGGATACAGATCGGAGAATGGTATAGAGGAGCTTGTGCTGGTTGAGTGCGAGACTCACCCCAACATGAAGCGACTCAGGGAGAAGAATGCCTCCAGCGTTTCGTTTCAGCCATACCTCTTTCGGCATGGTTCAGTGCGGAGGATTCTCGCGGTCCCCCAGGGGAAGCTTAGATCAGTGGATTTGCGGATAAGGGACAGCTGGGAAGTCTGGGTGGTTGGGACCGTTTCGACGATAGACAAGTACACCATCTTCCATTGAAATGTGCCCGCCGTCAAGGCAATTAGTTATGTGAGGGAAAAGCCGGCGGGGGGACCGCTTGCTACCCTTCAAGGACAGGGAGGAGGCCGGGAAGGAACTCGCCCGCGCTCTCGTGGAATTCAGAGGAAGGAACGTGATAATCCTGGGGATGCCGAGGGGCGGGGTCGTGGTCGCCAGGGAGGTGGCGGAATCGCTGGGCGCGCCCCTTGACATCGTCGTTACACGGAAAATCGGGGCACCAGGGCAACCGGAGTTTGCGCTGGGAGCCATTACTCAAGAAGGGGACGTGATTGTTGACAGCGGGGCTGCCGAGTCCGTTGGAGCAACTGCCGAATACCTGCAAGAAGAGGCTCGGAGGAAGAAGTCGGAGGTGAAGGAGAGGATGCGGAGTTTGAGGGGGGGCATGCCGTACCCCGGCTTGGAGGGGAAGACCGTCATCATAGTAGATGACGGAATGGCCACAGGGAACTCGATGAGGGCGGCGGTCCAATCAGTCAGGAAGAGGGGCCCGAAGGAGGTGGTCGTGGCTGTGCCCGTGGCGCCCCGGGAAGCGGTGGCAGAACTTTCCATGGGAGGGACGAGGGTTGTGTGCCTCGAGCAGCCCCGCTTTTTCTTCGCAATAGGAGAATTCTACGAAGACTTTCAGCAGGTGGAGGACTCGGAGGTCAGAGAGCTGCTCGAGAGTGCGTGGAGGGGGCGCAGGCTCAAGCCTGCGGCGTAGGCTCCTCAGAGTTGAGGAGCCAGAAACAGTCTAGATCTCCGCTTCACGTGAGTAATAGTCCCAAATCTTCTTCTGTTCTTCCTTGACATAATTCATTTCGGCTGCTGAGAGCTTGGGGTCGTTGGCTCCGGAGTAGGGCCTCCGGAGGGAGAGGGGTAGGCCGTCGTCACAGAAGAAGCCTCCTCCTGGGAAGCCGGTGTCCTTTCGGACTATGATCGCGGCGAACCCAGGCGCACCCTTGCGATATTCATCTCTGTCCACGGCTGAGATGGCCTCGAAGAGGGGGCGCCCCCTCGAAATCCCGAGGATTCTCATCAGCTCCCCGTAGGTGAGTGTCCCGCGGGCCCTGGCTGCCCTGAGGAGTTCCTTCCTCAGGTCCTCAATGCTAGGGTCTTGCATTCGAGGGCCATTGGTTGCCTCTCGGCCCTGAAGGCAACACCTGCTGATCAGGTCGTCTACTCTACTTGAGAGGTCGTCCCGTATCCCCCTGAGCTCCTCGAACGTCTTCCCCGTTGCCCCTGGCACGGGCCAGTCCTCTCCCTTGTATTCGGCACCTATGGGGCACCTGTCCAGACACCCGAACGTCACTACCCTTGATGCGTTGGCGACGAGAGGTGCCGAGACGACTCTGGGAGACCTATCGGTAAGTGCGATGCCCACCTCGCTCAGCAGCTGGCGGACGTTGGGGTTGACGGAAGCGGCTGGGGTGACCCCTGCGCTCTCGGCGCGCCAGCCAGGCGGGGCCTTCGAGTTGAACAGTTCTTCGGAAAGCACGCTCCTGAAGGTGTTCTCAACGCAGACGAAGAGGATCGTTTTCGTGGCCCTATTCTGCGGTTTCCCTGATTTAATGACTGCTTAGCCGGACTTTCAGGACTCCAGGCTCTTCGCGACCCTGAATTGGTCCCCTACGATGGCTCTCATGTTCAGGAGCCCCAGCGGCTTGCCGTGGTCGGTTACGAAGACAGTCCTAATCCTGTGCTTCGCCATCAGCTGGACGCCTTCGGAAAGGGGCCTGTCGGCTTCGATGGAGATCATGGGGGACGTCATGATCTTCCTTACAGGGATGCTCGACGAGAGTAGATCATCGGCCGCGATTCGGTACAGTATGTCACGCTCCGTGAGTATTCCCTTCGGTTCTCCGTTGATCAGAACGAGGATGTTGCCTGCGCCTCTGTCGCGCATCATCTGGGCCGCCTTGAGGACAGATTCATTGGCGTCAATAATGAGAGGGTCTGTTTTCACGAAGTTCCTGACAGTCGGGGCAGTGGACTCGCCGGCCTCAATCCAGAAGGTGAGCGAGTAGTGGCAGTTGGGGCATTCGTCAGGGGTGTTATCGCCTTCGAAGATGTGTCCGCAGCGGTAGCACTCCCACTTTGTCATTCCGTAGGAAAGGGCTCTCCATGGTATAATAAGAACATGGGGTCGAACCGGTTAGGTGCCAGGGGAAGGCACCGCCTTGTCCTTCGGGGCGAGGGCGATGAGGCGCCTGGCCTTCTGTTGACAAAGGGCGGCGTTGTCCGTATAGTACTTCCAGACCGTGTAGTTCTCCTCCACCTTGGCTAGGAGCAGGAGGATGTCAGTGGCCTGGAGATATCGCGATACGGCAATCTCAGAGTTCCCCGCCTTCTCATCGGCAGCGGCGTCGGCCATCAGCTGATTGGCATACCAGCGGAGCTTCTGTGCCCTCGTCATAGTGGGCCTGGGGGCCGCCTGCATGGGTCCGATCGGTCCGAGGACCGGCAAAAGAAAGCATGGTCGAAAATCCTAGACGAGAACGTGAGAAGTGAAGTCACCCGAACTGGACGGTCGTCCCCGTGGTGATGCCGTATGCCGCAGCGAAGCCTGCCTTCGCCTCAATCACATAATTCGCTGGCGCGCTCGGCGTATAGGTCGCACACCCATACCCGAGAGAGTTGAAGCAGGGCGAAGCCCCATTCTCGACGTAGACGACCCGGCCCGAGTTGCCCGTTGCGTTCACCCATATCATGTCGAGACTTGTGTTTGTGTCGTACATCCAGAATGCCCAATTGCTCGAATAGGGGAAGGCGAAGAGCATCGTTGTGTTGCTTGTCACCTTTCTGTTCATGAGGCCCGCCTGCCTTTGCTGCTGAGTCGTGGCGATGTAGGTGAAGACGAAAGTCTTCCCGTTCACCGAAAACCTAGAGGGGACCTTTGATGTGACGGAGCCTGGGACTGTGCTATACCCGTAGACCGTGTAGACAACGAGCAGCACCACCACAGCTATCACGCAGACGACAAATACCCTTCCGGTGAGAGCCAACGTTCGTACTGGAGTTCGGGGGAATATTTCTGCAGTTCCGATAGGGAGGCATAAATGGCCGCATGATGATCCTGCCAGATGATGGAAGGGGGAGGAGTCGCGGACCTCTTCAGGGCCCTGGTACCTATCGGGAGAGTAAAAGCGGTCAGGCAGGCATACGAAGTGTTCCGGACAGCGGGAGGGGACTACCTGGTGTTCAACCCCGGCAGCAGGGGCTCATCGTCATATCACATGACAGTGATTTCCTCCACAAGAGTGGAGGCCCTGGCGGCTGCGATGAGTAAGGAAGGGGTCACCACGGGCTCGCTGATGAGGGACCCGAAGCTGGAGGAGGCTTTCGGAATGAAAGACAAGGTCGCCATGCGATTCGACATCCTCATCGGCCTGTACATACTTGCGGCCATAGGGAGGGTGGAGATGAAGAAGGAAGGGGGGAACTTGGTATTCACCAAGCGTAAGTCTGGCGAATAGATGCGCCTCACCGAGAGCGTGTTTTTTAAAGGAGCGAAGCCCGAATATTTCGGAGACATTGGAGCGGGACGCTGAACTCGAAGGCGAGCTGGCTGCCGTAAGCCCGAGGGACGCAGAAGTGGTGCGGACCATCGAGGAGGAGGGACTTTCGGTTTTCACCTTCGACGGGCTCAGACGGATAACAGGGGCCCACCCGGAGACCCTCTCCAGGTCGCTGGAGAGGCTAGAGGACGGCGGCCTTGTGGTCAAGTCTCCCGAGGGGTACAGCATCACAGAAAAGGCGAGGGAGTCTTTTGCGGCGAGGCCTGCCTATGTCGGAGCAAGAAAGATACCCATTCTGCACACATTCCTCCCCTACGAGGCGAGCACGGGCACCATCATTTCAGCCCTCAAGGGGAGGTGGTTCGACACCATCCGGTGGGTGGGAATGGCCGAAACAGACGAAGGTTTTGTGATGAAGTGGGTCACCGAGGACGGAACGGCAACAATTGACGCCAAGTTCTCGGCAGGCCAGTTGGACGTCGACGCAAGGGTTGCGAAGGAAGCCGACCTTCCGAAGGCGGTCCGCGCAGCCCACCAGCTGATGGGGAGAATCTCCAGGCTCTACGCCAGCCCCAGGCCGGGCGCAAGACCGGCACTCATGAGGATAGGCTACTTCGAACCGTACGCAATGTGAGCCAGTACCTCCCGAACCCGCTCAACAAGTAGCCACCGGTGCAAGCCACAGGTGGTGATTCTGACAGTATGACAGGAACACAGGGAATGCAGCTGTTACAGTCATTTTCAAACGCTGTAACTGAGCTGGCTGAGAGCGTTTCACCTTCAGTGGTGAACGTGAACGCAGGAAGGAGAGGAGGCACAGGCATTGTCTGGTCCTCCGATGGGCTGGTCGTAACGGCGAGCCATGTGGTGGGGCACTCGACGGCGCCTACGGTCGCCCTGAGCGACGGCAAGGAACTCGAGGCAAAGGTGGTCGGAAGGGATCCGTACACCGACATAGCCCTCCTCAAGGTAGATGCGTCAGGGTTGACCCCTGTAAAGGTAGGGAGTGCGGATGGAATCAAAGTGGGACAGTTCGTCCTGGCCCTGGCGAACGCGTCAGGCAAGAAGGCCTCCGCCACGTCCGGCATCGTAACGAGCCATCGCAGGAGCATGCATGGGTTCTGGGGGGTCATGATAGAGGACGCCGTCGTCTCTGACGCGAAGCTAAACCCTGGCTACTCTGGAGGTCCCCTCGTCGACGCATCTGGGAACCTGCTGGGAATGAACGTGGCTTACTTCGCTGGCAGGGGAGTGGCTGTCTCCGTTGACTCGCTGAAAGAAACCGTTGACAAGATCTCAAAGGACGGTCGCGTCAGGAAAGGTTTCCTCGGAGTCGTCGTCGAACCAGTCGAGCTTCCCGAAGAGCTCGCTAGGTCTGCAGAAGTCGGCCAGGGGTATGGGCTCCTCGTCAGGTCAGTAGACGCCGGTTCCCCCGCAAGGGCCGCTGGAGTGTCCCTGGGTGACATAATCCTAAGGCTCGGGGACGCACGTGCGACCGATGAATACGAGCTCCACAAGGCACTCTCCGGGGAAGTCGTGGGCAAGACAGTCACCCTTCGGATTCTGAGGGCGGAGAAGGTTTCCGACCTGAAGGTCACTCCAAAGGAGGCGGAGCTGTAGGTGGAGTCGTTCCCGAGGGAGCCCAACTTCCCTCAGCCGGGAGGACCCCTGGAGCCCCTCCCTCCAATCCGTCCCCCTTTTCTGACGCCAACGAACTGGATTGATTAGGAGCCCGCTGCGGGGAAACGGCCATGGACGAGGTCAAGGCCAAGACGCCCCACGGTGAGATGACAGTCGACCAGCTGGGCGAGATTCAACCGGGGATGGCCGCCATGATGAAAATGGTGGGAGAGAGGTACACCCTTGCCTTTTACGCGGCGAAGGGAGGGAACTGGAAGCTGGCAGCGTACCATCTGAACCAGCTGCGGTCCGCCTTCAGGACCGCCAAGGTCACGAGGCCCAGGTTCGCCGAGGACCTGACAAACTTCGACAAGGAGTATCTCCAGCCTATCTTCAAAGCAATCCACGACCAGAACTGGGACGAATTCGAGGTTTCCTTCAAGAGGGGCGAGCTCGGCTCAGACTTCTATCACGAGAAGCGCGGCGTCTCGTACATCAGGTACATCCTCCCATCGCAGGTTCCCTCAAACCTCTTCCAGGGGCCGCCTGAGAAGTTCCAGAGAGAGGTCGCGACTAAGGAAGGGTAGCGAAGCCTTGGCCTACAGCTTGTCCACTAGTGGAGGCATTGCGATTACGGATAGAATAATAACATATGTTATATAACCCGATTGTTTGAATGCCATTTGGAATGCAGTCCGCTTCAAACGACCTGGACCTCCTCCAGAGATTCGATGCCGAAACCCGTTCCCATTTCACCCACATCGAGGGAGAGAGGGTCGTAAACCCTACCCCTCTCATCGACGTTACAGCCGCTCTGATGGAGTGTGCGAAGTCGGAATACGGGCTGCGGCGGTGAGAGCCTAGTGGGAGGGATAACCGGCCTCCCGGCCGCGAGAGGGAAGCAGCCCTTCGAGCTGGTCGAGATTGCGAAAGGTTAGCGCTCGGACGGGGGCGAATGGCTCTCTGGGACTGGGTCCTTCTTCCCCGTATCAAACCTGGATTTGTACGAGGCCGCCGCAGCGAGAACCTGCTGGGGCGAATAGATGTGCGGGTTGAGCTCGAGACAAACAAAGACTTCAGAGCCTGCTAACATCCTCATCAGCTTGTTGAGGTTCGCGGTACCATCGCCCGGAACGAGGTGGGCGTCAGACTCGCCGGTGTTGTCGCTCAGGTGCACCTCTACTAGCCGCGGACCGGCCATTTGGACAAGATCTTCGGGGACCTGGGCGCTCGCCTGGGCGTGCCCAGTGTCAAGGGTGAACCTGAGGTCCTCGACAGCCTCCATGAGCCCTTCCAAGGAGCTGGCAGTGGACCCAAGCGGATAGTGATACTTCGACTTGCTCTTGGTCTGGTTCTCCACGCTTATGGCGAGCCTGCCGTCGGCAGCCTTTACCATGTTGCGTAGGATGGCGGCAGCGTTTGCCGCCGACGCGGGGACCATCGCCTCGTTGTGGACGCTCCCGGGGTGGACCGTAATTACCTTGGCCCCCAGGGAGTCGCCGAACCCGACGAACTCTTCCAGAGTCCTCTCTACCGCGCCCCTCACAGGTTGGAAGGGATTGGCTGGGTTGAGGTCGGTGAAGGGCGCGTGCATTGTGACGGTCATTTCATAGGAGGAGAGCGCTTCGCTTAGGGCATGCTTGTCGACCCAGCCGGGAAGCGCGTGGGGAGCGTCGCCCCAGAGCTCCAAGTAGTCGAACCCGACGTCCCCGATTGCACGGACAGCGGAGGCTACGTCTAGTCCGAGCAGCGACCAAGTGCTCAGACCTATCTTCAATTTCCCAAACCAGACTGTCCAGTCGGCCCGTACTCAGGAGGTGGGGGAACTCTGGGCTGCCCTGACCCTCTTCACCATTTCCTTCAGCATCTGCAGGGCTATCTCCGGGTTCGTCTTCACGAGGCCGGCGAACGCCCAGGACGTGAGCGCCCAGCACTTGGTCGGGGAAACAGCGACTACGTCTGCCGAGCGTGGCAGCTCGTCTATGAGCGACATCTCTCCGAAGAATTGGCCTTTTCCCAGGGCGGCCAGGATTCTATCACCCTTTCGGACTTCCGCCTTCCCATCAAGAATTAGATAGAAACCGACCCCCATGGCCCCTTCGCGTACAATGAAATCCCCTGCCTTGTAATTCATCTCTTTCCCTTCGGACACCATCGACTTCCTTTTCTTCTCGTCGAGGCCGGAGAAGAAGGGGACGGTGCCCAGCATAGTAGCGGCGTCCGGAGCGCCTGCCATTCGGCTTCCGACCCGTTCGAACTCATTTAAACTCACCGACATACTCCAGTGAGCTTGTCCTGGCTCTTGCTCGGGAATCTTGAGGACGCAGTTCCCTACCGGGAATGCCTAGCCTGGGGACGGATGGTCATCTTCTTCGGCTTGGGGCTGAGGGAGAGAACTGTCTTCTCGTAGTCGGACCAGCTGACCCCTAGCTTATGGGCAACCATCATCTCGATCATGGTCGCGAACTCGTGCTCGTTCCTGTATGGCGCCTTCGGGTGGTTACCTGGCTCGGCGTCCAGGGGATGTAGGTTCAATCGGCGCTCGGCCTCGAAGTTGACGTCGAAGGCCACTACTTCCCTGTCCGTGATGCCGTGCATCTTGCAGAGCTCGTATTCAATCATCTCGTGGAGAGCCACAAGGAAGACGTACCTCTG
>Ga0187769_10002246_pt1 | contig 11262 bp, 11 predicted proteins | sample 0116_SJ02_MP02_1_FD_133140 | JGI IMG/M metagenome (GOLD analysis project Ga0187769, IMG submission 133140) | Tropical peat soil microbial communities from peatlands in Department of Meta, Colombia - 0116_SJ02_MP02_10_MG | ecosystem: Environmental > Terrestrial > Soil > Wetlands > Peat | place... | reverse complement strand
CGGGCGATCATCTCGGCGACGTGCAATTCGCGGCGAAGACTTCCGAATATTTCCGCGCCGCGATCCAGTTTCCGTTTTTCGAGTACTACCTGAAGGGGAAGGGAACGGGCCTGCCCAAAGCCTGGGTCTTCGAAACGGGCACAAATGTCTGGCGCAAGTACGACGGCTGGCCGCCGGCACAAGGCCGCGCGAAAACGCTCTACCTGCACGCACAAGGCAAAGTCTCTTTCGAGCCGCCGGCGGAAAACGAAGGCCTGGACGAATACGTCAGCGATCCCGGACACCCCGTGCCGTTCATCAACTACATGGCCACCGCCGTTCCGCAGCGCTACATGACGGACGACCAGCGGTTTGCCGCTCGCCGTCCGGACGTGCTCGTCTATCAGACCGAACCGCTGGAAGAAGATGTGACCATCAGCGGCCCCGTTTCCCCGAAACTGCGGGTCGCCTCTTCAGGCACCGACTCCGATTTCGTGGTCAAGCTGATTGACGTGTATCCCGACAACTATCCGGACATGGAGGCTGACGCGGTCGGGAAGCGGGTGCTCGATGCGCCCGCCGTGCGCCTGGGCGGCTATCAGCAACTGGTGCGCGGCGAGCCCATGCGCGCGAAATTCCGGAAGAGCTGGGAAAAGCCCGAGCCGCTCAAGCCGGGCCAGGTTACCGAGGTGGATTTCACGATGCCCGACGTGAACCACAGCTTCCGCCGCGGGCATCGCATCATGGTGCAGATCCAGAGCTCCTGGTTTCCGCTGGTGGACCGCAATCCTCAGACCTTTGTGGACATCCCCAACGCCGGGCCCGAGGATTTTCGGAAGGCCACCGAGCAGGTTTTCCATCGCAGAGACGCCGCGTCCGGCATCGAAGTGCTGGTGTTCCAGCCCGCGGGCGAATAAGCTGTGCTATTCTGAATAGGTTCCGGTACACGTCGGGGCGTGGCTCAGCCTGGCTAGAGCGCCTGGTTCGGGACCAGGAGGTCGGTGGTTCAAATCCACTCGCCCCGACCACTTCCAAGATCCTGCCTTTCATTGGTTTACGCTACTTCCTGCGCCGCGGGACGCGCGGCATTTTGTGGACCATTGTGGACCAATTCAAACCCCAGGCCGATACGCTCTGCCCACTCCTGCCGGAAGGAAACATCGTCCCGGATTTTGGAGTAGAGATCTCCGACATCACCCGAGGCATGGCCCATCCAAAAGCGCTCCAGGTCCCTCGGGGCGCCGCACTTCCTGAGCCAGGTCAGCCGAAAACGCCGAAAGGCATGGAAGCCCACCGGCTTGACCGAATGAAGGATGCGCAGCACGTTTCTCTGCTGTAATGGTTTGCCTTGCTTGGTTGCAAAGAGATAGCCACCCACGTCCGACAGATAATCCCAAAGCTCTCTAGCGAGAGCCTCGGGAATATCCACGACGCGCATTGCGTTGGCTGTCTTGGGTTCCTGTTCCTTGCCTCGCCAAAGACTCCGACGCACGTGGAGAACCCGACAGTCCGGACCGAAATCGGAGGCCCGCAAGGCTAGCGCCTCACCGATTCGCAAGCCCGTGCCGGCCAGCAGCGCAAATAACATGGAGTATTTGCGCTTCTTCACGCTCAACTGGAATTCCCTCATTTCGGCTTCCGTGACGGTAGGCCTGTTCTGTTGGTCCCTTCGGACCACGGGGAGCTGAATGAAGTCGTGATTCCAAATGCGCGGGTAGATACGCTCGCCCTCATCACTTACGGCCGAGCCGACAACGAGTTTCACCACCTGCACATAGTTCACGATTGTTTTTGCCGATAGGCCCGCCTCTGCCATCTTCTCAACCAATTCGCGCACTGCCTTGTTCGACAAATCGGCAAGCAACTTATCGCCGAGATGGGGGAGGAGCCAAGCGTTGAGCGCATCCCGCCAGCCGGAGATGGTGGCAGGTTTAACAGGACGTCGTCTGCGAGCGGGGAGTGAGGAGAGCCACCAACTCGCCTGCTCCCGGAAGGTAACCGCAGGAGCCGTGTTCTGGCGGAACAATTCCCTCGAGTTGATTCCTTCTCGCTCGACATACTCGCGAAGACGCTGGCGCGCCAAGGATTTCGTACGGCAAATCCCCAGCGAAACGGTGCGGCGTTTTCTTACGGGACTGCCCGGCACGTCTACCCAGATCTTCCCGTAGCAAGGCGCCTGGGGGTTCCATGGATTGGAATGCTGAAACACTGTCCCACTCTGCCCTGTTCGGCGGCTCACGGATGGACCTCGTTTCCGCCTTGCAGGTGTCGCAGATTGAATGTACGTCGACCCGCGGCCGCAATTCAAGACCTGTATATCTGGAGGCGCGCCCTGGATGAGTGCAGGCGAATCTTGCGCGAAGCCACGCATCGTGCGATCAGGTTCTGCCCCGGCGATGATCGCCTCCTGAGTGTGTGCGTTCATGCGAAGCGGAATCTTAGAGCAGGCCAGGCCGCTGTCAATTTCAGCTCCCAAAGGGTGGAATCCGGAGAAATCGGAAAGTGCCTCCAGCAGCCGACGCCGGCAAATACAAGCCCTTCCGAACGCAATATTTAGAGCTCCCTGACGCTCCACCAGACGCTCTTTGATCTGGCGATTTGCACGGTTCAGCCGACCTTTGCCGAATCGGCAATTCATGGCTGCCCCTGCGCCGAGCACTTCGACCGTCGAGCTCGACCCATAGACAGGTCAAAGCCAAGGCGGCACTCGGACCCTTTTTGTTCGCTGCACGGAAGCAGTCAAATGCAGTGCATTCAGACTCTGGATCGGAGGTTAGAATCATGGGAAACATTGGAGTGAACAGAGTCATTCTCATCGGGAACGCCGGACAAGACGTGGAGGTTAGAACCACTTCCGGCGGCAAGAACGTGGCCAACTTCTCCCTGGCCATCAACGAGGGATTTCGCGACAAGGCGGGGAAGCCCGGCCAGCGGGTCGAGTGGGTGCGCTGCGTCGCGTGGAACAAACTGGCGGAAATCGCCGGGAAGTACGTCGCCAAAGGGCGGCTCGTGTTTGTCGAGGGCCGGTTCCAGACGCGTCAGTATGAGAATCGTGAGGGATCGGAGAAAACGGTTAGCGAAGTCGTAGTGACCACGCTGCGAGTCCTCGGCGGGGGCAACAGAAGTGGCTCCGCGCCCAGCGACGGTGACGCCCCGAGAGAAGCGGGGCCGGAGGCCGAGGTCGGAGACATCCCGTTCTAAAGCACCCATGACTTGCGGGCGATGACGGCCAGCGGGGCAATGAGTCCGGCCGCAGAAGCGTGCACTCGAATCGTTTAATCGACGGCCTCCGCGTATTCAACGGCCTCGCCAAGCCGAAGCTTCAACTCCTTGAGCCAGACCTTTGGGTTGATCCCATGGACCTGACGGCCCAGGAACCCGAGCCTTTCTGCAACGTTTTCGCGATTGTGGCGAATCCCGTCTTTCGTCGCGCTGGCATACAAGGCCAGAAATTCGGTCATGTTTGGTGGTTTAGCGAAGAGGTAGGTTGCGTGGCCGAGTTGGGGAGTCTCTACTACCACCGCGTTCTCAAGATCGAAGACATATTCCGATTGGAAGAGATAGAGCCGTCGCGCGCGCCGGGAGAGCTGTCTGTAGTAGAACGCATCGTAGTCCGGCTTCCAGGTGATCAGGGAAACGTCTAAGTCGCCGGGGATGCCCAGTCCAGCGCACAGCCGTTGTAACTCCTCCCTTTCGAGTGGCACGGACTCAATCCGGGAGCGGATTTGATCCAAGGCCGGCGCGAACTGGCCGAAGCGGCGGTAGGTATTTTGGGCTTCGCTGATCTGCTCAGAAATGTTGCCGGGCAACGTGACCTCAAGCCGGCTGGGAAGCGCCGTTTCCCATCGGGTGAGCTGCCAGGAATCGCTGCGATAGCGAAACTTCCCGCTTCGGACGAGCGTCGCCTGGATGGAGACCTTGGCGCCGAGCAAGTGCTTCCACTGATTCCAGGTAGCGTCCCACGGAAACGGTAGGGAACCTTGGTCGAAGGTGGCTTCGAGTTTGTGCTGAAGGTCGCGGTAGACCGCGTGTCCGTCGTAGAAAGTGAAATGCCTCAGCGGAGCACAGAATCGCCGCTGCCTTTGCTCCGGCAGGAAGGCCAGGATGCGCGAGGCGTAGAAGGCGGAGCCGTCACGCGACGCTACGCCAGCGACCAGGAGAGAGCCGAAACCCCCATTCGGAAAAACTACTGGGGCTGCAGGATCGGCCAGGAGAGCGTCGTAACAGGCGCGCAGGTCAGGCCTTGCCAGGATGTTGAAGGCCCTTTCCAACGCTGCAAGGTATTTGGGGGATACGTGCGCGGCCCGCAATTCGAGAGTGCGCATCTTGAAGGCGAGGCGTAGCTCGACGGGGGAAGCGTCTCGGGTAGCCCGCAGCAGCTCGTAGAAGAATGGTTGTTTTTCCCACGCGCAGCGGCGGTTGGCGACATAGAAGTAGTCTCTCAATAGCTCGCAACGCAGGGAGACCTGATTGATCTCAAGTTGCTTGCCCAAAGGCTCCGCGGAAACAAAGAAGTCTCCCCGCTTGTCCTTCCTTGGCTGGGTGACATAAGCCACTTGGACCTGAAGAATTTCTTTTCGGAATCGTTCTTGTTCGGGCGGTCGAATATGCAGTTCAGCAGGCATGTCGGACACACCCAAGTGGAATCGGAGTTGGTCGCCTCGGTGAATGAAGGCTGCAAGGAACCTTGAGAGAAGAATGCTTGTGCCGTCAGTAAAGGCGCACTGAACCTTATCGCCCTCCGGAGCCGTACGCATCACCCGACGCGAGCAGAGTGTCGCCTCCCGATGCACATTGGTGGCCTGGGCTGCTGCTTCCATTTGTTGCGCAACCCTAGCATCGCTGGCGTCGACGGGCAAGAAAGTGAAGGTCATCCAAACGCGAGCGATGGAAACGGGAGGATAAGTTGTCGACTCAAGGATTCTACTCTAAGTCCATCACATATAAGCTGATGGCTTGACTTCACGTAGAGCACGTGATACACGTAGGTTGCGTGGAGTGCGAGGGCCTTTGGGAGTTCGGATGAAGCAGAACATCACACTGTCTCTTGAGAAACAAACGCTTAGAAAAGCCAGGATCCTTGCCGCGAAACAGGGTACGTCAATCAGCCGACTCCTAGCGGGCCAGATCGAGGCCCTAGTCTGCGAAGAGGAAGCCTACGAGCAAGCAGAGCGCGAAGCACTGGCGCTTCTTGACCAAGGATTTCACTTGGGGGGTGTGATCCGCGTCAGCCGAGAAGAACTCCATGAGCGATAAGACTTTCGTCGATACCAACGTCTTGATCTATGCCCATGACATCGATGCTGGGCGGAAGCATGAAATCTCCAGCAGGGTTCTCCGTGGACTCTGGAGGGAGCGCGCTGGCCTGCTCAGCACGCAGGTGCTTCAAGAGTTCTATGTCAACGTCACGCGGAAAATCTCCTCTCCAATTTCGAAGGATTCGGCCCGTGCTGTGGTCCGTAGCTACGCAACTTGGTGCAGCGAGATTACTCTAGACGAGATTGCGACGGCGTTTCGAATCGAGGACGAATCGCGCCTCGGATTCTGGGATGCTTTGGTGATCGCCTCAGCGGCCAAGAGTGGCGCTGCGCGCTTGCTTACGGAAGACCTGAATCCTGGCCAGAGGATCTTAGGCGTGCTTATCGAGAATCCGTTCGCCTCCGCATCCTGAACGGCTGCGGACAGCAATAGGCCCTGTTTCTCTGCACCCTGGAAAGCCGGTTGCATCGACTCGTGGATTGGGTCAACCCGGGGCCGGCCAGGGCAGCCTCTTCCAGCCATTTGAGGACCGCAAGCTTATCCGTGGTCGTGTTGCGTGTCGTCGATGCAGCAGTCGCAACGACGCTTTACCCGGTCGAGCGGAATTTCTTCTGGAGCTGCCGATTGACGAAATCCAGAGAGAAGCATTCGGGATCGAGCGGGCCGCGCCATTGCAGCATGTCCTCGTGCTCTTCATGCGCCGGGTCAGTAATGGCGTGGAGGAAATTCTCGTAGCCGGGCGGCCCGCCGATGTCCTCCGGTGGCGCGGCGCGTTCCCCACCAATGCAGCGCGGGTAGTGAGCTCCTGGTTCAGGCTTCACAATGGCCTCGAGGGAAAGCTCGTGGTGCCATCCATCCCCGAGATCGTATTCGTAATTGAACTTGGCTCCAACGGCGGACACGACCTCGCGCAATCGTGGTCGGTGTTCATCGATAATATTCCGCTCGCAGAGCTTGTCTTCCGAGTCGGGCACGCTGTAGACACCCCCGCCAATCCGGAACTGGTGAAGGTGGCAGTCTTCCCAGCTCATGACGATCTGCAGGATGCGGTGAAGTTGAGCCAGAGTGACATCGTCCCAGACCTGAACGCGGCGCCAGATCGGAGGATGGATGTCCCGCAGCAATACGCGCAGTTGATAGACAGAGTGTTCATCTTTGCGAGCCATCGCCACCGCTCCCATGGCGTCACGTCATTTTATGCCCCGATGCGGAGGAGACAACATTTCACTCGTCAGGGAGGGATTCATGCGCCTCGCTGGACGGCAGCGATTGGGTTTCTACCCGTTGCCTTTGGCGGAAGCCAGACGGATCCGCAGTTTCTTGCAATTCCCGGAAGGGGGCTGCGGGGCGCTCGACCCGTGCATCGGGGAGGGCAAGGCATTCGCTCAGATCACGAACGGAGCACAGGTTTACGGCTACGGGATCGAGCTGGACGCGAATCGAGCGGAACAGGCCCGCTCGGTAGCCGGGGAGGTGATCCACGGAAGCTGTTTCGACGTGCAATGCCCCGTGGAATCGTTCTCGTTGATTTATTTGAATCCCCCTTACGACTTCGAAGTCGGCGGGGAAAGATCTGAGCGCATGGAACGACTGTTCCTGGAGCATGTCTATCGCTGGCTGAAGCCTGGGGGCGTGCTCCTCCTCGTTGTGCCGGGTACCCGGCTTGGGGAATGCAGCGCTGTGCTTTCCGTGCATTTTCGCAACGTACAGGTGTACCGACTCACGGAGCCTGAGAGTGTCCGCTACAAGCAGGTGGTGCTCTTCGCCGTGCGCCGGACCAGGAAGGAACGAGAGAGACTTCAGGACAACGACATTACGCGAGCCCGAATGTGGTACGCCTCTCTTTCCCGTGAGATGGAACAGGCTCCCTCGCTGCCCGGATCTCCTGACCGATCGTATGCCATGCCGCCCGGAGATCCGGTGCGCATGGCTTACCACGGGCTCCCACTGGACCAGATTGAGGACCTACTTCCACAGTCGTCGGCCTACCGCCGGGCCGCACCTGTGCTCTTTGCGCGGGAGGCGGACATCAATGGCCGGCCGCTGACACCTTTACACGGCGGCCACGTAGGACTGCTATGCACGGCAGGAATGCTCAACGGGATTTTCGGCGAGGGCCAAGCGAGACACATCGCTCACTGGCAATCAATAAAGTCGGTGGAGAAATCAGAAGAGGAGGAAGACGGGAAGACTATCATTCGAGAGAAGGAGCGGTTCTCGAATGAACTGACTTTGGTCTTCTGTACAGGGGAGATCGCCACACTAAAATAACCCATCTTCCGGACAGGCGACCATTTGGCCGGACTCTTCTAGGCGGAAATGCAATCTCCCACCTGAGATGGCGACCGCAAGGCCGGATGGCCTGCTATCCACGCCCGCTCAGGCTTGACGACCAGAGATTTTGCTTGCAGAGTGGTACAAAGTAAGGAATAATCGGCATGTAAGGGAATTCTAGAATAGTAAGGATGAGGCGATGCTGCATTCCACCGTAACGAGCAAGGGACAAACGACCATTCCGGGAAAGATTCGGAAGGCGCTGCGAATCAAGCCTGGTAACAAGCTGGAGTACAAGGTGGAAGGGGATCATGCCACCATTCGCGTGCATCCGGGTACGCGGTCCCTTAAGGGTGCGCTCGCCAGCAAGAAGGGCAAAGGAATGTCCTTCGCCCAGATCCGCGCGGCTGCGGCGGAAGCCGCCCTTGACCGCGGGGGCAACCGGTGAGTCAGCGAAGGCTTATCGACACCAATTTGATTGTGCGCTATCTCGTGCAGGACCATGAAAAGCATTCCCGGGCCGCGGGAAAGCTGTTCGACGCCTGCGACCGCGGCGACCTCGTGATTGTGGTGTTGCCAGTTGTTCTGGCCGAGTGCGTGTTCGTACTGGAGTCCTTCTATGAGCATCTGCGCGGAGATATCGCCGCGGCGCTCGGCATCCTCATTTCCAGCCCAGGTGTTGAGATCAGCGGGGCGGCAATTCACCTCGACGCTTTGGACCGCTATCGAAGTACGAAGGTTCATTTCGTAGACTGCGTGATCGCTGCGACCGCTACGGCCGAAGACACACCGGTAGCCACGTTTGATCAGGACTTTCGAAGGTTTGCCGACGTGCAAGTAGAAAACCAATAGTTTACCTTCAAACGGCTGGCTCTCTGCTGGAGGTTTGTGTGCGCACACAAAAGCGCTGATAAGTTTGCGCTTTCACCCGTTTCGTTCGTGCGCTCACTTGGCGATCCCTCTGCTGCGGTACTGTCAGTACTAAACTCCCCTGAGAGCGACAGAAATGCAAAATGCGCACGAACGCTTTGGAAGGTTGGAATTCGTCAAACGCACGAATGACAAAATCACCCGCGTCGAGGTTTGGCTGGAGAGGGCCGTTCTGGAGCCCCCCAAAAATGATCGCGGGCAAACCGTAGCACATTTGGTTTCGTTGATCGGTGGGGACGCGGAAGTCGCTGCCCTCTGTGCCGCGGCGACCGAAGGGGCGATTTTCACAATTCACCTCCCGGGTCGGACAGGGGTGACTGCCTCGCTTGGCCTCGAGTCGCAATGCTTTCGCGGCAGTGTCGTGGTCCCGGGCCGGAAGCGTCCATGCCGGCACCTGGTGGCACTATCGGCCGAATTGGCCAAGACGAAGCCAGGGGCGGACAGGGAGGGGACGCGGACGATCCTGTGCGATGACGATCCGGCATTTGTGCTCCATCGCGTTGCAGCGCGTTACGGTCTTCCGGTCGTACCGGAGTGGGCGTCGTGGTTTATGCGTGAACTCCGGCAGCGGAAGGCGATCGAATCCTTGCAAGGACTGAGGTGTTCGCCAGTGTTGGTGCGCGGCAGTAAGCCTAGCTTTCTCAAGTGGATTGGCAGAGCCTTACGCGAAGGCTCAATTCGCATTCCGAAGGAAAACGGTACGATCTCTTGGCAATTGCCGCGCGCTTCCTTGGACCCCGTAAACTTGCAGGAGCGTGACAAACCCCAAACAACAGGTGATGCCGCCAGGTGCACTGGCTGAAGGAAATGGCGATGCAAATCGTTCTGAAAGTGTGGAGCAGCAACCCCGAATACAGCGGCGGCTGCGATTACGCAGCGGTGGAAATCGATGAAAGACTTGCGAATCTCGTGTTGCGACGAATCACCGGGCTGTGTGAACAAAAGGCCCTCGATGCTTCGCTCTTCGAGGCGTACTACTGGGACTCTTCGCCCGAGTATTTCAGTCCCTCGGTGAATCACGCCAGCCAGCCGGACGAAGTTCAGGACTCAGATGGCAAGCTGGACGACATGCTGGCGAAGCTCGAAGTTGATACGCGGGAGATCGTTACCGCGCCGCCCGATTTCCGTGTTCCTGAGGCCCGTGTTGTGGCCGTAGAGTGCAGTCAGATGATCGTGCGCGATGACAGCGTCGCGTTCACTGCGCTGCTACGGCATTCAGACATCTATGTAACCACTGCCGAAGTTCCGAAAGCCTTCATTTCGTCGGCCCTCGCGCCAATTTCCGCCTGAAACTCTCCCTATCCGCAACTTTCCTGCGTTGACCGGAAGAATCATGAGGAAAGAACTATGCCCTTACCGAAGGACATCAACGAGTATCTGCGCGCGTGGGCCTCCGAACTGGGGGAACGCATTATTCAGACCTATCCGCCGCTTCAGGGCTTTGAAGATGCAGCTTCGGCGCTGATCGGGCAGCTCTTCCGGAAGCCGTTTCCTGCACAAGCTCTCGCCATCATGGGCGTGGTAAAGCGCTGGAATGAGGCCCGCGGGGCGGCTGTCATCGCGGAGTGTGGAACCGGCAAAACGTTGATTTCTCTAGGGGCAGTCCACGTGCACAGTGATAGAAGGCCCTTCACGGCGCTGGCCATGGTTCCGCCACAATTGGTGGAAAAGTGGGCGCGAGAAGCGTTTCTGACCCTGCCCCGCGTGCGGGTGTTCTTCATCGACGGACTGCGGACTCTGACAGGTTCTGCGGGCCATGCTGGGGTAAATGAGGTCAGGTTGCGCCATGGCCGAATCCTGCGGGAAGGCCTGCGCACCACACTCACGGAACTGCGACAGCGGAAGGCGGCGCGCACCGCTCGCCAACGGTGGGACTCCATCTGCGGGGTGCCCTCGCTGTTCATTGTGGGGCGCGACCGAGGCAAGCTGGGTTATTTCTGGCGGCATGCCTTCGCCATAGCGCAGTGCGGGCGTTACCAGGGCTCGGTCGTGAACCCGGACACGGGCTGCCCGGTCTACGTGGGTGAGGATGGCGAACGGTTGCTGTCGGCGGATTTCAAGAAGGCCAAGCTCAGCGAGATCGTGGGCGCCGGCAACGGGGAAGCGACATCCAAATCCCGACGGGCACTGTACAGCGCCCTGTGGCAGGCGGACAGGACGAAAACTCGGCGGTTCGCCCCGGTGGACTTCATCGGCCGGTACATGCCGGAATTCTTCGATTACGCCATCGCTGACGAGGTCCACGAGCTGAAGGGAGACACGGCCCAAGGGAATGCGCTCGGGACGCTGGCTGCCTGCGCGCGACACACAGCGATTCTGACCGGAACGCTGCTCGGCGGGTACGCCGACGAGGTGTTCAACATCCTCTACCGGTTGGAGCCGGAGAAGATGGTTAAGGGAGGTTTTGAGTATGGCGAAGCTGGCGTGCGCGCATTCACGGAGTCCTATGGCCTGCTCGAGAAAATCACGATCGTCGAACCGGAGGACAACTCGTGCTCCGAGGCGCGGGTGACGAAACGCGTTCGGCGACGGCCGGGAGCGTCGCCGCTTCTCTTTGGCCGTTTCCTGATGAGCCTGGGAGCCTTCATCTCCTTGGAGGACATTTCCGAGGCGCTGCCGCCCTACCGGGAAGAGGTCGTCAGCGTCGAGATGGACCCTCCGTTGAAGGAGGCCTATCAGAAGCTCGAAGCTGACGTGAAAACCGCGCTGAAGGAGCATCGCGGCAATCAGTCGGTGATGAGCGTGGCGCTGAATGCCTTGCTGCTGTATCCGGACCGACCATTTCATCTGGGAAATCTGTATGGATGGGAGTTCGACGCG
>Ga0187769_10002245_pt1 | contig 11262 bp, 11 predicted proteins | sample 0116_SJ02_MP02_1_FD_133140 | JGI IMG/M metagenome (GOLD analysis project Ga0187769, IMG submission 133140) | Tropical peat soil microbial communities from peatlands in Department of Meta, Colombia - 0116_SJ02_MP02_10_MG | ecosystem: Environmental > Terrestrial > Soil > Wetlands > Peat | place... | reverse complement strand
ATGCCTCTGCCCTCCGGCAACGCCGCATTCGTGGCAACAAAACGCCGGGCCACGTAAACTCGTCTAGTCCATGGACGTGATTTACGGCATCCACGCGGTCGGCGAAGCGCTGAAGTCGCGCGGGCGCGCCTTCGAGTACGTGGGCGTGGCCCGCGAGCGCCACGACCAGAAGATGCAACGCATCATCGACGACTGCCGCGCCAGCGGCGTAGCCGTGCGCTTCGTTCCCCGCGAGCAACTGGACCGGCTGGCGCGCACGCCCGCGCATCAGGGCGTCGTCGCCGTGACCTCGCAGAAGAAGTATCTCGATCTCGACGACCTGCTCGCCAATAAACGCGGCGAGTACTCATTTCTGGTGGTGCTCGATGGCGTGGAGGACCCGCAGAATCTCGGCGCCATCATCCGCACCGCCGACGCTGCCGGCGCCGATGGCATCGTGCTTCCCGAGCACCGTGCCGTGGGCGTGACCGGCACGGTGGCCAAGGCGTCCGCCGGAGCTTCCGAGCACCTGCCTATCGCTCGCGTCACCAACCTGGCGCGGAGTCTCGAGGAGATGAAGTCCGAGAAGCTTTGGATCGTCGGCCTCGATGAGCGCGGCCAGCAATCCTACGACGCGGTGGATTACAAGATGGATTGCGCGCTTGTCCTCGGCGCCGAGGGCAAGGGGATGCACGAGCACGTGCGCGGCTGCTGTGACTTCCTCGTCCACATTCCGGTGCTTGGCGAAGTGCCGTCGCTGAATGTCTCGGTCGCCGCCGCGGTAGTAATGTATGAGCTGGCACGCCAGCGCCGCCAAGCCGGGCAGAAATGAAAAAGCTCCTCTGTGTCCTCAGTGTCCTCTGCGGTTTTCATTCGGCGCGTGCGCTTGACCGCCAGGCGTTCACGTTCACTGACTATGACCTCAAAATCAAAGTCACGCCCGCGACGCAGTCCTTCGAAGCCGAAGGCAAGGTCACGCTGCGCAACGACACACCGCAGCCGCAGCGCAATCCGGTGCTGCAAATCTCGTCTACGCTGGCGTGGAACTCGATCGCCATCGCCGGCAAGCCGGTGCAGTATCTGGCTGAGACGTACACCTCGGACATCGATCACACTGGCGCATTGAGCGAGGCGATCATTACTTTGCCGCAGCCGGTCCTGCCGCAAGGGACAGTCGAGATCGAACTTAGTTACGGCGGCAAGATTCCGCAGGACGCAACCCGTTTAACGCGCATCGATATCCCCGCCGAGCGCGCGGCACGCAGCGACTGGGACCAGATCGGCGAAGCTTTCACTGGCATGCGCGGCATCGGCTACGTGGCCTGGTATCCGATTGCGACCGAAGCCGTGAGCCTGAGCGATGGAAACCAGGTGTTTGAGACAGCAGAGGCATGGAAGAGGAGACAAGCGCAGACGAAGTTTTCCGCACATGTCTGCGCGGGCGAGTACGCTACTGCGCCCCCAGCGCAGGGCCTGATCGCAAACGTAGCCTGGGGCGGGCCCGTCGGCGTTAGTCATATCGGGCCACCGGGCGCCTACACGATGTGCACCACCTTTGCCTGGAGGCCGCTTGGGCTGACGGTGCCCATCTTCGCGATTGGCGACTATCGGTCCCTCAATCAGGCTGCCATGGCAATCCGCTACGTTGCTGGCCACGAATCCTACGCCCGCCGCTGGGCAACGGCGGGCGAAAAGATCGCGCCCTTCATCGCGCAGTGGTTCGGCCCCCGCAAACAGCCGGTGCAAATCGTCGAACTGCCCAACAAGGACATGGCGCCCTTCGAAGCCGGAAGCGTGTTGTTCACGCCGCTGGTCAGCGGACAGGAGAATGACATTCAGGTCGTGCTGGCGCACCAGTTCGCCCACGCCACGTTGCAGTCGCCGCGCCTGTGGATCGACGAAGGCCTGGCCCACTTCGCGCAGGCGCTCGAGCGCGAACAGCAGGAGGGCCGCGCGGCGGCGCTCGCCTACATGGACGAACGGCTTCCGCCTTTGCAGGAAGCCGAGAAGGAATTCCTCCCGGCAGCGCCCGGCAAGGTTGTTGATCCGCCGCCGCAGGGCCAGTCGCTGATCGAGGCCGGTGACGAGGTCTTCTTCCGCACCAAGGCGATGTTCGTCTGGTGGATGTTGCGGGACATGGTGGGCGATGATGCCCTCGAACGCGCCATTCGCGCCTACCGTCCCGAACAGGACAGGGACGCCTCCTATTTTCAGCGCCTGCTCGCGGCGCAATTTCATCGCGACCTGGAATGGTTCTTCGATGACTGGGTGTATCGCGATCGCGGCCTGCCGGAGTTCCACATCACCGAGGTATACCCGCGCAAGCTCATTCCGGAAGACTGGTCGGTTACGGTCGCCGTGGAAAATTCCGGCGAAGCCGGCGCCGAGGTTCCTATCGCGGTGCGTGCCGCCCAGGGCGAAGAACGCAAGCGGCTGGAGGTGCGCGCCCACGAGAAGGCTTCCGTCCGCATTCCGATTCCGGTCTTGCCCAAGCAGGCGGTGGTCAACGACGGCAGCGTGCCGGCGTTTGAGATGGACAACAACTCGGCCGAGATCAGCACGCCGGAAGTTTCTCAGTGATGTGCAGAGATGTAGCTCGCCGCGTCTCATTGCCACGTCTCCAAGATGCTGCCAGCCGTTACAATGACCCCTTCGCGGAGGAGCGCGTGTACATCCAATTCCTGGGTGCGGCCGGCACCGTCACCGGCTCCAAGCACCTGATCAATACCGCCAGCAATCCCGGCGGCAAGGACGGCTTTCAGTTCCTGATCGACTGCGGACTCTTCCAGGGTCCGAAGGAATGGCGGGAGCGCAACTGGCAGGACACGCCTGTGCCGGCGCGCGAGATCGATGCCGTCATCCTTACCCATGCGCATCTCGACCACTGCGGCTGGATCCCGCGACTGGTGCAGGAAGGATTCACCGGTCCCATATATGCCACGCCCGCAACGGTTGACCTGTGCGGCATTCTGCTGCCCGATTCCGGCCACCTGCAGGAAGAAGAAGCCGCGTTCCACAACAAGCACCAGACGTCGAAGCACAAGCCGGCGCTGCCGCTCTACACCATGCAGCAGGCGCAGCAAAGCCTGTCGCGCCTGCAAGCCATGGACTTCGGCGAGATAAAGCAACTCTGCCCCGAGATTAGCTTCCGCTTCGTGCACTCGGCGCACATTCTGGGCGCGAGCATGGTCGAGATCACGGCCAGGGTCAATGGCGGCACACGGCAACTGTTATTCACCGGCGACATCGGGCGGGTACGTGATGCCCACGTCGCGCCCGGCAAAGTGGTCCACTCCGGACCGCAGGAGGGTGAAAGCGCGGACCTGCTGGTCATGGAATCAACGTACGGCAACCGCGAGCATCCCCACGACGATCCGCGCCCGCAACTGGCGAAGCTTCTGAGCGACACCATCAACCGCGGCGGAAGCGTGGTGGTGCCGAGCTTCGCCGTCGAGCGCACGCAGAAATTGCTGTTCATGCTGAAAGAGCTGATGGAGTCCGGGCAGGTCCCGCGTGTGCCCGTGCACGTCGATAGTCCGATGGGTATACAGGCGGTACAGATTTTCCTCAAGCACACGGAGGAATTCACCGACGACACTAAGCGCATGGTCGCGCAGTATGGCTCGCCGCTCGCCTGGCCGGGACTCCACTTCGACAGCAGCCCGGAGGAATCCAAGAGGATCAACGACTCGCCTTCGCCCGTCATCATCGTTTCCTCCAGCGGCATGGCCAATGGCGGCCGCGTCTTGCATCACCTGACGCAGCGCCTGCCCGACGAACGCAATCTGGTGCTGTTCATCGGATTCCAGGCCCAGGGCACCCGCGGTGCGGCACTGAAGGGCGGTGCGCAGACGGTGAAGATCTTCGGCCAGCAGGTCCCGGTGCGCGCGCAGATCGCCGCGCTCGAGCAGTTCTCCGACCACGCCGATACTCCCGAGCTGCTGGAATGGCTGCGCACCTTCAAGACGCCGCCGCGCACGACCTATCTCGTGCACGGCGACCCCGACGCGTCGGCACAATTGCGCGTTACCATGGACAAAGAGCTGCACTGGAACGTACAAGTGGCGCAGTGGCTGCAGAAGGTTCCAGTGAACTAGGAGTGGGGGATCCTTATGGAGAACCGGCGAGTGCCGCCGAGAACCCGCGTGTGGGTCCGGCCTGTTTTCACGCTGGGCATGCTTCTCAATTTGACGTTCTCGTTCGCCGCGGCCCAGCAGACTGCGCAGCCGCCGGAGAACAAGCAGGAGCAGAACGCCGGCGAGGAAAAGAAAGAGCCCGCGAAGAAGGAATCGATAGAAGCGAAGCTGAAGCGGCTGCCGGAGTCCGTGCCGGGAAAGCTGACGCGGCAGCCCATCGAGTGGCTCATCGGCCCCTATATCCCGGTCCAGGGGACCCTGCAGCCGCTGACCAACGAGCAGCGTGCGGACGTTTATTTCCGGCGCACTTTTCTCACCGCCGGTTCCTATCTGGCGCGGGCATTCTCGGCCGGGTTTGACCAGGCGCGCGGAGAGCCCTACCAGTGGGGCGGGGGCATGGCCGGATACGGCCAGCGTTACGCAGCACTCTACGGAGAATTTGTGATCCAGAACAGCCTGGCCGCTGCCGGTGATGCGGTGCTCGGGTACGAACCGCGCTATGACTTCTGCCGCTGCAGCGGCTTCTGGCCCCGCACCCGCCACGCCATCTCAAGAAACTTCGTTGCCTACAACCGTACCGAGCACGAGCTGCGTCCGCAGGTGCCTTTATACGCCGGCGCCTTCACGGCAGGAGTCCTCTACGGCTCCTGGCTTCCCGGCCAGCACAACATATGGAGAAGCGGGGCCCTCAACATGGTGTCGCAGGCAGGAGTCGGCAGTGGCTACAACTTCGTGAGCGAATTTGCGCTCGACATCCTGCGTAAGTTCGGAAGCAAAAAGTGAGCGTTCAGGCTACCCGTGCCCGTTGGTGAACCGCACCAGCGCTTCCAGCTTCGCCTCAGCGGCGCCCGAGTCGAGCGACTGGGCCGCCAGCGGGATGCCATCACCGATCTTATCCGTCCTGGCCGCAGCCACCAGCGTGGCGGCCGCATTCAGCAGAACCACGTCCCGGCGCGCCGATTTATGCCCGCGCAGAATGTCCCGGATCATTCCTGCGTTGGTCGCGGCGTCGCCGCCGGAAATCGCTTCGAGCGGTGCGGATTCAATCCCGAACTCTTCCGGCGTCACTTCATACGTCCGCACCTGGCCGTCGCGCACCTCGGCGACACGCGTCGGTCCGCCGATGGAAATCTCATCGAGTCCATCCGCGCCGTGCACCACCAGCGCCCGCCGCAATCCCAGCAAGGCCAGCGCCTCGGCCAGTTTCTCCACCAGGTCTTCCGAATAGACGCCCACCACCTGCGCAGAGGTGTGCGCCGGATTCGTCAGTGGCCCGAGCAGATTGAAGACAGTTCGCAGCCGCAACTCCCGGCGCGCCGGTTGCACATACTTGGTGGCCGAATGCATCAGGGGAGCGAACAGAAAGGCGATGCCGACCTCATCCAGGCACTGGGCGACGCGCGCAGGCGGCAGGTTGATGTTGACCCCCAGACATTCCATCACGTCCGCCGAGCCGCACTTGGAACTGACGCCGCGATTGCCGTGCTTGGCGACGCGCACGCCGGCGCCGGCCACGGTCAGGGCAGTCGCGGTGGAGATGTTGAAAGTGCCGCTGGCATCGCCGCCGGTGCCGCAGGTATCCACCAGCGCTTCGCGGCCCGTGCCACTCACGTCCACCAGGCTGTCGCGCGCGATCGGCAAAGGCGTTGCCGCCCCGCGAATGGCCTCGGCAAAGCCCACGATCTCTTCCACCGTCTCGCCCTTCATGTGCAGCCCGACCAGCAGCGCCGCGATCTGCGCGTCGGTGGCCTTGCCGCGCAACACCTCTTCCATCACCGCGCGCGCTTCCTCGCGCGAGAGCGGCTGACGGTGGTTCGCGATCTTGTGCAGCGCTTCGAGGATCATGGAGGCGATTCATTGTGCCACAGTGGGAATCGGATGGCCTGGAGATCGGGTCATCGGGTGATTCAAAACGATTCTGGCGCGGACGCCGTCAGCTAATAGCTACGGCCAAAAGCTAATTGCCCGACCGCACTTCTGTTCTGTAGAATCGCTGGTTTGCTAATTACCAACGAAAGCTTACTGAGCACACCCTCTGTCCTGATAATGCGATCATGAAAATCCACGAGTACCAAGCAAAAGCAATCCTGGCGAAGTATGGCGTCGCGGTGCCCCGCGGCGAGATGGTGACCACCCGCGAAGCGGCTGAGAAAGCCGCGAAGGACCTGCTCGCCGCCGGCGCCAAGGCGGTGGTGGTGAAGGCGCAGATCCACGCCGGCGGCCGTGGCAAGGGCGGTGGCGTGAAGATCGCCAATTCCGCCGAGGAAGCCGGCGAGATCGCCGGCCGCATGCTGGGCATGCAGCTGGTCACGCACCAGACCGGCCCCGAAGGCAAGGTGGTGCATCGCTTGCTGGTCGAGGAGACGCTGCCCATCGACCGCGAACTCTACCTGGGCATCGTGATCGACCGCACCGAAGCGCGGCCGGTGTTCATGGCCTCGGCCAGCGGCGGCATGGAGATCGAGCAGGTCGCGGCGCAGAATCCCGACGCCATCCTGAAGGAATACATCGTTCCCGGAATGGGCCTTGAGTCCTTCCAGGCGCGCAAGCTGGCCTTCGGCCTGGGCCTCGCGCCCGAGCAGATCAACCAGGCGGTCCAGTTCATGACCGCGCTCTACGTGGCCTTCGAGGTGACGGACTCGTCGCTGGCCGAGATCAATCCTTTCATCACCACCAAAGACGGCCGCCTGTTCGCGCTCGACGCCAAGATCAACCTCGACGACAACGCGCTCTTCCGCCACAAGGACTTGAGGGAGCTGCGCGACATCACCGAAGAGGATCCGCTCGAGGTCGAGGCCTCGAAATACGGGCTGAATTACATCAAGCTGGACGGCAACGTCGGCTGCATGGTGAACGGTGCGGGGCTTGCGATGTCAACCATGGACATCATCAAGTACGCCGGCGGCTCGCCCGCCAATTTTCTCGACGTGGGCGGCGGCGCCAACGCCGAGCAGGTCACGCACGCTTTCGAGATCCTGCTCAGCGACAAGCACGTGCGCGCCGTGCTCATCAATATCTTCGGCGGCATTCTGCGCGTGGACACGCTGGCACAGGGCGTGGTGCAGGCCGCCAAGCAGGCCAACATTAGCCTGCCCATCGTTCTGCGCCTTGAAGGCACGAACGTCGAGCAGGGGCGAGACATCCTTAAGCAGTCTGGGCTGAATTTCATCGTCGCCGAGACCATGAAGGACGCGGCGGAAAAGGTGGTCGCGGCGGCGGGACGGTAAGATGTCATCCTTCGCGAGCCGGAGGGGAGCGGAGGATCTGACGAGAAGGCTTGCACCTCTGGAACTGGTGGTGCTGACTGCCATGCCAGATTCTCCCGCGTCGCTTTGCTCCGCGGAAGAATGACAGTTTGGTTAAGTGATAGTTCAGGTTTGAGGTCTTATGAGCGTACTCATCGATAAATCCACGCGCGTGATCGTGCAGGGCCTCACCGGCCGCGAAGGCACGTTCCACGCCAATGCCTGCGCGGAATACGGAACGAAAATCGTTGGTGGCGTTACCCCGGGCAAGGGTGGCACCACGCACCAGGGCTGGCCCATCTTCAACACGGTGCAGGAGGCGGTCGACAAGACGCTGGCCGACGCCAGCGTGATCTTCGTCCCGCCGCCGTTCGCGGCCGACGCCATCATGGAGGCGGCCGACGCCGAGGTGGAACTGATCGTCTGCATCACCGAGGGCATTCCGACGCTCGACATGGTGCGCGTGTGGGAGTTCCTGCAGACGCGCCGCTCGCGCCTGATCGGGCCGAACTGCCCGGGCATCATCTCGCCCGGCAAGTGCAAGATCGGCATCATGCCCGGGCACATCCACCGTGAAGGTCCGGTGGGCATCGTCTCGCGCTCCGGCACGCTCACCTATGAAGCGGTACACCAGTTGACGCTGCGCGGCATCGGCCAGTCCACCGCCATCGGTATCGGCGGCGATCCCATCATCGGAACGAACTTCGTCGACGCGCTGGAGTTGTTCGAAAAGGACCCGCAGACCGAGGCCATCGTGATGATCGGCGAGATCGGCGGCAACGCGGAAGAGACCGCCGCGGAGTACATCCGCAAGCACGTTTCCAAGCCGGTGGTGGCGTTCATCGCCGGGCAGACGGCGCCCCCGGGACGTCGCATGGGCCACGCCGGCGCCATCATTTCCGGCGGACACGGCACGGCGGCGGAAAAAATCAGCGCGCTCGAAGCCGCCGGCATCCGCGTGGCCAAGTCGCCGGCAGCGATCGGCGAGACCGTGGTGGCGGCCATGGGAGCGCACGCAAAGGCGTAGCGAGTACCGAGTACCGAGTACCGAGTACCGAGTACCGAGTACCGAGTACCGAGTACCGAGACTACAACTCAGAAGCTTGTGTCGAGAAGCTAGAAACGAGAAACCAGAAACTTACGATGAAGACACTCGAACGCACTTTTTCCATCATCAAGCCGGACGCCATGAAAAAACCGGGCGCAACCGGCGACATCATTTCCACGCTGGAGAAGAACGGCTTCCGCATCCTGGGCGCCAAAATGCTGGAGATCAACAAGGCGCAGGCCGAAGGCTTCTATGCCGTACACGCCGGCAAGCCGTTCTTCGATTCCCTCACCAACTTCATGTCGAGCGGACCGATCCTGGTGCTGGCCCTGGAAAAGGAAAATGCCATCGCTGACCTGCGCGAGCTGATGGGCGCCACCAATCCGGCCAACGCCAAGGAAGGCACGATCCGCAAGAAGTGGGCCACTAACATCGAGAAGAACGCCATCCACGGCTCGGACGCGGAGGACACAGCCCGGTTTGAGCTGAGCTACTTTTTTGCGGGATACGAATTGGCGAGATAAAGGCCATGCCACACGTCCAAATCACCATGCTGAAGGGGCGAACGCTGGAGCAGAAGCGCAAGCTGGCCGCGCGCATCACCGACGCTCTGGCCGAGGAGTGCGGGGCACGGCGCGAGGCCATCTCCATCGCGATCGTCGAGGTCACTAAGGAAGACTTCGCTTCGGCCGGAACGCTGGTTGTGGACAAGAAGTGAGGGCGTTTTCGCGGCCGTCTGAGCCCGCGGTCGTCATCCCTTCGACTCGCTGCGCTCGCTCAGGGCAGGCTCTGAGCGAAGCGAAGGATCCCCCTCACACCGGCTCGAACAGCCCGGCCTTGCGCGATTCCGCCAGCCTCGCTATGCCGTTGGTAACGTTCTCGACGAAATACGGTGCGGCGCGGTGCGCGTCGAGCGCAGCCTGATCGGCATACTGCTCGTAAAAGCAGAACAGCAGGGGATCCTCCAGCGACTGGTGGCCGACGTAAAGACGGCAGCCTGGCTCTTTGCGCGTGTGCTCTTGCATCTTGCGGATATATTCCTTCGCCAGCTCTTCCGTCCCGGGTTTCACGCGGTAATTCACCACCAGCACGATCATCGTCACGCCCTCGCCTTCACGCGGTCCACCGTTTTCTCCATGCCCAACTGAGCCGTGAAATCGTCTACGAAGATGGTCTGCTCGCGGTCGGGACCGGTGGAGACCATGCCGATCCGCGCCCCGCTCTCTTTTTCGACGAATTGCAGATAAGCGCGGGCCTCGGCCGGCAGCTTCCCAAAACTGGTGACGCCGGAAGTCGATTTCCGCCAGCCTGCCAGTTTTTCGTAAATGGCCTCGACACGCTCGTATCCGCTGGCGTGCGCCGGAATCTCGGTCCTCTTCTTGCCGTCCAGTTTGTAGGCCACGCAGACCAGAATTTCGGCCATCTCGTCCAGCACGTCCAGCTTGGTCACCACCAGCCAGGAGATGCCGTTAATCATGCGCGCATAGCGCAACAGCGGCAAGTCCAGCCAGCCGCACCGCCGCGGACGTCCGGTGACTGCGCCGAATTCGTTGCCACGCTTGCGGAGTTCGTCGCCGACTGGCCCCACGATTTCGGTAGGGAATGGCCCTTCCCCCACGCGCGTGCAGTAGGCCTTGGTGACGCCGATGACAGAGTTGATGGCCGTGGGGGCTACGCCGGTGCCGGTCGCCGCGCCGCCCGAGGTAGCGCTCGACGAAGTGACGAAGGGATAGGTGCCGTGGTCGATATCCAGCATCGTGCCCTGCGCGCCTTCGAACAACACCGATTCGCCGGCGCCGATGGCCTGGTTCACCAGCAGCGCCGTATCGCAAACGAAGGGCGCCACTTGCTCAGCCGCGCGCGCATATTCCGTGTACATGGCGTCCTGGTCGAGCGGCTCGGTGTTGAAGAGCGCGTGCGCGATCATGTTCTTTTCCGCGCAGGCGTTGGCGATGTGCTTGCGCAAGAGCGCGGGATCGAGCATGTCGGCCACACGCAGTCCGCGGCGCCCCATCTTGTCTTCGTAAGCTGGCCCGATACCGCGCGAGGTGGTGCCGATCTTCACCCGCCCGGGCGCATTCTCCGCCGCCAGCTCGATCATGCGGTGATAGGGCAGAATCACGTGCGCGCGGTTGCTGACGAAGAGATTTGCCGAGGAACGATCGGCCGCGGCGGGACCAGTGACCGGCACGCCGGCATCACGCAGCGTTCCGATCTCCCGCAGCAACGCCATGGGATCGAGCACGACGCCGTTGCCGATGACGGCGCGGCATCCCGGGCGCAGAATGCCGCAGGGAATCAGTTGCAGGATGAACTTGTTGCCGTCGCGGATGACGGTGTGACCGGCATTGTGGCCGCCGGCGTAGCGGGCCACTACGGAAAAGTTCTCGGAGAGGACATCGACAATTTTGCCCTTGCCCTCATCGCCCCATTGGGCGCCGACCACCACGGCTGTACTACCTGGCTTCATCAGTTCCTTCGCTTCGCTCAGGATTTCGGCGGCAGACTCCCGCTTGCCGAGGGCCTCAACGTGCGCACTTTTCGCCCGCTGCGAGATTTGTGGATCAGGAATACGGAGAAAGCCAGCGGGAAGACTACGCAGCATCATAACAGTGAGTGACGGGCCGTCGCCAGAGCTTACGTCTCTGGTATAAAGCTGAGGGCCAGGAGCCAACCGCTGTTTCATGCCCGAACTTCCTGAAGTCGAGACCATCGCGCGCGGGCTGGCGCGGAACCTCACCGGCGACGTGATCGAGTCGGTGTGGCTGGGCAGCAAGCCCGAGCCGCTGAAATCCAGGCCCGGTGAGATTGTCCGCGCGCTGGAGCAGGCGCGCATCGCGGGCGTGCGTCGCGT
>Ga0187769_10002244_pt1 | contig 11265 bp, 10 predicted proteins | sample 0116_SJ02_MP02_1_FD_133140 | JGI IMG/M metagenome (GOLD analysis project Ga0187769, IMG submission 133140) | Tropical peat soil microbial communities from peatlands in Department of Meta, Colombia - 0116_SJ02_MP02_10_MG | ecosystem: Environmental > Terrestrial > Soil > Wetlands > Peat | place... | reverse complement strand
CGGGTTCATCCTCCCTGCTGGTCCGCTGCAAGACCACGAGGAGGGGCCTGCACGAGGAAGATGCCTTCGTCTTTGCGGAAATCTCAGAAAAATAAGAGTGCCCGTTCACCTTGCCTGGTGAATGGGCTAGATGAGGGGACGCAGGTACCGATAAGGAGTACTTCGCCGCCGGTGAGTGCATAGTCGATTAACTGATGCTCCGACCGTATCGCCTGAAAACAAGGTAGGAACCCGCCACAAGAATCGCGAATACTGTCGCAGCTAGCCCTTGGGAGGGAAACTCTGGAATCCCCCCGCCTCCGCTTGTCGACGAAGCGGTCGTGCTCACTTCGCTAGTACTTGTCGACGAGGCGATGCCAGACGAAGTGGAGGTGATAGCAGGAGAAGCAGATGTAATGGTGGATATGCTAGTAGACGAGATAGATATGGTGGTAGAAGAAGATGAAATGGCAGAGGTGGTCTTGGTGGGAGTTGTGGTTTGAATGAATTGTGTGGGAACAATTGCCACGTCAGTGGGAGCATCGAAGGGGAACTGGTAAATTACGGTCCTCACACCCGCTGGAGTAATCTTCGAGAGTACGCTGCCCGACTCTTCGACGACTATGTAGTTCCCGTCAGAATCGATAGAAACAGCGTGCGGGCCAGAGTTTGGAGAGAACTGGTATATGACAGTCCTGATTCCGGCGGGTGTAATCTTCGAAAGTATGTTGACAGAGTTCTCCGCGACTATGTAGTTTCCCTGTGCGTCTACGGCGACGTCAGACGGACCATTATTCGAAGTGAAATTGTAGATCACCGTCCTCACTCCGGCCGGGGTTATCTTCGAGAGCACGTTGGCATCGTGCTCGGCGACGATGTAGTTCCCTTCGGAATCAATCGCTACACCAGTGGGAGCGGACAATCCTTGGTAGATCACCGTCCTCACTCCGGCCGGGGTTATCTTCGAGAGCGTGCCAGCGGCAAGTTCGCAGACTATGTCGTCCCCTGCGGAATCGATGGCCACGCGGTGGGGCTCAGTGCCGGGCCCGAATTGGTATATCACTGATCTGGCCCCCGCGGGAGTGATCTTCGACAGCACATTGGTAGCGTGCTCCGCGACTATGTAGTCCCCTGCGGAATCAATCGCCACTGCGAAGGGCGCAGTGCCGAACTTGAAATGATACAGCACCGTCCTCGCACCAGCGGGGGTCACGAGCGACAATGTGTCGGCGCCTGACTCGGTGACCGCATAGGCCACTGTTTGGGCGTGGACAGCAATGGGCGGGAAAGCTAGGCTGGAGGTCAACAACAAAGCGCCAAGCGTCAAGAGAGCCAGGCTTCCAACTCGTGTCGTAAGTTGCCGCTTGGACAAGGCTTATTCTCCTACGAATCTGGTCAGATATGTTAGCCTCTGCCCAGGCTTCCTCAGCGCGATCGCTATGGCTGCCACGTGTTCTTCGGCTCCGCAGCGCGATTTCTGCAGCCGTTCGAGGTCGCCAATGTTTTCTTTTACCCGACTGACTGAAAAATAGGTAAGGATTTTTCGGGCAGAATTCGTATCTCCTCAGCCACGGGCGGCTCGGAATGTGCTCTGATAAGGCAGAAGAGCGCTTGGGCGGCCCGAAAAATTCCTTACCCTTCCTTTGGTTCCTTGTTCCCGCGTGTACTAGTGCAGGGCTGTTCAACATCGTACTCGAGTTGTCAAATATTGAGGTCGAGCAAGGGATTCGCTTTATTTTCTAGGCGGATCCCGTCGGGCCCCGCGGAGCTCGAATTGAGTTCTGTTTAACGAAGGAAGGCTGATTCCAACTCCTCAATTGGATTAGAGGAAGAAGGAACCGAACTCCTCACTCCTGGCTGTTCCGCCGGTCGACACTAATCCCAGTTCGTGTCACTTCCACTTAGTGAGTATCTCTTCTCTCTTGAAAGTCGCCGTGCTGAGGTAGAAGAGGAGGATATCAGCCGCTAGAAATATCCCCGACAGGATTAGCAAATCGATTACGTCTAATTGAATCACGCCAATCTCGGTCATCACGTAGATGACAATGAAAGGGAAGAACAGTATCCCGGTGAATTGCTGCACGCTTCGAATGTCGTTCGCCCGCGCCGACAGTAGGACGGTCAATTCGATGGTAAGTATGCTGGCTAGTGGCGCAAGCAGAAGGACCATCGCCCCGAAGCTCCAATTAGGATAATAGAGAAATCTCAGCCAGGGACGAGTCAAGGCGTCCATCAGGACCATGTAGAGTACAGAACTTAGCCAGATCGAGGCGATCGGGGGAACGAAAGAAGCAACACACTTTCCTAGCAGGATTTCACTATCTGTCATGGGCGTTGCCAGCAGCGGTTCGAGGCTCTTCTGGATCTTCTCGCCAGCTATGCTGTAGGAAGCGATCCCACTCGGAAGAGTTGCAGCTCCGATCACAAACCAAAACGAAAACGCGTTCAGAAAAGGGGAGAAGGAGGCGGCGGTGGCACTCGTGGTGCTCGGGTAGGCGTAGGCGATTGCAGCAAGAATCCCAGGAAAACCTAGTGCGATTCCCAGTGGGAAGGCTATCGTGGCGTAGATAATTCCCTTCCTCGTCTTGAAGGTCTCAAAGTCCTTTGACGCGACAGCCCATGCGTTTTGGAAGTCCAACTGTGTCACTGGCTCCTGACCAACTTCAGGTATACCTCCTCTAGGGTCGAGCTCGCCTCGGTGACGAACTGGACGCGACCCCCCGCAGCGAGGATTGCGCTCAGAATGTCAGGGTTCTCCTTCTCAGGATTGCTGACTGTGATGACGAGGGCGTTGCCTTCAACCACATCGACATCGCCCGTTCCAACCCCCTTAGCTGCAGAAATGATCGCATCGCTGACTCTCTCAAGCTGGACCACGATCTTCCTTCCACTTGCCGACCGCTCCAACTCCGCGGGGGTGCCGATAGCCATCAGCTTGGTGTTCAGGATAGCAATCCTGTCGCAAATCCTCTGGGCCTCGTCAAGGTTGTGGGTGTTGAGGAAGATGGTCTTCTTCTCCTTCTTGAGGTCGAGTATGAAATCCCTGACGGTCTTGGAGGCTTCTGGGTCTAGGCTGGCCGTGGGCTCGTCCATGAAGAGGACCTCTGGGTCGTGAACTAGCGCGCGGGCAATGGCTAGCTTCTGTTTCATCCCCTTGGAGAAGGTACCTGCCGCGAGGTCCCTCTTCTCCCACAGCCCTAGCAACTTCAGAAAATACTCTATCCTCTCTCGTCTCTTGTGTTCATCGACCTTGTAGTATCTGCCGTAGAAGTCCAAGTTCTTGTAAGCCGTGAGTTCCTCGTACAGACCCACATTGTCTGGAACAAGTCCGATGATCCTTCTGATCTTTTGCTGGTCCGCGCTGTTTCCAATGTCATAGTCGCCTACCTTGGCCGTGCCGCTCGTCTTCGATATCAGACATGCCAGCATCCGTATGGTGGTGGTCTTTCCAGCACCGTTAGGACCGAGAAAGCCAAAGACCTCTCCATCGTCGACGCGAATTGTCAGGTCATCGACCGCAGTGAGGCTCCCGAACTTCCTCGAGAGGTTCTTGGTCTCGATCAAAGCCGTTTGGCCCTAACCGTTGGCAATATGCTATTTTTGCATTCAACTCACCCTTAGGCCTGCCCTTCTGGAGGTGGATTCGATTCCTACCCATCCAGTGCAGCTCCTAGCGGGAGTGGACTAGAAGGGCGCTCTGGATGAACGTCGTTTCGCTGAAGCGCTTTAGTCTCGGAGGCTAGTTGGCCAGGTTCTATGACTATTGTCGCTGTACACCCATATGCGTGTTGACGTTCTAGTGATTCGGTTTCACCGAACCACCGTTCCATGACGGTTACTGTCATGACCGCGAGAAAACAGCGTAGAATGAACTCCTTTTGACCACCAGAGTTTGATTCCCGCTTTCCGCAATTGAATGCATCAGGCCCGACACTACCTTGAAGGGGCTGCAGGCTTGGTGAACCCGCCTGGTCGAGACTGGTTCCTACTTGAATCGGAAGGGAGTCTACTATGACGTCGGGGGGTCTTGATTGGATGCCTTCAACTTCTACGGCCCAGCGTGGGCCGCTTCTGGCGAGTCCCCTTTCCTGATGAGATCGAATATCTTGTAGAACCTCTCTCGCGTCCCAAGGTCCTCAGGCGGAGCTAGCAAGATTGCTCTTTCCCCCACGAAGAACGGAAGCCACGTGTCGAAGTACAGCTTCCCCCGGACCTTCGAGAACCTGTAGTACCTAATGCCCTGGCCTTCATCCGACCGGAACTCTACGAGGCCGTCTGCAAGCTGTTCCAGGCGTTTCTGAGTCTCGGGGGTAACCGCCCCTCCGTTCAACGTGAAGATCAGGGACCCTCCAGAGTTCTTCACCCTCGCACTTGTCGAATACAGGAACTTCAGGATGGCTTCGGGTTCGCAGTGGGCAAACATCGCTGTCACCGAATCCATGAAGATCCTCACAGGGGACCTCGGCCCGACTTCGGCTATCAGCTTTGTAAGCAGAAAACCAAGCCCGTTCAGGTCCGAAGGGGAGTCGAGGTGGTACTTCTCCTGGCTTGCAAATCCTCCCAGGCAAGAAAAGCAGTCGACGAAGGTAAGAAGCTGGCCCTTCTCTGCTCGTTCCAAGCCTTCAACCAGGTTCCTCATTGAAGCCCGGAGTTGACTTGGTGGTTCGTCTACGGCCACGAAAATGCAGGGCCTCGAACTCCTCAAGTAGAGATCCATCAGCTTGTAGGAGAAGACTGACTTCCCGGACCCGGAACCACCCAAGAGCATGTAAGTTCTTCCCTCAGGTACCATTGAAAGGACCAAGTCACAATGGATGCAATATAGCAGGCCACTTAGTTCATCTCTCTTGAAGGGCTCCCCACAGGCGATGCAATTTGAGAGCCGAGATGTCTCGCCGGCCACCAATGACACTGAAGTCTACGTGAGGGCAAGTTAAGAGTTAGGGAGTTATCCTCGTACGCGAGCCGAAGTCCTCTGAGTTGTCTCGCAAAGCGATGGGAGGACCCGGACCTCGAAGATGCGGCTAATATTCGCTTGGCTTTCGGGTCCATGATAGGCGGTCGGCCAAGATTCGAACCTAATTGGGAGCGGGCACTGTCTCGCCCGCGGAGCTTGAGATTGTCTCCTGTGCTTGGTTATGGCTACCGGTTCGATCCCGCTTTTGTAGGGCCAGGACAATTGCCATACTTGAGAAATGTCGTCCCGACTTATTAGGATATTAGAATTTGCGAATATTCGTGAGATGAGTTGGCTCAGGTACAACAGCTGAATACTGCGGAGAAGGGTGAGCAGACTTCTAGATTGCTCATCATCCTCTCGAAAGGAACTATGGACATGGTGTACCCCGCCTTGATGATCGCCACGACTGGTGCCACCATGGGCAAGGAGGTGCACATGTTCTTCACCTTCTGGGGGCTGAGCGCCGTCGACAAAAAGAAGGTGAGCTCTCTGAAGGTATCGCCCGTAGGGAATCCAGGCATGCCGATGCCCAACATTCTGGGAATGATACCTGGGATGACGGCCATGGCCACTAGAATGATGAACGGCAGAATGGCGAAGGCGAAGGTGCCATCGGTCCCGGAGATGTTCAAGATGGCCAAGGACCTAGGCGTCAAGCTGCACGCCTGTTCGACGACGATGGAAGTCATGGGGATTCCGAAGGAAACACTGATCGACGAGATCGACGACGTCGTCGGCGCGGCGACCATGCTGTCGCTCGGCGAGGGCGGCCAGATCATCTTCATCTAGGTGATGCAGATGTCGACAGTCTCGCAACACAAGGTGGTCGACTCCCGTGGCAGCTTCTGCCCCGGACCTATCACAGACCTCTTCAAGGCTTACAGGAGCTCTCAGATAGGCGACGTCATCGAACTACTGGCAACAGACCCCGCTGCAAAGGCGGACGTCACCGCTTGGGCCCAAAGAAGCGGCAATGAGCTGGTAGACATCATTGACGAGCAGGGCTACATCCGAATAATCGTCAAGATCACCAAGAAGCGGAGCTAGGAGACGACCATGCAGCGATTGGTCGTGGTGGGCTCAGGGGACGGAGGGACCTTCACGGCGAACCTCCTGGCCTCCGAGCTTCACGACGAAATCAGAGGGGGGGTCGCTTTAGTCCAGCTCATAGGCGAGCATCTCGAACACCCATTCCAGCCTGGGAACCTCGACGTCGCGTTCAAGGGGGTAGCCCCGGACAAATATGTCAAGGAGGAGACCGAGTTGTTGCGGAAGGGGGTCAGTTTCATACAGGATCCGGCGACGAAAATTGACTTCGCAACAAGGACTGTAACGACCCGGACGGGCCGGAGTATCGGTTATGACTTCCTCGTAATAGCGACGGGGGCCGTAGCGGACCCTTCCAAGATTCCTGGCCTAGCCGAGGGGTCAATGAACTTCCACACAGGCGGTCAGAGCTCCCAACTCATCTGGAAGGCGCTGCAGGAGTTCCAGGGCGGCACAGTGGTAGTTGCGATCGCCGGCACCCCTCACAAGTGTCCCCCCTCTCCCGACGAAGCGGCATTCATGCTGGACGAATACTTTAGCAAGCGCGGAATCAGAGACAAGGTGAAGATCAAGTTCCTCACTCCCTATCCCAGGCCATATCCCGCAGAGAAGATCTCTCGGGTCGTCGAGCCGATTTTCCAGGAAAAGGGAATCGAAGTCTCCACGTTCTTCAATGTCGATTCGATTGACCCCAAAGAACGCAAGGTCTTCTCTCTCGAAGGTGAGGTAGTCGACTATGACATGCTGATTGCTATCCCTCCTCACCACGGCGCCGACGTCATCATCAATTCGGGCATCGGGGACGAGGACGGATACGTTCCAACCGACAAGGGCACTATGAAGGTGGTCGGCCAGGAGGGGGTCTACTGCATAGGAGACGCGACCAACATCCCTATCTCGAAGTCCGGAGTGGTTGCCCATCTCCAGTCGGTGGTTGTCGCCCACAACATCGTCTCCGAGATCGCGAAGTCGTCGGATCTCCTCGAGTACAACGGCAGGATAAACTGTCCCATGGAGGTGGGGCACCACAGGGCCATCTTCGTTTCGGCTACCTACACCTCCCCTCCGGCCGACCAGACGCCATCGGTGGTCAAGTACTACATGAAGAGGTCCTTTGCCATGATCTACTGGCGCGCCCTGAAGGGGAGCCTTGAGAGAGTGTTCGACCTCTTCTTCGGTCAGACGAGATTCCCTGTCCCGAAACAAACTGGGAAGCAGCAAGTTCCTTTGGAGGTGACATCTCCCCAGACATGATCAAAACGAGCAATGCCAGGGCGGTGGAAGAACTTGAACGGCTGCAAGCCGAGTTCTGCAAGGGCATGGCCCATCCGAAAAGAATCCAGATTCTCAGGATTCTGAAGGACGGGGAGAAGAGCGTGAGCGAGTTGGCGAAACTCACAGGAGTCTCACAGGCCAACGTGTCCCAGCACCTCGCACTGCTCAGACAGTTCGGCCTGTTGGGGACCCGCCGCGAAGGTTCGAGTGTGTACTATAGCATCAGCGATCGCAGGATCGTTGAAGCGTGCGATCTCGTACGGGCCTGTATAGCGGAAAGACTGAGGAAATCTCAGACGGTACTTGCAGTGGCGCCCTAGCAGCGGCCTGCCCTGCGCAGCCGGATGCGGATTCCGAGAGAGACCTATTCGTTCCCGTTGGCTAGAGCTTCTGTGGCGTTGTCAGGATTTTGCCGAACTGCTCCCCGCGGAGCATCTTGACATGCCCCTCAACCATGTTGGAGAAAGGGAGCACAGAGTCGACGACAGCCCTGATTTTCCCCCTGCTAACACATCGCATCAGAGACTGCGTTTCGGCAGCTGTCCCCTGAGTGGCACCCATCAGGTTGGTCCCCTTGTAGAACAGGAACCTCAGGTCTATCTTGCTGTCGTACCCCGTTGTCGCTCCGCTGGTCACCAGCGTCCCTCCCATCTTCAGAAGGCCTACCTCCTGGGGGAAATGCGTCCTCCCAATGTGCTCGAAAATGACGTCCACACCCTTCTTCTTCGTGTACTCCCTTGCTTTCTGGAACCAGTCGTCCCTTCTGTGGTTGATGACGAAATCCGCCCCAAGCGCCCTGCACCTCTCCTCCTGGTCGTCGCTTCCCACGGTCGTGATGACGTCGCACCCGTAGAGTTTAGCGATTTGGATTCCCAGGGTGCCGACTCCGCTTCTCCCTCCCATTATGAGAACCGTCTGATCCGGGTGTATCCCCGCTCTCCCCACGAGCGCGTGCCAAGCAGTCATCCCCGCCATCGATACCGCAGCCGCGTCGTTGAAGGAGACGTTGTCCTGCAGTTTGACCACATTGACCTCCGGGAGGTGAGTGTACTGAGCGAAGCCGCCCCACAGCGGTCCCGACTCGAATCCCCAGATTCTCCTCTCGGGGCAATCGAACTCTCGTCCCGAAGTACACATCTCGCAGGTGCGGCAGCTCATGTTCGAGTGCGAAACAACCCTGTCCCCCACCCTCAGCTTTTTCACGTCCTCCCCCACTTCCGTGACCTCGCCTGCAGCGTCGCTCCCCGAAATGTGCGGCATGGGCACTTTCGTCGGTTCTCCTCGGAGTGCCCACAGGTCGTTGTAGTTGTACGACGCAGCTTCGATCCGGAATACCACTTCGCTCGCCCCAGCTTTGGGCATCTCGATGTCCTCAATCTTGACGATCTTTGTTGGGTCCTGGGAATAATCGCGGAAGACTGCTGCCTTCAACTCGTCAGCCTCTTTCCCTCACGGTCTGTCAAAGCGTTATGGGCATTAGGGAAATCGCACGAATAGGAGCTTTCCCTAACAGGTGTCCTGATGCGGACAGCCCAGGAGTACAAGGAGAGCCTCAGAAGGATGAGGCCCAACGTCTACAAGTTCGGGGAGCTGATAGAGGACGTCACCACCCACCCAGCAACGAGAAGGGCCGTGGAGGGCCACGCCCAGATCTTCGACGCTGCTCAGAAAGGAGAGTTCAGGGACATCCTGACGACGATTTCCTCCCTTACAGGAGAACGAGTCTCGCGCTACCTGTCAGTCATCGGCTCTGCGGATGACATGATCATGAACGTTCGGATGAAGAGACTCATGTTCAACCTCACCGGCACCTGCACTGGGGGCCGGTGCGTCGGCTTCAACGCCATCAACTCCATGTGGGCCGCAACCTACGACATGGACCACGAGCTGGGGACCGACTACCACCCGAGAATCCGGGGGTGGCTCGCGAATGCCCAGAAGGAAGATATCGCACTGGCAGGGGCGCTCACCGACCCGAAGGGGGACAGGTCGAAGAGGCCGCTTGAGCAAAAGGACCCCGACATGTCCCTCAGAAAAATAGCGAAAGACACAGACGGAGGACTAGTTGTCAACGGCGCGAAGGTCATGATTGCAGGTGCCGCCGAAGCCAACGAGATTTTCGTTCTCCCCGGGACTGGATACAAGGAAGGGGAGAGCGACTACGCAATTTCGTTCGTTATTCCCAGAGACATCCAGGGACTCACCATCGTCGAGGCGAGGCATCCGTCGGACGGCCGAGACATGGAATCAGGTTTCGACAACCCGGTGGAGCTGGGCGGGATTACGCAAGGGTATCTCCTATTCCAGGACGTCCGTGTGCCCAGGGAAAGGGTCTTCATGGCAGGGGAGTGGAAATACTCCCTCAAAGCGGTGCTCAACTTCATCGCCCCCTACAGGTCGGCCATCGGGGGGTGCGTTGCTGGGCAGGGAGACGTGATTGTGGGGGCGGCGGCGCTGATGGCGAGGGCAAACGGACTGTCCGAGAAGGTCTTCAGGGACAAGCTTGTCCAGATGACAGTCAACAACGAGACCACCTTCGGCATGGGGGTTGCCGCTTCGGTCATGGGCAAGCTCCACCCGTCGGGCGTATGGATCCCGGACGCCAAGCTGGCGAACGTCAACAAGGTTCACGTGGCCACCCTACCCTACGAGACGAAGAGGCTAGCCCAGGACATCGCAGGGGGGATTGCGGAGACAGGTTGCCTCCCGTCATCGCAGGACATCAACTCGCCAGTCTACGGCAATCTCCTTCAGAAGTACCTGAAGGCTGGGACAGATGGCGAGACGCGTGCGAAAACTGCGAGGCTGATAGAGTGGCTGACAATAGGCGAAGGGGTCCCAGGCTGCATGCACGGCGGAGGCTCTCCTGACGGTGCGAAGCTCATGATCAACGCGACGGCAGAGATTGAGGCAAACATCAAGCTCGCCAGGAAGGTGGCTAACCTCAAGGAGGTGCCGGCCCCCGAAAAGTGAAATGGAATTTGCGTTCAGTCACCGAAATATGTCCAAGCGTTCCCCTGGCGCTGCGAGTAGCTGGTTTTCGGGCCGGGTCACGCTGAGCCGAGAAGAGGAGCCGCCGCGAACACCTTTGTGTCGTTGATTAGATTGGTAATCTTAGAGTATTCGTTGGGCTCGTGGGGGACGTCGTCGATTGTGCTCCACACGGCAGTGGGAATCCCTTCCCTCCTGAACAGGTTTCCCACAGTCTGCCCCCCAATCCCTACGAACCGCGGCTTCACCTTGGAGATCTTGGAGACCGCCCTGCTGAGCAGAATCGCAACGTCGCTGTCGTCAGACGTTGCGGGGCCGGCGGGCTCTTTCTCCACTTCCTCGAACTTTATCGTGGTGTGATACCTCTTTTCGAATTGCTTGATCTTCTTCATAATGTCCGCCTCCACATCGTCCAGACTGTACACCGGCAGGACCCTGCAGTCGAAGTAAAAGGTATCTACACCGGGAATAGTATTCACGTTCCCAACGTTCGCTTCCTTCTTGGTCGGTTCGAAGGAAGAAACGGGGTAGTCAAAGAGCTTGTTCCGCTTCTTGTACTTGCCGTTGAGCATGTCATCAAGTTCAATTGCCAGCCTCATACCTATCCTGTTCGCGTTTAGCCCCTTCTTTGGCAGGCTCGCGTGTACCTGCTTCCCCTCCGTCGTGACTTTCATCCAGAGGAGACTCTTCTCTGCTATCTCGATGTCGGTCCCCCGCGGCGAGCCCGAATCCGGCACAACGATGAGGTCGCTTCCCTTGAAGAGGTGGCGCTTCAGCAGCTGTTTGATTCCATAGTTGCTGGCGAACTCCTCGTCAGCCACGAACCACACGCCGACGTTGTATGGAAGCGGCAACTCGAGCTTCTTCAGCGTCCGAAGAGCAAAGAGAGAGGCCACCAGCGACTGACCGTCGTCCTCGGCGCCTCTGGCGTAAATCTTCCCGTTCCTAATCGTGGGCTCGAACGGGTCTGTCTTCCAGAGGTCCCTGCTTCCCTCGGGGACAGTGTCCATATG
>Ga0187769_10002243_pt1 | contig 11266 bp, 6 predicted proteins | sample 0116_SJ02_MP02_1_FD_133140 | JGI IMG/M metagenome (GOLD analysis project Ga0187769, IMG submission 133140) | Tropical peat soil microbial communities from peatlands in Department of Meta, Colombia - 0116_SJ02_MP02_10_MG | ecosystem: Environmental > Terrestrial > Soil > Wetlands > Peat | place... | reverse complement strand
GCAGGAACGGATCGGCGATCGAGGGGCGCGCCGCGCCGATGAAATCGAACACCTGCGAGCGCACGAGCTTCACCATGTCATCGGCGCTCGTGAACCTGCCGTTGCCGACGACCGCGATCCCCGGGCCGAGCGCGGCTTTGCCCTCGCGGATGAACGGCGTGACCCAGCCTGACTTGCGGAATCGCGAGGCGCCCGCGTCTTCTCCCCACTCGGCATAGTCGCCGATCTTGAGCGCGACGAGATCGAGCACGCCTTCCCGGCGAAACAGCTCCAGCAGCCGCAGCCCGTCTGCGTGCGCCTCGACCCCTTCCGGTCCGTGCAGCGTGTCCATCTCGAAGCGCGCCGTGACCGCGCACCGGCCGGCGAAAGCGCGCTTCAGTGCGCCGAGCACCTCGAGAATGAACCGCGCGCGGTTCTCGAGCGCTCCGCCGTACTTGTCGCTGCGATGGTTGTAGCGCGGCTCGAGAAACTGAATGGGCACCGTGTCATCTCCGGCGGAGACCTCCAGCAGGTCGAATCCCGCCTGCTCGGCGCGGCGTCCCGCCTCCACGTACATACCGATCACCGCGCGGATGTCGTCCGCGTCCATCTGCTGGCCGTACACCGTGCGCGTCGCGAACATGTTCGACTGGAACTGCGTGGGCGAGCGCCCGATCTCGCGCGACTCGAGGCACGGCGCGTGGCCGCCGCTGTACCACAGCTGGATGCCGGCGAGGCTGCGATGCTGGTGGGCGATATCGCACATGTGCCCGAGGTTGCGCACATCGCCCTCGTCCCAGATGCGCGCCGAGGTATAGGGATACTCATCCGACTCCGGGTGGATGGAGCAGTACTCGGTGAACACCACCGCCCAGCCGCCTTCGGCCTTCATGCCGCGAAAGGCGGCCTGAGCGCCCGGACGCTCCGAGCCCGGACCCGCGCAGTGCGCCGTCTGGAAGAAGCGGTTGCGCGCGGTCTTGGGCCCGATCTTGACGCTCTCAAAGAGGATGTCGTACCTGGGATCGCGCGCCATGCGAAGGCTCCTTATTATCCTGCGGCGGCATCGCTGCGGTTGCAGCGCCGCGCCGCGTGCTTCTGGCTGCAGCCGGGCACGCAGGATGCTATCACTTGAGTATCTTCTTCACAGCATTCCACGGGAGAGTGAACGTGCACACACCTTCGCGCCATCTCACGGCCTGGACGCTGGTCGCTCTCCTCCTGCTTGCCGGCGGCGGCAGCTCAGGTGCGCTCGCCGGGCAGGCCTATACGCCGGCGGATACCACCATGGCCGGCGAGACGATCACGCTCGATGGCCGTCATCTGACGATCGAGCAGATCATCGCCGTCGCGCGCCACGGCGCGAAGGTACAGCTCAGCGCGGATGCCCGGCAGCGGCAGGCGGAGAACTACGGCCTGCTGCTCGAGGGTGCGGCCGAGGGAGTGCCCATCTATTGGTTCAACCGCGGCACGGCGGACAGCCGCGAGACGGTGCTGTTCTCGGGCGATGCCATGTCCGCAGAAAACCGGCCGCGCATCCTCGCCTGGCAGGCGGAGCGCTTTCGCCGCGGCGCGCGCGCGGGTTTCGGTCCCGAGGTCGCGGAGGAAGACATCGTGCGCGCGATGCTGGTGGTGCGGGCGAACGCCATGACCTGGAACGCACCGAGCCGGGAGCTGAGCCAGATGCTCCTCGATCTGCTCAACCGGCGCGTGACACCGGTCGTGCAAGCGCGCGGCACGGTGGGCGAAGGCGACCTCGCACAGCTCGCCAACGTCGCGGCGACGATGGTGGGTGCCGGGGAAGCCTACTATCAGGGTGAGCGCATGCCGGCGCAGCAGGCGCTCGAGCGTGCCGGGCTGACGCCGATCCAGCCGTTCGCGGCCGATGACAACGCACTCATGAGCAGCGATGCCTACGCGACCGGTCAGGCGGCTCTCGTGGTGCACGATGCACGCGCGGCGCTCGAGTGGGCCGATCTCATCTATGCCATGGATCTCAATGGCATGAACAGCAGCGTCACGCCGCTCAGTGCCGTCGTGCAGCTCGACCGCCCGGGCCGCTGGCTGAACTGGGATGCCGCGCGGGTGCTCGACATGATCCGGGGGAGTTATCTGTTCGCTGCGGACCCGAAGCGCATCATCCAGGATCCCGAGAGCCTGCGGGCCTCATCGGTGCGCCAGGCGGCGGCCTGGGAGGAATGGGCGGCGCTGCGCGCGGCGGTGCTGTTCCAGGCCAACAGCTCCGATCACAATCCCGCGGTGCGCGCGGGCCTCGCGCCCCAGGATTCCTGGGAGCTCGCGACCCCGCAGCTGCTGCGGTACTTCGTGAGAGGTGGGCCCTACAGTCACGGCCAGCACGGCTACATCGTCTCGGACGCCAACTGGGATCCTTACCCGATGGCCAACAAGCTCGAGAATTTCGTCATCGCGCTCGCCAACATGGACATCGCCGTCATGCTGCGGATCGAGCGTTTTCGCAGCCCGTTCTTCACCGTGGTCTCGCCGGCGGAGGTGCTGCCGCACTGGGCGCGGCACGACAGCGGCTACCTGCCCACGGACCTGCAGCAGGAGATCCAGGGCCTCATGAACCCGGTCGCGCCCGCGGGCAGCGCGCTCGAGACCAATGTCGAGGACCTCGAGTCCCAGACGCGCCTCAAGGCGCAGCGTGCCCGGCAGGCGGTCGCGGTCACGATGGATCTGCTGGCGCTCGATCTTCTCGAGGCGAGCCTGTGGCTCGATGTGCGCAAGGCGCAGGACCCGGGCCGGTCCTTCGGAGCGGTGGCGACCGCCGCGTGGGCCGCGCTGCGCAAGCTCGTGCCGCTGCGCGACGATCCGGAAACTCCCGCGAGCGCAGCGCGCGAGTCGCTCGCCGCAGCGTTCGTGAGAGCGACTCCGGCGGCAAGTTTCTATCACGGCGCGAGCCCGCCCGGGGTCGAGCCGTAGCGCGAGCCGCACGATCTCAGGCGAGATAGGTGGCGAGAAACGGCGTGCGGTAGCCGCTCGCCGTCCACAGGATCGGGAAAAAGCTCTCATCCATCGTCAGGTCGCCGACGCGACGGTAGCGGCTGTAGATGTAGCTCACCTCGGTGGGATGAAAGCGTGCCGCCGACGAGAGGCAATGCGTGACCAGCGAGCGCCGCGGCCGCGAGCCGCGGTTGAGATCCGAGCCATGCCAGGTGCCGCCCGCATGGAACGCGCATCCGCCGGCCGGTACCTCGACCGGCACGAGCTCGACGCGGGCGCCGACCGTGGCTGCAGCCTGGCGCAGCGCATCGCGGTAGTCTTCAGGTGCATGGAACTCCCCGAGCGGCGGGGACCGGCCCCAGCGATGCGAGCCGCGCGCGTACTCGATCGTGCCTGCCGCGGCGGAGGTCTCATCGAGCGCCATCCAGCAGGTGAGAAAGCCCGAAGGTACAACCCAGGCGCAGTAGCTGTCGTCCTGATGGAACCCGAGAGACTTCGCGCCCGGAGGCTTCCACAGCACGTTGTCCTGGCCGATGCGTGCGCCCGGCCAGCCGGCGAGTGTTGCGCACAGGCGGCCGATCTCCTCCTTGAGCACGATGCGGGCAACGGTACGGTCGCATTTCCAGCCGTTGCAGATCTGCCGCGTCCGGTCGGGCGGATCGCGCCCCTCGCGCCAGTTCCATTCATCCGGGTACAGCCCGGTCTCGAACTCCCCGCGGAACAGCGGCTCGAACCGCGTGCGCGCCGCGGCGACTTCCTCCGCGGTGAGGAAGCGATCGAGGATCAGGAACCCGTCGCTGTTGAACTGCTCGATCTGAGCAGGCGTGAGCTGCACCACGCGTGAATACTGTCACGATCGCGCACGCCGGTCGATCGGTGGCATAAGTACGTATGGCAGTGGATCAGCGCGCGCCTATTCTCATGCCGCAGCACAGAGACCAGGAGTCTCTTGCGTACCCTACTCGGAGCAACACAATGAACAGAGTTCTGCGCAGAGTCGTCATCGGACTCATCGCCTCGACCGTCGTGACTGGCATGGCCCTCGCCCAGCCCGTTCAGGAAATAACAGTCCAGGCGAAGCGGGTGCCGACCGTCAAGGTACTGGGGCGTACAAGCAGCGGCGCGTTCATACGGGAAATATCGCTGACCTCTGGCGTGACTACCGAGGGTCTCGATCTTTCTTCCAGTGCCGGGGCTGACGCGCTCGCCAAACGCGTTCATGATGCTGCTGATGCAGCCTGCAGGGAAATCGGTCAGAAGTACCCGGATTCCACACCCAGTGACAGGGAATGTGCCCGGGTGGCGGCCGATGAGGCGATGGTCAGGGTACGCGAGCTGGTCGCGGCGGCACAGAAGCGCGCCGCCAAGTAAGCGGACGCGGCTGCGGACCGATGATCTACGAGCTTTACTACTGGCCCGGGGTTCAGGGGCGCGGTGAGTTCGTCCGTCTCGCGCTCGAGGAAGGGGGCGCCCGGTATCGGGATGTCGCCGTGCTGCCAGAAGGGCGCGGCGGTGGCGTGCCCGCCATTCTCCGGGTGCTCGCAGCACGCGGCAGCCGGCGTCCGCCGTTCGCGCCTCCGATCCTCAAGGCCGGCCGGCAGCTGATCGCGCAGACACCCAACATCCTGCTGTTCCTCGGTGGCCGGCTCAAACTCGCGCCGGCGGATGAGCCGGGGAGGCTCTGGACGCATCAGCTGCAGCTCACCCTTCTCGATTTCTACCTGGAGATCTTTCACACGCATCACCCGCTCAGCGACGGCTACGCCTACGAGGAACAGAAGCCGGCGGCGAAGCGGCGCACGAAGTATTTTCTGGCCGCACGCCTGCCGAAATTCCTCGGCTACTTCGAGCGTGTGCTGGATCTCAACCGTGCGCACCGGCCGTGGATGGTGGGCGCGCGTCTCACCTACGCGGACCTCTCCATGGCGCAGGTCGTGGCGGGCCTGCACTACGCTTTCCCCCGGGCGAGCGCCCGCGCATTTCGCAAGCGGCCGCGGCTCCTCGCGCTGCACGATGCCGTGTTCGCGCGGCCGCGGATTGCACGGTACGTCGCCTCGGGCCGGCGCTGCGAGTTCAACAACGAGGATCTGTTCCGCTACTACCCGGAGCTCGACCGCTGACATGCGCCGGCGGTCCGCCCTCCCCGGCCCGGCACTTGCCTCCGCACCGGACGCGGTAGCCATGGCGCTCGAATTCTTCGCGAATCACGCCGCCGGCTGAGCGCGCGCCGCACGCAACTGCCGCAGCAGCTCGCGGTGCAGCGCGAGATACCCCGGTGCCGTCACCCGCGTGCGCGCGCCGAGCAGCGCATGCACCTCGGCCAGCGCGTGAAACGGTACCGAGGGAACGCAGTGATGCTCGGCGTGGTAAGGCATCCGCCACGTGAGCAGCAGCACCGCGCGGTTGGTGCGCGTGGTGCGCGTGTTGCTGAGCATGTCGCCGCTCAGGGCGCAGCCGGTGTGCTCCGCCAGCAGAAACAGCCGCAGGAAAGGCTGCCCGAGGAGCGCGGGGATCACCCAGTAGAACAGCGCATCCAAACGCCGCAGGTAGAGCGAGGCCGCGATGACGGCGAGGTAGGTAGCCCAGAGCACGCGCGCCTCGCGCACGATGAGCGCTCTTTTCTCCGGCGCGACGAACGCTTCGCTCACCTTCCCGGTTAGCGCGTGGCGCAAAGTGACCGTCAGCCGGTCGTGCCAGTACGGTAAGCCCGATACGCGCCACAGATAGGCCGCGAGCGTCGCCGGTGGCGGCACGGTGAGCTCCGGGTCCCGCGCCGGGTCCTGCGTGAAGCGGTGGTGCGCGAAGTGAAAGCAGCGGAAGTACTCCGGCGGCAGCACGAGCAGCGCACCGCAGATTGCCGCCACGATGTCATTCACCGCGCGTGTGGCGAAGGCCGTCCGGTGGATGGACTCGTGCAGGGCACAAAAGAGAAAGGAGAGCACGATCCCATGCGCGAGGAGCGCCGGCGCGAGCCACCAGCTGCCGCGCGAGCGCCACACGATAAATCCGCTGGCGCAGAGAAGCCCCGCGTGCAGCGCGAGCTGCCGCAGGCCGCGGGCATCCGAGCGCTGCGAGAGCCGGCGCACGGTGTCCCGCTCGAGACCGCCGAAGCTCAGTCCTTCGATGTCCACGGCGTATTCTAGGCTGTCTGCGCCGGCGCGAAGCTTGAGCAGAATCGCAGACTTCAGCGTGCGCGGGGCTGCACCGTGAAAACAGGCATTTACGCGTGGTCAAGGCCAGCCTGCAGCGCGGCGGCCCGGCCAATAATCTGGCCGGGCCGCGATGCCGGTACGGCTACGGCGTGACGGTATAGTCGTAGTCGAGCGATGCCACCTCATCGCCCGTCCCCACGACGCCGTTGAACGTGTCGACGTAGATGCGTCCGCGCACCCGCGTGCCGACCTGCACCGGGTTCGGCGTGATCGTCACGGTGATCACACCCGCCTCGCCCGGCGCCAGGATCAGCGGATTGTAGGTGTTGGTACCGAAGGTCACGTCCGACCACAGATCGCCGCTGCTCGCGGAGATCGCGGCGTCGAAAGGCGCGAGCTGCAGCAACACCGCGGTCGCTACCGGTGTCGACGGTGCCCCTCCCGGGCCGTACGGCCCAATCAGCGACGGGCTCATTCCCCACTCGCCCCAGGGCACCTCCGGCTCGGTGATCGAGGCCGCAACCGTGTCCGGGCCGATCGGCTGAGAGTAGACATCGGGAGCGCCGGTGATGCCAAACACGTAGCCCACTTCATTGGAGGCATCCATGGTGATCGGGGCCGTTGACTGCGCCACGAACTGCGCGCTGCGCACCTGTGTCGGCAGGTATGTCGCCCAGAAGCCATACGGCAGCGTGGTGACGACCGGTGGGCAGGTCGTGCTTAAAGGTGCGCACGTTGCGAAGGTTCCGAACTGCAGCGTGGTCAGGCCTTGGAGCCGCGCGTCGGCGAAGTAGGCCTGGGTCAGACCGCTGTTGTTGGTAATCGTAATCGGAACGATCACCGGCCCCGCGCTCGCCGAGAGCTTCGCGCGCGGACCCGCGGGCAGTCCCGTCGCGCTCACCTCGGCCGTATTGAAGCCGATCTGTGCCGTGAACGGCAGTGTCAGCTCGTTGCCGGACGTAAAGTAATTGACCAGCAGCACGAACCGCCACTGGCCGGGCTCGGGGTTCGCACGGTTCAGCTGCATCGCATTCGTAGGGTTGCCGTTCACATCGAAATTCGGCTGCACGCTGAGCTGCATGCCGTGGGGATCGACCAACAGCCCCTGGAGCACCCACAGGTTGTCGGCAACCTGCAGATTGAGGCTCATGTTATTGACACCCTGCGGTACGTTGAACGCGAACGTCTGCGTCGGGCCTGCGTAGAGGCGGCCGTTGCCGCCGGTCAGGGTGCCAGAGAACGAGCCGCCGTCCGGTCCGATCGGAATCAGCGTGCGCAGCGCGATCGGGATCTCGGAATGACTGACACCGCCGGCCCACGGCGAGCCGAAGCGAATGGCGACACCGGAATCGCCGGGCTGCGCCGGCATGCTGAACCTTGCGGTGATCCACTGCGTGGCGCCGGGCGGCAGATCGAGGCTCGCCGGCGAGACCGATCCGAACGTCACGTAACGCTCGGCGGCCCAGCCGAACTGCACCGGTCCGGTGTAAGTGGCGCTGATATTCGAGGTCGAGATGATCGCGGTCCAGGTGCCCGGAACGGGATTCACGGCGTCGACGTGGCCGTAGCCGTTCGAAGCGCCCTGCGGCCAGGAGTACGCCGCGTTGCGGCCGCTGGGATCGAGCAGCGCCAGCTCCAGGAGCGTTGCGGAAGGGCTATAGAAGGGAGCCTGCCAGGCGATCGCCACATCGAGGTGCTGTGCGCCGGCAGGCACCGTGAAATGCTGCAGGTAGTAGGCGCGGGGAAATCCCCCGAGGCTCAGGTAGGTCGGCAACGTCGCTGGATTGAAGCTGATCGTCAGTTTCTGTCCGGCGATCGCCGGCCCGAGTGCCTGCAGCATCGGCTGCAGGTGCTGCCGCGTTGATCCGGTGTTGGTGATCGCAAAGGAGAGCGTCTGCGGCGCATGCGGCTGATCGACGACGCTGGCGCTCGTCGGGCTGTTCAGCAGACTCGAGCCGGTCGACGAGGACCCGTACTGGTCCGCAACCGAGAGCGCCGCGTTGACCGCGGCGAGTGCGTTGATCAGCCCCGCGCCCTGCTCGGACGGGGGTGCGCCGATATCGGTCGCGGTGCTCATGAGGATCTGCTTGATGAGCGCGGGCGAGGGATCCGCACCGCGATGCGTGCTGCGGTACGCCTGAATCACCAGCGCCGCCGTGGCCGAGGTGAGCGGCGCGGCCTCGCTCGTGCCGCCGGTCAGCTGCACGGGCGTGGCCGGAATGGCGCCGAAACCCGTGCATTGCTCGTACAGCGCCGTGTTGGTCGAGCACAGCGCCCAGTTCTGGTCGCCCGGCGCCACGACATCGGGAACGCGCGGATCGCTCTGACTGAAGCCGCCGGAGCTCAGTGCCGAGATGTTGTTGTTGAGCCAGCCCTGCGTGGCGAAGTTCGCTCCCGCCTCGCCGATCTGGGCGTAACCGCGGAAGGTCGTGCTCGCACCAGCCGCGATGACCCAGGGATCGGTCGAGGGCGCGCCGAGCGTGCCGTTGCTGCCGGAATCTCCGGTGCTGACGACGACCGTCACACCACCGGCCACCGCCGCGTGGTTCGCGAGTGAGATCGGGTCATTATCGTTGTCGGGGAACGGGCTGCCGCCGAAGGACTCGTTGATGACATTGACGTCGTCCTGGTTGACCGCGTACTCGATCGCCTGCACGAAGTTCGAGGTCGTCGTGTAGCCGAGCTGCGAGAAGACCTTGAGTCCGACCAGCGAAGCACCGGGCGCGGCACCCAGGATGCGGATGTTGCACGGTGAGGGCAGCGGGTGGGCAGCGTTGACGTATTGGCTGATGTCGAACATCAGCGGCTTGCCATTCGGCAGGTCCTGAGCGGCAATCGAGCTCGAATCGAGGAACGCCTCGCCACCGGCGGTCGGCGTGCCCGCAGGATCGCCGGAGAAATCCTCATAGTCGATGAATACGCTCGAGCCGTCGGGACGCGTATAGCCCGCAAGCGTGATGTCGAGCCCATCGGCGATGAACGCCACGGTCACGCCCTGGCCGGTCACGAACCTGCCCCGGCCATCGATCACCCGCTGCGCCTGCGGCTGCGAAGGATCGGGGAAGGCTGCGTTGATCGCTTGCAGCGCCTCGGGCTCGAGCGTGCCGCAGAGCGGGCCGTTCTCGGGCTGCCCGCCGCCACCGCCACCGCCGGCGTTAGCCGCACCGCCGCGTGTGCTGCGCTGCGAGCTCGCCTGAAGCGGTCTCTCCGGCAGCCTGATACTCACGTCAGGCACCACCGCCTGCACGAGCGGATGAGCGGCAAGTTGGTCCGCCTCGGCAGGGGAAACCCTGGCAGCCACCGCGTTGATCATCGCGAAGCCGCGAATGCGTGTGGAGCCGGCGGCCTGCAGGTGCGACACGATCGGTGCCTGCGCGGAGGCAAGCGCCGCCGCGCGCGCCGCACGCGCGCCGCGCACCGGCGGGAGATTGGGCATCTGATCGCGAAGGATCACGATCACATCCCGTTGCGGAGCCGCCGCCGGTGTTGCCCGCGCCGCAGTCGCGCTGCCGGTGAGCGAGCTGCCGCCGAGCGCCAGCACGAGGACGCCCAGAGCCAACCTCACAGAAGCGGAGTCCTTCATGATTCCCTCGCGTTCTTGATTGTTGATGGGACGTGCACGATCGTTCGCGGCTGGCGCGCGCAACGGATTTTGCGGCGGAACCTACGCCGTCTCTCCCCGCGCGTCAACGCGCGCGCCTGAGCGATCACAAAAGTGCCATCGGGGCAACCGGCAACGGCGCTCGCGCGCGGCGGGAACGCACGGTCATGCAGGCGACATAATGTGGCAACGTTCCCGTGCCTGCCGCGCGCTCAGCGGTACGCGGCAGGCGTGCCGCGCTATTCGAGCCGCGCGTAAACGGCCCGGGCGTCCTGCAGCTGCTTCAACACTCCGGCTTTCTCTGCCGCCGAGTTCCAGTCCGGATAGCGCGCGGTGACCTCCGCGAGGTGATCGATCCACGCCACGAAGTAGCGGGCATCTTCCGGCGAGCGCGGCTGCTCACCGCGCAGGGAAACGTAGATCGGGCTCGTGGTCGCGTAGACGAAGTTATCGAGGATCGGGTACTCGGCGCGCGCCGTGAACGCCCGCAGCACGCACCAGCCGCTCGCGGTGATCGGGAACGTGCCGCTCGCTTCGAGCGCATCGCGGTGGGATGAAAGCGCGAGCTCGCGCACGATGTGACCATTGCAGACGAGCTGCGCATGTTCCACGGGTACGATCGAGCGCAGCCGGGCGGTGAACGGAACGCTCTGCGCACGCGCGAGCTCGAGTGTGGCGCCGATGTGACGACCAGCGATGGCAAGCTCGAGCAGCGGCCCGTTGGTGGCGAAGGTACGCCCCTCACGCAGAGCCGCGAGCCACGCCTCGCTGGTGAGTGCGCCGTCGGGAACGGAGGCGTAGACACGGTTCAGCCCCACCGGTCCGCGCAGCGCGGCGTAGTCCGCCATCGCATCGGTGCCCGCGGCGGCGGGAATCCTGAACCCAAGATTGAGCAGGCGGTACCACACGGATGCGGTCGCCTGATGGTGCGCAAAGGAGACGATCTCCATGTAGTCGACCTTGCCGAGCGCGACATCGACCGGCAGCTCATCGGCGTCGGTGTGCGCGGGAGCGGTGAGCGGCCGCGGCTCCTCTTCATAGGGGTGCACGTAGCCGACGAGCGCCCCTTGCGCGTGGGCGAGATCCGCGACGTCGCCGTTGGTCGGATAGAGGCTCGCGGCCGCGGTGTTGGGGTAGCCCGCGTAGCCTGGCAGCAGCGTAGGACCGTGCTGGCCGATGATCCCGAGATGACCCCAGTAGCTCGTATGGAATTCCTGCCCATGAACCACGAGCGCATCCGGCGTCGATGCAGGGTCGACGCCGCGGCCGCTGTAGGCGATGTCGGGTATGCGCTGCTCCTTGTTCACGATGAGGTTCTCGATGATGCCGAGATCCTCCGCCTGGGCCTGCATCACCAGGTGCGCGGGAGTGTTGCGATAGTGACCGCCGTAGTTCATGTGCACGTGCACGTCTGCGCTCACCCAGCGCCGCCCGCTCTCCGCCGGCCACGGCCGCGCCGGCAGCGCTACGGCAACCTCCGTGACCGCGTTCGCACGCACCGCGACCGTGCGCTGCTCGGGCGCGCGCTCCAGGCCCTTCAGCAGCTCGATGCGTACGGTACCCGCGGGGACCT
>Ga0187769_10002242_pt1 | contig 11268 bp, 9 predicted proteins | sample 0116_SJ02_MP02_1_FD_133140 | JGI IMG/M metagenome (GOLD analysis project Ga0187769, IMG submission 133140) | Tropical peat soil microbial communities from peatlands in Department of Meta, Colombia - 0116_SJ02_MP02_10_MG | ecosystem: Environmental > Terrestrial > Soil > Wetlands > Peat | place... | reverse complement strand
TGCAACCGGTCGACGGCGTCACACCCGGGCCCGATCTCGAGGCCGAGTTGATCGCGTACTGCCGAACACACCTCGCCGGCTACAAGTGCCCGCGCACAGTCGAATTCGACCCGGAGTTGCCCCGGGACCCGAACGGAAAGCTCTACAAGAGGCGCATTCGCGAACGCTACTGGCAGGGGCGGGCGTCGCGGATCCTATGAACGAGGGTACGAAAAAGGGGACGATATGGTGACCACTCAGAGCACCCAGAACACCGACGTGAACTGGACTCCGCTTCCGGTGCCGTGGGCGGTGCAAACCGCCGATCGGATTCCCAAGCAGCGGTACTACGACCCCGAGTTCTACGCGCTCGAGACAGAAATGCTTTGGCCGCGCGTATGGCAGATGGCATGCCGACTCGAGGAGATCCCCAAGCCCGGCGACTACGTCGAGTACGAGATCCTCGCCGAGTCCGTCATCGTGGTGCGCCTTGACGCGGAAAACGTGCGCGCCTATCACAACGCCTGCCGACATCGCGGCGTAAAGCTGGTGGAAGGCAACGGGACTCGGCGTACCTTCGTTTGCCCTTTCCACGGTTGGTGTTGGGGCATCGACGGACGCAACACCTTCGTTCTAAGGCCCGAGGAGTTCGACGAGCACAACCTCAGCCCAGACGATCTCCGCCTGGTTTCGGCCAGATGTGAGCTCTGGGGTGGGTGTGCGTGGATCAACCTCGACGACGACGCCCCGCCGTTACGCGACTGCTTCGAGCCGTTCGTGTCCGTCTATGACGCCTGGCAGGTGGAGTCGCTGCGCGTCGAGTGGTGGCAGTCGTGCCGGCTTCCGGTGAATTGGAAGCTGGCGACGGCCGCATTCATGGAGGGCTACCACGTCCCGCAGACCCACCCCCAGCTGCTGCCGTCGTCGCAGCCCGGCACGTCGTCCAAACCACCTGGACTTGCGCAGACCAACCTGTACTTCATGCGCACCCTGGGCGAAGGCATGGCCGGCATGACCCACGAGAACGATGTCCGCATCGCCGAGGGCCTGCAGAACATGGAGCTACCGGCCGATCCGGCGGCGGCGATGGCCATCTGGCGCAGCACCCTCAACGATGCCATCGTCCATTGGCATCGGGCCCGGGGCTGTGACATCCCCGACCTCAATGAGTTGGAGCGGCGCGGCATCGTCGACGCGATCAATTTCTGCTTCCCGCACTACTTTCTGCTACCCCAGTACAGCAGCGCCTCGTCCTACCGCATCCGTCCGCTCGGCCCTGAGGAGACGCTGTTCGAGATCTGGTCACTCACCCGCATTCCACCGGACCAGGTCACGGATAAACCGACACCACCGGAGCCCATGGCACCCGACGACCCGCGCTGGCCACCGATCCCCGCGCAGGATTTTTCCAATCTGCCCAGGCAGCAAAAAGGATTGCACTCCAAGGGATTTGAATACATGCGATTGTCCAGCCGAATCGAAGGATTGATCTCGAACTTCGAACGGGTCATCGACGGCTTTCTCGCCGGCCTTCCATATAACACGCTGATACCCGCGATTCAGAAGACCAACTCCACCATCGACGTCCCGATGGTGGATCTCGGCTTCCCCGCGGGCGTCGATACCCAGGGACGAGGGGCGGCACGGTGAGCATCATCAACTGGGACCGCTCCGTCGACTTGCTTATCGCGGGCAGCGGCGGGGGCGGCATGGTGGCCGGGCTGGCCGCACTCGACTGCGGGCTAGAGCCGCTGATCGTCGAGAAGCAGGCGCTGGTCGGCGGGTCGACGGGCCTTTCGGGCGGCATCGTCTGGCTGCCGAACAACCCGTTGATGCGGGCCGAAGGCATCGCCGACTCACACGAGGACGGCCTGGCCTACCTGGCCGACGTCGTCGGCGACATAGGTGCGCCCTCCTCCCCTGAACGCCGCGAGATGTTTCTCACCGCGGGCTACGAAATGATCAATTTCCTCATCCGCAAGGGAGTTCGGCTCATCCGTTGTGACGGCTGGAGCGATTACTACCCGAATCACAAGGGCGGCAACGAGTCCGGTCGTGCTGTTGAGGGAATCCCCTTCGACGCTGCCGAGCTGGGCGCGTGGAGCAACAAGGTGCAGCCACCCCTGGCCAAGAACTACGGGTACGCGGTGCTGACCAACGAGCTGCGCTCGGTACAGTATTTCAACCGCTCGCCACGTGCATTTGCGGTGGCAACCAGGGTGTTCGCGCGCACCGCGGCGGCGCGTGCCGCACGGCGTCAGATCCTCACCAACGGCTCATCGCTGATCGGTCAGATGCTCAAGGTGTTGATCGGCCTCAGTGACGGCGCGCCTCCGCTTTGGACCAAAACCGCGATGGAAGACCTCATCCTCGAGGACGGCCGGGTGGTCGGCGCGCGCATCATCCGTGACGGTAAACCGTTGAACATCGAAGCGCGCAAGGGCGTCCTGCTGGCCGCCGGCGGCTTCAGCCGCAACAAAGAGATGCGCCGCCAATACAGCGGCGACCAACCCAACGAGGCGCAATGGTCCATCGCCAACGCCGGCGACACCGGCGAGGTGCTGCAGACCGCGATGCGGCTGGGGGCCAAAACCGATCTCCTAGACGAAGCCTGGTGGCTGCCTTCGGTTTTCATCGCCGACGGCGGCGCCGCCGCCGCATCTCTCGGCTCGGGCCGACAGCGGCCCGGAGCCATCTACGTCGACTCGACCGGCCGGCGTTTCTGCAACGAATCGAACTCCTACGTCGAGGTCGGCAAGGCGATGTACGCCAACAAAGCAGTCCCCTGCTGGATGATCTTCGACGACGGATACGTGCGCAGGTATGTCACCAGCGCCAGCCCCTGGAAAAGACTGAAGCGAGGTCAGCACCTGCCGCCGGAACTGATTGAGAGCGGAGCGGTCAAACGCGGCGACAGCATCGGCGACCTTGCTCGCCAGATCGACCTTCCCGCCGACGAGCTGGCACGCACGATTCAGCGGTTCAACGAATTCGCTGCCAAGGGCCTGGACCCGGACTTCGGACGCGGCCAGTCGGCATACAACGACTGCCTCGGCGACCCCGGCTATCGGCCGAACGCCGCCGTCGGCCCGCTCAACCGGGCGCCGTATTACGCGACCAGGGTTTTCCCGGCGGACGTCGGCACATGTGGGGGTGTGATCACCAACGAGCACGCGCAGGTCCTCGATGAGCATGACCGGGTGATCGAGGGTCTGTACGCGACCGGCAACACCACCGCGACGGTGATGGGCCGAACGTATCCGGGCGCCGGCGCGAGCATCGCCAACTCGATGGTCTTCGGCTACGTCGCCGCGCGGCATGCCGCGGGCCGAAGGGTCGCCGGCGAGCACTAGGGGCGGCTGCTCGCGCTACTGTTCGCGGTCAACAAAATCGCGTGGCTTCATACCCGACTGCATGAGCTCGGCTCGCCGCGCCTGGACATCGGATGCGGCGCCGACCATGTTGGTCAAGATGTGGCTGACCTGGAGGTGTACCCGCATTCCCATCAATTCCCAGGCACGCTTCACGTTGTTTTTCACCGCCATCAGCGTGGTCAACGGGATCTGCGCGATTTTGCTTGCCATCTCCTCGACGGTGTCCTCCAGGTCTTCGCGCGGCACCACCCTGTTGAGTAGGCCCCAGTCGAGGGCTTGCTGCGCGGACAGCGTTGGCGCCAGCAACAGCCAGTCCATGGTGCGGTGCCAGTTCATCAGCAGCCACGGCTCGATCATGGTGTGCCCGCCGGGTTCCCCGAGGCTCTGGGCAAGTGGCATCTGGAAATACGCGTCCTCGGAGGCCACACAGAAGTCGGTCAGCAGGCCGAGATAGATCCCGCCCCCCATGCAGTAGCCGTGGATCTGGGAGATGGTCGGCTTGGGGAACTCCCACAGATACAGCGTCGGCCACAGGAACAGGTCAGCGGTGCCCTTGTACAGGTCCTCGAACGTGTTTCCGAAATCGGGATAAGGGTTTTCGTCCGGACCCCAACGGGCGACGTGCCCGCCGCAGAAGCCCTTTCCGTTGGCCTTGAGGATGACGACCTTGATCTCCTTGTCGCGGTCGGCCTCGTGCAGGCACTCGTCGACTTCGGTGACCAGCACCGCATCCTTGGTGTTGGCCTTGTCTACCCGATTGAGAATGATCCGCGCAATCGGTGGTTCGCGCTCATAGATGACGGCTTCGAGGACGCGTCGTTCCATCCCCGTGACACTACCGCGTCGTTGTTGCCGCCGATGTACTGCTGGATGCAGTGGTCGACCGTGGTCTTGATCGACAGCGTCTCGGCTTTGAGCTGCGCGAGCTCAAACCTGTTGTGCTGGAACTTGATCAGTGTCCGGCCGAATGTTTCTCGCTGCTTGGTGTAGCGGATCGCCTCCAGCACCGCTTTCGGCCACGCTGGCGCACAGCGAGGCGATGATCAGCCGCTCGCGCGTCAGCTGTTCCATCAGTTGATAGAAGCCCAGCCCTTCCTTCTCTCCGAGCAGGTTGGCACCGGCACGCGCATGTCCGAGAAACAACTCGCGAGTGTCTTGATCATGCTGGCCGATCTTCTGCAGAACTCGTCTGCGCTCGAACTCCTGCCAGGCTGTCGTCCGTTCAGCGACGATCAGCGAGATTCCCGCTGCGCCCGCAGAAATATCGGTCTTGGTGACGACGATCAGGAGGTCACAGTGAGACCCGTTGGAAATGAAGGTCTTCGAACCGTTGATCACATAGTGCGAGCCGTCGCGTACCACGGTAGTACGTATCCCCGATTCGGGGTGGCTTCCTTGAGCAGGAACTCGGCAGCGTGTTTGCGCAGCTCGCGATGCTGGTCTGTCTCCCAGCTCGCGCGGTAAGCGGCAAAGAGCTTCGACACCGCAACCCCTGCTTTATCCACCCGATTATCGGCTCCGGTTCGCATAGTTTTCCGCTGCGCGGGCCTTGTTCCAGCCAACACGTTTGCACGCAGGCTGGGTACTGGCCCGTCAGGCTCGCGCCAGCAGCCAGGCGTGACCCTGGCCTTCGCCGGCAGCAACCAGGTTGAGGTCAGCGAATGCGGCGAGTAGCTCGCCGGCCGCTGCGCGAAACGGCCCCGGGGCAGCAGCCCCGACTTCGCTGAGCACCGCGATCGCCAGTAACCCGCCCGGAGCAAGGCGCCCGATGATGGCCTGGTCGAGGCGCCGGTCCCTGAATTTGTGGCAGAGGATGACGTCGACGGGTGACCCGGCCGGCAGACCCTCGTCGAGATCGACGACGTCAAACCGGCAGCGATCGTCGACCCCACTGCGCCGCGCCAGATCCCGCGCCTGGCTAATGGCGACCGCGGAGATGTCCAATCCCAAAACCTGCAGGCCTCGCCGGGCCAGCCAAACGCTGCCGAGTCCCTGGCCGCAGGCAAGGTCGAGTGCCTGTCCAGTGGTCGGGAATACCTCCGCGTATTCCGCGAGGACACTGGGCGGCTCGACCGCGCCGACCGGTGCCGGTCCCTGGCCGGCGTATCGCTCGTCCCAGCGGCGCCGGTCCTGCTCAGTCACAGCCGCCACCCTACGGCTCGGGACCACCGAAGTGCCGTGTGCCGTTTTGCGGTGATCAACCGCGAGTGGACGAGGGGAATCGGTAGAGTCTCAGCTCTGGTGGGTGCCCAGGATTGGCCGGTGGTAGACCGCGAGCCCGAGTTCGCGGCGGTTCGCGCTGCCCTTGTTGGGCAAACCCGTACCGCCGGCATCGTGGTGGCTGGCGAGGCCGGTGTTGGAAAGACGACGTTGGCCCGCCAGGTCACCGAGTCGCTGCCGAATCGGGTGCAATGGGTGGCCGGAACGGCATCTTCGCGCAGCATCCCGCTGGGCGCCTTCGCCCACCTTGTCGGGGCGGCGACCATACGCGACCCGGTGGCGTTTTTGGCCGCCGCCCGTGACGAGCTGACCGCGGAGCGCGACACGGTATTGGTTGTCGATGATGCGCACCTGCTGGACGAGCTGTCGGCAACGCTGCTGCACCAGTTGGCGCTGAAGCGATCGGTGCCGATGGTGGTCAACATCAGGGCCGGTCAGCCGATGCCCGACGCGATCACCTCGCTGTGGAAGGACCACTATCTGCAGCGCCTCGATCTGGGACCCTTCAGCAAGGACCAGTGCGTCGGGCTGATCGAGCGGGCGCTCGGCGGGCGCGTCGAAGGGCTGAGCGCGGATTTGATCTGGCGCGACTCCGGCGGCAACCCGCTGTTTGTGCACCACCTCGTGGACGCAGCGGTCGAGGCAGGCTCGTTGCGGCAGGTTCGCGGGGTCTGGCAGTTGCGTGGGCATGCCGCGGTGAGCGCGCAGTTGGCCTCGTTGGTTGACGAGCGAATCGAGCAGCTGCCCGACGAGGTGGCACACGCGTTGGGGCTACTGGCATTCTGTGAACCCCTCGACCTGGACACGCTGAGCGACCTGGTGGGCTCTGGTGCAGTCGAACAGGCCGAGATGCGGGGACTGATCCATATCGTCGAGGACCGCGGAATCGGCTCCGAAACCAGCGGAGTGTGGTTCAATCAGCTACTGCTCGGCGATGTCATGCGTCGGCGCCTGGGCGTGGCCGCCGCCCGCCGATTGCGTGGTGAACTCGTGCGGGCGTTGGGCGACAAGCCGATCCGTGGACCGCGCGAGCGGATCCGGTTGGCCGAACTGGCGTTGGACAGCGACACGACCCCTGCCCTTGACCTGCTGATGGCAGCTGCCGACGATGCGATCGCACTGACCAACATCACCCTGGGCGAGCGGCTGGCCCGAGCGGCGTTCGACCGCGGAGGTGGTCTGGCCGCCAGCGAACTGTTAGCCCGCTCGCTGTTGTGGCAAGGCAAGGCCGCCGATGCCGAATCCACCCTGAGCATCTTCGACCCGGACATGATGGACGAGGCCGAGCTGGTCGGCTGGGGCGTCGTACGAATTGTCAATCTTCAACTGTCGATGGCCGACGCGGAAGCCGCCTTTGAGGTGCTCGAGCTGCTACGCCGCCGGGTTCATACCCACGAACTGCGGCTGGTCGTGGACGGGCAGGAGTCAGCGTCGTTGGCGTTTGCTGGCCGCTTGGAGGAGGCTGCCGGAATTTCCCGCCGCGTACTCAGCGATCCTGCGGCGCCGCCAACCGCGCTGGGGTGGGCGGTTTTCGGTGGTGCGCTGGCGCTGGGGTTGATGGGGCGAGGCGATCAGGTCGCCGCGGTTGTCAAACGAGGCTCAGCGATCGAGAACCAGGTCGACGGGGTGTTGCGACACTTGATGGCCTACGCCGAGGTGCGGGCTCTGCTCTTGCTGGGTGAGTTCGATGCCGCCGAGAAGCGATTCGCCGATAGCGTGCAGATCTCTTCACCCAGCCAATACCTGCGCTGGGGGCTTACCAACATGGGGGCTGGCACCGTCGACCTGGCCCGCGGCCAGTTCGGAACGGCGGCATCGCGGATGGAACAGACCGTCGCGGCGCTGACCACCGAGTCGGCGGCCTGGTGGAGCTATCCCAGATTGATTTTGGCCCAAGCCTATTGCGCGCTCGGCCGCGCCGAAGCCGCCGCCATGATCATCGCCGAACTCCGGACGCGCCCCGGTGGTCACGATGCCGTGTGGCGGCCCCAGCTGCGCATCGCCGAAGCGTGGCTTGCCGCAGCGCAAGGCAACGTCAGCGGCGCCATTGCGACGGCGATCGATGCCGCTGCACTGGCCCACCGCTCCGGTCAACGGGCGATCGAAATGCTGGCCTTGCACGATGCGGCCCGATTCGGCGACCGAACCTCGCTGCAGCGTCTGATCGAGGTCGCCCACACCATCGACGGTCGCCTCGCGCGCGCGTACGCCGCCTACGGGGAGGCGCTACTCGACCGCGACGCCGCGGCCGTGTATGCGGCGAGCGAACAGTTCGAGCAAATCGGGGCGATGCTGTCAGCCGCCGACGCGGCAGCCCAAGCCGCCGAGATGTTTCGCGCACACGACGATCGGCGCCAAGCCACCGAAGCCGCGGCCAGGGCCGACCGCATTGCGAATTCCTGCGGTGGGTTAACGACGCCGGCCCTGGTCGCGGCCGCCCCGAGATCGCACACCGGCTGACACTGTCGCTGGCCGAAATCCGTTGGCTACGGCGTCATCCCATCGAGTTAAGTTCACGTAGCGCACGTCCCAACGGCGTCGGTCCTGCTCGACCAGAGGCGCCACCCTACGGCTATTGCCGGCTTATTCACGAACTGTCGCCGCAACCGAACCCAGATGCTGCGGTGGACGAGGATCGCCCCAGCGTCTATTGATCGCACCCCACGGGTCCGCATAGCCACCCGGGAATCCGCGGTAGGGCGACCCTCGCCTTAGGTACCAGCGCAGCGCGGGTACGAGCAGCCTCAACGGCCAACGGCGCCAGCCGACCTTTGCCCGTATCTCAGCGTACAACGAGGGCAGCGAATGACGTTGGTACGCAAGGATATTCTGCGCGCGTTCGGTGTCCATCCAGTCGGTGGCGAACCATGCCTGATCGTCGTCGGGGTTGCCGCGCCTTCCTGCTGGCAGGCCGCCCGCCAAACCCATCGCGGCCGCGGACTCGGTTCCGAGGCTGGCTTGCGTGATGCGGTGGGTGTCGTCGCCCCCGATGAGGAATACCTCGCGCACATGATCGGTGACGGTTGCCGCGCAGAACGCGTGGGCGAGGTCGCGTACATCGACGGTTTGGATGCGCCCGTCGGAGGGCAGCACCGCTTCGAAAAAGATCAGATCGCGGTCGAGTGCCCATCGCGGTTCTGCGAGGAGCACCCCGCCCAGGCGGAGCACCGCCCAGTCCAGGTCTGAGGCCGTCACGTGCTGCTCGGCCATGACCTTGTGCGCACCGTAAAGATCATTGGGCCGCAACGGTGTTGACGTCGTCAGCAACCCGTCGTTGCGATAGGGATTGCGGGCGCCATAGACCGCGACGCTCGACGCTTGCACGAATCGAGGCGGTATGGACATCGCCGAAGCCGCCTTGACCAGGCTCGCGGTGGCGTCTACGTTGACCGCCCGCGCGAGCCGGGGACGGGCATAGCAAAACGGCGGAATGATGGCGGCTAAATGGATGATGGCCGTCGGAGCCACAGCGACGAGCAAGGTCTCGACGTCGGTCGGTGATGTCAGGTCGGCCCACCGCACTTCCGCGCCAGGCCGCGCGGCGAACGCTTTCGCACGTTTGCGATTCGCGGGGACGTCAAGGTCGGTAGCGACAACCCTGCGGCCCTGGCCGGCCAGCTCGGCCACGACGGCGGAACCAACCAGGCCGAATGCCCCCGTGACGAGAACACAATCGGTGGTCACAGCAAGCCCCCTGACCTCAGACGGGAATCGGCCATCCCCAGGCACACCGCAACATTTGCTGCACGACCCGGCACATTTCTGGACATGTGTCTGTATTTAATGTTTGAGAGTAGCGATTTGGCGTCCCCGGGGCAAGGCGTAACCAGACCGCGGAGGCTGCCGTATGCAACCTTAATGCCCTTGTCAGACCCAGTTTCGGCAGCACGTTGTCGCACGTGCAGGTGATTTCCTACACTGGACTGGTGTCTAGAGAAGCGGCATCTCCTGCCGGCCCTGTCGGCACCGTGGCCGGCGCGGCCCGCCGGTCGGATCGTCGACCCGGGCAGACGATCCGCAAGGTGCTCGACGCCGGCTTAGCGGAATTGCGCGAATCGTCGTACGCCAACCTGACGATGCGTGCGGTTGCCGGCCGCGCCGGAGTGTCGCCGGCCAGCGCCTACACCTACTTTCCGTCGAAAAGCGCGCTGGTGGCGGCGGTGTACCTGCGCCTTTTGCAGGCACTTCCACTGCATACCGATGTCAACGACACCACCAAAACCCGGGTGAGCGCGACCATGCGGGATATGGCAGTCGTGGTCGCCGACGAGCCCGAACTGACCACCGCATGCGGCGCGGCCCTGATGGCGGATGATCCGGCGGTCAGGCCGCTGCGCGAACAGATCGGCGAAGAGGTGTCCAGGCGGATCGGCGCGGCGCTAGGCCCGGGTTGGCCGCGCGCGGTGAAATCCACACTGCAGATGACGTTCGCCGGCGCCCTGATGACGGCCCGGTTCGTCAGCTACGACGAGATCGCCGGGCAACTCGACGAGGCGGTCAACCTCATACTGGGCGCATCCGTTGCCTGAAACGACCGTGGCCCAGGGTAACTCGCGATCATTCGATACCGGATCGACGAACTTGAAGGAGTTTCATGGATGACAGCGGCTTCAACCTGTCGACGGTGTTTGCGACTCTGGCAAAAGCACTTCCCGATCATCGTGTGCTGATCTGGCGGGGCCGTGAATGGACCTACGCGGAGTTGGACGCCCGCGTCGATGGCGTCGCACACTACCTCACGTCCCTGGGCCTGGGATGTCACACGGAACGTGATCGCCTGCAGGGTCACGAATCCGGCCAAGATCATGTCGGGCTGTACCTGCGCAACGGCAACCAGTACCTGGAATCGATGATCGGCGGATACCGCGCCCGGGTCGCGCCTTTCAACGTCAACTACCGCTACGTCGAAGCCGAACTCGTGTATTTGCTCGACAACGCGAAGGCCCGGGCACTGATATATAGCGCCGAGTTCGCACCGCGGGTCGCAGCCATCCGCGACCAACTCCCCCACCTGGAATTTCTCATCCAGGTGGCCGACCAATCCGGCCACCCGCTGCTGCCGGGCGCCGTCGACTACGAATCGATCGTCGACACGCCGGCGCCCGCGAGCGGAATGCCCACTCCCAGCGGGGACGACCTGTACGTGCTTTACACCGGTGGCACCACCGGAATGCCCAAGGGTGTGCTGTGGCGCCAGAATGACATATTCCTTTCCTCAATGGGCGGACGCTATTTCGGCACCGATGACGCGTTGATTTCCTACGACGAGGTTGCCGAACGCGCAGCAAAAACCCCCGGTATCGCCTCGGTCCTGCTGATCCCGCCGTTCATGCACGGTGCTGCTCAATGGGGTGCGTTTCAGATCATGACGATGGGCGGTTGGGTGGCGATCCCCGACGATGTCGAAAGCATCCGGGCCGACCAGATTCTGAAGCTGGCGGAGCGCGAACGGGTCATGAGCATCCCGGTCGTCGGTGACGCAATCGCACGCCCGCTCGTCGATGAGCTGGAGCGGTCACAATATGACCTGTCCGGATTGGTGTCGATCACCAATGGTGGCGCCCCATTGACCCCCAGCGTCCGAAACCGCCTTACCGCTGTGCTGCCGAACTTGCTGATCATCGACGCCGTGGGTGCCTCGGAGTCGGGCATGCAGATGAATACGATGTCGACCGAATCGGCGCCAGGTGCCATG
>Ga0187769_10002241_pt1 | contig 11269 bp, 10 predicted proteins | sample 0116_SJ02_MP02_1_FD_133140 | JGI IMG/M metagenome (GOLD analysis project Ga0187769, IMG submission 133140) | Tropical peat soil microbial communities from peatlands in Department of Meta, Colombia - 0116_SJ02_MP02_10_MG | ecosystem: Environmental > Terrestrial > Soil > Wetlands > Peat | place... | reverse complement strand
TTGAATGCTGGTTTTGCAGCAACCCAAGCGGCGACGCCGTCAGTCCATATTGCGGTCGAGCCGCCCCAAATAGCGCCGGCTGACGGCAAGAAACTGCGGGGCGTCGTCGGGCAATATGGTGGTCCCCACGCCTTCGCTTGTGAGCACTTCAAGCAGCAATGCGTTGGGCACTCGGCCATCGACAACATGCACAGATCGAACGCCGTGGCGCACGGCGTGCAGCGCAGCATCAAGTTTCGGAAGCATGCCACCGTGCACAGTGCCGTCCTGAGAAAGTCGCTCGATGTCGGCAGCGCAGATGTTGTTTAGCAGTCGCCCATCGCGATCTAGGACTCCCATAGCGTTCGTTAGCATCAAGAGTTTTTCCGCCCGTAGCGTCTCGGCCAACTTGCCGGCCACGAGATCGGCATTGATGTTGTAGGCCTCCCCCTCAGGACCGACGCCAATGGGCATGATCACCGGAATATAACCATCGGCACTCAGATTGTTGACAAGGTCGGCGTCGATGCCTTCGATTTCGCCTACCAGACCGAGGTCCAGCGGCTCCGTCTCCCCCTCCATCAGAGGCGGCACCATCTTGCGGGCGTGAATGAAGTGTGCATCTTGCCCATTTAGACCGACGGCCTTGCCGCCATTTTGGTTTATCAATCCGACAATTTCCTGATTTAACTCCCCGAGCACCATCTCGACGACCTTCATCGTCTTTTCATCGGTGACGCGCATGCCCCTGCGAAACACGGCCTTCACGCCCAAGGTGTCCAGCAATTCATTGATCTGCGGGCCACCGCCGTGCACCACGATGGGATTCATGCCGACCAGGCGCAGCATCGCGATGTCACGGGCAAATGCGGCTCTCAGGGCCGGTTCCGTCATGGCATTGCCGCCGTACTTGATGACGAAGGTCTTGCCGTGGAAACCTCGGATAAAGGGAAGGGCGTCGGAAAGAATCTGGGCCTTTTGCGCCAGTGAAATCAGGGGCGTTGCCATGCAAGATTCCTATTGGGCAATCATCGGCCAGTCGACAAAGGCCTGGTACACGTCTACCACGTCGGTCTGTTTGTGCAACTGATCGCGAAACCGGCGGTCATTAAACATTTCTGCGGCCTGCGCCAAGAGCTCTAAATGCTCTTCCGTGGCCTGTTCAGGCACAAGCAACACTAGCACTTCGGTAACCGGTTTGCCGTCGGGCGAATCGAAGGCAACGGCAAAGCTCAGGCGAATAAATGCCGCTATGGCTTGTCGCAGACCTTGAAGGCGCGCATGGGGTATGGCGACTCCCGCCCCCAGACCTGTAGATCCGAGGCGTTCTCGCGCCGTTAGGCTCGCCGTTATGTGGTTCGGCTCCAAGCCCTCAAAGGATGCGAGCAAACGACTAGCCTCATCCAGAACCTGGCTTTTGTTGACGGCAGAAAAACCCAAGCGGATCCTTTCGGGGGAAAGAACCGCGGCAACTCGGTTCATGCTAGTGTCCTTGCCAATTCGGCAGCCCTGACAAAACAGCGGGGCGTTCGCCGCCGCACGGTCGCGCGGCAGAACGCTGCGGATTATCTATCCGTTTGCACCTTTGCAAACATAAAAATGCCGCTAAATTCTTCGACTCACCCTTTGCTGGACCCGGCGGCTCGTCAGCGCGGTTTACTCGTTGCTCTGTGGGCATGGGCGGGACTGGGAGCGAACGGTCTGTCGGCTGCGTGCTACGGACCAGAGAAAGCCTACGTCGCACTGGGAAGCCACGCGCAACTTGGTCCGATGTTGGCCTTAATTATGGTCGCCTCGGTGGCGATCATCGCTTTGGCGTACAGCCAGATGCTTGAACTCTTCCCTAATGGCGGCGGCAGCTACCGTGTCACCTCGCAACTGCTGGGCCCGAACTTTGGCCTGGTTTCCGGAGCGGCGTTGCTGATCGATTATGTGTTGGCAATTTGCGTATCGCTGACAAGCGGCACCGACGCGCTGTTTAGTTTGCTTCCACCCGAGGGCCAGACGTTCAAACTGCCGGTCGAGTTAGGTCTCGCTGGGCTGCTCGTGGTGCTGAACCTGCGCGGCCTGCGGGTGGCGATCGGGGTATTGCTTCCCATCGTACTGCTGTTCTTGTTTGTCCATGCCTTATTGATTGTCTTTGGCATCAGCCTTATGTCCTCACGAATTCTCGGCCACGTTGGCGAGGCATTTTCCGGCAGCCTGGATCTGTCACAGACGAGCGGCTGGGCATTCGTCGTGGCCCTGGTGATCCGGGCGTACGGTTTGGGTGGAAGCACGTATTCGGGGATTGAGGCAATTTCCAATAACGTCAATCTTCTCGCAGAGCCGCGAATACGCACCGGACGACTCGCCTTGCTGTACGTCGCCTTGACGCTCGCATTTACGGCCGGCGGACTGATTTTGCTCTACTCTCTTTGGGACATTCAACCGGTCAGTGGTCAGACGCTAAACGCCACCCTGCTGAGCGCAATCACTGCGCAACTCGGATTGCATGGCCGCGGCGCCGATGCGTGGATGTCGCTGACCATGGGGTTGGAGGCGGCCATCTTACTAGTTGCCGCCAACGCAATGCTGATCTTCGCTCCCACACTGCTAGCGAACATGGCGTCGGACTCCTGGCTGCCGCATCAGTTTCGCAACCTATCGGTGCGACTGGTTCGGCAAAACGGGATCGTTTTCATAGGTGTCTTCGCTCTGGCAATTTTGTATGCGACGCATGGCGATTTGGCAACTCTGGTCGTCTTTTACAGCATCAACGTATTTTTGAGCTTCGCTCTTGCGAAGGCCGGGCTGCTGCGCTATTGGTGGGGCGAGCGCAGCAAGATGAAATACTGGATACCGCGGATCTTCGTTGCGGCGGTGGGTCTGATCGTCGCGGGTACGATCCTTGTCGTCACGTTGACGGAGCGCTTTAGCGAAGGCGGCTGGGCCACGATTGGTCTTACATTGATTGTGATCGCCGGCTGCGTGCGGATACGGGCGCACTACTCTTGGGTGAGCAACTGTCGTCGCAAGATTGACGAGCAATTCGCTCTTACACAGGAAGAACTGAAAAGAATACAGCCCGTGTCGCGCTTTGCCAATTGCGCCACCGCGGTGTTACTTACTACCGAACACTGGGGACCGACGATACACACCTTGCTATGGGTGCAACGACTCTTTCCGGGACACTTTCGCAATATTTTGTTCGTTGGCGTCATCGAGTTCGATTCGCGCGCGATGGGCGCAAGCGAAACGCTGCCCAGAAGAACCTCGCGCCTGGAGGCGGCGATGCACCAATTAGAGGGATTTTGTGCAAAACACGGACTACATGCCGATCGGCTGATTGGATATGGCACGGATCCGGTCTTGGAACTGGAGCGCCTGGTGAAGGATGTGACGGCCAAAGGTCAAGAGTGTGTTTGTTTCGCCAACAAACTCATCTTGCCGCCTGGACGTCGGCTTTCCGAATGGCTACACAACCAGACGTCGCTTGCCCTACAACGCCGCTTGCACGCGGAGGGAATTCCCCTAATGGTGATGCCAATCCGCTTGGGTTAGCGATTTTCGCCCTCCTCTAGGCCGTCGCCGGACCCGGAGTCGGCGACTCCTGAGCGGTGAGCATTTTTCATCACAGGGTTTTCCCTGGATCAAGCCTTGTGCAGGCACCGATCCTTACCGCTTTGCGAAAGCTTGCCTTGCGTCGCACCATAACGGAAACAACCGCGATCGGCACCCCGATGATTTACTTGCCGTCAGAATAAGATGGTCGGCGTGGTTAGTGCGTTCCTGGGCCGGGGTACACACTTATGAGGCAAAGGCATCGGAATCGGGATGCAGTTTTTGCGTGCGGACTTTTGCTGGTTCTCGCGGGATCGTTGATTCCTACGAGCGCCGCGGAGACTCTGACCTTCGAGACGTGGCGGGAGCCAAATGAGGGGGCGTACACGATCGATGTCCCCCATGGCTGGCGCATCAGTGGTGGAGTGCGGCGAGTTACACCGGTCGATGTGCGCTCGGCCGTAAACGCGGTTTCACCGGACGGAGCCATCCGAATCTTTATCGGCGACTACGATCTGATGCCGCGTCGCGAACTTGACCCAGCAGCCCGGATGGCCGGCCTGCACGAGGGTCAAGTGATCGGCGGCAGCCTGATCGCCCGGTACCAAACTGGGGTTCAGGTGGCGGAGCGCTACCCCGCCTGGAAAATTTGTCGGTCGGCACACGTTACCCAGTCGGGAATCTTGCGACACGAAACCGAGATCCTGAATTCGCAAGTGGCGCAATTTGGGCGCAGCATGGCCACAACAGCGAGCGCGTCGATTGGCGAGGCAATCTTTCATTGTCCGGAGGGCGATGGGTTTGTTATGGCGACGACGGTACTCGCACGACCTGCCCAAGGTCGAGGGGTTTCCGTGTGGACGATCTACCCACTATCTGGTTTCCTGTCCCGCGATCCGCAGCGAACTTTTTTCGCCAAGTACGTCCTGGCGCAAATGCTGGCCAGCTTAAAGATGAATCACGAATGGGAAGCGCGCGCCAACGAAGCGGCTGGCAAGTACGCTAGCTCGATGATGCAAATGAGTGATGCGATTACCAAAACCACAATTCAACATGCAAAACAACAAGCGGCCCAGGGTTCTGCCGGCGGTTGGAACCACCCGAACACCGCAAATCTTCCTAAGGTGACTCAAGATCCGCACGTGGAAGAGCAGCGCGATATCGCCAATCGGGGTACCCGCCAAGTATGCGACGATTTGGGTACGTGCAAGACCGTCGACAACTCTTGGTCACATGTGTGGCGGGACTATAGCGGCAACGTGCGGCCTGGATCTGCGAGCGGCTACCCACCCGACTATTCTGGTCAATGGACCGAAATGAAATAATGCGGCTTGGGTTGGGCCAAATCCGCTGAGGACTTCTTGCGATCGCTTGGGGCGAGTCGCAGTGCCGAGTTCATTGGTTGATTGAAGCGCGAGAAGCGGCGGCACAAGCGGCGCAGGGCAAACCGGCAGCCGTACTTCGTAAAACCAACGCCTGCATGCGGTCTAACGAAAGCCCGCAATCGGATGCGGCGTGTACGGTTCCTCCAGGAACGCAACTTCTTCGGTCGTTAAGCGCAAGGATAAAGCGGCAACGGCATCAGTAAGGTGGTGCATCTTTGTTGCGCCGACAATGGGCGCAGTGACGGCCGGCTTACCGAGTATCCAGGCCAAAGCGACTTGCGCACGCGGCAGCGCGCGTTGTTCGGCGATCTTGCCGAGTCGGTCCACGACCATTCTGTCAGCCTCTTCGGTCTGCGAATACAGCGACTGGCCAAGTAGGTCCGTCTCGGAGCGTTTGGTGCGTTCGCTGTGCCAGGCGCGGGTCAAGCGGCCGCGCGCCAGCGGACTCCAGGGAATGACGCCAATACCTTCGGATTGGCAAAGAGGAAGCATTTCACGCTCCTCCTCACGATATAGGAGGTTGTAATGATTCTGCATGCAGACAAAGCGGGTCCAGCCGTGAAGATCGGCCAGATAAAGGGCTTTGGTGAACTGCCAAGCGTGCATGGACGAGGCACCGATGTAGCACACTTTGCCGCTTTTGACCGCATCGTGCAGCGCCTCGAGAGTCTCTTCGATCGGTGTCTCGTAATCCCAACGGTGTATCTGATAGAGGTCTAAATAATCCGTTTGCAGGCGACGCAGGCTCTGGTCGAGTTCAAACAAGATCGCCTTGCGGGAAAGACCCTGGCCGTTTGGTTCGTCTCGCATGACGCCGTGCACCTTTGTTGCGATGACGACGGCTTCACGGCGCATATTGGTTTTCAAGAAACGTCCTAGTACCTCTTCGCTTGCACCACTTGAGTAAACATTTGCCGTATCGAAAAAGTTGATTCCCAAATCGAGCGCCTGACGTAGGAAGGGTTGACTTTCTTTCTCATTGAGCGCCCAGGCGTGTCTGCCCCCTAGCAGCTCGCCCGTCGCTGGAGCCCCGTACGTCATGCAGCCCAGACAGATTCTGGACACCTTAAGGCCGGTCTTACCGAGGTTCACATAGTCCATCGCGAATCCTTTTATGCTGGCGTTTGCTCTGACGCGAGCGACTTCTTTTTGAAAAAAACGTTTCCCTCAACCCAAGTGGCGACCGAGGAAACGAAATGTCCGGTCCCAGGCCTGCTGCGCCCAAACTGGATCGTACTGAGTCGCCGGAATTCGACCCGGGCCAACAGCAGTTTCGTTAGCGAAAGCGTGATGTGCCAGGTAACGATGAAATTCGAAATTCACGCCCGCTGCATGCAGCTTCTGCTGCAGAGGGTCAATGTTGGCGATCGGAAAGAATTGATCCTGCGTGGCCCAATGGCCGAGAATCGGTGCCTTGATCTGCGATGCGTTAATCAACTCAAGCGGTGGACAGCCGTACCAGACTACTGTTGCGTCGATTTCGGAAGCGTTGCAGGAAGCGAGCAATGCCAGTGCGCCGCCCATGCAAAAACCGCTGACTCCGACCTTTGTCGCGCGAGTCTTTAAGAATCGCACGGCACCGCGCACATCTTGCGTCGCGGCATCGTCGAAATTAAGCCCCGTCATCAGATGTTTGGCTTCCTCGGCTTCGACGGTTGACTTGCCGCGGTACAAGTCGGGAACCAGAGCGATGCAACCGGCACCGGAAAAACGCTCTGCGACACCACGAATTTGCTCGTTGATGCCCCACCACTCCTGGATAACCACAATTGCTGGCGCACCCGCGGCCTGTTTTGGCTCGGCAAGGTAGCCCTGAAGAATTTGCCCGTCGGGGCGCTGGAAAGTTACGATCTTTCCCATTGGCAGTTTCTCCTCTCGGTCGTGTCGATCGAACTGCGGCAAGTAAGGCGCCCACTGTCGGCCCTTGGTCCCATTTTGGGCGCCGGCTGGGGACAGGAGCAATGGGTGGCGTCAATCCTAAGCGGCATTGCAGACCTTTGCTTGCCTGGTTTGATCGTCATTTGAATTGTTAAGATCCTTCCTCCTGCGTCGCGGTGAATCGGTAAGGCATCGCCGGAAAAAAATGCTAAGAAAGCGCTTTGCCTCGCGCAGTCGTTTTGCCGATTTGCATTGACGAGGATTCGGAAGCTCCTCCCCGAGTGAATGCGGCAACATCCCACTGCTCCCCCAATTCGTCGTGTCGGAGGACATACACGTGCCCGTCGTCGGCATCGACTCGAAACCAACGTTGCGACGGTGCGAACCAGCGATCGAGTATCGCGCGCACGGTGATTTTGCGCTCGCCCAGCCAAAACGCGATCGGCTCTTGCTCCGCACGAAAACCGGCATAGCACTCCACGCGTATCGACATTCGTCTGCAAGCTCCCCTAGTAAGTATGCGGTTGATTTGAAGGACCGGGTCTAGCCATCGAGTTGCGGGTAATGGCGGAAAAGATCGTCGTTATTAAAGGCGAGGCGGCGGTTGGACGCCACGTAACGCTTGATTCGCGGGCGTGCGAAAACGAGGTCGTGTAGTGCACGCAGCCGTGGGCATTTGCGCAGTTCCCTGCGACCAGCCACCGGGAAGGCGTAGCGAAGCCCGGCAATTACTTGCGCCATTGACAGATCCACGTAGCTGATTCGTGCTCCGACCATGCCGGGTCCGCCGGCTGAATTGCGCTGCAGGACGCGCTCGAAATATCCAAGAAACTTCGGCATGCGCTGTTCCCGAAAATCCTTCGATCGACGTTTGGACTCTGGTTTTTGCTCCTCGTAGTAGAAGTTTGCACCTAGGGGATGGTGCGTATCGTGGATTTCCACGAGGAAGTCCGAAATCGTTAGCTGCAACTGATGTGTCCATAGCCTGCCGGCCTCGTCCCGAGGAGCCAGCTCGAGGCGATTGCCGAGGAAAAGAAGAATGTTCGCGGTCTGCGCGATGATGCGCCGTCCGGCTTTAAGAAACGGGGGAGCAAAAGGCGGACGATCAAGAGTCGTATCGGTGAGCACTTTTTCCATTGCTGGCACGCCGCCACCTTTGTCTTCGGGCACGAGTGCAACATCGACATACGCCGCTTCCGCATCTTCTAGCGCCAAGCGCACGAACTCCCCGCGCCCTTGGATTCCCGGCCAGTAATACAGCTCGTAGATCATGCGCATTCCTCCCCTGAGCGCATGAAGCTTACAGCGGCCCGAGCCGCGCAAGCGCTTTTCTGGTCAGCGACGCAACTTGCCGGGAAAAGGCGCACCGCGGCCAAAAATTGGCCCTCGAAGTTGTTAGCGCTAGGCACTTTCTCGACCCGGACAAGATCAATAGCTGCCGTGGGCTATTCTGACCTGGCCCAAAAGGCGCTTGGCGCCTGCCTGCTTTTGAGCAGCCAATTCTTGGCCTCTGCGGTCACGCGGCGCAAAGAGCAGTGCTACGTCCGTTCTCGGACAAGACCACGCGCTAATTATGGTCTCATCTTGCTCCTCGCGTGGTTCCGTCTTGGAGTGATCACAAGGGACGAGTACGCTACGAGCACTAACCCGTGGACGCGCCAAATAGCGCTAGCCGACCGCACCCGCGCATCGGTCCGCGATCCTTGGTGGCAATTTCGTCGAGGATGGCGTCTGCGACATTCGAACCGCCGGGACCTTTTTTGAGGGGGCGCCGCAATGTTGCAAGAGCCTGGATCCACCACGGCGCAAGTTGCCTTACGCGCCATCTCATGGCCGCCGCGGCTTGGCCGGGAAGCGTACCGCATCGTGAACCGCGCGCAAGCGGGCGATCCGGAAGAGTTGCTGCGGCTCAAGAGCGGCTTGCTGGCAAGCAGGCCACATATCGATTCGAAATATTTCTACGACACCACAGGCTGTGCCCTATTTAACTCCATTTGCAGGCAACCCGAGTATTACCTGACGCGCACGGAAGCGAAAATCTTCGCTCAAAACCGTACGGAAATCGTCTCGCATCTGCCCACGGGGGTGCAGTGGATCGATCTTGGCTGCGGCGATGGCATGAAGTCCGGAGAGTGGATCCGGGCATTGCGCGCGCGCCGCTACCTCGGGGTGGACATTGCGCAAATGGCGCTCGAAAAGACGCTGCGCCAAATGGCAGCGCAGTTTCCAGGCATGGAGTGCACCGGGGTAATAGCCGATTTTTCGCAACTGCTGTCCATCCAAGACATATTAGGCCAGCGGCCCGAATCGCCCCCGGTTTTGTTTTACCCGGGGTCTTCGCTCGGAAACTTCACCGCGCCGCACGCTTTAGCCCTTCTTACCTCGTTTCGAGAAAATCTGGGCTCGCGCGGATATCTCTTGATTGGCGTGGATCTGGTTAAAGATGCAAGAGTTTTGAACGCCGCGTACGATGACGCGCAAGGTGTCACCGCGGCCTTTAACCGCAATATTTTGCGAGTGGTCAATCGCTTGCTCGACGCGAATTTTGACACCAGAAAATTTCAGCACCGCGCGCATTTCGATCCACGCACTGCGCGCATCGAGATGCGATTACGCGCCAGTGTCGATCATTGTGTTCGAATCGGGTCCGATAAACGCCGGTTTCGTGCAGGCGAGAGCATTCTTACCGAATACTCGCACAAGTACACGCTCGATGGTTTTGGACAACTGCTTCTCGATGCGGGCTTTGCTCGGCAAAGGGTCTGGACCGATGCGGCAGGCTGGTTCGGTGTGTTTCTTGCAAGCCCATAACACCAATGGATGCATCTGACAGTCCGGCTGCGGCGCGCGATCTGGGAGATCTGGCGCAAGCGTACCGGCGTGTGCGCAATCAATCGATGCTGCTTATCGAAGGCTTGACTCCGGAAGACTGCATGGTGCAGTCGATGGTTGAGGCAAGTCCCGTTAAGTGGCACCTGGCGCACGTGACGTGGTTTTTCGAGACATTTGTGCTCGAGAAATGGCTGCCGAGATTCGGACGGCAATTTCGGGCCTTTTCTGCACCGTATCGGCTGCTCTTTAACTCCTATTACGTGGGCGTTGGACCGCGACACCCAAGGGCGGAGCGAGGCGTGCTCTCGCGTCCTTCGCTCGAGGAGGTGTGCCGCTATCGGACGGCGATCGATGAGCAGATGATGGTGTTGATGCATGAGGCGGACCCCGACCCCGCATTTATCCGGTTGATCACCTTGGGAATCAACCACGAGCAGCAGCATCAGGAACTCATTCTGACCGATCTGAAGCATCACTTCTCGCGCAATCCTTTGCTGCCGGTTTTTCGCGAACTGCAACCTGCTGAGCGTGGCGCGGCACGGGTGTCGGGTGGTTTTGTCGAATTTGCCGGTGGAAAGGATCAAATTGGACACGCGGGCGAGTCCTTCGCTTTTGACAACGAGTGCCCGCGACACGGCGTTTGGGTTGAGCCCTTCAAAATGGCGGCTCGCTTGGTAACCAACGCAGAGTACCTGCAGTTCGTCAAGGACGATGGCTACCGCAGACCCGATTTGTGGCTTTCCGATGGTTGGGACGCGGTGTGTCGCGAGCGCTGGGACGCTCCGCTGTACTGGCTGGACGAGGGCGGCGTTTTCACCTTGGCGGGACGCCAGAGGCTGGAGCCTGACGAGCCCGTCTGTCACGTCAGCTACTACGAAGCCGATGCCTACGCTCGCTGGGCCAAAGCGCGTCTACCCTCGGAAAGCGAATGGGAGCACGTTGCCCACTGCCCGTCCTGGGATGAGGATCCGCTCGCCGCAGGACCCAACGTTCGCGGAAATTTTCTTGAGAAGGGGATATTTCATCCGCGCGTGGCAACCACGCAAGAGCAGGCACGCAACGGTATCGCACAGCTGTATGGCGATGTCTGGGAATGGACGCAAAGCGCCCACCTGCCATATCCAGGATTCGAACCGTCAGAAGGTGCCGTTGGCGAATACAACGGCAAGTTCATGGTAAATCAAATGGTTCTGCGCGGAGGCTCCTGCGCGACACCTGCCGATCACATCCGTGCAAGCTATCGCAACTTCTTCTATCCCCAGTGCCGCTGGCAGTTCAGCGGAATTCGGCTGGTTCGCCACCTGCGATAAGTGCTCGGGCGCAGGCGCGCCAAAACGCTTGGCCGTTTGTCTGCATCGGCGGGCTCCGCGCTGTACCGGGTACAAGTAAACATGATTTCGGTGGGTGTTGAATTTGTGCCCGTAATCCCCAATATAGGAATCTAATTAGTCGGTACGATGGTCGGTGCAAACGAGCTGCGTTGCGGCATGATCGGCGCTTGCCTCGCACTGACGCTTCTTGTTTTTCATCGAATTTCCGAGGATTCCGATGTTTTCCGTACGTCCGGCCGCCGTTGCGGGGATGTTCTACCCTGAAGCGCCAGGAGTGCTCGCGGCTGAGGTTCAGGCCTACCTTGGTAAGGTGGCGCCGGC
>Ga0187769_10002240_pt1 | contig 11271 bp, 9 predicted proteins | sample 0116_SJ02_MP02_1_FD_133140 | JGI IMG/M metagenome (GOLD analysis project Ga0187769, IMG submission 133140) | Tropical peat soil microbial communities from peatlands in Department of Meta, Colombia - 0116_SJ02_MP02_10_MG | ecosystem: Environmental > Terrestrial > Soil > Wetlands > Peat | place... | reverse complement strand
GGAACTTCATTATGCTCGAATACCAAGGGCTGCAGCAGACGGACATCAACGCAGGAAGCGTCAATGTCACTGCGACCGACTCGACAGCGCTCAACACGTATTACTGGTACCTGTTCGCCATGGCTCTCCCACAGGCGTAGCCCGAGCGGAATGCGGCGGCTCAGTGCTGGTGAGGTCCGAAACGAGCGTGGAGTTACTTGATTGCATGAAGGCCGCACTACCCGATTTAACCACCATTAGCTGCTAATTGGCCTAAGCCGCAGGATGGCGGGGGTGATCTGCCGCAGGAGGCCTGCGACCGACCGCGAGTCTGTGGGCCGATGTGGAAATCGCCGCTTCGATTTGCTCCCGCAGCCAGCGGTTTGCGGGATCATTTTCTACACTTTCATGCCAATACATCTGGGCCTCGATGTGCGCGGTGTCCACCGGAAACGGATGAATTTGGTTCCCGAGTCCAGCGTTCAGAATGTGAGCATGTCTCTGAGAGAGGGTAAGCAGAAGATCGGTTTGAGCGACTACGCGGCAGGCAGGGAAGCTGTGTTGGCATCGCAGCGCCACTTTCCTGCGCCGGCCCAGCCGGCTGAGTTCCGCATCGACCAGACTCGGCCCGAAGCGGCGCGAAGAAACAAGCACGTGAGCTTCCGCCAAATAAGTGTCCAGATCGAGCCCTCCCGATACTCGTGGATGACCCGGTCGAGCCATGACGACGAACGGTTCGCGGAGAAGACTTTTTTGATGAATCGCTTCAAAAGTTGTCATCGGGATGTCGATGGCGAGATCGAGGGAACCACTGGAGAGTTCGGCCTCAAGGTCTCGGCGCTTCACGCGGGAGGTCGTAATCGACATCTCAGGCGCTGAACTTTCCAATTTGTGCAGCAGCATTGGAAGCGCCAGCGATTCTACATACTCCCAGATGGAAATGTGGAAGTCGCGGCGCATGTGCTTGGGATCAAACTTATGGCTCTCGCACAGATTCACTTCCAGGATCTGCAGCGCTTGCCGAATCTGGCCAATCATGTTTCGAGCAAATGGCGTCGGCACCATTTGTGTGCCTCGGCGAACAAACAGCGGATCCTTAAGGAGATCGCGAAGGCGTTTGAGGGCATGGCTGATGGCGGGCTGCGTGAGATTGAGCTGCTGGCCAGCGCGAGTAATATTCCCCTCGCGGTAGATCGCCTCGAACACGACGAAGAGATTAAGGTCGACCTGTCTTAAATGCACAGCGCCTATAATACAGGATTCGTAGGATTCACTTGATGAATTAACCGGGAACCGGTACCCTCAGGACCTGGTCGTGACTTAACCGATGGATTTTACGATCTCACCTCTTGCGGAAGATTATCGGCGCCGGCTGACGGAATTCATTCAGGAACACGTGTCTCCTGCCGAAGCCCCCTACTACCGGGACGTTTCAGACGTTGCCGATTGGCGGACCTGGAAACAGCCGCGAATCATGGAAGATCTCAAAGCCCAAGCCAGGACATTGGGACTTTGGAACCTGTTTCTGCCAGACAAGCGGCATGCCCCGGGATTGACCAATCTCGACTATGCGCCTCTGGCAGAAACCATGGGACGATCGGCGATTGCTTCGGAGGTCTTCAATTGCAGCGCGCCCGACACCGGCAACATGGAAGTGCTGGTCAAGTATGGTTCGGAAGAACAGAAAGAGCGTTGGCTGAAGCCGCTTCTTTCGGGTGAAATTCGATCGGCTTTCTGCATGACCGAGCCGGCCATCGCCTCTTCCGACGCCACTAATATGCAAGCCACGGCTCTCGTCGAAGGCAACGAAGTTGTACTGAATGGCCGCAAGTGGTGGGCTTCGGGCATAGGACATCCCAATTGCCGCATCCTCATTTTCATGGGTCTGTCGGATCCAAATGCCGAAAAGTATCGCCGCCACTCCATGATCCTGGTGCCTCTCGAAACAGCGGGCGTGAAGATTGAGCGCATGGTGCCCGTCTTTGGCGGATATGATGCCCCGCACGGCCATGGCGAGGTGAGCTTTTCGAATGTTCGCGTGCCGGTGGCCAACATTATCGCCGGACCCGGGCGCGGCTTCGAAATTGCCCAAGGAAGGCTGGGTCCGGGACGCATTCATCATTGCATGCGCACCCTGGGCGCAGCGGAGCGGGCGCTTGAGCTCTTGTGCCGGAGATCACTGGCGCGGGTCGCGTTTGGCAAACGCCTCGCCGAGTTGGGCGGCAATGTTGATGTGATCGCCAACGCCCGCATTATGATCGAGCAGGCGCGTTTGCTGACTCTGAAAGCCGCTTGGATGATCGATCAGGCAGGCGCAAAAGGCGCAAAGAGCGAGATCTCTCAGATCAAAGTGGCTGTCCCTAACATCGCTCTGAGCATCATCGATCAAGCCATTCAGATGCACGGCGGAGCCGGTGTCTCCGATGATTTTCCGTTGGCCGGGATGTACTCCACCATTCGCACTCTCCGCATCGCCGATGGCCCGGATGAAGTTCATCGAGCCCTGATTGCGAAACTCGAGCTGCTCAGGTACAAACCCGACACCTGTTCAAGCACGAAGGCACCCCGATCTGAGCCCTTATCAGGAAGCCGATTCCATTAGTCCCACCGTCACTGAGGCGAGGAATTTCAGAATCGCCTTGTGCGCAGCTTCCGGTTGATCGGTCAGGAAGAGGTGCCCAGCCTGCTCGATCAATGCGAGTTGCGCGCCTGGGATTCGACCGGCGATCAGTTCGGCATTCCTAACCGGTATCAGCCGATCATTCTTTCCGTGAATAACCAGGGTGGGAGCGGTGATTTCATGCAGACGACTGTAACTCTCCCACGGAACGATCGCCTGCATCTGAGCCAGGTAACCATCTCGTGTAGGAAACCATGGGCGCCGTATGGCAATGTCCTCGTCGATCAGGCGCCGGGGCGTAGCCGAATCGTAGATAAAGGAAACGGCTGCTTCCGCCGCTTGCTCGGCGGGCATGTTCGCCAACGCCAGCAACTGAGACAAAACAGCGGGCTCCGCGCGCACTGCACTGGGCCCGCCCGCGGCCGTGCAGCCTAGAATCAACGACGCGACGCGCTTGGGATGTTGCAGCGCGAACTCCTGAGCGATCATCCCTCCCATCGACACGCCAAAGATGTGCGCGCGGCGAATTCCCGCAGCATCGAGCACGGCCTCCGCGTCGCCAGCCATCTGTGCGATGGAGTAGGGACCCGGCGGCACGTCGCTTTGTCCGACTCCACGGTTGTCAAAGACGACGGTGCGATAGGAGCTTGTCAGCAACGGTCGTGTGCGGTACCACATGCATGACGCATAGCCCAGCCCCATGATCAGCAACACCGGCTCGCCGTTGCCTTCTTCATTCCAATAAATCCTTGTGTCGTGACTTTCGGCGAACGGCATATCGTGCGTCCTCGCTCTTTCGTCAGAAGCTGGTTTGCGAGCCGCCCACGTTCAGGTGCGCTTCGTTCGATTGTGGCTCCGCCACTTTGATCATCAGCTTGCCAATGTTCTCGCCACTGAACAATCTCAGAAAGGCTTCCGGAAAGCCCTCCAATCCCTCGACAATGTCTTCGCGCGATTTCAGTTTGCCCGCTTTCATCCAGCCGGCCATCTCTCGCACTGCGTCCCCAAAGCGGTCGACATAGTCCCACGCGAGCATGCCCTTCATCGATGCCCGATTAACCAGCAGCGACATGTAGTTGCGCGGTCCCTGGGTAACTGCGTTGTTGTACTGCGAGATCGCCCCGCAAATCACGATGCGCGCTCCCCGCGCCAGGTTCGCAAGAGCTGCTTCCAGGATGTCGCCTCCGACATTGTCGAAATACACATTGATCCCCGAAGGGCAGGCGGCACGCAGTGCGCGGGCGACATTTTCGCTCTTGTAGTCGATGGCGGCATCGAAGCCCAGCTCTTCGCGCAAATAGCGACATTTGGCGTCGCCGCCTGCAATGCCCACCACGCGGCAGCCCTTGATCTTCGCAATTTGTCCGACAACTCCTCCCACCGCTCCCGCCGCCGCAGAAACGACCACCGTCTCACCGGCTTCCGGACGTCCCGTATCGAGCAGCCCGAAATAGGCCGTCATGCCTGTCATCCCCAACGTGCTGAGAAAAACTGGCAGGGGTGCTATTCGTGTGTCGAGACCAATCAGCCCGTCTCCTTGCGAAATGACGTACTCCTGCACTCCGCAACGCCCGGATACAAATTGTCCAACCTGGAAACGTGGATTCCTCGAGGCAATCACCTGACCGGCGCCCAGCGCGCGCATCACTTCGCCGATCGCCACCGGCGCTATGTACGATTTGCCTTCATTCATCCATCCGCGCATGGCTGGGTCGAGAGAGACGTACAGGACCTTAATGAGCAACTCCCCATCCGCTAGTTCCCGCACCGGTTCCTCGCCGTATGTCCAGTCGGTGCGTTTCGGCATGCCTACAGGACGAGCCGCCAGTGTGAATTTGTGATTGATCAACCCCACATTGAATTCCTTTTGTTGAAGGCAGCAACCGCGTTTCAGACCACGTATTTCTCGTTTGCCAGCAGCCTCGCCGCAATCTTGCGACGCACTGCAATAGAGTTGGCTGGCACGTGATCCGCGTAACGATGAATCGCGTTCAAGAAGCCGCTCAGCCGACTTCCCTCGCTGCACGCGCTCAGTGCCGTCTGGGAGAACGTTTCTATTCGCCGAATCGCATCGCGCAGATAAACGGCGCAGATGTCAGCGGCGTTCATTCCTTTTCCGCTCGCGGCTAGCTTTTGGCTGCGGAGGAACGCTGACTCCATCGCCAGTATTTCGATGACGATGTCCGAAATATTCATCACGACTTCCTGCTGCGCGTCGATCTGCGCGCCATATTTTTCGTGGGCCACGCCAATCGTCAAAAGAGCGATCTGCTTCGCGTTGTGAATCAGGCGTGCTTCTTCGTTGTTCTCTTGCCCGCTGCCCAAGTCCGCTCGCTCAGCATGGCTCAACACCGTCCGGGCAGCTTCAAGCAAAGGCAGCTGCCCACGCGCAGCCCGCTTTAGCGGCATCCCTGTAATGACGAGCCGATTGATTTCGCTCGTGCCCTCAAATAGCCGATTGATGCGGGCGTCACGATAGTAGCGCTCAACGGCATAGTCCTGATGGTAACCATAGCCGCCATGAATCTGCACACCTTCATCGACAACGAAGTCCAGCATTTCGGCGGCATAAACTTTTACGATCGAGCACTCCGCAGCAAACTCTTCCAGTGCCTCCATCTCGCGTGCGGGGCTCTTTCCTTTTTGCGCCGACAGCGCCTGCTTTAGCGCTTCGATCGAGCCGGCCACGCGCCAGCTCATCGACTCCGACGCAAAAATCCGAATGGCCATCTCTGCGAGCTTGTGCTGAATCGCCCCGAAATCGGCGATTGCGCAACCGAACGCCTTTCTCTGCTTCGCATATTTAATACTGATCGACAGAACATCCTTCGCCGCACCGACATTCGCTGGACCCAATTTCAGACGGCCAATGTTCAGCACGTTGAATGCGATGATATGTCCGCGACCTATCTCTCCAAGAAGATTCTCGATCGGCACAGCAACGCTGTCGAAGTAAACAGCTGTGGTCGAGGAACCACGAATGCCCATCTTGTGCTCCTCGGCACCGCTGCTCACTCCGGGAAAGGCGCGCTCTACCAAAAACGCGCTGAACTTCTCGCCTCCGACCTTTGCGAAAACGGTAAACAGATCAGCCGCACCACCATTGGTGATCCACATCTTTTGTCCATTGAGGATGTAGTGCTTTCCGTCGGGAGCGAGATCGGCGCGGCTTCGCGCCGACAAAGCGTCAGACCCGGCCAGCGGTTCGGTCAAAGCGTAAGCCGCCAGCAATTCCACCTTCGCCAGGCGCGGCAGGTATTTCTTTTTCTGCTCCGGCGTGCCGAAATAGACAAGCGGCAGCGTGCCGATGCCGGTGTGGGCAGAGTGCCAGCCCCCATAAGAGCCGTCACGGCCCATGTGTTCGGCGGCCACCATCAACGAAGGCAGATCCATTTCCATGCCGCCGTACTCTTCAGGAATGGTCATTGCGGTGAGCCCGAGCGCAACCGACTTGCGCAGGATCGAAAGCGCAAGTCCCGGCTTTTTTTCGCGAATGGCAGCTAGATTCGGTTCGATTTCGTTGGCCCAGAATTCATCTACCATGCGTCCGACGGCGAGATGCTCCTCGGTGAGGTCTTCTGGCGTGAATATCTGCTCGGCTGAAGCGTCTTCGATCAGAAAAGCTGCCCCTTTTGTCTTGTAGGAAGTCTCGGTTAGTGTTGTCATAACTCATGCCACCTTTCGAAGTTGAAGACATTGACGCATTGAAAAAATTCGAGGGCCAGGAGTTGCCTCCGACCGATTGGTTCGTCCTGAGCCAGGAAAGAATCCAGAAATTCGCCGACGCAACCGAAGATCGGCAATGGATTCATTTGGATCGGGAGCGGGCGGCGCGCGAATCGCCCTACGACGGCACCATTGCCCACGGCTTTCTCACGCTTTCGCTGATCAGCCATTTCTCCGCGCAATCGATTCGTGTTAACCACGGAGTCGGCATGAGAATCAACTATGGGTTGAACCGCGTGCGTTTTCCCTCCGCGGTGCGATCCGGATCGGCGATCCGCGCCCGCTTTGCGCTCGCTTCGATCCACGAGTCCGCGGGGTACGTCGATGTTGTCTTCTCCGTGACCGTCGAGTGTCAGGGGAATGCCAAACCCTGCTGCATGGCCGAATGGATGGTGCGGTACTATCGTGCGTGATTGAACGCACGGGTCGATTCTCTTCCATGATCGGCGTGCTTTGGCGAGATAGCGGCTCATATCTTTCCGGTTTCGGCGCAATCGAGTGATGCAGCCATGAGAGCTGCAACCTTGCCCGGCATGCACGCAAAGCGCTCGTCCCGCGTAAACCCCTGCGCATAGCGGTAATAAATCTGCTGAATAATGACCGCGACCTTGAAGCGAGCGAACGTCAGATAGAACGCCATCCTTGTGACATCGCGCCCAGTCGCTATTCGATAGCGCTCGACCAGTTGCCTGCGGCTGAGAGCTCCGGGCAGTGCAGTCGGAGCGGAACCGATTCCGGGCACGGAAATCGCTTCGTCCGCCTCGCTCCAGTACGCCAAGGTAGTGCCGAGATCCGACAGGGGATCACCAATCGTGCACATCTCCCAATCGAGAACGCCCGCAATCCGTGTGATGTCGTCGGGGTCAAGCACGACGTTGTCGTACTTGTAGTCGTTGTGAATCAACGCCGCATCGCTTGACGAAGGAAGGTTCCGCGTCATCCAGGAGACGATGCGTTCGACCTCGGGCAGATCGTGAGTCGCCGCATTCCGGTAGCGTTCGATCCAGCCTTTCACGTTGCGTTCGAGATACCCCTGCGGCTTGCCAAGATCGCCGAGGCCGATGGCTGAGTAGTCAAGACTGTGCAGCCGCACGAGGTTGTCAATAAAGTTTTCGCTCAGCCGTCGTGCTATCTCCACCGAAATATCGAGTTCCGCCGGAAGGTTTCGGCGCAGCACGACGCCTCTTACTGGCTCCATCAGGTAGAAAGATGCCCCCAGAACCTCGGGATCATCGCAATAGTGAATGACTTTAGGCGCCAGCGGATAGGCTTGATGTAACTTTAAGAGCACGCGAAATTCGCGGCTCATGTCATGAGCTGATCTCACCTTGCTGCCAAATGGGGGACGTCGAAGTACCATCTCTCGCCCACACCAAGTAACTCGGTAAGTCAGGTTGGAATGGCCGGAGGGAAACTGCTCCACTGCTACCGTGCCTGTGCCGCCGAGGTGCTCGCGCAAATAGGCGCTGAGCCGCGCGGCGTCTAATTCTTCACCCGCCCGAACGGCAACCGGTTCGTCACAATGAGTGTCCATGGCTGCGCCTGCGTTAAACGTCTATGCTACCTGTAAGTAAGCAACGATTCTTCATCGAGATGAGGTGTCGCGTTGAACGAACTGAGCGTGAACTTTTGTCCGGAATGCAGAAAGTCTGTAAACGACGCATTGCGAGACATCCAGGTCATTTGCAGAGTCACGGAAGGTGAAAGATACATCGCGCGCTGCAAGGCGACGGCGATCGGCCCTCCGGATGTGAAAGCGACAACGGATGCCTTCGAAGTCGCGCCATTGCACAGTTCTGTCAGTCCACAATGGACCCGTGCGCAAAACTCGGGCCACGATTCAATCCCCGAGATCTTCACTTCGCCTTCGGACCACTTGGTGACAACCAGCTCAAAGAGTTGCTGGAAAATCTTCCGGCGCTCCGCCAAATCCACCGTATCCTGAAACGACCGATCCAGGCGACGGGCCTCTTCAGACGACTCCATCAATTGCGGAAGACCATGTCGCAAAACGGCTTCCCCGCAATATTCGTCCAGTTCGCTCATGGTTTCCGGCTCCGGAAAGTCGCGTCCGAGCTTCCGAAACTCCTCCTTTACTAAGCGCGCCGTCTGTGTTTGCCTCGCCTTCGGGCCAGACCACACCCGGCCAAATTGGACATTTCGACTCGCCCAAAACTCGCCGAGCAAACGCGCTTGGCGTTCTCCGGTGGCGCAAAGCTGATCGTAGTTCGGCTCAAGGAACGATGCCTGGGCGTGCCGAACTAATGTGATTCGTGCCATCGGTAATAGTTAGTTGTTTTGCAAATAATAAGTCGCCGTCATTGCAAACTTATGCAGTCACTGCATCCTTCTGAAAGTGCGCGAATGTGTCATGATTGACCGCCAGCTGTTTCAATAGCGGCGCCGGTTCCCAGAGTTCGCCGTGTGCCTCCCTGAATTCGCAGACGCGCTCATACACCTTCTTCAACCCCACCGTGTCTGCATACCACATAGGCCCTCCTCGATAAGCCGGGAACCCGTAGCCATTCAGGTAAATCATGTCAATATCGACGGCGCGTAGCGCATAACCCTCTTCCAGAATGCGCGCGCCTTCGTTGACCAGCGCATAGACACAGCGTTCCACAATTTCTGCGGCAGCAATCTGCTCCCTCTGCGCGATCCCGGCCTCTGCAGACCACTTTCGTACCAGCGCTCCCACTTCTGGATCCGGAATGGCCCGCCGGTTTTCGTCGTAGCGGTACCACCCCGCCTGCGTCTTCTGTCCGAAGCGTCCCATCTCGCAAAGCCGATCCTCAGCGATCGGCTTGCGGACACCGGGCTTTTCCAGATCGCGATATTCCTTCCGAATTCGCCAGCCGACATCAAGACCGGCAAGATCGCCTGTCGAAAGCGGTCCCATCGCCATGCCGAATTCGACAAGCGCGCGATCCACCGCTTCCACACTCGCTCCTTCTTCGACCAGAAATTGCGCTTCGCGGCGGTATGGACCGAACATACGGTTCCCCACAAAGCCACGGCAATTCCCGACCAGCACCGCAATCTTGCCGAGCTTTCTGGAGAGTTGCATGCACGTAGCGATAACCTCCTTGCTCGTTTCCTTCCCGCGAACAATCTCCAGCAAACGCATGACGTTGGCGGGACTGAAAAAGTGCGTGCCAATCACCACGTCCGGCCGAGCCACCACGCTGGCTATCGTGTCTATACTCAAAGTCGACGTATTGGTTGCGAGGATCGCCCCCGGCTTGCAGATGCGATCCAATTCCTGAAACACCTGCTTCTTCAAAACCATGCCCTCGAATACGGCCTCGACCACCATATCGACCTCGCCGAACTTGTCATAGCCGGTGGTCGGGATGATCAGACCAAGTCGCTCGTCCATCTCCTTCTGCGTCAAGCGCCCGCGTTCGACCGAACTGGCATAGTTCTTTCGAATCTTGGCTACGCCCTGATCCAACGCGGACTGATCGACTTCCTTGAGCAACACAGGAATGTCCGCATTGGCAAACACCATGGCAATCCCGCCGCCCATGGTTCCTGCTCCAACGACGGCCGCCCGCCGGATCGGGAAGACTGGAGTGTCCTTAGGGATGTCGGGAATCTTCGCGACCGCGCGCTCGCCAAAAAACACGTGGATCAGCGCCTTCGACTGATCGGAAAACAGGCACTCGTCGAACAGCTTCCGCTCCACGCGGCACCCTTCTTCAAATGGGAGATTGGTGGCTGCCTCGACTGCGTCAATCGCTGCCAGCGGCGCCTGGAATCCTCTCTGTTTTCTGCGGGCATTTTCTCGCGCCGATTCGATCGGACCGGCGTTCTGCCCGGCGGTTCCCAACTTTTCTGAGCGTTCCCGTGTTTTCCGCGCGGGCTTGCCTGTCACCTCTCGTGCAAAGGCCGCCGCGCCCTTTAACAGATCGCCTTCGACCAGACGGTCGATGACTCCAAACTTCAGCGCCTCCGCTGCACTAATCGGCTTGCCCTCGCTGCACATTTCGAGTGCTTTGACAACGCCCGCCAGCCGGGGCAAGCGCTGCGTTCCCGCCGCACCCGGAATGAGCCCCAGTTTCACTTCGGGCTGCCCCACCTGCGCGTCAGCCGCCGCCACTCGGTAGTGGCCAGCCATCGCCAACTCCAGTCCACCTCCGAAAGCTGTTCCATGAATGGCCATCACCACCGGCTTCTTGCAATCTTCGATCGACAACAGCAATGGGAGCAGTCCCGCGCCGCGCGGTTTGCCAGACGTCAGTTTTCCGAATTCGCGAATGTCGGCGCCAGCCACAAAAGTACGCCCAGCCCCGATCACCACTGCCGCTTTCACATCGGGATCATCGTTCACCTTGGCGATCGCCTCGGCAATTCCTTCCGGAACGCCGGGACTCAACGCGTTGACCGGCGGATTATCGATAGTTATGACCGCAACATCGTTGTCTTTCGTGTACTGTACGAGATTATTCATTGCGAACCCCATTTCGTTGCATGTTGACTTAGTGACTCGTACCGCTAGCCGTTCGGTCGAACGGTAGCTTCCGCACCCGAATACTCCTGGCGCAGTTGCTTGCGCAAAACCTTTCCTGTAGCTGTCTTCGGCAGGGCATCAACAAACTCGATGGAGCGTGGGCACTTGTAGTGTGCCAAATTGGCGCGGCAAAACTCGATCAAGTCAGCTTCCTCTACACTGCGCCCCGGTTTGAGCACGACCACGCCTTTCGGAACTTCGCCCCATTTTGCGTCTCTCATAGGTATGACTGCAGCCTCCAAGACCGCAGGATGGGCCAGCAACGTTTTTTCCACTTCAAGCGACGAGATATTTTCTCCACCGCTGACAATCAAATCCTTCTTGCGGTCGAGGATCATGACGTAGCCGTTCTCCTCAATAACCGCCATATCTCCCGTATGAAACCAGCCGCCACGTAACGCTTCGGCCGTTGCCTCCGGCTGCTTCCAGTATC